>JAEEGG010008279.1_pt1 | contig 23644 bp, 17 predicted proteins | sample 9134161 | NCBI WGS metagenome assembly JAEEGG01 (sample SAMN16246543, study PRJNA631951) | gut metagenome | biome: gut microbiome; feature: rumen; material: CR-attached | host: Bos | place: Iran: Karaj | collected 2018-10
ATGATGTCCAGGCGCTGGTCCATGTCGAAGAATCCGCGTTTGTCCTGGTTGATGCCGACCGCCACGACGACTTCGTCGAACATCGTCAGCGCGCGCTTGAGAATGTTGAGATGACCGGCGGTGAAGGGATCGAAGGATCCCGGGAAAAGGGCGATGCGTTTCATAATTGCCAGTTGATAGGGGTCTTGCCCTGACGGACAAGGATTTCGTTGGTCCGGGAGAAATGGCGGCAGCCGAAGAAGGCGCCGCGGGCCAGCGGCGAAGGATGGGCCGCCTCCAGCACATAGTGCCGGGACGTGTCGATCAGGGCCCGTTTGGAACGTGCGTAATTGCCCCAGAGGAGGAACACCACGCCCTCGCAGCGGTCGGAGATGCAGCGGATCACGGCGTCCGTGAAGGGCTGCCAGCCGATGCCGCTGTGGGAAGTGGGCTCCCCGCTGCGGACGGTCAGGACCGCGTTGAGCAGGAGCACGCCCTGCCGGGCCCAGGGCTCCAGATCTGGGCTGCCCGACATCCGGACGCCCAGGTCGTTCTCGATTTCGCGGAAGATGTTCTTGAGCGAAGGAGGCGCCGGGACGCCCCGGGGTACCGAGAAGCACAGGCCCATCGCCTGGCCGTAGCCGTGGTACGGGTCCTGGCCGAGGATGACGACCTTGACTTCGGGCAGCGGGGTCAGCTCGAAGGCCCGGAAGATCTGGCCGCCGGGCGGGAAGATGACCTTTCCTTCCTGTTTCTCGCGGTGCAGATAGCGGACAAGCTCCGCAAAGTAGGGCTCATCGAACTCACTTTGCAGAGCTTGTTTCCAGCTGGATTCTATCTTGACTTCCATCAGAATATCGCTTGGATGACGTCGTTGATGTCGTGGACGTAGATGAACTCGAGGCCCTTGACATAGATTTCCTTGATGTCCTCCACGTCCTTGCGGTTCTCTTCCGAGATGACGATGGTCTGGACGCCGGCCCGCTTGGCCGCCAGGATCTTCTCCTTAATGCCGCCGACGGGAAGCACCCGTCCGCGCAGGGTCATCTCGCCGGTCATCGCGAAATGGAGCTTGATCCGCTCGCCGCGCAGGGCGGACACCATCGAGGAGACCATCGTGATACCCGCGGAAGGGCCGTCCTTCGGCACGGCGCCCTCGGGCACGTGGACGTGGATGTCCTTGGCGGCGAACTCTTCGGAACTCATCTTCGCGAGTTCCGGGTGCGCCTTAATGTATTGGTACGCGATGGTCGCGGACTCCTTCATCACGTCGCCGAGGTTACCCGTCATCGTCATCACGCCTTTGCCTTTGGACACGGAGCTCTCGACGAAGAGGATCTCGCCGCCCATCTCGGTCCAGGCCAGGCCCGTCACGACGCCGGGCACTTCGTTGCCCTTCTGGAGGTCGTGGAAGTTGGTCGGCAGGCCGAGGTATTCCTTGAGGTGCTCCTTCTTGATGACGGTCGGATACTCCTGCTCCATCGCGATCTTCTTGGCCGTGATGCGCGCGACCTTGGCGATCTGCTTCTCCAGGCCGCGGACGCCGCTCTCGTGGGTGTATTCGTCGATGATGGCCCGCAGCGCCGTGGAGTCTATCTTGAGCGTCTTCTTGTCCAGGCCGTGCTCGGTCAGCTGCTTGGGCAGCAGGAAGTCCTTGGCGATCTCCATCTTCTCTTCGGCGAGGTAGCCGGTGACGTTGATCATTTCCATGCGGTCCTTGAGGGCCGGCTGGATGGTCGAAATGCCGTTCGCCGTCGTGATGAAGAGGACGTTGGACAGGTCGTAGTCGATGTCCAGGTAGTTGTCGTGGAAGGCGGAGTTCTGCTCGGGGTCGAGCACCTCCAGCAGGGCCGACGCCGGGTCGCCCTTGAAGTCGGAATTGAGCTTGTCGATCTCGTCGAGGACGATGACCGGGTTGGACTTGCCGGCCCGGGCGATGCCGCTCAGGATACGGCCCGGAAGGGCGCCGATGTAGGTCTTGCGGTGACCGCGGATCTCCGCCTCGTCGTGCATGCCGCCCAGTGAGATGCGGACGTATTCACGCCCCAGGGCGCGCGCCACACTCTTGCCGAGCGAGGTCTTGCCGACGCCGGGAGGGCCGTAGAGGCAGAGGATGGGCGACTTCATGTTGCCCTTGAGCTTGAGGACGGCCAGGTACTCGATGATGCGGTCCTTGACCGTGTCAAGGCCGTAGTGGTCTTTGTCCAGCACCTTCTGGGCGTGCTTGAGGTCGAGGTTGTCCTTGGACATCTCGTTCCACGGGAGGTCCAGCAGGAACTCCAGGTAGTTGTACTGCACGCTGTAGTCCGGCGAGGACGGGTTGTAGCGCTCGAGCTTGACGATCTCCTTCTCGAAGATCTGGGCGACCTTCTCCGGCCAGTCCTTGGCGGCTGCCCGCTCGCGGAACTTCGCCAGCTCCTCGCCCTCGTCCATGCCGAGCTCCTCCTGGATGGTGCGGAGCTGGTTGTTGAGGTAATACTCCCGCTGCTGCTGGTCGATCTCGCCCTTGACCTTCTGGTTGATCTCCTGCTTGATCTTGAGGAACTCCAGCTGCATGTCCAGCACCGTCAGGAGCTTCATCGCGCGCACCTTCAGGTCGTCGTACTGCAGCAGCTCGACCTTGTCGTTGAAGTTCTCCACGTCGATCGTGGTCGCGATGAAGTTGGTCAGGAAGCCGAAGTCGCTGATGCCCTTGAGGGCGGCTACCGCCTCCTTCGGGGCGAAGTTGGACGTCTTGATGATGGTGGACGCCTTCTCCTTGAGGGAATCGGCGATCATGCGGATGTCCACGCTTCCCGCGTCCGCGAGGAAATCCTCCAGATAATGGACGCGCGCGGTGATGTACGGCTCGTAGGACACCACGCCGTCGACGGCGAGGCGCCGGAATCCCTGCAGGATCGCGGTGATGGTGCCGTCGGGCATCTCCAGGGTCTTGACGATCTTGGCCACGGTGCCGTAGGCGTAGAGGTCCTGCTCCCGCGGGTCCTCGACCGAGATGTCCACCTGGGGCACGGCGGCGATCAGCGCGCCCTCCTTTTCCGCGTCGCGGATGAGCCGGACCGACTTCTCGCGTCCGATCGTGATGGGATAGACCGTCCCCGGGAAGAGGACGGCGTTGCGCAGCGCCAGTACCGGAATGACATCCGGCAGTTCGCTGTCGTCGATGCGCAGGGGGCCGTCCCCCTGCATCACGGGTATGATGTTGACCTCTGCACCGGCAGGGAACATGAATTCTTTGTCGTTGTATTTCTCCATATCTCTATTTCGGCTGACAATTTGGCAGAGCGGGGCCCTGTTTCGCAGCGTTTCCCTATATGGTCAATCTTCGTGCCAGCAAAACATTGCAAGTTAATAAAAATGATTTTGAATATTTGGAAAAATACCCTAATTTTGCGACCCAATTCATTTAATAGCAACTGTTAAACCTTTTAAGAATACAAAACGTATGACTAAAGCAGAGATCGTCAGCGAAGTGGCAAAGGCCACAGGCGTTGAGAAGACAGCGGTCCAGACCGTTGTCGAAGCATTCATGGATAGCGTCAAGGGTTCCATCGTGAAGGGAGAGCCCGTGTACCTCCGCGGATTCGGCAGCTTCATCATCAAGCACCGCGCCCGCAAGGCCGCCCGCAACATCACCAAGAAGACCACCATCACCATCCCCGAGCACGATATCCCGGCTTTCAAGCCCGCCAAGGTTTTCGTCGCCGCTGTCAAGGAGAGCAAATAATCCATTAAACATCTTTCATTATGCCTAGCGGTAAAAAGAGAAAGAGACATAAAATGTCGACGCACAAACGCAAGAAGCGTTTGCGCCTGAACCGACACAAGAAGAAGTAATCCTGACAAATGGAGACTGAGATTTCCTCCAAAGACCTGATCGTCGACGTATCATCGACTGAGGTCCAGATCGCCTTGATGGAGAATCACCGGCTGATCGAATTGAACAAGGAGTCCAGTCAGGGTCACAGCTACAGCGTGGGGGATGTTTTTCTCGGAAGAGTGAAAAAGATCCTCCCCGCTTTAAATGCAGCATTCGTCGACATCGGTGACAAGAAGGAAGCCTTCGTCCACTACCTGGACCTCGGGCTTTATTTCTCTTCCTTCGACAGCTTTGTCAAGAAAAGCAACCCCAACACGAACCTGAAGCAGCTCTTTGAGAGCATCCCGATCGGGCCGGCCCTGGAAAAGGACGGACACATCGAGAACGTGCTCAAGCAGGGGCAGATGCTGATCGGACAGATCGTCAAGGAACCGATTTCGACCAAGGGATCCCGGCTGACGGCAGAAATCTCATTGGCAGGACGGAACATTGTATTGCTCCCTTTCGCCGAGAAAGTGAGCGTTTCCCAGAAGATTTCCTCGAAAGAGGAGAAGAAACGGCTCCTGACCCTGGTCACGAGCATCCTCCCGAAAAACTACGGAGCGATCATCCGCACGGCCGCAGAAGGCAAGAACGCCGCGGTCCTCGTCGGAGAGTGCCGCTCCCTGATCGCCAAGTGGGAAGGCGCCTGGAAACGGATTGCGAAGAACAAGAACATCGGTCTGCTCTTCACCGAATATTCCAAGACCACCACGACGCTGCGGGACCTTTTCGACAGCGGCTTTTCCAACATCTACGTCAACGACGAGAAGATCTACGAGGAGACACGGCAGTATGTGTCCCTGATCTCCCCCGAGCAGGAAAAGATCGTCAAGCTCTATGACGGCAAGGAGCCGATCTTCGACCATTTCGAAGTGACGCGCCAGATCAAGAGCTCCTTCGGAAAAGTGGTCCCGATCAAGCAGGGCGCCTATCTCGTGATCGAAACGACCGAGGCCCTCAACGTCATCGACGTCAACAGCGGCACGCGTTCCAAGACCAACGACCAGGAGGAAAACACCTACGAGGTGAACCGCCTTGCGGCGGAAGAAATTGTACGGCAGCTTCGGCTGCGCGATATGGGTGGGATCGTCATCGTCGATTTCATCGACATGGAATCCCAGGAGCACCGCAACGGGCTCTACAAGTATATGACGGAGCTGATGGCCGACGACAGGGCCAAGCACAACGTGCTTCCGCTCACGAAGTTCGGGTTGATGCAGATCACCCGCCAGCGGATCCGCCCGGTCACCGAGATCGACACCACTGAAGTGTGTCCGGTGTGCCACGGCACGGGCAAGATCGCCTCCAGCGTCGTCATCGACGAGCAGGTCGAGCGCAAGATCGCCGACCTGGCCGTCGCCAAGGGTCTCAAGGCCGTCACCCTCAAGGTCAGCCCCATGCTGGGCGCCTACCTGACCCGCGGTTACTTCGACTCCTACCTGAAGAAGTGGAGACGCAAATACAAAATCCGCATCGGACTCGAGGAAGTCACCAAGTTCTCAGTCCTGCAGAATGAGATCTACAACGAAAAAGGAGAGAGGCTCGACTAGCGGGCCTCTTTCTTTTTGTCCTATCCCTTCCTGCGGACGATCAGCCGCACGAGGAGCGCCAGTAGCAGGAGCAGGGTGGCGAAAGTGCTCACGCGCCCGACGATGTCGCCGTGGCGCACGAAGAAGGTTTCGCGGTCGCTCAGATTGATCCGGCCCTCCATGTGCGCGGGGACCCACCATCCCGACTGGGAAAGGATCTCGCCGCGCTGGTTGATGAAGCCGGAAATGCCCGTGTTGGCGCAGCGGGCGATGTCGCGGCGGGTCTCGATGGCGCGCAGGCTGGAATAGCTCAGGTGCTGCTTGTAGCCGGGCGTATCGCCCCACCAGGCATCGTTGGTGATGACGCAGAGGGCCCGGGCGCCCGCTTTTACATAGCCGGTGCAGTATTCCCCGTAGACGGACTCGTAGCAGACGGCGCAGCCCAGCGGGATGCCCGCCGCCTGAAGGGTCGTGATGCGCTCCTGCCCGACACAGCGGCCCATCACCCCGCCCAGCCAGTCATCGATCTTGCAGAAGAACGCCGGGTAGGGCATCATCTCCACGCCGACCACGAGCTTGGACTTCTGGAACACGTCGAAACGCCCCGTCGCGTCGGTGGAGAACGCGGAATTGTGGGATTCGTACCAATTGCCGTCCCGCAGCTGGCGGGCGGTATGCGAGCGGCCGCGCTCCGTTCCGATGGGCTCGATGGTGGATGCTCCGAAGAGCAGGGTGGCGTCCGGATGGTCCTTCAGGAATGCTTGGAAACGCTGCCAGGTCGGGCTTTGGTCCTCCCGGCCGATGACGATGTCGGACGTGAAGGTCTCGGGCGCGAGCAGCAGGACCGGGGCGGCCGTGTCCCCGCGCGAAGCCAGGCCTTGCCCGAACAGATCCAGCAGGACGACGTTCTGCTGGGCCTGCGACATTGAGACGAACTTCTCGTAAGGATCGAAATTGGGCTGGGCGATCACCACGTCCAGGCTTCCGTCGGAGACTTCCCCGCAGTGCCGCCAGATATGGGCGGAAAAGATTAAAGGCGCCACGAGGATCAGCGCCGTCACGACGGGCAGCGTCACCCGGACCTTGAAGGTCTGCGTGCGCCAGGACCCATCCATCAGGCCCTTCATCAGGGCGAAGAGGCAGAGGTTCGAGGCCCAGATCCAGAGCGAGCCGCCCAGCACACCCGTGTATTCGTACCACTGGATGCAGCGGATGCTGCGCGCGAACGCGTTGCCCAGGGCCAGCCAGGGCCAGGAAATCTGCGCCCCGGTGAAATACCAGCGTTCCCAGGCGATCCACAGCAGGGCGAGGAACACGTAGGGCAGGAAGCCGCCGAAGCGCTTCTTGGACAAGCGGAACAGCGCCCAGATGACGGACATCTGCAAGGCGTTGGCCAGCACGGCGAAAATGCCGCCGCCGACCGTGGCGTTGCAGACCCAGAAGGTCGTGAAGGCGTTCCACAGCACGAAGGCCGCATAGTGGTACCAGAAGAAATGGCGGATCCGGTGCGCATCGGCGATGGCATCCATCATCAGCAGCGGTACAAAGCCGAAAAGCGCCACCCAGCCCAGGTGAGGTACCAGGAAGGGGACGCTCATCAGGACGGCGAAGGTCAGGGCGGAAAGCCACAAAGTCAGTTTAATATTCCGCATCGCAGAACAAATATAGACTTTATTTTCTTAAATTTGGACTCATAAAGTCAAAGACTATGAAAGTAATCATCCGAAACACCGCCGAGGAGGCCTCCGTCTGGGCCGCCCGTTACATCGTATCCAAGATCAAAGCCAAGGCCGCCGTCACCGACGCGCCCTTCGTGCTCGGCCTGCCCACCGGCTCCACGCCGCTCGGCACCTACGCGGAGCTGCGTCGCCTGTACGAGGCCGGCGAGATCTCCTTCAAGAACGTCGTCACCTTCAACATGGACGAGTATGTCGGCCTGCCGGAGTCCCATCCGGAGAGCTACCATTCTTTCATGTTCCGCAACCTCTTCGACCACATCGACGTGCCCCGTCCCCAGATCCATATCCTGAATGGCAACGCGCCGGATCTCGATGCGGAATGCGAGGCTTACGAGGCGGCGATCGAAGCGGCCGGCGGCATCGACCTCTTCCTGGGCGGCATCGGTGAAGACGGGCACATTGCCTTCAACGAGCCCTTCTCCTCCCTGCAGTCCCGGACCCGCGTCGTCACGCTGACGCACGATACGCGCGTGGTGAATTCCCGCTTCTTCGGAGGCGACTGGACGAAGGTGCCGGCCCAGGCGATGAGCGTGGGCGTGGCGACCGTGTGCAATTCCCGCGAGGTGCTGATCCTTGGTTTCGGCGAAAAGAAGGCGCGCGCGGCAAAGGGCGGCATCGAAGGCCCCGTCACGCATTTCAATACGCTCTCGGCCCTCCAGATGGTCGAATTCGGCACCGTCGTGCTCGACGCCGGCGCGGCCAAGGACCTGGATCCGGCCAACGTCGCCTATTTCAAGGCGGTGGAAGAGGCGGAAGCGAAATAGATCCCCGGTCGAGCCGGGGATGACAGGGTCGAGCCGGGGATGACAGGGTCGGAGCCAGGGTGACTTCCGAAGTCATGGCCGACCTGATCGGCCATCTAATCTTCGTCAGGCAGTGCTGCGGCGCTGCCTGATGTCGTATAGGCCCGCCACTTGTCCAGCAGGGCGCCCAGGTCGGCGGGAAGCGCCGACTCGAACTGCATCCATTTCCCCGTCGTGGGGTGGACGAAACCCAGCGTGCGGGCGTGCAGCGCCTGGCGGGGGCAGAGCTCGAAGCAGTTGCGGATGAACTGCTTGTACTTGGCGTAGATGGTGCCCTTGCGGATCTCGGCGCCGCCGTAACGCTCGTCGTTGAAGAGCGGGTGGCCGATGTGAGCCATGTGGACGCGGATCTGGTGCGTGCGGCCGGTCTCCAGCTTGCACTCCACCCGGCTCACGAAGCCGAAACGCTCCAGGACCTTGTAGTGGGTGACGGCGTGCTTTCCCTTTTCCGGATCGTCATAGACGCGGAAGCGCAGCCGGTCGTTGGGATCGCGGCCGATGGTCGTATCGATCGTACCTTCGTCATCCGGGAGATTGCCCCAGACGACGGCTTCGTAGCGCCGGTCGATCGTATGACGGAAAAACTGCCCGGCCAGGTGGAGCTGGGCCTCGTCGTTCTTGGCGACGACCAGCAGACCGGACGTGTCCTTGTCGATGCGGTGGACCAGGATCCCCATCCGCTCGTCCCCGGCGTCCGGTCCCTGGGACAGGCCCAGGTGGAAGGCCAGGGCGTTGACCAGCGTGCCGGAATAGTTGCCGTGACCGGGATGGACGACCATGCCCGCGGGCTTGTTGACCACCAGCAGGTCCTCGTCTTCGTAGACGATGTCCAGGGGAATGTTCTCCGGCAGGATCTCGTAGCCGCGGCGGCGGTAGGGCATCACGAAACGGATGACGTCCCCCGGACGGATGATCAGGTTCGCCTTGGCGACCTTGTCATTCACGCGCACATACCCTTGTTTGATGGAAGACTGGATGCGGTTGCGGGACGTGTCCTCCAGATGCGAGGACATATATTTATCCACCCGCACGGGCGCCTGGCCGGCATCGACGGTCAGGCGGAAATGCTCGAACATTCCCTGCTCCTCGTCGCCGACACCCTCTTCCAGGATGGCGCCGTTGTAGGCGACGGTCCCGGTCAGGACATCCTCGTCCGGATAGATTTTTTCCATCAGTTGCCGGAAGTGACTTGGCCGACCCGAGCGACCTTTTCCGGATCGATGCTGAGCGCCAGGGTCACCTCGGAACCGATGCGCATGGGCATGCGGGAAGCGGCAGGCGACTGGTTCAGCACGACGGCGTTGAGCGAATCGGAGTAGTTCTTGACGGAAGAGTCGAACTTGAGCTTGCCGATGTTGAGCGAACTGTTCTGGATCGCATCGATGGCCCGCAGGCACTTCATGCCCCGGACATCGGGGACGTTGGTCATGCTCTCGGTCTCGCTGAGGCCGGCGACCAGGTCCACCGTAGCCCCGCTCTCGATCATCCGGCCGGGCCGGATTTCGGCGTTGCGGTAGAGTTGCTTGAGGACGTTGTTAGTCGCGATGTCGCTGACATAGACGATCTTGCCCAGATACAGGCCCTTGGAGGCCAGCTCGGCCTTCGCCTGGCGGATGGAATAGCCGACCAGGTTGGGCATCGTGACCTTCTTGGCGATGGTGGCGTTGATGGTGAGGCGGATCTTGCGCCCGTGCTTGACGGAGGATCCGGCCTTAGGGTTCTGGCTGAACACGGCGCCCTTCTGCATCCGGCGCACGTAGACGGAGTCATAGACGACGGTCCGCAGGCCGGCGTCGGAAGCGATCTTGGCCGCCTCGGCGACGGAGACGTTGGTCAGGTCCGGCACGGCGACCACCTGCCCGTGGCGGGTGATGCGTCCCAGCACGAAACTCGCGACCAGCACCAGGGCCAGCACGAAGGCGATGGCGCCGAGGATGTTCTTGACGATCCAGTTATTCAGCACTTTCATAAGATTCGGGCATTTCTATCCGCAAATGTAGCAATAATGTCGAAGAAAATAAAGATATTTGTCGATAACGGAAAATGACGAAATAATTGACACTTTTCAGATATGAGACACTTTTTCATCTCCTGCCTCTGCCTGCTTTCCGCAGTCGCAATGTACGCCCAGACCCCCGGTCCCCTGGAGGTCAAGACCTTTACCCTTTCCAACGGCATGGAAGTGTGGATCAACGAGGACCACAGCCTGCCGAAAGCCTTTGGCGCCGTGGTCGTGAAGGCCGGCTCCCGCGACTGTCCGGGAACGGGCATCGCCCATTACTTCGAGCACATCATGTTCAAGGGCACCGGCAAGATCGGAACGCTGGACTATGCCGCCGAAAAGCCCTATCTGGACTCCATCGCCGTGCTCTACGACCGCCTGGCGGAAACGCCTGAAGAGGAGCGCGAAGCCATCCAGAAGGAGATCAACCGGCTGAACATCGCCGCCAGCCGCTATGCCGTCCCCAACGAGTTCAACGACCTTATCTCCGCCTGCGGCGGAAGCGACCTCAACGCTTACACGAGCACGGACGTGACCGTATATCACAACGCGTTCATCCCCGCCTATTTCGAGCAGTGGGCCGAACTCAACTCCGAGCGCCTGATCGATCCGGTCTTCCGTCTTTTCCAGGGCGAACTCGAGACCGTCTACGAAGAGAAGAACCGCTCGGAGAGCAACGAACTCAGCGCCTTTGCCCAGATGCTCCAGACCGAAGGGTTCAAGGGCTCGCCGTACCAGGATCCCATCATCGGCACAACCGAGAACCTCAAGACCCCGCGCCTCAGCCAGATGGCGGAATTCTTTGAGAAATATTATGTTGCCGGCAACATGGGCCTGATGCTCACCGGCGACATTGATGCCCAGAAGGCCCTTCCCGTCCTGGAACGGACTTTCGGACGCATCCGGAAAGGGACGCCCGAGCGGCAGGCTTTCTCCGGTTTCAAACCTTTCGAAGGCAATAAGGAAGTCACGGCCCTGGCGAAGATCCCCATCGTCAAGATCAGCGCCCTGTGTTTCCAAGGCCCTTCCACGAAAGATGCCGACTTCCTGCCCATGTCCCTGATGGCCTTCATGCTCAACAATTCCGAGGGAATCGGCCTGCTGGACAAGCTGACGACGGACAAGCAGTTGCTGGCCGCCATCTGCATGTATCCCAACCTTTCCTTTGAGGAAGCTGGCCTCTTCCCGGTGCTGCTCATGCCCAAACTCCTGTTCCAGAAAAGCGCCAAGGCCGAGAAAAAGGTACAGGATGTGCTGGACCGCATCAAGGCCGGGGATTTCACGGAGGAGTTTTTCGAAAGCTGCAAACTCACTTTCAAGAAGAATCTCATCTCGGAGATCGAGACCCTGTCTGGAAGGATGGGCGAAATGGTCAACGCTTATGCGCAGGGACGCTCCTGGGAGGAAGTCCTGCAGCAGATCGAGACGGTCGATGCCCTGACCAAGGAGGACATGGTGGCCCTGGCCAACAAGTATTTCACCGAAGACCGCCTGGTGATCCGCAAGAAATACGGCGATCCCGAGAAGGACGACCTGCCGAAGCCTCCGTATGACAAGATTAACCCGAAGAGCGACGTTTCTTCGGATTATGCCGTGGCGATCCGCGCCGAGGCGGAGAAGGTCGGACTTCCGAAGGTTACCGTCGATTTCGAGAACGACGCCCGCCGGACCGAGGTCCGGCCCCTGGCCACCCTCTACAGCGTGGACAATCCGCTCAACGACGTCTTCAACCTGGACCTGAAATTCCCCGTCGGATATCTGACTTATCCTGATCTGGAACGGGTCGCATCCTACCTGACCCTCCTCGGCACCGAGTCGATGTCCTATGACGAACACCGGGCCAAACTGCAGTCGCTGGGCGGCAGCCTGAGCGCTTATGCGGGCCGGGACATGTTCGTCGTGAGCGTGACCGGCTTTGACGACCGCTTCGCCGAGACGGTCGCCCTGGTGGCGGACCTCCTGCGGCACCCGGGTGCGGACAAGAAGAAGCTCTCCATCCTGCAGCAGAGCGAAATGACCAACAAGATCATGCAGAAGCGGGATCTTTCGGAGTTGAGGTCTGCCTTGAGCCAGTATCTGGCGTTCGGGGACAAGTCCACCTATCTTCTGAAGAAGGGCAAACTCGAGAGCGACGTGCTGCTTTCCCTCCTGGATGAAGTCCAGGGCTATGAATGCGACGTCCACTACAGCGGCACCCTTCCGGACGCCGAGGTCGCGACGGTCCTGTCGGAAACCCTGGTTCCGGAGAGGGAGAGGACCGCGCATCCCTACTACGACACCCGGGATGTCGTCCTGTCCGGGCGTTCCGGCGTCTATTTCATCCCCAAGAAGAAGTCGCCGCAGACCCAGATCGTCGCCATGGTCCTGGGAGATCCCTTGACGGAGATTCCCGTCCGCTTCACGTCGCGGGTTGCCGGGGACTATTTCGGCGGAGGCATGGGCTCCGTCCTGTTCCAGGAGATCCGGGAGTTCCGCTCGATGGCCTACAGCACGAGCGCGTACATCGTCCGGCAGTCCTACCACGACCGGGACAAGATCCCCGCTTACCTGTCTGCCTTCGTCGGCACGCAGGGGGACAAGACCCTGGATGCGATGACGGTCCTGGACTCGCTCATCCACAACTTCCCGCTCAGCGAGAAACGTTTCAACATGACCGTCAGGGATACCTGGAGCGACCTGGTGACCGGCCATCCCAGTTTCCGGGGCATTTCTTCCCGGATTGCGGACGACCTGCGGAGCGGATTTACGTACGACGTCGACGCCCTCTATTATGACTTGCTCGAGAAGATGTCCATGAAGGATATCGACGACTTCTGGCAGCAGCAGGTCGCCGGCCGGCCCGTCGTCTGGGCCGTCGTAGGCGATCCCGACAAGATCGGGCTGGAGGATCTCGCGCAGTTCGGCGCCGTCACCCAGCTCAAACCCGGGGATGTGATGAAATAGGGACTCCCGCTGCGGTTGGAGTAAATGGAAAGCGCACCTGTCGGTATGAATGTTCGTATTTTCCTTGCATTTGTATTTCTTTCATTCCTGTCTTGTTCGATTCAAGAACCGGATGCAAGGACGGATGGTACTGACAGTTCCCCGCTATTCCGTGCGATTATCGAGAGTCCAAAGGATAGCCAGACCCGGACATTCGTCGATTCTCAATTGCATGTATTGTGGAATGCAAGTGATTCCATTTCCATTTTCGACAAAATAACCGCCAGCCGGAAATACTGTTTCGCCGGACAGGACGGAGATCCTTCCGGATTGTTCGAAATCGTTTCTGACGGCTATTCCGGAGATGGTGTGAAGCTGGATTCGGTATATGCCGTTTACCCATACAGCAGGGCAACCCGCATGGATGGGGAAGGTGTAATACACCACGTACTTCCATCCTCTCAAGCCTATCGGCAGGATTCCTTCGGCCCCGGGGCCAATGTGATGGTTTCTGTCTCGGAGGGGAATGACCTCTTCTTTAAGAACTTGTGCGGTTATTTCGCTTTCAGCCTTTTCGGAGAAGGGGTTTCCGTTACTGAAATCCGATTGAAAGGCAATGAAAACGAACCGCTGGCCGGGGCTGTCGACATCCATGCCTCTCTCAGGAACAATCCTGCCATGACCTTCGTAACGGACGAGGCGGAACGGGAGATCGTATTATCCTTCGACACGCCTGTCACGCTGGGTAACAGCGAGGATGAACCGACCGTTTTCTGGATGGTCCTTCCACCCACCCTGTTTAAGCAAGGCATAACCTTAACCGTGTTCAGTCCAGGGAATCAGTCATTCGAAAAGGTTTCTACCTCTCCTTTGACCATCAAACGCAACGCGGTTACCAGGACGATGCCTCTGAATGTCAGCCCCAAACCGGGACCGTCGTGGGAAAAGCATCCGGCGGTGGCTCCGGAAAACCGTATGTCCTATATGGATCTTCTTGAGGAAGGAATGCTGCTGGGAAGACTCGTCTTCCAGTATTCTTCCGACGGCCTTTTGTCCCGGATCGAGTCTTATCTCGAGGTCGAAGACAACGCCGTTGTTCCGGACAACGTCGACACCGTATCCTTCTCTTACCCGGACACGGGGATCGAGATCTGCGGGTCCGGGGTCGAAAAGGGCTGTTTCCAGGAGAAAGATGTCCTGATAGACGGATCCCCTGTTCCTGATTATTTGCTCGCCTGGTGGAGAAACGAGGCTCTGAATGCACATTATAATCAGTTCGTCACTGCGGGATGGGCGTCGGCTAAGGATGAAAACCGGACCTCTTCGCTGCATTTTGGAAATTGGGATTTCAACATACGCTATTCTGCATACGGGCATCCCATCCAGTGGACAGGTGACGATTCCTTTGATATCCGGGACTTCACGTGGGAGGGCAATAACCTGGCTCTTGTGGAGAGAGAGACAGCTAAGGACGGGAGACCCGCCTACCGTAAATATGAATATGAGTATTCATCGTACGATAACCTTTGGACGGGTGTCTCCCTAAATGCCTTGCTATTCCCGGAGTTTTTCCTTGAAGAGCCTTGGATCCTCAATGATCATATCCTTGGCGTCCAGACCCGTAAGCTTCCGTCTTTGGTTCATACGACCCAGATGAATACCCCCCTTGCTCCGGATCCGGATACGATGGAATGCTCCTATCAGTTTGATGAAGGGGGACGGGTTGAGGAGATGACCATCACGATGGACGGTTATGCCGAAAGTGTCCGTTTCCATTACGGGAACGATACGCCGACGGGAATAACGGTTCTTTGGGATAAGCAGCTTGTACGCCAGCAAATCGGACAGATCGTCCATCAAGTGGCTCCTCCATCCTCATCTTATGACCGGAATCATATCGCAAGATCGGTTGAGGTCACTTCGTGGTATGACGATGGGACTGAGATGACTGAGAATTATGACCTGGGGATAGAATCGATTTCATGCTATGGAAGGCTATATCGGGATGATGATTGGAAAATGGATCAGGACAGTTGGACTGGGATCAGCCTCCGACCGGTAATCAGAGACAGTTATGTCACGAATATCGGGCCCGGTCACGATATCAAGACATTTGTCCTTGATTATGGATCTTTCTCCGTTATGATCGATATCCAGAGAGATACATCCGAAGATTGCTATTTCCCGTGGTATGACGGCAATGGATTCCATTATGAGCCTTTCTTGATGGACCTGGATCTCTTATCCATTTCCATCACCGAGGACGCATCCTTCGGTAATCTGAGCCTCAACACCCTTCAACTGATCCAGCCTGTCCATTGCCTGATCGGAGAAGAGAGTTTCCTACTTCAAACGAATGTGCTCGAGTACTTCATCCCTCTTGCGGATGGATTCCGTCCTCCAATCCAGGAATAGCGCCCCGACCCGGGAATAACAAAAGAGAGAGGCCCGCCAAGCGAGCCTCTCTCTTTTGTCTCTATCTAGGACCTCTGCCGCCCATCGGCGGGCCTCCGAAGCCACGGCCGCCGGGACCGCCGAAGCCGCCCGGACCGCGCATGGCGTCACGGTTCATCGTGCCAAAGCGCCAGGTCAGGGAGACGATGATATAGCGGCCCAGGGTGTTGTTGAGCACCTCGGAGTGATAGTTCGCGCTGTCCGTCACCATCAGGTTCTTGGACTGGCCGAGGATGTCGTAGCCCTTCACGGCCAGGGTCACCTTCCGCTTGAACAGCAGTTTCTGCAGTTCGGCGTTCAAGATGTATTCCGAAGGCTGTTCGGTCGTGTAGCCGCGGTACCAGTTGTAATTGAAATCGCTCTTGAACGTCAGGCCCGCCAGGTCCCAGGTCCAGGTGACGGCCGCGTTGACCTGGTTGTTCCAAGTCGTCGTCAGGTCGTTGCCCGTCAGGATGGTGTACCAGGACCGGCTCATCCGCGTGCGGGCGGAAGTGGAGACCTCGATCGCGTCGCTGCGGTAGGTCACGCGCATCCGGTCCATGACACTGAGGTTGTCGATCGTGTTGAGCCCGAAATCGGAAGAATGCGCGATGTCCTTGTACTTCTGGAGGAACATCTCCATGAAATCGTAGTAATCCACCGTCGGATCGGGCATGCCGCTCATGTCGATGTTGGATCCCACGTAGTTGGAAGAATGGGACCAGCTCGTACGGGCGAAATTCATCACGGTGAAGCCGGACTGGCCGACCGGGATGTTCAGGTAACCGTTGAGGCCGGCGTTGCCGGAGGTGGGGCCGTTGAAGGGCATCGAGTACTGCGTGCCGGTCTTGCTGCTCCAGGTCGCGTTGACGATGGGATCCTGGACGAACCCGCCCTCGAAGTTGATGTTGGCCGTGAAGAAGGTCTTCTTATTGTTGTAGCGGAACTCACCCCGCGTCATGTGCGAGAAATAGGGCAGCAGGTTCGGGTTACCGAAGGAGATGTTGAGCGGGTTGGTGATGTCCGGCACCGGCATCAACTGCGAGGTCGAAGGCTGGTTGGAATTGCCGAAATAGAACATCCGGAGGTTGGCATCGTCGCTGATTTCCCAGAAGATGCGGGCGCGGGGCGACCAGTTCAAGACGGGATTCTCATACTCCTTGGGCTCATAGACCTGCCGGGTGGCATCCCACTTCGTCGTGCTGTTGTAGGTATAGGTCGGGATGGCGGCGAAACCGATCTGCGCGTTCAGGCCTTCCGTCTGGTACACCAGGTTGGCCCCCATCTCATGACGGCGGCTGAGGTTGATGATGCTGTTGGAATAGGTGTAATCGATGACACCGCCCCGGGTCAGGTCGAGCGTCTCCTTGTTGGAGGTCGACTTGTTCCAGGTATAGCCATAATTGACCTCGGCGAAGAAGTGCTCGGCGACCGGCTCGGTATAGGTCGCACGGCCCATCAGGGAGTAGCTCTTCTGGTTGCTGGTATAGGACTGGTCGATCACTTCCTTCGCGACTTCGCCCCCTGCATAGGTGTTAGTCAGGGACTGGTTCGCGCCGACCAGGTCGTTGTTGGACAGGCTGTAGCGCGTCATCACGGTCATCGTGCGGCCGGGCTTGCCCAGGCGCTGGCGGAAGAGGAAGAAACCGCTGGTGGAGATGTTCTTGTTGGAGCCGTCGTTGAAACTGTTGCCGTCGTTGGTGCCGGAGACGACGCCGCTGGCCGCATCGCGGATCCGGGTCGCATAGTCGCTCTTCTCCCAGAAGCTGCCCGTACCGAAATTGAGCCGGGGCTCGAAGAGGATGGAAGTATTCTCGCTGAACTTGTGCTCGAGGCGCACGCCGATACGGTGGCCCGAAGAAGTCGTGTTGCTGGAACCCTCATTGTCGGAGAGCAGGGTACGGTCGTCGTAATAAGTCTCCTTGTAGATCTTCTCCGCCACATCCTTGGAGGTGTGGTTGAACAGGTAGTTGCCGCCAATGTCCATCTTGTCGTCGAAGAGGGTCCAGGCTCCGTTGCCGCCCACCATATAGGAGGTGGTGATGCCGTTGCCGCCGCCCCAGCCGCCGCGGCCGCGGCCCATGCCGCCACCGCCGCCGCGCATGCCCTGCATCATCGAGCCGGACAGGTCGTTGAAACCGCGGTTGTTGGTATTGTTGACGTTGATGACGAGGCTGAGCTGCTGCTTGTCGGTGAAATTGCCCATGAAGCCGGCGCCCTGGTAGCGGAAGTCGTTCGGGACTTCGCCGACCGAGGAAGATTTCGAGGCCGGTACGTCGTGGCCGCCGCCAAGGGAGAAGTTGCCGAAGAGGCCCTTCATCATGCCGGGCTTGATGTTGAGGTCGAGGATCGTCTCCTCCTCGCCGTCGTCGATGCCGGTAAACTCGGCCTGTTCGCTCTTCTTGTTGACCACTTTGACCTTGTTGATGATCTTGGCGGGCAGGTTCTTGGTCGCCAGCGTGGGATCGTCCAGGAAGAAGGTCTTGCCTTCGATCGTGATTTTCTTGATCTCCTTGCCGTTGACCGTCACGGCGCCGCTCTCATCCACTTCCACGCCGGGAAGCTTCTTGAGCAGGTCCTCCAGCACGTCGTTGTCCGTGGTCTTGAAGGAAGTGGCGTTGTACTCGACCGTATCCTTCTTGATGACGATGGGATTGCCCACGGCGGACACATTGGCCGCGTCGAGCACTTCCTTGTCGTCCGCCATCTTCAGTTTGCCCAGGTCCAGGACGTCCTTGACTTCCAGTTCCGTGGAAATCGGCTTGTAGCCCATCAGTTCGGCTTTCAGGACATACTGTCCTTTCTTGACGCCTTCGAACCTGACGGAGCCGTCCTCACCGCTGAGCACGTACTTGTAGACCTTCGCCGAACCTTTCGGCGTCAGGGAAACCGTCGCGAACGGGACCGGATCGCCGGTCGACTCCTCGACGAGCGTCGCGGTGACGATGTGGTGGGACTGTGCGGATGCCGGGATAGCGGCAAACAGGAAACACACTGCGGCAAGGGCCGCTGCCAGAATTCTTTTCATCAAAACCAACAATTGCATACCCTCCTTTGACACGCGCGCGTGCCGCAGGTTTAATCCATAATCTATTTTTTTACCCTTTCGGGGTTGGCGGCCAGGAATTTCTCCCAGCTGGTCGCGGCCTGGGTGCTGGTCAGCGGGCTCGTCAACTGGTAGAAATGGCACATCGCGATGGCCAGGGCGTCGGTGGCGTCCAGCCATTTCTCCTCGATGTTGATGCCCAGCGTGCGCTGCACGATGAGGCTGACCTGCTCCTTGGAAGCCGCGCCGTTGCCGCAGATGGCCATCTTGGCCTTGCGGGGGGCGTATTCGAAGACCGGGATGTCCCGGCTGAGCGCCGCCATCATCGCGGCTCCCTGGGCCCGGCCGAGCTTGAGGATGACCTGGGCGTTGTGGCCGTAGAACGGCGACTCGATCGCCAGGTCGTCCGGCCGGTGCAGGTCGCACAGGGCGCCCACCTTCTCGAAGATGCGGCGCAGCTTGACGTAGGAGTCTTTCTCCTTGCGCAGGTCCAGTACGCCCATGTCGACGAAGCTCGGACGGCCCTTCCCATCCACACGCACAATCCCGAAACCAAGGAGATTGGTTCCGGGATCGATGCCGAGTATGGTGCGCGAATCAGTCAATCCGGTCGAAGCCTGTGTAAGGACGAAGGACCTCGGGAATGACGATGCCTTCGGGGGTCTGGTTGTCCTCCAGCAGGGCGGCGACGACGCGCGGAAGCGCCAGCGAACTGCCGTTGAGCGTGTGGCAGAGCTGGATCTTGCCGTTCTCGTCCCGGTAGCGGAGGTGCAGGCGGTTGGCCTGGAAGGATTCGAAATTGGAGACCGAGGAAATCTCGAGCCAGCGGCCCTGGGCGGCGCTCCAGAGTTCGAAGTCGTAAGTGATCGCGGAGGTGAAGCTCATGTCCCCGCCGCAGAGGCGGAGGATGCGGTAGCGCAGGCCGAGCTTGTTCACGATCTCTTCGACGTGGGCGACCATGCGGTCCAGGGCGGCATAGCTGTCCTGGGGCTTCTCGACGCGGACGATCTCGACCTTGTCGAACTGGTGCAGGCGGTTCAGGCCACGGACGTCCTTGCCGTAGGAACCGGCCTCCCTGCGGAAACAGGGGGTATAGGCGGTCAGCGCCTGGGGCAGTTCCTCATTCGCAAGGATGACGTCCCGGAAGATGTTGGTCACGGGGACCTCGGCGGTCGGAACCATGTAGAAATCATCCAGGTTGGCATGGTACATCTGGCCCTCCTTGTCGGGGAGCTGGCCGGTACCGAAACCGGACGCGGCGTTGACCATCACGGGCGGCTCGACCTCCTTGTATCCGTCGGCGGTGTTGCAGTCCAGGAAGAAGTTGATCAGCGCGCGCTGGAGCTTGGCGCCCTTGCCCTTGTAGACGGGGAATCCGGCGCCGGTGATCTTCACGCCCAGGTCGAAGTCGATGATGTCATATTTCTTGCAGAGCTCCCAGTGCGGCAGCGCGCCTTCCGGCAGCTGCACCTCGGGACCGCCCATCTTGACGACCAGGTTATCCTCGGCGCTCTTTCCCTCCGGCACGAGGTCGCAGGGGATGTTGGGCAGCAGGACCAGCTTAGCCTCCAGGTCGCGGGCGGCCTGGTCGCCGCGGGCGAGCAGCGCGGAGGACTTGGCCTTCAGTTCGGCGACCGCGGCCTTGGCGGCCTCGGCTTCCTCCCGCCGGCCCTGTTTCATCAGGGCGCCGATCTCGGCGGCCTTCTGCTTCTGGAGGGAGAGAAGGGCGTCGCTCTCGGTCTGGCAGTTTCTGCGCTCCGCGTCCAGGGCGAGGACCTCGTCCACGATGGCGGCGGCATCGAAATTCTTGATAGCGAGCTTCTTGATGACGAACTGAGGGTCGTCGCGAAGCATTTTCAACGTCAGCATAGCTTTGAATCTTTATGTAAAGAGGACCTGCACCTTTTTCAAAGCGCAAGTCCCCTATCTTCTCACAAAAACGCTACGGTGCGGTTAGTTCTCGAAGGGAATGACCGAAACGTAGGATTTGTCCTCTTTCTTGCGGGTGAACTTCACGGTGCCGTCGACGAGCGCATACAGCGTGTGGTCCTTGCCCATGCCGACGTTCTTGTCGGGATTGTGGGCGGTACCCCTCTGGCGGACGATGATGTTGCCGGCCTTGACCTTTTCACCGCCGAATTTCTTGAGTCCGAGACGCTTGCTGTGGGACTCACGACCGTTCTTGGAACTGGATTGACCTTTCTTGTGTGCCATACTCTCAAAAAATTAAGCGATTTCGTTGATCTGGACCTTGGTGAGTTTCTGACGGTGGCCGTTGCACTTCTGGAAGCCCTTGCGGCGGATCTTCTTGAAGACAAGCACCTTGTCAGCGCGGCACTGGTCGTCGAGCACGGTAGCGCGGACGACGGCGCCATCAACATACGGAGCACCGACCTTCACGGCCGCATCGTCTGCGGCGACGAGGAGGACCTTGTCGAACTCCACGGAATCACCCTTGGCAGCCGCGAGGCGGTTGACAAAGATTTCGTTGCCAGCTTCCACCTTGAACTGCTGGCCTGCAATGTCTACGATTGCGTACATAAAAACAAACTTGTTAAAAGTTTCGGCCGCAAGCGTCTGCAACTAAGCAGCTCTTTTTCAATGGCTTAACGGTCATCTACATATTTTTGGGACTGCAAAGATAGATTTTTTGGAGCAAATCGCAAAATTATTTCGCGACTATTACTTATTTTTGTACTGAAACATTTTTGTTATGGACTCCGCCTTCTCGTACGCTTCCGTCGTTTCCGGCAAGGGTTTCCTCGGCCGGAGGAAAGATGTCAACATCCTGTCGAACCTGATCGCCCAGCGCGAGAACATCGCCCTGATCAGCGGTCCCAAGGGCGGCAAGAACTCCCTGATCCAGCAGGCTTTCCTGCAGATGCGCATGGACAAGAAGGTCTTCGACGCCGTCGAGGTGGACCTGCGGGACGTGCGCGACCTGGTGACCTTCCTCCGCCGGCTGGGCGACGCCGTCATCCGGCAGTACGCCGCGACCCCGGGCGAATTCCGGGACCTCATCTCCACCCAGCTGGGTGGCACGCATTTCATCTTCGACCAGCGGAGTTTCTCGGAGGACGGATGCGTCCTCGCGCTCAACTGGGACCCCGACGAGAAGGACGTCCGCGCCATCCTGACCCTCCCCTACGCGCTCTCCCGCCTCCGGGAACGGCGCCTGCTCGTCATCCTGCGGGAGTTCCAGAACCTGCGCTTCCTCGACGGCTGGGAGAAGCTTTTCAAGTTGATGGAAGACATCGTCAAGGAGCAGCGCTCCTTCCTGGAAGAGCCCCAGTTCTCCTACATCTTCACGGGCTCGCAGCTCAACGCGATGAAGGAGATCTTCGAGCACCGGCGCTTCTTCCACCGCCTCTGCGAGGTCCACTACCCCAGCCCCATCGAGGAGAACGAGATCACGGAGCACGTCGTCCGCGGTTTCCTCGCCGGGGGAAAGGTCGTGGACCGGGAGATGCTGAAGGGAGCCATCGGCCTGATGCGGGGCAACCTCCACTATATCAACCACTTCTTCGCCATCTGCGACCACCTCTCGAAGGGCTATATCATGGAGCCCATCCTCATCGAGGCCCTCGACCACCTGATCTCCATCCACGAACCGCGTTTCGAGGCCACGGTCTATGACCTGACCAATTATCAGGTCGCCCTGCTTCGCGCGATCACGGACGGGCACACGAAGTTCAGCAGCGCGGAAGTTATCCGCCGCTACGGCCTCAACTCCTCGGCCAATGTCAAGCGTGTGAAAGACGCCCTGGCCAAGAAGGAAATCATCGTTTTCGACGAGGGCGACGAGCCTTCTTTCATCGATCCGCTCTTCGAGTATTGGGTCAAGAAATATTTTTTCCACCAAAAGCTTGACATTTAGTTTTTTTTGCTACCTTTGCAGCCGCTAAAAGAAAAAGGAGGTGATAAAGAAATGATTGTCGTACCGATTAAAGAAGGCGAAAACATCGAGCGCGCTCTGAAAAAGTTCAAGAGAAAGTTCGAAAAGACCGGTGCCGTCCGCGAGCTCCGCTCCCGGAAGAACTTCGAGAAGCCGTCTGAGATCAAGAGGAAGGCTATGCAGAAGGCCATCTACGTGCAGCACCTCCGTCTCCAGGACGAGCAGTAATTCCTACTGGCAGATACCGAGCCCGGCAGAAGCGATTCCGCCGGGCTTTTTCTTTGTCATCCGATTTATTTTCCATAATTTTGAAGTTCAGACCAAGAGTTGTACGATGAGATACAAGAAAAGAATCGGAATCCTGCTCGCCTGCCTCCTGCTGGGGACCGGCCTGCGGGCCGCCACGGCCTACGTCTGGGAAGCGTCCACCAACGAGGTCCTGTACACCAAGCTGCTGACCTACCTGAGGACCGTCCAGAACGACTGGGTCGGAGAGCCGGTCTACTACATGGCCCAGCAGTTGATGGTCGAGCTGGAAGCGACCTTTAAGAAAGACCCCTACGCCTGGATGAGCCAGGTCCACAATTTCTGCAACACCCTGGAGAACATCTACCCGCCGGCCATCGCCCATCCGAGCGTCACGACCGCCTCCAGCGACCCCTACGAGAAGATCCGGCGCCAGATCTTCCGGCTCCGCGACTTCCCGATGCACCAGGTCTCCCTGACCAACGACGTCATCCAGCCGGCGGCCGGCCAGGCGGACGCCTTCAACAAGGCCAACAAGCAGTGGCTGCAGCACAAGCGGGAGGAATTCTTCCAATTCCTGAACGGCCCGCGCCCGACCGGCAACGAGTTGCAGCTCTTCAAGCTCTACAGTTCCGGCTATGTCATGCGCACGAAGGACGCCTGCATCGGCATCGACCTCTGCTACGGCGAGGGCCTGTATGACGGCGCCCGCAAGGAGGAACTGGCCGACAAGCTGGACGCCGTCTTCACCACCCACGGCCACGGCGACCACTACGACATAGAGCTCCTGCGCATGCTGCTGCAGAAAGGGAAGGCCATCGTCATTCCGCCCCGGATGGAGGCGTTCTTCACCGAATATTCCGGAGAAAAGCACATCTGGCGGGACAGCCAGCTGGAGCCGGTCCGGATCGGCGGCGTGGCGGATGCCCAGGCCCAGATGTCCGGCCAGGGCGACGAGCCCTGCCTGCTCTACCTCGTGCAGATCGGGTCCTGGCGCATCGCCCACGTCGGAGACAACTCCAAGCACGAAAACGAGCGGGCGTTCTATCCCAACTATCCGCAGGTCGACATCGCGATGTGTCCCGTCTTCCAGGGCATCTTCGATTTCACGAGCGCCCTGAAACAGGCTCCCAATCCCGACAATGCCTCCCTGATCTATTGCAACCTGCACGAGAACGAGTGGCACCA
>JAEEGG010008281.1_pt1 | contig 23637 bp, 22 predicted proteins | sample 9134161 | NCBI WGS metagenome assembly JAEEGG01 (sample SAMN16246543, study PRJNA631951) | gut metagenome | biome: gut microbiome; feature: rumen; material: CR-attached | host: Bos | place: Iran: Karaj | collected 2018-10
TCACAAAGTCCTTACCCTGATTCGGTAAAAAACCACGGAACGTCTGCTCACTCCTTCTTAGCATCTTTCTCCGACTCCTCCGCACCACGTGCGTCGGCCCTCGACAGAATCACGTCGTAGATCAAATAGAGCTCCTGAACGGAATTCTCCAGGAAATAATAGTGTCCAACATAGGGCACCAGCAACACCAGAATCATGATCATAAGTAGCAGTGCCCAAAGATTTCCCGTACTCAAAAGGGTTGCCAGGCAAATGACCTCCATGATGGCAAACAACGCCGTTACGATCAGGTGAATCAAACGTTCATGCTGATAGAACTGAATCTTGATCAAATGACTCTTCGCCACTTCCGCCCAATCCGTTCCCGGCTTATCCTCCGTCAAAATCCATTTAATGGCCTTCATATAATCCTGAATTTGCTTTTTCACGTTTCACTACCTCCAAACCTTGCCAATCTCCTTATTCCATGTCCCGAAGGTGCTTCTTTAGCTCAATCATCTTGTCACGCAGCTCTGCCGCCGATTCGAAATCCAGATCTGCCGCAGCGCGCTGCATTTTCTTTTGTACCTCGCCAATGAGCTTCTCCAGCTCCTTTTTGTTCATGGATTCGGGATCCTTCTCGAACCGCATTTCCTCCTTGGCAACTGCCTTAGAGATGCTGATAAGATCTCGCACGGCCTTCTTGATGGTCTGCGGCGTAATTCCATGCTCCTCATTATACTTTTGCTGGATGGCGCGGCGTCTGTTTGTCTCGTCGATGGCCGTCCGCATGGAATCCGTGATCTCATCCGCGTACATCACGACATGTCCCTCGGCATTTCGCGCGGCACGTCCGATCGTCTGGATCAGGGAGGTTCCGCTTCGAAGGAAGCCCTCCTTGTCCGCATCCAAAATCGCTACCAAAGAAATTTCAGGGATATCCAAGCCCTCCCTGAGCAGATTAATGCCGACCAATACGTCAAACACGTCCAGTCGCATGTCCCGAATGATCTGCGCACGCTCCAGCGTGTCAATATCGGAATGCAGGTACTTAACGCGAATGCCGACCTCCTTCAGATAGTCCGTAAGATCCTCCGCCATGCGCTTTGTCAGCGTCGTCACGAGAACCTTGTTGTGCTTTGCCACCTCTTTGTTGATCTCTCCTACAAGGTCATCAATCTGCCCCTCCACGGGCCGCACGATGACCTCCGGATCCAAAAGTCCCGTCGGGCGAATGATCTGCTCGGTTCGAAGAAGCTCATGCTCCTCCTCGTACTTCGCAGGAGTCGCGGACACAAACAGCATCTGATCAATGTGATCCTCAAATTCCTGAAAGCTTAAGGGACGGTTATCCAAGGCCGACGGAAGGCGGAAGCCATAGTCCACCAGCGTTGTCTTCCTTGAGCGGTCTCCATGGAACATTGCACCAATCTGCGGAATCGTCATGTGAGACTCGTCAATGATGATCAAAAAATCATCCGGGAAGAAATCCATGAGCGTCATGGGCGGGTCTCCCGGCTTCGAGCCGACAAGATGCCGCGAATAGTTCTCTATGCCAGAGCAAAAGCCTGTCTCTCGAAGCATTTCCACGTCGAAATTCGTCCTCTCGGAGATACGCTGTGCCTCGATCAGCTTGTCCTCAGACTTAAAGAATTTCACACGCTCCTCTAGTTCTTTTTCAATATTGTCACAGGCAAGCTTGATCTTCTCCGGCGCAACGACGTAATGCGAAGCCGGGAAGATTGCGACGTGCTGCAGCGTTGCGTGCACCTTTCCCGAGAGCGGCTCCACCTGTGCAATGCGGTCTATCTCATCTCCAAAAAACTCCACGCGAATGAAATAATCTCCGCCCTCCGCAGGATAGATCTCCAACACGTCCCCCCGCACGCGGAAGGTACCGCGCTCCAGGTCAAGGTCATTTCTGACATACTGCATGTCCACGAGCTCTCGAAGCACCTGGTCTCGATCCTTGGTCATGCCAGGCCTAAGACTCACGACCATGTCCTGATATTCGTCGGGGCTGCCCAGGCCGTAAATGCAGGACACGCTGGCCACGACCACGACGTCCCGCCGCTCCGTGAGGGATGCCGTCGCAGAAAGCCGAAGCTTATCGATCTCATCATTGATGGAGGAATCCTTCGCGATGTAGGTATCCGACTGCGGCACGTAAGCCTCTGGCTGATAATAATCATAATAGCTTACAAAATATTCTACCGCATTCTCAGGAAAAAATTCCTTGAACTCCCCATAGAGCTGCGCCGCCAACGTTTTGTTGTGCGCGATGACCAAGGTCGGTTTATTCAAAGCGGTAATCACGTTCGCCATGGTAAACGTCTTACCAGAGCCCGTGACGCCAAGCAAGGTTTCAAACTGATTGCCCGCCCGAAAGCCCTCCACCAGCTCTTCAATGGCCTTCGGCTGATCTCCGGTCGGCTGATATTCGGAATGTAACACAAAATGATCCATACTTCACCTTCTTATACGAAATCGCTTCGCGATATGATATTGCCTTCCCCTCGTACAGCGCTTATAGGATCAGTATAGCAGAAGGCAAAGAAAAAGTACAGCACAATCGAATGTTTGTTCTGTACTTTCCCCCTGCTATTTTATTTCTTCATCAGATCTGCCAAAACTTCCTTCGCCTTTTCCAATTGAGTATCAACAGGATTTTCCACGTTGTAGTAAAGAGAACCGTCAAAGTCACAGTCAATGTCAGGCTCAATTCCGATCTTATGAATGTTTCTGCCTTTTGGAGTAAAGTATCCGCTCACGGTAATCTTGACGGCAGTTCCGTCACTTGACGGGATGATGGATTGAACGATGCCCTTTCCATAGGTTGTCTTGCCAATCAGCGTTCCCTTTTTGTAATCCTGAATGGCTCCCGAAAGAATCTCCGCCGCGCTGGCAGAATTGGAATCCACGAGAACTACCATGGGGATCTGAATCTCCTTGTCGCCCTTACACTTATAATCCTTTCGATTGCCATTCTTATCCTCCGTGTAGACGACCAGTCCTTCCGGAAGAAGGTTTTGTGCAATCTGAACCACCGTGGAGAGATTTCCGCCGGGATTCGCACGCAGGTCAAGAATCAGTCCCTGCATGCCGGACTGATACAGAGATTCCATGCCTTCCAAAAACTGCGTCGTCGTGACGTCATCAAATTCCGTAATCTGAAGGTATCCCATGCCATTTTCGTACATTTCCGTATTTACGGTAGGATTCTCTACCCGCCTTCTCATCACGGTCTTCTCAAGCTGCTCCGAATCTCGGACGATGGTAATGTTCACCGTCGTATTCTCCTCGCCGCGGATTTTGGCTACCACGTCAGACAGGCTCTTTCCATAGGTCTGCTCCCCGTTGACCATGTAAATCAGATCATCCGTACGAAGTCCTGCTTCCTCCGCGGGACTATTCTTAAACACGCCGCTGATCTTGGGAAGATTCGTTTCATTGTCGATGCTGACATAGGCTCCGATGCCATAATAAATGCCTGAGGAGCTCTGCATGATTTCTTCAAATTCCGCTTTTGTATAATACTCTGAATAAGGATCATCGAGGGCATTCATCAGTCCCTCATAGATGCCGTTCTCCAGATCTTCATCGGAAACCTCATCCAAAAAGAATCCTTCATGAATAAGATTCGCGATATAATTGATTTTGGTGATCATTTCCTCCGTGACAAAGCCCTGGTCCTTCGTTTTCTTTTCAGAAGAGGAGATGCCGACGCTTCCGTCTGAGCCTCCCCCGTTTTTTTGCATCGCGGCCTTGCCGGCATTCCAAAAAGCAAGAACGAGTAAACCGGTAATGATCAGCGTTCCCATCATTCCCAAGACGAGTCCGCCCCAAAATGCTCCGTTATCCTTCCTTTTCATGAATGATGCCGTCTGATCCCCAGTACGATAGGAATCCATGTCTAAATACTGATTCTGATCCATCTTTTGATGCTCCTTTTATGCCGTATCCCCCCCGGCAATTCAAAACGATTCTTAGGTAATATACAGCCCCGTTTTTTCTATGGAAGCGTGATATAATCAAGCGGTGATACGTATTCGCCGTCTTTTCTTACGCTAAAATGTAAGTGAGGTCCCGTCGACCTTCCCGTAGAGCCCACGAGTGCGATGGTCTGACCACGGGTCACTACGGTATCCTCAGAAACCTTCAAAACAGATGCATGCATATACACCGTATAGAGATTATCCCCGTGATCGATCATGACGTAATTTCCCATGGTCGGGCTATACGCCGCAGCGACAACCACGCCGTCATACGCCGCATACATGGGCGTTCCCTTTGGCGAAGCAAGGTCTATGCCGTTATGGAACTGCTTTACCTTCAAAATAGGATGAATCCGCCATCCATAAGGATCGCTGACCCTTGTGTAGGATTCCAGTGGAAAGACAAAGGTACCGCCGTCATAGGTTCGCTGTACGGTCAGCTTCTTGCGTTCTGCGGCAAGCGCTGCCTCCAGTGCCTTAATCTCCTCATCCTGCTGGCGAATCATGGCCTCATATTCCTCAATGGCCTTTTCATTGTTTGACATGTCAGCCTCATAGGCCTCGATGTCGCGCTTCTTTTGCTCTAAAAACAGCTCCAGCGTACTCTGTTCCAGCTCGACGTTTTCCTTGGTCTGATCCAGGATTTCCTTTTCGAGCTCTAACTGTCTCTCGCAAAGCTCCACGTATTTTCGGTAATTCTGATACATGGTCCACTGCTCCTTGTCATAGGTGACAAGGCGCTCCATGAGCTCCGCGCGATTGAGAAACTCGCCCATCCCGGAGACCCCCGTAAGGAGCTCCGTTGCAAGACTGCTTCTCTTCTCGTACATCTGCCGGGCGCGAATGATCATGTTATCCATCTGCCCCGTTTCCCTGGCAATGGCCTCCTCGACCTCCGCCTGCGTGGCGGCAAGCTCCGCCTCCTTCAGGACGATTTCCTCCCTCAGCTCTGCCATCCTCGCATCTACCAAAGCAATCTGATCATCCAGCTCCGCTATGTACTTGTTCAAATCCTTTTTCTTGGATTCCAAATTTTTCTGAATCGACTGAACGTCGCTAAGGTTCTTTTTTAATCCGCTCTTTTCCTTCTCTGCCTTTGAGATTTGCTCCTGCTTTTCCTTGATGTTCTGCAGGATGGCGGAATCATTATTCTTCGCAGCCTTGCTTCGAAGCACGCTCGCATTCCATAATCCCATGAGCAATAAGGTCAGACAGATCAAAAGCCCCGTCACCACAAATCGCTTTTTTTTCATGTGTTTTTCTCTTATGCGCCTTATACTCTCAAATGCTTTCTAACGGACAACATGCTTCCAAGGAAACCGATGCCAACGCCGATGGCAAAGCAGACAGGTGTCAGGAACGAAAAGACTTCGTTCACAGGCAGGAAGCCTAGCCTCGTGCTCAGCATCGGGAATCTCGATACGAGATACTCCATGGCATATTGATACAACTGATATAAAATAATCAGCGGAATTCCCGCGCCAAGCAGCCCAATGATCATACCCTCAATCACAAAGGGCGAACGTACCAGAAAATCCGTCGCGCCGATATATTTCATGATGCTGATCTCCTGACTGCGGATTGCGATACCCGTTGCAACCGTATTGCTGATCAGGAAAATGCTGACTGCAAACAATAGTGCAATAATTCCGGCGGAAACATAGGCAATGATCAGATTTGTACCCGTCAGCGTCGTCGCCGTTGCCTCGTCATAGTTTACGCGGCGAACCTCGGGAAGGCTCTTAAGCCAAGTCACCAGCGAATCCTGCATGCTGACGTCGCTCAGATAGACCTCGTAATTATCTTCGCCTCGCAGAGGGTTATCTTCATAGCCGCTGGCATAGTCCTCTCCAAAGTGCTCCGGTCCGAATGCGGCCCACGCCTCATCATCGCTGATAAACTTTACGCCGGATACCTCTTCCCTGGCCTCGATTTCCCTTCCAATCTCCTCAAGTCGCTCCTTGGAAGGAATCTGCCCATCAGGATGCACGTATTCCTCCCGATGCTCATAGCCCTCAGAAAGATAGCAAAGGTCATATTCCGAGTGGAAGAATACCGTAACGGATACGCCCTCCTCAACCTTCATCACCATGTGCTGAAAGTTGGTAACAATGGCATAAAACGCCCCAAACATAAACAGACAGGCCGTAATGGTCGCAATGGACGCCAGCGAAAAAAGCTTATTATGCAGGATATTCGCCAAGCCCTGCCGAAATACGTATAAAAACGAACTAATCTTCCTCAACATATTCACCATCCTCTTGATCACTCACAATGACGCCCTTTTTCAGCGCAATGACCCTCTTACGCATGCTGTTTACGATTTCTCTGTTATGCGTGATCATGACCACGGTCGTACCCTGCGCATTGATTTCCTCTAAAAGCTCCATGATGCCCCATGCGTTCTGGGGATCCAGATTACCCGTAGGCTCATCCGCGAGCAAAATGGCAGGCGAATTGATCAGAGCCCTCGCCAATGCGACTCTCTGCTGTTCTCCTCCGGACAATTCGCGGATTTTTGCCTTGTATTTTCCTGCAAGACCCACCGTTGCCAGAATGGTCGGAACGTTTCTGCGGATCTCCTCCGTGGGTACCTCCAATATTCTTTGGGCAAATGCTACGTTCTCATACACGTTTCTGTCCGTCAAAAGGCGGAAGTCCTGAAATACGACGCCAATCTGACGACGATACTTCGGAATCTGACGATGGCGCAGCTTTCCTGCATCCTGTCCCATGACATAGACGCCGCCCTCGCTCGCCTTGAGCTCTCGCATGAGGAGCTTAAACAGCGTGGACTTTCCCGCACCGTTCTCACCAACGATAAACACGAATTCTCCCCGCTTAATGCTCAGGTTCATGTTGCTGACTGCTGCCACGCCCGCAGAATAGGTCTTGCTGACGTTCTCTAAATAAATAATCCCTTTTTCCTCAATAAATTCCTGTCTCTGCTTTTCTTTTTCTTCTTTTCTACTCATAGTATCCTGTCATCTCCCTGCCACCGTCGGCAGCCTTCGGAGCTTCTTCTCTTTCTCATAATCATGGGCTCCCATTAGATAGACGAAATGGGAGCCCGTTTGGTTTCATCCGCGGACTTAGAATTCCATGCTTAGTATTCCATACTTTCCATGTACTTCATATACTTCACTACCATCAAGGCAATCTTAAAGGTGATGGCGTCCTCAAATACCCGTAAGTCCAAATTTGTTGTTTTCTGTAGCTTATCCAGACGATAAACAAGCGTATTTCTGTGGATAAAGAGCTGGCGAGAGGTCTCTGATACATTCAGGCTGTTCTCGAAAAACTTATAAATTGTGGTCAGCGTCTCCTCGTCGAATTCATCAGGGCTCTTTCCGCCAAAGATCTCGCGGATAAACATCTTGCAAAGGGGAATGGGCAACTGATAGATGAGTCGTCCAATGCCAAGCTCACTGTAAGCCACGATGTCCCTGTCGTCGAAGAAAATCTTTCCGACGTCCAAAGCCATCTTCGCCTCCTTGTAAGAACGGCTGACCTCCTTGATCTCTTGAATGACGGTTCCATAGGCAACGCGAACCTTTAAGCCCTCCTTCTGCAGGAAGGCGCAAAGAGCCTTTGCGGACTTGTCAATTTCCTTTGCGGCATTGACGTCCGTCAGATCCTTAACCACAATGACATTGTTCTCATCCACGGCCGTGATAAAGTCGCGGCTGTTCGCACCAAAATGATTGCGCGTCAGTTCCAGTGCATTGTTATCCTTGCGGTTACCCGTCTCCACGATCATGACCACGCGGGCCACATCCGTCTGAATGTGCAATTTCTTGGAGCGGCTGTAAATGTCCACCAGGAGCAGATTGTCGAGGAGCAAATTCTTGATAAAGTTATCCTTGTCAAAGCGCTCCTTGTACGCCACCAACAGGTTCTGGATCTGAAAGGCCACCATTTTACCAATAACATAAACGTCCTCACCGCTGCCTGCAACGATCAAAACATACTCCAGCTGCTGCTCGTCAAAGATCTTAAAGTATTGATATCCCTGGATTTCCTGAGAATCTGCGGGCGAGGTGGCAAACTCCACCACTGCCTTCGCGCAGTTCCCCATGTCAATGGTGCTGGCAACCTCCTTGCCGTCCACGTCCATGACACAGAGCTCTATTCTGGCAATTCCCTTTAATCCGTCAATTGTATTCTGTAGTATCTGATTCGAAATCATATGTACACGCTCCTTTGCGCCCCTGAAATAAACCGTATAAAACATTTATACCAAAAACGAACAAAAAAAGCAATAGCTTTTTGTGCAATATTTCGAAAATCATCTATCAAAAATGCACAAGCGTACTATTTATCGGCTTTTGGTTTCCATCTTAGGAATGAAATTTTCAAAAATCATGACGCGAAACGTGGGGCGTGCCTGCTCCAATTCCTCCTGACTTCGAATTGTCCAGGCCACGTTCTCCACGCGGTAAAGCTTCCGAAGCAGGTGATAGCTGAACTGTTCACGCTGCGAATGCTTGTATGCGATAAAATCAGGTCTGGAAAACACGTTGAAGATCATGCTGGTCATGACGAGCTTTTGATAAAAAGGCCTGCCAGCCTCCTCTATGAAGTAATTCATGGAGAGCTGTCCTCGCAGGATTTTGGGATAATGCCTCCTGACCCACCACATGCAGAGGGGATGAAAGGATTCCATGCAGTACAAGCCCTGATAGTCCGAGAGCATCTCACAGGCCATTTTCGTCGCGCGGAAGCACTTTCCCTCCGCCTTCATCTCGACGATCAGGGGCGTTTTTCCCCCGACAACCTTAAGTACGTCCTCGAACAGGGGGATGCGCTCCTTCGTTTCCATCAGGGGGTATGTTTGCAGTTCTTCATAAGTCAGATCCGTCAGCTTCTTATTTACGCTGCACATGCGCTGCAAAGTAGCATCATGAAACACGACAAGCCTTCCGTCGCGCGTCAGCTGCAGGTCCATCTCCATTCCGTAGCCCGCCTGTGCCGCCCTCTGAAAGGCCGTCAGGGAGTTTTCCGGAATCCCTTTGGAAATGTCATGAAGCCCCCGGTGGGCAATGTATACCTTTTCAAACGGGCGCATCTCCTTTCTTCTTGGGTGCCCCGGCCCAAGCATCCAAAGATAGAGCAGAGGCGACCACAACAAAACGAGTGCTATACTTAACCAAACCATGTCTATAATCTCCGAATGGATTTTTCTCCGATCTGTATTTTTTTCTCCTTCAGGAGATGCCCTACGGCACGCTTGAATTCATTCTTACTCATGCCGGTCTCATGGGTGATGACCTCAGGCGCAGACTTATCCGTAAAGGGTAGGGAACCCTCGTAGCTGTCGAGCAGCTGAAGAATTTTCTCCGCATCCTTGTCAATCTGAAGGTAAGCCTTCTCGCGAATGCTAAGAAGGAGTCTGCCGTCATCCTGTACCTTGATCACTCTTGCCGAAATGATCTGTCCGGGTTCGATTTCTCCGAAGAGCTCGTTCTTCGGAATCAGCGCGGAGTATTTATCGTCCACGGCAACAAAGGCGCCAAAATTATTACTGATCTCGTATACTCTTCCACTCACGCGGTCATCCTTCTTGTAGGAGCTGTTGGACAGCAGGTGCTCATACACGTTCATGGTGGCGCAAAGGCGCTCGCTCTTATCGACATAGAGGGAAACCAAAACCTGGTCACCTTCCCTGATTCGGCCGCGCTGTTGCTTAAAGGGAAGAAGCAGGTCCTTCTCCAGACCCCAGTCCAGAAAAGCACCGATCTTTCCCATCTGTGCCACGGTAAGCAGCGTCGCCTCGCCCATGATGAGCTTCGGGCGTTTCGTGGTCGCGATCAGGCGATCCTTGGAATCCTTGTACAGGAATACCTCCATTACGTCTCCAACGCTTGCCCCTGCGGGCACTTGTTTGATGGGCAGAAGCACCTTATCATCCTCGCGTCCAGGCTCGGCCAGGTACACGCCAAACTCCACCTTCTTCACAATTTCCAGCTTCTGAATTTCTCCTAAACGTAAACTCATTTCTTGTCTCCTCCGTTCTCTATTCCCTTGCAAAATCTTCCAATAGCTTTCCTGACGCATGTGCATGTCTGGCACCCTCTTCTTGGAACGGCTCGGACTGCACTAAGCTCATCCGTCGTCTTCATAGCATAGATGATTTCTGCGGAACTCGGAGCTAAAGCTCCTCAAACATTTCAGGCAAGCCTACGGCTTGTCCCTCACTATGTTCGGGATCGCAGGCAAAGCCTGCGACAACCTCGAAATTATCAATTCAGCCAATCGATTCACTAAGTGCTGCCGGCTAATTGTTCCAAGAAGAGGGTGCCAGACAAGCACTTCGCGTCATGAAGTAAAATGTAGCGAAAATTGCATTAATATATGATTCATTAGTATATTTAGACCTCAAACTCGACTACAGAATAGGGTTTTCCATCCGTATCCTGTAAGGCGACAACAACTCGGCTGTCCTCCTTTGCTACATAAGGGACGATGATGTTGCCAAGGAAGGCTTGCTTGCGATATTCCGCTCGGAGTTGCTTCATTTCAAAGCCATCCGGCAGAAATTCCAACGCCATGGCGACATATTGGCCATTGTTGACGTGATGGTTGGAGTCCAAATGATGGAGCGCCACGGTGATGGGCTCCTTGGCCACGCCGCCCGTCGGTACGGAAATCTTGCGCCCCGCATATTCCATCGGAATACGTTCTTCAATGGGATACCCCTTCCTCATGTCCTCGTTAGGCATTTCAAAGCGTCCCGTCTTGACGTTGATGAGGCTCCAAACGCTGTTTGCCTTGGCGAGATAATTGCCCGCCTCGTCAAACATCATAAAGTTACGAAATCCCATGAATTTTTGAAATTCATAGGGAATTGTGGCAATCTTCACCTTCTCTCCAAGCTTAGGGAGCCGGATGGGCACGATCTGCCAGGCATTGAGCACCCATACAAGATCGCGGTCCAGGCAATATCTGACGCCAACGCCCGCATCCTCCGACTGAAACGTCGAACAATCCTGAAAATAATTGAGCAGGGCCATCATCGTCAAATTCCCCTCACTGTCTGTCTCACTATATCGAATTCTACTGTCAAACTGATACATCTTCTGTTCTCCCTCATAATATGCTAATATTCCCGCCATGATCCGCATTCCAGTCTCAAGGGAAAGGAACATGCCTGCAAGAACCGTCCCCTGTGGTAAATTTTATATTTTTCCAGACAAAATCACATTTTACGACTGCGAAACATCAGTAAATAAACTCTTCTGTATTTTTTCATAAAATACAGCATCCTCCGCTTTGTCCAGGTCATATCCCGTGTCTTTGGTTAATAATATGCCCTTTTGAAATGAAACCCCAGGATTTTGAGCTACTAATTCTTTTATCCTTTCCATACCAACTTCTCTGACAATTTCCTCTGACCAATAGCTCATCCAATGAGCTGTCGTTGGCAAATTTCCTTCCAAGTATTTTCCATATTTTCGAGACAGTGCTTTATTTGAAACGCATCCCCAATACGGCACAAATGCCAACACTAGTTCTATAAATAAGTTTTTTATCATGTCTGCTGTCTCTTTATCATAAAGATTTAACGATATAGGTAAATCTATGATAAGTACATTATTAAATCTTTTGTCTTTGTTTCCAACTCTCATTTGAAAGGCACAAGAATTTAAAACATCTGCAGATGAGTAAAAAGAAATTGAATAGCCCAAATCCTCAAATAACCTTTCATCCTCTTTGATGCTTCCTTTTTTCAATGTTCTGCTAAAATTCTCATAATTCCAGCTAAATTGTTTTATGTCTTTTGGATTTTTAGAGGTTAAATAATTAGGTCTTAAATCATAAGGGTACTCTTGAAATATGCTTAAAACATCATAAGCGTCTTTTGAAATCTCTTCAAAGTTTTTATCTGCCTTTTCTGCTTTTCTCCACAGAATTATAGAATGCCTTTGTACCATTTTCCTAATGCCTCACTTATTCCGTCAACTCAAACTTTATGTCCACGAGGTCTAGTCCGCCCAGCGCGAAGTAAAGTCGGATCGTCGTGTAGCGTGAGAACATGTAGGTATGGCCCGAGAAGCTCACGGGCTTTCCTCCGGTACCGTTCCAGGTAAAGGTGCCGGATGCCGTTCCCATGCAGAAGACCGTCACGGGGATCTGCGCGAGCTCTCCCGCATTGGAGCTTGCCGTCAGGGTATAACGGAACATCCCCTGCTTCTCCAGATCCAGCACAAAGCTATAGCTGGCATCACGGCTGGACTTTACGCCGCGAAGATCCACCGTCAGCTCGTCCACGATATGATAGCAGGGAACCTCCTCCTGGCTCACCGCCCCTTCCTCCTCGCGACCAACGATCTCCACCGTCTCTGCCGTTCCAAGAAGGCGCTTCATGGCATTGGTGCGAAGGACCACCTTCAGCACGTTCGCCGCATTGCGCTGGAGCTCTGCACGCTTCACCTCGCCCTTTTTTAGGGATTCCAGCGTATTGTCATCATGTTTTTCACCGTCCGCACACACCATGTAGACATCATTCTGTGCCATGGCCATGGTAGCGAAATCGCGCTTGTCAGGCTCCTGTCCGCGCCTGTTAATATTCGCCCACCAATCGGTCATGGCAAGCCCCTCAAAGCCCCACTCACCGCGAAGAATCGTGGTCGTCAGGTCAAAGCTTCCAGCCGTCCAAAGACCATTGACGCTCCCATAGGTTGTCATGATGGTATAAGCACCGCCCTTTTTCACGGCGATCTCAAAGCCCTTTAAGTAAATCTCGCGCAGCGCTCTCTCGGAAATGACGCTGTCGAGGAAGTGTCTTCTTGTCTCCTGGTTGTTACCACAAAAATGCTTGATGGTTCCCGTGACGCCCGCAGAATGCAAGCCGTCAAGCTGCGCCACGGCAATCTCGCCCGTGAGGAACGGATCCTCGGAAAAGTATTCAAAGTTCCTTCCATTCAGGGGGTGTCTGTGAATGTTCATGCCGGGGCCAAGGAGACACTCCACATGATTTGCCGTCATCTCCCATCCCGTAAAGGCAAAGAGCTCCGTCAAAAGCTTGCGGTTCCAGGTACATGCCAGCATGGTGCCGCCGGGCAGGCTGAAGGCCTTTGTTCCGCAGTCAAGGCGCATGCCGGAGGGACCGTCGGAGCAGCATCCGCAGGGAACGCCAAACTCCGCAAGGCGCGGCGCGACGCCGCCAAAGGCTGCTGCCGTTCCAGCCGTTACCTTCGGACTTCCCATGCCCTCGCCGCGAATAATGCAGGCAAGGTCCTCATCCGACAGCTGCCCGATAAACGCTTCCAAAGTACTCTTTCCATTGGCGACGTCAGCAAGCTTGATGCCAAGATCTCCCGTATAGGCAATCTCCTTTGGTATCTCAGCAAGGCGCCTCCTCGCCTCTTGTTCGCGATAACGTCCGTCAGGAATTTCCGCATCTCCTCGAAACTCCTCCACTTCTTTGATGGGTGCCTTCTCGAAAGCAGGCTTTCCGTCCCGATTGACCATACGGTCAAAGGGAAGCACGGGAGCGAGCGCACTCGTCACCTGACGAAGCACCTTAAGCTCCGGAACCTCCAGCGTCAATGCCGGCAGGGTCTCCCTGACGCTTTTTCCAACATGGAACCTGTAGGTTCCGGCCTCTAACAAATAAGCATAGGCATGACCCGTCACGCCCTCGTCATCATAGGAAGCAAAGCTTTCGGGACAAACCTTGATGCTGACAACCTCTTTCTCTCCAGGCGCAAGGAGCTTTGTCTTTGCAAAGCCGCCAAGAACTCTCGCAGGCTTTCCAAGCTTGCCCTGCGGCGCCTCACAGTACACCTGAACGACCTCTTTCCCGGGAACCTTTCCCGTATTCGTTACGGTCACGCTAATCGTTCCACCAAATGTTTTCCCACAGCCACCTGCATCCAATGTTGCTTCACCAACAACTGCAAGCAGTCCCGCAAAGCCTCCCTCTTCAAGCCTTGCGTCCTCCAGCGTAAACTCCGTGTAGGAAAGTCCATATCCAAAGGGATATCTTACGCGATCCTTTGCAAAGGTCTCGAAATAACGATATCCGACATAAATGTCCTCACAGTAAAAATCACGATTCTGATCACCAAAATTAGGGTCAGAAGGGTAGTCCTTAATGGAATATGCGATCGTATCCGTCAGCTTTCCGGAAGGGGAAACGTTTCCTAACAGCACGTCCGCCGTACCAAGGCCGCCCATCATGCCGCCATGCCAGCCATAAAGCACGGCATCCGGCGTAAACTCATCGACAAAGCCCATGTCAATGATGGATGCCACGTTGAGCACGATCACCGTCCTTTGAAAATACTTTCTGGTGATTCTCAGCATGTCCTTCTCGCCAGCCGTCAAGAGATAGGAGCCCTCCTTGTAGGAATTGTCCATCTCCTCGCCTGCCGTGCGTCCAATGACGATCAGCGCCGTCTCACAGCGCTTTGAGACAGCCGCAACCAGCTCCTCAGAAAGCGGCATCTCCTCCTGGCACAAGGGCTCTCCGCCCCAGCTTGCGCCCTTGTCAAAGGGATGCGTCGCCGTCCAGCTCTGATAGGTCTCAAAAAGCTCTTGATCGAGCTTTGCACCGCGCAGCGTAAGACCCTCGGGAATGCTCACGACGTGCGATACGTTCACCATGCCTCCGGAGCCCGTCCCGCTCTTATAATAATCCAGCTGAATCCTGCCAAAAACGGCAAGAGGCTTCTTCGCATCCAGAGGAAGCGCCCCATTCTTATTCTCCAAAAGGACCACGCCCTCCGCAATGGCCTCCGTTGCCTTCTCCTGATACTGTTTCCAATCCAAAATCATGTCGTTCTCCATCCTTCTAAACAATCTAAACGAGTACCCTCTTTAGGATCTCATCCTCCATCACCAGTCGCTTTGCTTCTTCCCGATACTTCTCTTCATGCAGATAGGTATGACGATAGGGCTTCATGGAGGGTGCCATGTCGATGGCCTTGATAAAGTCCTCCTTCTTCATCCCAAGCGTTGCGACATAATCCCAAAAGCCCGTGTCCGTAAAGATCTTGTTCACGCGCACGTATCTGTGATCCTGCACCTTCGCCATAATATAGGTCGCGATGCCAACCTGCACGCCGTGGAGCTGTGGCACCTCCAGAAACTTATCCAGGGCATGGGAAATCAAATGCTCGCTTCCACTGGTCGGTGCACTGCTGCCTGCGATCTCATTGGCAATGCCGCTCATGGCCAGCGAATCCAAAAGCTCCTTTAAGAACACCTCGTCATAGATGCTCTCAAAGGGCGTGCGCACAAAGCTGTTCACCGCCTTTTTTGCGACCATCACGGCAAAATCATTTAAAACGGAAGCTCCCTGCTGCGCCTCATACACCCAGTCATAAAGCGAAGTAATCTTTGCCACCATGTCTCCAATGCCAGAATATATGAATTTAACGGGTGCCGTGCGAATGACCTCCGTATCCACGACAATGCCATAGGCCAGCTTTGCAGGCACGGAATTCCGCTTCCCGCCAACCAAAAGTGATGCGCTGGCGCTGGAAAAGCCGTCGCTGGAGCTACTGGTGGGAACGCTGATAAAGGGCATGCCGCGCAGGTATGCCGCATATTTTCCCGCATCGATCACCTTACCGCCTCCGATGGATACTACGGCCTTCGCCTTGTTCGGAATGGCAAACGCCAGAGGAATAATCTCCTCAATGGCAACCGTATCCAGCTCCTGATACTCCAAAACATTGATCCCCGCCGTGCGCATGGACTCCATTACCTTCGTTCCAAAAAGCTCTATCAAACCATTTCCGAAATAGATCACGACCTCCGTAAGATTCCCCTCACGAAGCGTAGGTCCAAGACAGCCCAAAGCTCCACTTCCAACCTTTAAGATCACCGGTATGGATATACTATCATTTTTCTGCATGACATACCTCCCATTTTTTTGTTTCTCTTATATGCTTTTTCTTCTTTACCATCTATTTTTTGTCGTCTTTACTTTCCATCGCTCTCATCACACGTTCAGGCCTTATGCCCGCCGATCTGCCCGTTGCGCTCCCGCGTGGTCGCACCTTCCTCCAGATCCGTTCCTTTGAGTACGGCATTCTTTCCGTAGCGCTTTTGCAGCCCCAAAATTGCCTGCTGCATCTTTTTTTCCCGTTGCAGCCGTTCCTTTTCCTTTTCCTCCTGCTTTGTCGCATCACTTCCAAGCGAAAAATCATGAAAAAGATCCAGCTGCTCGTACTTTTCCTTCTTTTCCGCCTCCGATTCCGAAATCACGTGATTCGCCGCCACGTTAATCCGCCGGACCAAAAGCGCAGGATCCAGCACCCTGTCAAAGATCGCCAGAACGGCCTCGGAAATCTCCTTGGCAGACGAGGAAAACTCCTTTAGGTTCTCCGTGCCATGGGCATGCTTTGGCACGAGTCTCCCATAATAGTCTGCAACGATTTCTCCCTGATATCCACCATCCAGCTTTGCATTCTTAAGGTTTTCCACGTCGTAGCCTACGGTGAGCACCAGCTGATCCGTCACCAGCTTTTTAGCGACCAGATCCAGTGCCATCAGCTCCGCCATTTCCTTGGTCACGATTCTGGCCTTCTCGAAGGAATAGGGGCAAGAAAGTACCTGACCGGAGCTTACGGAATTGTTCTCCGGCTGATAGGCCTTGACGTCCGCGATGGTCGTGGGCTCCCACCCCCAGGCGTGATCGATCAAAAGCTCTGCATTGATCCCAAACAGGCGGTACAAAAGATCCTCGTTATAAAACTCCGTCTCCTTGCCGATGCTGCACCTCGCAATGTCACCCATGGTAAAGAGCCCGACGCCCTCCAGCCTTCTCGCATAGCCCTTGCCAACACGCCAAAAGTCCGTCAGCGGCTTATGATTCCAAAGAAGCCTTCGGTAGCTCATTTCATCAAGGCTCGCCATGCGAACGCCGTTTTCATCCGCCGGCGCATGCTTTGCAACGATGTCCATGGCGACCTTGCAAAGATACAGATTCGTCCCGATCCCCGCCGTTGCCGTGATCCCAGTCTGCGCCAAAACCTCCCGGATCATCTTCCCGGCAAGCTCCTGCGCCGTCATCCGATAGGTTTTCAGATAGGTCGTCACGTCCATAAACACCTCATCAATGGAATAGACGTGAATGTCCTCCGGCGCAATATATTTCAAATAAATCTGATAGATGTCCGTGCTATATTTTAGATACAGTGCCATCCGCGGCGTTGCAACAAGGTAGGTCAGCTCCGGTTCCCCGGGCCTTTTTGCGCGGTTGACCTCCCGCACCTTTTGCACCACTTCAAAAAGTCTGGCGCGACCCGGAATTCCGTATGCCTTCAAGGAAGGCGACACCGCCAGACAAATGGTCTTCTCCGTCCTGCTTGCATCCGCGACAACAAGATTTGTCGTCAGCGGATCCAGCCCTCGTTCCACGCATTCCACGGATGCATAAAATGATTTTAAGTCAATCGCAACGTAAGATCTCTCCGACATTACTTCTTCCGCTTTTTCTTTCTTTTCTTCCTGCATTTTCTGCAGCAGCAATTCTGGGGCTCCAGATCATTCCGGATCCCCGCAACACAAACCAAAACCACCAATGCGATCTGCCCGCCAAGGAGCAGCGCATCCTTATTCTTCACTAAAAAATCTTCAACCTTTGCAAAAGCTTTTTCCTTCAACTCTTCACCCTCTCTCCCAAAAGATCTAAATCCTAGGCCTGTCAGTGGCGAAGCCAGATCCCTGCGATATGATCCAGGGAAATCCTGCTTTGTTCCCTGCCGTTCCCTTCTCCCGTCTCCAAAACAATCTCTCGTCCCGTGACCTGGAGCTTTAGAAAACGCCCTGCCGTCTCCACGTAGGCGCCGCCCTCCTTGACCTCATCGGGGATGAAATGCGAAATAACAATCTCAGGGTGTGCCTCCTTGTTTTTCTGGAGGTACTGTAGCATTTCATCCAGCGCCGCCTTTTCATTTTCATCCAGCTCCCGAAAGCTTTCGGTCAGCCTCCCAGCCTCCGTGATGGCTGCCTCATACCCCGTGAGCGCGGCAAAGGGAGAAAACTGCGCCGCCCTTTCACGTAAGGGCATGTGCGGTCTTCGCGAGGATTGATGATGAGGCATATTTATCATGTCCTCATAGTTTTCAAGACGCTCCTTCATTACTTTAAGCCTGCTCCTTTTTCGCGCTCGCGGCTGCCTTACGGAAGAAGAACAGCCCCAATAAAAACAGCAAAGAGAGCACACTGATTCCCTTGTTGATGCTGCCGGTCAGCTGAGATACCAGACCGACAAGCGTCGTGCCAAGGAATGCCGCACCCTTGCCGCAAATATCATAAATACCAAAGAATTCACCAGATTGCTCCGGCGGAATGATCTTCGTAAAATAAGATCTCGACAGCGCCTGAATGCCGCCCTGGAACATGCCGACCAATACCGCCAAAATCCAGAACTCCACAAGATTCGTCAAAAAGATTGCGAAAACTGCGATGCCAAGATAAGCTAAAATGCAGACCGTGATCAGGTTTTCAGCCGCATATCTCTGAGCAAGCTTTCCAAAAATAATGGCACACGGGAAAGCTACAATCTGCGTAAGAAGTAGCGCCAACAATAGTCCCTCACTCTTTAGCCCAAGCGCCTGCCCATAGGAGGTCGCCATGTCAATGATGGTATATACGCCGTCAATATAAAAGAAAAAGGCGATCAAAAACCAAAAGATCTTGCTGTGCTTGCGCGCATTTGCGAGCGTTGTGCCCAAACGCCGAAAGGTTTCGCGAACCGCATGTTCCTTGCATTCCACGTAATACTTCTGCTGATAGGTGCGAAGCAAAGGGATTGTCATGCCAACCCACCAGACGGCCGTGATCAAAAATGAAAGCATCATGGCCATCTCCATGGAAATGCCAATCGCATCCTTTCCGAGGACAATGCCAAGGCAGGCAACAAAGGGGATACAGCTGCCGATATAGCCCCAGGCATAGCCGGAGGTCGAGACCTTATCCATGCGATCCGGCGTCGTGACGTCAGGGAGCATGGAGTCATAAAAAATCAGGCTCGAGGCATAGCCGATCTTGGAAATAATGTATACGATCAGAAAGGCCAGCCAATATTTCGTAAAGCCGAGCGCCACGCAGCACACGGAGCCAATGAATAGAGATGCCATAAAAATCGGCTTCTTGCAATTCTTATTATCCGTAAACGTTCCGACTATGGGTCCTAAAATTGCTACGATCAGCGTCACGATGGATGCAGCATAGCCCCAATACGCAAAATAATCCTCAGCGCTGACATTCTGCTGACTCGCAATATAATTAAAATAGATCGGCATGATCGTCGTTACAAGCATCGTATAGGCAGAATTGCCCACGTCGTATAAAATCCAGTTCCGTTCCTGCTTCGTTGTCTTATGCATGTCGTTTGTACTCTCTCCCCGTCCTATGATTCGTGCAAAGCGTTACCATGTCCGCCTACTCAGCCACGCCATCGTCTGCGTTTTTGGGATCTCCAGCAGCATCTACGCAGTAAATCTCTCCCGACTCAGGGTCGATGGAGACGAAATTATAGTGGAACGCATCACCCATTGCAGGGAAGGCATTGATCAGGTCTGCCGCAAAGGGAACCGCCTCTCCCATAAGCTCGATCAGATGCTCCGTGCTGTCGGCACATTCCATGTTTTTCTCATAATTGATGATCAGTCCATGCTTGTGCTCATATTGACCGACAAGCTTTAATGCTCCCAGAACGGCAGCGCGCATCACCCTGTTTGGCAGGACAAGGTAGTTCAGCATCTTCACCATGTCCACCATGGCCTTGTGAATATCCTCCTGCGTAAGCCCCTCATAAAAGCGGGCGATGACGCGCGCATTTCTTCCTGAGGGTTCCAGATGCCCCGTCAGCCTTGCGCGAACGGGATCCAAGCCCTCCTGCACCAAAAGCTCGCGATCCAGCTCTGCCTCAATCTCCGTGTGAGAAATGCCGCTGGCATCGATCTTCTCCTGTACGTAGCCGTGGCAGTACAAATCCAGGGAAAAATGGCAGAGTACGCCATAAACGTAAGACAGCGACGGCAAATAATCTCTGCTGCCCTCCGCCTTCAGCTCCTCCAGCACCTTTACGGCATGCTCCAAAAAGTAGCTTCCCGGAAGGTCATGCAGCTTACTTCCCATCTGATTCACGGGATTCTTTTTTAAGGCGTCATTATAAAACAACAGATCCGGACCATGTACGCCAAAATGAAACAGCTCCGGATATTTATCAATCACGTCCCTTGCATCCTGCTTTACCAGCTTTCTTACCTCTTCCCCATGTCTGTAATGTGCCCTCGTTGTCGGCATAACCCTGCTCCTCCTCTTTGACGTCAAATAAAGATATTGATGACCCCGATGATCGCTCCGATCAGGGCCCCTAAATTGATCACGGCCTGTAATTCCTTGTCACACACGGAAAGCGTCAGCCTTTCCATCTCCGCGACGTCCATGGATTCTATCTTCTGCCGTACCACGGAGCTGACGTCCACGGCCTGCATCAGCGACTCTCCATAGCGCTCCGCAACCTGATCCACTACGTAACTGGCAAGATGCTCTAATCCTTCCTGACTCGTTCCCGCCTGAACAATCTCCTTGATCGGCTTATTCTCCAGCTTCTTTACATTCTGGGAAATGGCTCCGCGAATCATTTCCTCGCCATTCTCATCCAGATATTTATGCAAGGCCTGCGCGATACGCTCATAAATGGCATCCAATCGTTCCTCGCTCAGCAGCATGGAGACCATCTTGTGATTCAAAAGATCCCCCAGCGTCTCCTTACCAATCTCCGCGACAATCGGCTTAAATTCCATCTGCCGCACCTTTTCCGCAACAGCCTCCGCCATGACGTTGCTGAATCGCTCGATCAGCTCCCCGTGATTGTCGTCTGCCTTGAAGAAGTCTCCAACGCAGGCTTCACTTTCATAAAGGGAGGACGCGACCTTCTTTACCAGCTTTTCCTTCGTGCCATTTTTCTGAAAGCTGTCCTTGATGGTATCCAAATTCAAAAGATGCCCGCCCACGGTATTGCCAATGGCATTTGCAAGTCTTGGCTGATTCTTTGGAATAATACCTGGCGTAAAAGGCACGCGCCACTTCCCGATCCGTACCTCCTTTCGAGGCCGAAACAGCATCTTTATGGCAAGAAAATTTGTAAAATATCCAATGGTGGCACCGATCAAAATCGGCAGGATCACCTTCAAGATCTCCATGCTGCTCCTTTCCCATCCTCCTTAGATACGGATGCTCACTCACGTCTCCTTTGCTTACTTCTCAAGCCCGTACAGCCTGCAGGCGTTTTCCCAGGTCACTCTCCGCACTTCCTCCTCGGAAATTCCCTTCATCTCCGCAAGCTCTCTGACTACATAAGCCAGATTTCTTGAGTCATTCCTCTTCCCTCTGTTTGGCACCGGCGCCAGATACGGCGAGTCCGTCTCGATCACTATCCTGTCCATCGGCAGAATTTCCACCGTCTCCTTCAGCTTTCTGCCATTCTTAAAGGTCAAAACGCCGCCGATTCCAAAAAAGAATCCTAAATCCAAATACTCACGCGCCGTCTCCGCAGAATACGAATAGCAATGAATCACGCCTCCAAGCTCCTCGGCATGCTCCCCGCGCAAAAACTCCAGCGTGTCATGGCAGGCATCCCGCGAATGGATCACCACAGGCTTTTTCAGCTCCCGTGCGAGCTGCAACTGCCTTACAAACCATTTCTTTTGAAGCTCCGCATCGGGCTCCGGCCAGTAATAATCCAGCCCGATCTCTCCGACGGCAACGCATTTCGGATCCAGGCACTGCTCCCGCAAGGTCTCAAAGCGTTCCTCGGTAAGCTCTGCCGTCTCCGACGGGTGTACGCCGATCGCAGCGTAGATAAAATCATACCTTTCCGCCAGTGCCAGGCATTCGGCACAGGAGGCGACCGTTGAACCAATGTTGACAACCCTGCCAACGCCTGCCGCCTTCAAACTCCCGATCAGCTCCTCGCGATCCTCGTCAAAGGCATGATCATCATAATGTGCATGTGTGTCAAAAATCTCAAAACGATCCATTTCCAAATCCCATCTCATTATTTCTTTAGGCCCACGGCTGCCTCAAGGTTCAGCTTATTGGGGTCGACGCCAAGGGCATTGTAAGTAATCTTGACGATTCCAAGTGCAAATCTTTTCATAAAGTCCTCGTTACTATCCTTCTTGCCGTTTTTCATCTCAGCAGGCATCTCAGCGAAGCTCTCTGCATCCAAGGGAGAAATATGGTAATCCATGGTTATGGCCGTGTCTTTTACGTGTACCCACTCCAGCTCCTGCGTCTCTCGATTAATATAATAATAATTCTTTATCCAGCGGTTCGCCTTCGACTTTGTCGTATACAGCGTTTGGGTAAAGAGCACGTCGTAGGTCACGCCGTCGAGTTCTTCCGCATGGTCATAGGTAAACTCCTCGTCATTCATGATGCCTAAAGGGTTGTCCGAGGATGCCAGCTGTGACGCGTTCGCAAAATCGAGATCCGTCGCCTTATAATACTCCGTCTTCCTGCCCTTCATGTTCATGGAAAGATATGCCTCTCCACTTTTGTACATATAAGCGGTAACGAAGTTATCCTCCGAGGAGGTATCAAGCTCCTGCTTCGCATCACACTCCCAAACCACATACCTTAGATAGATAAACTCCTCCGTCTGGCCAAGACCAAAACGGATCGCCATCTTCATGCCCTCCTCTTGGGTTGACATGTCGATCACGCAGTTGCCAATGGGATGCTCTTCAAAGTAATGATCATATTTCTGGCTCCAATCGTCCTTTGGTGCCTCTGCGGAAGTTTCTTCCACGCTTGAAACCGACGCCTCCGACTGTGCGGATGCCAAGATCTCCCCGATTCCCGCCATGGGCTGATTGATGCCCGCGGACTCTTCCGGTGCCTTTTCGCCACATGCCGTAAGCAATACTCCTGCCATCAGCACAGCCGCAAGTCCTGCTAAACCTCTCTTTTTCATATTCCTCTCCCCTCTTGTATTCCGAACCAAATCGTATCTCGTTTCTGTCGCATTCCTCCATGTCTGATCACGACATAGATCCATCATGTCCAGAAAGGTTTTTGATCCTTATGCGTAAAGCCCTTCATCTTCACCTGATAAACGCCGAGCAGGGAATCGTAGTGCTCGATCTGCTTTTCCTTCAGTGCTCCGGCGTCCTTCAACTCCTTAAGCTTCGCCTCATATTCTACCAGATATTCCTGCGCCGCATCCTTATAATTGTTCGCCATGTTATTCTCCATGCGCTCGATCAAATGCTCCAGCTCAGGATTCTTCCTAACCCCGCCAAACAAACCAAACATGCCTGCTCCTTCCCTCTATTTACCTCATCCGCTGCTTCCCTATGTTTTCTGCAAACCTAAATCCAGATCACTCGTCCAGCCCATGCTTTACTGCATATACCGCAAGCTGCGTGCGATCCTTGAGCTCCAGCTTTTCCAAAATCTTCGAGATCTGATTTCGTACGGTTCCCTCCGCAAGATACAGCTCCGCGGCGATCTCCTTATTATCATACCCCTGCGCTACCAATTTTACCACGTCAAGCTCCCTTGCTGTCAAGATGGTATTCTCATCCTGCGCAGTCTCCTGCCTTACTGCCTGTCCGGCCTCCTCCATTTGCTTTCTCATGACGCGGTACACGCCGTCCCCAAACACGCTGATGCCCGAATATACTCTCTT
>JAEEGG010008283.1_pt1 | contig 23628 bp, 17 predicted proteins | sample 9134161 | NCBI WGS metagenome assembly JAEEGG01 (sample SAMN16246543, study PRJNA631951) | gut metagenome | biome: gut microbiome; feature: rumen; material: CR-attached | host: Bos | place: Iran: Karaj | collected 2018-10
CAAGGACAAGATTTGCGTCATCGGTAACGGTGTCGTGCTCGACCCCATCCAGACGCTCGCCGAGATTGCCGACCTGCACACGAAGGGCATCAACCCCGAAGGCCGCCTGTTCATTGCGAACAACGCCCACGTGGTGCTCCCGTACCACTCCACGCTCGACAAGGCTAAGGAGAAGAAGGCGGGCAAGGCTGCCATCGGCACGACGGGCCGCGGCATTGGACCCTGCTACAGCGACAAGGTGAACCGCATTGGCGTGCGCGTGGGTGACCTCATGGACGAGCGCGAACTGCGCCCCCGCGTCGAGGCTATGGCCAAGGTCCACAACGAAGAATTTACCGTGATGTACGACGTCCCGGCGATTGACCCCGAAGTGGTCATCAAGGACTACCTCGAACTCGGCCAGAAGATCAAGCCGTTCGTCACCGACGTGAGCGAGATGCTCTACAAGGCCGTGAAGGCCGGCAAGCGCCTTGTGTTCGAGGGCGCCCAGGGCACCATCCTCGACGTGGACCAGGGTACCTACCCGTTCGTGACCTCGAGCAACACGGTCGCGGGCTACGCAAGCTGCGGCGCGGGTGTCGGACCTACGGCTCTGGACGAAGTCTGGGGCGTGGTGAAGGCGTACACGACTCGCGTGGGTAACGGCCCCTTCCCGACGGAACTTTTGGACGAGACGGGCGACACGCTCCGCAAGATTGGTAACGAATATGGCGCCACCACGGGCCGCAACCGCCGTTGCGGCTGGTTCGACGCCCCGGTTGTCCGCAAGGCAACCGTCGTGAACGGCCTCACGCACCTCGCCATCACCAAGCTCGACGTGCTTGACACCTTCGACACGGTGAAAATCTGTACCCACTACGAGTGCGATGGCGAAAAGCTCGACTTTATCCCGAACCAGCTCTCGAAGGTGGGCCGCTGCACTCCGGTGTACGAGGAAATGCCCGGCTGGAAGTGCGACACCACCAAGTGCCGTACCTACGACGAGCTCCCGGAGAACGCGAAGAAGTACCTCCAGAAATTGGCTGAACTTGTGGATGTGAAAATTGGTATGATTTCTATTGGAGCCAAGCGCGACCAGAGCATCGTCATTGATGCGGGCCTCGCCAAGGGGCTGGGACTTTAACTAACAGGAGAATCACACATGGTGGACTCTACAATTCTTGGATTGCTGAAAGGCGTGGAACTCTTCTCCGAGCTGAGCGAAGAGCAGATCGGGATGCTTGCCAATCTGGTGGTGTCTCAGAACTTCAACCGCGACGAGACGGTGGTGCTCGAAGGCGACGACTCGGTGCAGGCGCTCTACCTCATTGCGTCGGGCTCGGTGCAGGTCTACATGACCGGCGTCGATGGTCGCGAGACAATCCTCAGCTTCCTTGAACGCGGTGACTTCTTCGGCGAAATGTCGCTCATCGACGGCGAACCGAGGTCTGCCTCGGTGCGCACCGTGACCGACGCGCAGATGCTCATCATCCACCGTGAATCCTTCCTGCAGCTCATCCGCCAGTCTCCTGAGATTGCGATGGGCCTCCTGAGCGAACTCAGCAAGCGCTTGCGTAAGGCGAACCGCCAGATCGGGTCCCTCTCCACGATGTCTGTTAGCGGGCGCGTGGCCGGCACTCTCCTCAACCTCATGGAAGAACGTGGCGTGCGTATCCATACCGACAACGGCAACATGGTGACGGTCATCCATAACCGCCCGACCCAGCAGCAGCTGGCCGACATGTCGGGTACGACCCGCGAGACGGTGAGCCGCATCTGCTCGCTTTTGGTGAAGACGAACGCGATTGCCATGACCGGCAAGGATATCGTGATCTTCGACGAAAGCGCTCTGCAGGAGAAGGCCACCAAGGGCTAGTGGTTAGTTGGCGGCGCCTTGCGACCGCCTATTGACCGATGACTAATGACCGTGGTATGAATAAATTAAAATCCATTATAAACAAAGTATTAAACTGGCTCAAGATGTCGCCTGTCGTTAAGGCCGTTATTTTCTGGGTCGTGGGTATTGTCGTGCTCGCCCTTGTGGTAGACAAGATTGCCCTGCCGGTATTCTCTGGGCATTTTGCTGCCACAGGAGTCGTGCCGAACCTGGAAGGTCTCGAGGCCCCGGCGGTGGAAAAGAAACTCGACTCTGCCGGTTTCAAGTATGAATGGCTCGAAGAGGGCCGCTACAGCGCCCAGGTGCCTGCGGGCATGGTGCTCGTGCAGATGCCTGCCGCCGGCCGTGTCGCAAAGCTCGGCCGCACGGTGAAGCTCACCAAGAGCCTCGGCATTCGCGAAGTGGAAATTCCTGACCTGCGCGGCAAGAGCCAGAAGCAGGCTGAAATCTCGCTTACCCGTGCCGGCCTCGTGCAGGGCGAAATCGTGAAGGGCGCGCATGCGAGTATCCCCCGCGGGGTCGTGATTCGCACTGACCCGATGGCGGGTAACAAGGTCCGTCTGGGCGATACGGTGAAGGTCGTTATTTCTGCCGGTGTCACCACGGGCAAGGTGATGCTCCCCTCGTTCGAGGGCGAGATGATGGACAATGTCTACCCGAAGCTCGAACAGCTCGGGTTCCGCGTGGGTAAGATCAAGCGCGTGAAGGGCGAAAACGGCGAGATGTCGGGCACGGTTCTCGAGACCGCACCGAAGGAAGGTGACTACCTGAAGCCGGATACGAAAATCGATTTCGTCATTGTGGACTAGCCTATGAAATCCTTTGCCAAGCTGTTTGCCGTACTTGCTTGTACTGCGGTCGCCCTTGTGGCGTGCAGCTCGGCTCCTGCGAAAAAAACGGATAGTACTCCGGCAACACCCGCTACAGTTGCGACGGCCGGTGCGGATTCCTCGCAGGAATACAAGGGGAATCTCGATACGGCACACATGGCGTTCATCACCGCGATGGACATGGAAATGCGCGGGCTTGACCGCGAGTCCGATTCGCTCTGGATTCTTGCCTGGCAGTATGACCCCAAGAACCGCTACCTTGCCTTCAAGGTGGCGGAGAAGTTGCTTGCCCATGGCGCGGACACGCTTGCGGTAGGCATCGCGATAAAGGCGAATTCCCTGAAGGGGAGGGTCACCGTGGCGCAACTTGAGACGATGGCTCGTGTGTACCTGGCGGCAGGCGTTGCCGATTCTGCACGCAAGTACTTTGTGGCGGCGCTCGATTCCTCGAAGAACCAGGACATGAAACTCCTCTACGACTACAGCCTCTTTTTGGAGGCGGTGCAGGACAAGGAGGAACTCGTCCGCGTTTACGAGCAGCTGCTCCCGCAGACGAACTACATCCAGTCGCTTTTTAACAGGCAGGTGAAACTGCTTGCCGAACTGGGGAAGGACTCCGCGATTGTCGACCTGTTCAGGGATGCGTACGAGACGACGGGTGACAGGGAGTACCTCGCGAAGGGCGTGCATGCCCTGATGGTGCAGAAGCGCTTTGTGGAGGCACGCGCAATTGCCGATACCATTACGGGTTCGACCGAGCATGACGCGATGATTATCGAGCTTGCGCTGCTCACGTTTGTCGATGGCCCGCGCGACCCCGTGCTCAAGTTCCTCAAGAAGAAGTATTACGATGACGGCGTGCGCGTGCCGGAACTCATTTACCACCTGGGGCTCAACGAGTACATTATGCACGAGGTGGATAGCGCGAGGGTGCACCTGGATAGTGTGCACCTGAAGCTGGACCGCGACCCGTCTTACGGTTCGCAGGCGTGCAGGATCCTTTCGACGATCGCTCTGGACAGAAAGGACACGAAGGCTGCCGTAATGTATGCCGAGCAGGCGGATTCCATTCTGGCGGGCGAGGGAAAGCCTTCGCTTGCGCTCACGTACGCCGCGGTAAAGGATTACCAGAAGGCCTACACGCTGCTCGATTCCATGCTTGGCGTGTGGAGCAAGTGGACCCCGCTCGAGGCGGTCGTGGATTCTGCACAGCTTAACAAGCTGATGGCTGCGGCAAAGGCGAAGTACCGCAAGTTCCAGTACACGTATGCCTACATATTGCAGCTGGAGGCTCACGATATCGAGGAACATGCGGGCGATAACGAACTCAAGAAGGCCGCTGCCCGCGAGGCACGCCTAAAGGCGCACCTGTTCTGGGAAAGCATGATTGCCGCGAACCCGAAGGATATCCAGGTGCAGTACAATATGGCGCGTAACCTGGAACGCCTGGGCCGTATCGACGAGTCTTTCGCAACGTTTGAGGCTATCCTCAAGTCGCCGCAGTTCAAGGAACTCAACGCTTCCGAAGTCTACAACTACTATGGCTACACGCTCCTGAACCTGAACAGGAACAAGAAGGAGCTGGAGTACGGTGTTGCCCTGGTGCAGAAGGCGCTGGATTCTCTGGGCGACGAGAAGAAGCCCGATGCCATTCTTGATTCGAAGGCGTGGGGGCTCTACAGGCTAGGCCGCTTCGAGGAAGCGCTCCAGACGATTCTGATGATTGACCAGAAGGGCTTTGACGACGATAGCGAATTCCTGGAACACCTTGGCGCCATCTATGCCGCCCTCGGCAACAAGGCCGAAGCGACGAAGGCCTACAAGAAGTTGCTGAAGGTCGACCCCAAGCACCCTGCCGCTCTTGAGTACCTGAAGGGAAAGAAGAAGTAACGCCATGCGTTCGTTTGCCCTAAACCGCACTGCACTTGCAAGCCGCATTGCGCTCGCCGCGCTCTGTGCTGTTGCCATGTGGCTTGCGGGCTGCGCATCTTCGAAACCTGCGGTGGAGCCGACCGCGCAGGCAGCACCCGCCGATGAAGTGAAACTCGATAGCCTCCGCGCGAAGATGGCGATAACGCTTGTTGATGCCAATGGCAAGGAGCAAAACCTGGACGCTGTACTATTCTCGGTACCCGGGAAGCGCTACCGTATGGAACTTACGGGCCCGTTTGGGATAGGCGTCGCATCGCTCCTGTGGAAGGAGGAAGGCTGGCAGATGACCTTCCCGACGGAAAAACTCTACATGAAGGGCGCGGGCTACATGGTGGGGCTTTTCGGCGAACCCTCTATCCCGACGGTGAATATCCACCAGGTGGCAGGGCTATTCGAGGGAATCCTCCTGCCCGAGGGTTACGAGGAGGTTGAACCGCCTGACGACTCCTTGCGGGTGGATGGCGCGACCTATGCCCGCGAGAAAACAGGGCGCTTGTTCATGTTCGCGAAGGAAGGCCCGCACGTAGTGTGGCTCTCGCGCATCGGCGGTGACGGCAAGCCCGAAACTATCCGCTATTTCGACTTCAAGGAATTCGAGGGTGTGGAAGTGCCCGCAAGAATCGTGTTTGAGCGCGGCGGCGCGAAGTATCTCGAAATCCGCGTGAAGAAAATCAACCGCAACAAGTCATTTGGCTCTGGTACCTGGCGCCTTACCATTCCTGAGAGTTACAAGGCCGTCGGGGAGTGATTTTTTTAGCGGCTATTTTTGTAAATTGTAGATATGAAGTTTAATGCGACCCTATTTGCATTGTTTTTGGGTGTACTCGCTTTTGCACCGAGCAGTTTTGCCGTAGATACGCTCTACGTGTACGCGCTCCGCGTGCAGTTCCAGGAAGAGAAGACGGACAACTCGCTTACGACCGGTACGGGCGTGTTCGACTCCGACAAGAAGGAGAAGGACGCCTACAGCTTGGACCCGCCGGGCCGCAGGGGTACCGCCTCGTACTGGCTCAAGCATTTCGAGTTCGCGAACAACTACTTCAATGCGGTGAGCGGCGGGAAGCTGGTGGTGAAGGCCCGAATTTTCCCCGACCCCTCTACGGGTTCATCGGTCTATACGCTTGACAAGCAGATTATCGACTACAATCGCACGAGCAAGAAGAAGGGCGAGAAGACCGCCGAGTTCGATGACGCACGCAGCCGTGACTACCTCACGTTCGTCTACGACGCGATTGCTGCCGCTGCAAAGGATTCTTCGGAGGCGGGGCCGTTCCGCATTCCGCCTTCGGACAACCCGAACGTGAAGCGCGCCTACATGATTATACACGCGGGTGCGAGCCGTCTGGTGGATGGCGGCAGCATGGGCACGAAGGGTGCTGACACTCCGGGTGACTTCATGGACGTGTATATCGATGGTGAGTCGTGGGAATACCTGCTGCCCGATTCGGCGAAGGCTAAGACTGCAGAGGCGATTCGCGAGAAGCGCGATGCGGGCGACAGCGTGGTGACTACGGGTATCTACATTCCGGGCGGGAAGGTCGATACGCTCCGCTCGGTGATGGTGATGAGTGAGACTGCCTCGCAGGATGGCCTCAACTGGGGCGTGAACGGAATTTTGGTGAACCAGATTGCGCGCGAGATCGGGCTCCCGAACACCTATGACGTGGTGCAGGGCATCAGCCGCCTGGGTTACTACGACGTGATGGACTTTGCGGGCTACAACGCGGGCAACGGGTTCCTGCCCTCGATGCCTGCGGCATGGGAACGCGCCTATATGGGCTGGAGCGACGTGAAGGAAATCCGCCCGGTTGCGGGTAAGCCCGTGACGGTGGATATTGCCGCGGCAGGTACGGGCAAGGGAACCGAAATCGTGAAGGTGCCGCTCAGTGCGAGCGAGTACTTGCTTATCGAAAATCGCCAGCGCAGCTGGAACGATGACGGTACGGTGAACGTGATTCTCGGGACGACGGACGACGATACCGATACCACCTGGCGCACGGTGCCGGTGGATAGCCTGCACCTCGTGTTCGAGGATAGCGTGTGCGTGAAGGACAAGGACAGTGTCTGCGTGAGCGGCAAGTTTGCCGTAAACAAGAAGAAGGCGAAGGGCCTTATCGTTGGCATGAGCAGTTACGATGCGGGCCTCCCGGCGAGCGGTATTGCGGTGTGGCGCGTGAACGAGTGGTACCTGCGCGAGACTTTGCAGTACGGTGTTGCGAACTTCTGGGGTGGTGATACGCTGCGTGACCACCAGTTCGGTATTTCGCTTGTGGAATCCGACGGAGTGCTTTCTATCGGCAAGTCTTTCAAGAATGCGCTGGGCGAGGATACATACGACTACGGTAGCGGTACGGACCTGCTGCCGCACCTGCGTAAGCCTGGCGAGAAATCGAAGCAGAAGTTCGATACGGTGAAGGTAATCAAGCCGACCGGTTATGCGAACACGATGACGACGCAGGGCGGCTATACCGGAATCAAGATTACGGTGAACGTGCCGAAGAATGCACGCAAGGAAACGACCGCGAACGCTTTCATGGGCGACAGCGTGGTGAATTTTGCCGCACAGACCATTAGCGTGACGATAAGCATTGACGACGGGAGTATCGAGGGCGGAAAGTTCCCGCGTGAGATTGGCCTGAATTCGGCAGTGCGTGGCGCGGTGTTCGTGAATGACCCCGAAAACGAGGGCGAGAAGATTCTCGTGGTGGGCGCCGAAGACGGAACGCTGCAGGCGTTCAGTGCGCTGGGCGATACGCTTTTCGTTGCCGATACCGCGATTGTGCAGAAGTCGCTGACTCGCGACGGCGCGGAACGCGAGGTGCCGTTGTACCGCGTGGGTGCAAGTTATGGCCCGCTGCTCGGCATGGCGAGCGACGGCAAGGATGTCTACAGCCTGCACAAGGAACACTTCGTGAGGACCTCCTTCAAGGGCGGGCTCCCGACAGTCGATGCGCATAAGATAACGGGTGCGGTTGCGGGCCCGATTATTGTGGATGACCGCGTCTGGGTGCTTAGTGGGAACATGGTCAATCATGCGGTGCTGTCGGACGGGGAATTCAAGTGGCAGGTTGTCCCTGTCTGGAATGAGCCGGGCTTTACTCCGGAAGATATGGCTTATTGCCCGCACAAGGAAGGCGTGGAATTCCTTGTCGTTGCTGGCTCGGGTGGAGAGATTCTGCGTGTTGCTGTACCTTCGGGCTTAGCGATGAGCAGGTCCGAAGCCGTCTCGAAGCAGAAGGGTGAGACCTTCCGTGTCGCCTGTACGGACATCGATAGGGATGGCGAGAATGAACCCGTAATTGTGGGCAGTCGCGGGACCGTTGCCGCCTTCAAGATGGAAGACAAGATCAAGACGGTCTGGACCAAGAACTACAAGCGCGGTGCCGGTGGAACGAGCGGCCTGAAGGATGAAACCTCGGGTATCGCGATTGGTGACATAAACGGCGACGGTTACCCTGAAATTGTGTTCCTGGGCGATAACCTTGTGTATGCGCTTGACCGCTCTGGGCTCCCGATTGCTGGTTTCCCGGTGAAGATTTCCCGCGGTACGCCTGTGGTTGGGTTCATGAGTGACCCGCTTCTTGTGGACGTGACGGGCGACGACATTCCTGAGATTCTCGTGCCGAGCAGCGACGGCCTCGTGTATGCCTATACCGGCAAGGGTTCGCAGGTGACCGAGCAGTTCCCGCTGGCTGCCGGTAGTTTCGAATATCAGGATACGCTCGGGACCATCTACCCGATGAGCATATACGTTGCAGATGCCGTTCCGGGAAAGAAGTCCGCGGGTCCTGAACTTTACGCATTGCACCGCAATAGCCTTTCTGCTTTCCGCCTCCGTAAGGCATCGGGCGCTGCGGCTGAATCGAAGGCCGCATGGACGCTCCCCGCGGGTAGCGATGCCCGTACCGGCTACTTTGATGCATCGCTTCTCGGCGATGTCGAGAAGGAAACCGAGAAGGACGAGATAAGCGAGTTCTTCGTATTCCCGAACCCGGTTCGTGGGGGAGTCGCGAAGGCGCGTTTCGAGATTGGCGCGAAGGCGAAGGATGCTACCCTCGAGTTCTACGACATTACGGGCCTGTGCGTGTTCAAGCAGAAGATGGACGAGCCTGCGCAGGGCCGCAACCAGTTCGAGAATCTTGACCTGAAGAAACTCGGCTCCGCCGTCTATACGGTGAAACTCAAGGTGAAGTTCAAGAGCGGGAAGACCAAGCAGAAACTCTACCGCGTCGGCGTGATTAAATGATTTATAAAAGTACATATAAACTAATTTTCGCAAGCGCGGCTATCTTGCTGCTGTTCGCACTCTCTGCCTGCACGGCAAGCGGAGACCCCGAAGAGATTGCCCCGACGGGCCCGGATTCCGGCTCGGGAACGGCGAGTTCCTCTTCTGGCGTGGTCCAGTCTTCTAGCGATGCGGATTCTAGCGCCGTGGATACTCTTGTCAAATGGATTCCGGTCCCTGCAATGACGCTTACGCGGGGCGGCGTGACGTATTCCATAGATGGCTTCAAGATGACCGAGACCGAGGTGACGCAGGGTCTGTACGCGAAGATGATGGGTGGCATGCCGGACCAGAACTATACGGGCGACAACTATCCGGTCGAGAACGTGAACTGGTTCCAGGCGGTGCTCTTCTGCAACGAGTATTCTAAATACCTGGGGCTCGATACTGCCTATACCTATACATCTATAGGGGATAAGAATTTCCTCGAGAACCTGGCTATTGACTACGGCGTAGAAGGCATTAGGCTCCCGACTGAGATGGAATGGGAGATTGCCGCCCATGGCGGGACATCGACGACGTACTACTGGGAAAACGAGGTTGCCTCCAAGTATGCATACTATGGACAAAGTAAGGGCCCGGTGGAAGTGGCTGGCCGCTTGGCGAACGCCTTTGACCTTTATGATATGGCGGGTAACGTTGCCGAATGGGTGAATGACTGGTATGGCGCTTACCCGACGGAATCCATGACGAACTATACGGGAGCAAAGTCGGGCAGTTACCGCATAATCCGTGGCGGTGGCTGGAGCGACCCCATCAAGGAATGTGCTCCCGATGTTCGCGAAAAGAAGGACCCGCTCTACGCATCGCACATGCTCGGGTTCCGCGTGGTGTATTCTAGGGGCTTCTAGGCCCGTGTGTACGCGCCTTGCCGCCTAGACTGCGGCGAATTTTTTTAGATTGTAGTTTATGGAAAAACGTTTTTTGAAGTCCCTTGTTAAGGGTCTCCTGTTGGGCTGTGCCCTGTGCGTGCCCTTTACTGCGTGTTCTAAGGAAGAACCCGCTCCGCTCCCCGACCTGCCGAAGGTGGAAATCCCCGAAGGGCTCCCCGGCCTGTATTCGGGTAGGCTCCCCTGTGAAAATTGCAAGGCCCGCGGTGTGCGCATGGAACTTGCCGAAGACAGCACGCTCCTCTTTATCCAGACGATTATCACCGATACGGCGAAGGTTGATTCGCTCAAGGGCAAGTATTCGTTCAGCGATGGCAAGGTCGCCGTTGTGCTTGATGACGGTTTGCACCTGAACTTTGCCGTTGAAAAGTATGGCGCACTCTCGATGCTTACCGGTGCAGGTACCGTTTACCTGGACGAGAACGGCATGAAGGCAGACCTTATAAAGATTATCACTGCACCCAAGAAAAAGGAAGGAGAAAAGTAGTATGCAGGCAAGGACATTGATTGTTGATGACGAACCGCTCGCGCGTATGCGTATGCGTTCGCTCCTGGAAAAGTATTCCGAGGATCTCGAGATTATCGACGAGGCGGGCTCGGGCGCCCAGGCTATCTCGAAGATAAACGAGCTCACTCCGGACGTGGTGTTTCTCGATATCCAGATGCCCGACATGGACGCTTTCGAGGTGCTGAAGAACGTGGACGAGGACGTGATGCCGCTCATCGTGTTCACTACCGCGTACGAGAACTTTGCGCTGCGTGCCTACGAGGAGAATACGGTGGATTACCTGCTGAAGCCGGTAGACCCCGAACGCCTTGACGCGACGATGGAAAAGCTGCGCAAGCGCCTGCCCGATATCGAGGCGACGAACCAGATGCCTGCGGACTTCTCTTGGGAAAAGTTCCGCTCCCTCATGGCGATGGGCGACCAGTACCTGCAGCGCATCCAGGTGAAGATCGGTGACCGCATTCTGCTCGTGAACGTGGACGAGATTATCCGTTTCCACAGCGAGGAGAAGTACACGACCGTCTATACGCCGACGAACCAGTACATCATTGATACTCCGCTCGTGGATCTCGAAAAGAAACTTGACCCGCGCCAGTTCGTGCGTGTGCACCGTGCACACCTCGTGGCCATTGACTACATCGCCGAAATCCGCAAGTCGGACATGAGCCGCCTGAACGTGGTGCTGCGCGACAAGGAACATACACAGATCCTGGTGAGCCGCAATTTCGTGAAGACCGTCCGCAATCTCTAGTGAATTATGGAACAGACACCGAATAAGTTTTCGATCAAGAAGTTCTTGAAATCGTTCTCGCGCGAGATCCTCGTGCCCATCGTGCTTGCGCTCGTGGTAATCCAGTATGTGATTCAGGCATTCCAGATCCCGAGTGGGTCCATGGAAGATACCCTGCATACCGGCGACTTTCTGCTGGGGCTCAAGTTCACCTACGGTTCCCCGATTCCGTTTACCAACAAGCACTTCCCCGGATATGCCGAACCCAAGCCCGGCGACGTGGTGATTTTCCGTTACCCGGGGGAACCGGAATATCCCGACAACAATCCTGCGCGCTACACGCACCTGTTTAACGCGCTGATGTTCGGGAACTTCTACTGGGACCACGAACCCGAGGCGGGGCAGCCGCACCTGGTGCACTTTGCGGACGGCCCGAAGGACTACATCAAGCGCTGCGTCGCCGTGCATGGCGACACGGTTGCCGTACATGCGGGAAGGCTCTACATCAACGGTGTCAAGCAGGATACGATTCCTGGTCGTGGCAAGTGGACCGAGACGTACCGCAGCAAGTCCCCGCGTGACGAGCGCGAGACCTTCGTGGTTCCGAGTGTGGGGGACGAGTTCGTCCTGGATTCGCTCCCGCTTGAAAAGCTCTGGTGGATGCGTTCCATTATACTGCAGGAAAATCCGGATAGCCACGTGGAGCTGGAACTCTCGTTGCTGAAGGATGGCGTGGAAGACAATAACTTCGAGTTTACCGACTTCAGGGTGCCGGTAGAAAATGACCGCGGCATGCTCCTGAACGCGATGTTCACGCGCAATAGGACTGTGATTCAGCACAGGCTTACGCAGGGCGATACGGTGAGCGGTGCGATGAGCTTCTCGTACTTCCGCGAACTTGCCCGCATCGGATTCCTGCCGCTGTTTGACCCGCACCTGAAGGGTGGCCTTACGCGCCCCGTAAGTTACGTGGGCCTGGAAGGCTCGATTTTGCGCGACCTCGAGGGGAATGTCGCGATGTACAATTCTCCCGCGGTCGTTACTGCGGATTCCGCGATGGCACAGGACAGCGCCCGCGTGGATACGCTTGCCGCAGATAGCGCAGTGGCCGAACCGAATACGCTCCCGCGCCTCGAGATTCGCCGGAAGCTTACGATTGACGGGAAGGAGATTGACCGCTACACGGTGAAGACCCCGCTGTTCTTCATGATGGGCGATAACCGCGACAATTCCGCCGACAGCCGCTACTGGGGCTTTGTGAACCTGAGGAATATCCGTGCGAAGGCCTCCGTCATCTACTTCTCCTTCGAGAACGACGACCAGGCATTCAGCCTGGGGAATCCGTTTACTTGGTGGCGCATTCCCTTCCGTATCCGCTGGTCCCGCATTGGCAAGGTCATCCCGCTCATTGAGCGTTAAGGAATAGCCCGATGAAGAAGAGCCGCCCCGCATACGTTTACGCCCTTGCTCTGGTGCTTGCATGCATCGGCTTTTGGGCGTGCGCGACGCAGGTGGCGCCGGGCGGCGGGCCCGAAGACAAGTTGCCGCCCCGCATTGCGGCGGTGTACCCGGCCCCGAATACGACGAACCATCCTGAAGAACTTTACGTGAAGCTGGAATTCGACGAGTGGGTGAACGCGTCCATCCCGCGTAGCGCCGTATCGATCTCGCCGCCTATCGAGGGCAAGATGAAGTTCGAGGTAAGCGGGAAGACGGTGGTGCTCACTTCGCGTGCCACGCTCGATACGGGAACTACGTATACGGTTACGTTCGCGAGCGGCATCAAGGACCTGCACGGCAACGCGCTTGCCAAGCCGTTCAACGTGGTGTTCTCTACCGGCGACCATATCGACTCGCTTACGCTTTCGGGCCGCGTGCTCGTGAACGATTCTATGACGCGCAAGAAGACCTACCCGAGCATTGGGCTGTTCCTGATGGGCCCGGAACGCGAGGGCCGCAGGTACCTGGAAAAGTACCGCGATACGGTCACGAAGGTGCTTGATTCGCTCCCGATGCTCACGAAGGAACCCCCGCTGTTCATGACGCGTGCGGATAGTGTGGGTAGCTTTACGCTCACGGGCCTCAAGCCGGGCCGTTACCGCGTGGTGGCATTCGTGGACGTGAACGGAAACCAGAAAATTGAGCCGTCGCAGGAACTGGCGGGCGTGTGGGTCAACGACCTCGTGCTGACCGAGGAGACGAAGGATACGCTCTGGGTGGCACTTGCCGACCAGGATACGTCGCTCCTGGAACTGGAATCGGTGACCCAGCCTTTCGCGCATGTGCTTGAGGCGAATTTCTCGAGGTCGGTGTTCTTTGATTCCGCATTTGCCGATACCGCGAACTGCATACTGACATACCCTGACGGCAGTACTGTGCATCCGAGGTACGTGTATATGGGCGCTTCGAGCAATAAGCCGCAGTTCTATTTTGATTCTATTCCCGCTCCCGAACTTACGTACAAGTTCTCCTGCAAGTACGCGAAGGACTCACTCTCCCGTATGCTCGATACCCTGCACGACGAGGTGGAATGGAACTGGGTAGAAAAGGCTAGCGATACGCTCGCTCCCGCAATTTCCAAGACTATGCTCTACTCGATGACTAAATCCGCTTTCCCGGGCGATACGCTCGTGGTGGCCTACAACAAGCCGCTTGATTCGCTCATCGAGACTTTCCATGTGGCGATAAACAAGGATACGGTGGCGGTCGACATGAAGCGCCTCGATGCCATCCGGTTTATGGCCGTTCCCAAGGAACCCTGGCCGACCGATGCTGCGGTGGATTTCCTGATGGGGTACATGGATACGACGCTTGCGAAGGCCGATAGCAACGGCGTGCGCGATACGGTTATTGACCTCAAGTACAAGAAACTGATACGTTTCGAGACGGTGCCGAAGATCAAGCTCGCATCGCTCAAGGGTAAGCTCAAGAATGCGAACCCGGGCGTGACGGTGCGCCTTGCCTCTATCGATACCAAGAAGTATTTCTACACGAAATGCGACCACGGCGGCAAATTCGCATTCGACAACCTGATGGAAGGCAAGTACTTTATCGACTACTACTATGCGGAAGAGGGGAGGCTTACGCCCGATGGCGGCGCCCTGTTCCCGTTCCGTTACGGAAAACCCTGGCGTGCGCCCACCGATACGGTGCACGTGGTGAACGGCGAGAACGATATCGAGAAACTTTTGCCGGACATGCCGGCGTTGCCCTAGTTTAAGAGGCTCAGATGATGAATAAGATACCTGCGTTTGTTGCGGTTGACCTGGAAACCACCGGTCTTGAATTCGAGAAGGACGAAATTATCGAGGTGGCGCTTGTCCGTTTTGAGAACGGGGCTCCCGTCGATAGCGTGGATTACCTGGTGCGCCCCGAGTCGGCGAAACTGCGCCCGTTCATCGAGAGCCTTACGGGAATTTCGAACGAGGATATCGCGGGTGCGGAAGATTTCGCAAGCCTTGCCGGCAAGATTTCTGCATTTGTCGGTGACATGCCGCTTGTCGCACACAACGCGATGTTCGATTCGCGCTTCTTGAAGAATGCGCTGGAGAAGGTCGGGATTCCGTTCAACAATCCGGTATGGGATTCCCTTACTTTGTCTAGAATTGCCTATCAGGATGTTCCTAACCACAGGCTTGATACGCTTACGCAGGTGCTGAACATCGAGCGCAGCCGTGCCCACAGGGCGCTCCCCGATGCGGAAGCGTGCGGCAAGTTGTTCGTGATGGCGTACGAGAAGATTGCTTCGCTCGACCCGTGGCTCCTGGGAGCCCTTACCCGCATTGCATCATGCTCCGACTGGAAACTGCTCTTTGGCGAAAGTGCCGAGGGCGAGATTGCCGAACCCGCACTTGCATTGCGCGCAGGCGATGCCCCCGCAGGTGCGCTCGCCGCCTCAAAGGCCCCGCGTGTAGATGCCTTCTTCAAGGAGGGCGGGCTCCTCTCGAAGACGATGGAGAATTTCAAGGCGCGCCCCAACCAGCAGGAGTTCGCCTCGTGCGTGGAACGCAACCTGTACAAGGGCGGCATCTGCGTGCTCGAGGCGCCGACAGGTTCGGGCAAGTCGCTTGCCTACCTGGTGGCGGCGGCGAACAAGGCGGTCTCGGGCGAGCGTGTGGTGATCAGTACCGCAACGCATGCCCTGCAGGAACAGCTTATCGGGCACGATATCCCGCAGATTGCCCCGCTGTACGATGGCAAGCTCAAGGCGAGCGTGCTCAAGGGGCGCGACAACTACCTGTGCGTCCGCAAGTTGATGGAAATTTTGAATGCTCCCGCGACGCTCCTGTTGCCGGAAGAGCGCGACTCCTTCATGGCGCTGCTCCCGTGGGCGGTCACGACCGAGAAGGGCGATATCGGGGAATGCAACTCGTTTAGTTGCGCGCGCAATCGCGTGCTGTGGTCCAAACTTTCGAGCACGGCAGCATCGTGCGTGGGAGAATCGTGCAAGTACCATGCGGTTTGCCCCGCCCTCAAGGCGAAGCGCGAGGCGATGACATCGAATCTGCTGCTGGTGAACCACTCGCTGTTTCTTGCCGACCTTGCCCTGGATTTCGCGCTGCTCCCCACATACGAGCACGTGGTTTTCGATGAGGCCCACCGCCTGCCCGAACTGAGCAACCAGAGTTTCGGGCGTACCGTATCGTTCTTCCGTTTCAGGAACGTGGCGAAGACGCTTGTGCCCCCGAAGGGAACCACGGGCGGGATTGTTCCTGAACTCGAGAACCGCATCCCTGTCGAGAACGAGGCGGCGCGCAGCGAGTGCACGCAACTTGCAGCCGATATCGGCGAGGCGGAAAAGGCAATCCACCGCTTCTTCATGAAGATCGGCAAGAAGCTTTCAAAGCAGAAGGTGGGCAAGGGCGACCTGATTTACAGGAACGGGATTGCGGCCGATTTCGATGCCGACCCGAAGAACGTTATCGACCAGTTTGCGCTGGTACAGGACCGCGCGAAATCGCTTATGGAACTGGTCGCGGGCCTGCCCTCGGTTGGCGGGCTCCTGAAGGATTTCTCGGGCCGCATGGAAGAACTCAAGCGCTATGCGACAGATTTCGAGTTCCTCGTGAAGGCGGGTCGCGAAGGTTGGGTGTTCTACATGGAAGAACCCTTCAACCCGCACACCATCAAGATTCACGCGGTGCCGCTCCGTTCGGGCGACATCTGGAAAGAGAAATTCTACCCGTGGGTAAAGTCAGCGACGTTCACCTCGGCAACGCTTGCCGTGCAGGGCGACCTCTCGTACTACGCGCAGCGCATGGGCATGGCAGAACTCGAGCAGAAGCGCCCATTCCTCAAGGCGTTCGGCGAGGCGTTTGCAAGTGACGAGCGCCGTACCGTGCAGGTGGCGCGCTACCTGCCGAAGCCGTCGCTCCCCGAATTCGGTGACGCGCTGAATAATACACTCGTGCAGGTGCTCCCCGAAGTGGAAGAGAACACGATGGTGCTGTTCACGAGCATTTCTGCGATGATGAAGGCGCAGGCGGCTCTCGCTCCGGAATTTGCCGCGAAGGGCAAGCTCCTGCTGTGCCAGCATGTGGATGGCTCGCTTGATGGCCTCATTGCGATGTTCCGCAAGTCGCGCGGCGCATGCCTTCTCGGGTGCCAGAGCCTGTGGGAAGGTGTCGACTTCCCGGGCGATGCGCTCAAGTTGCTCGTGGTGACGAAACTCCCGTTCCCGAACCCCTCCGACCCGCTGGTGGCGGGCATCTCCGCCGACCTGAAGGCGAAGGGCGAGAACGTGTTCAAGAGTTACTACATACCTGAGGCGTACATGGAACTGCGCCAGGGCCTGGGCAGGCTTCTGCGCACCGAAAGCGATAGCGGCAAGGTGCTCATTCTCGACAATCGCGTAGTGACCGAGGCGTACGGCAAGACTTTTGCGCGTATATGGAACATGAAGCATGTTACCGCGAATAGCGTCGACGACGTGAAGAAGTTCGTGAAGTAGACGCTTTCTTGACGCCTCTTGCCATATTTTCTAAATTTGCGTCCCCATTGAGGATGCATGATGTTTGATTTGAAAAGTTTTTTTGACGGCATGTCGAAGCCTCTTTTGCGTGAGGTCCATGCCAAGGCATATGGTAAGAAGGGACTCCTGAATAATGCACTTATCCAGTCGGAAGTCCTGGGCTTTTATACGAACAGGGATCGTGTCGCCAAACTTTTTGCACATATGGAACCGTGGCAGCGCCGCTGCCTGAATCTTGTGTACCACAGCGCCTCGCGTGGGCTTACCTACAACGAGCTGCGCCTTACCGTGCCCGTGGCGAAGAACAAGGAACTCCGTAACTTCCTCTTGCAGATGTGCCGCGAGTTCCTGCTGTGGAGGTCGCAGGCCTCGGGCGTGGCGGTGTATCACGGCTTTACCGACTTTGCGCACAGTTTCGAGATCGAGCCGCAGGAATTCCCCGATACCACGAAGCCTTTCCAGGAATACGGGAGCCTTTTGGCCTGGCATATCTGCCTGGTGCTCTCGCTTGCCAAGCGTGGCGAGATCCGCGTGAACACGAACGGAACGCTGAACCGTCGCAGTTACCAGATTTGCCTCGACGCCTTTACCGCCGCCACGAAGCTTTCGGCGAAGGCGGGCGAGAACGAGCTCACCCTGATTTTCAGTTTCCTCACGCAGCGTGAATGGCTTGAACAGGAAAATTCTTTCCTCTACCCGTCCGAGGCGGCATACGAGTTCCTGCGTACGAGCGGTTTCCGTCTGCACCAGTACGTGCTTACCTGGTGGCTCGAGGCGCGCTTCCGTAACGACGCGCTCCATATGAAGCGCCTACTGCGTTGCGTTGCCGAACCGCGTGGCGTGTGCGAGGCGGCATACCTGTTCTGGGTGATGGATCCCTCCAGCCGCATTCTCGAGTCGAACAAGCATCTCGCCTGGGAATACCTCCCGCGCCCCATGCGCGAACTCTGGCTCATCGGCCTTTTGAAGTTCCAGTTCGTGCAGGGCAAGGTCTCTGCCGTCGCGGTGAGCGAGATTGGCAAGGAATGGATGGCGAACTCGGTGCTCCCGCAGAACGAGGGCCAGGTATCCATGCTCCCGAACTTCGACCTGGTGGTCAGCGCCTCCATGTCGCCGCAGCTGCTGTTTACGGTGGCGTGTCTTGCGAAGGTCAAGAACGACGAGGCCTTCCTCTGCTTTACCTTCGAGAAGGATACCTACATCGCGGGCCTCAAGAGCGATATTCCCGAATCGGACATGGAACAGCTTATCGCCTGGATTAAGCCGCCCGAGAACGTGCTTTCGACGTTCCGCGAGTGGAATGCATCGTTCTACGGCGCGAAGGTGCGTACGGTCCGCCTCCTCAAGATAGACGACCTCAAGATACTTGGGGAACTCACGCGCTTCCCGCAGTTCATGGAATGCGCCGAGGAGTATATCCCGGGTTACGGGTTCGTGCTCGACCCGAAGAAGGAACCGACCGCGTTCAGCATCTTGGAAAGTTTCGGGTACTGCCCGTTTGCCGACCGCTCCGCGAAGAAGCGCGACCGCGCCCCCACCGACGAGTGGCGCAAGGAGTTTGCGATTGCGTGGCCTGCAGAAGGTAACGTGGACTACGAGCTCAAGGACGACGTGGACGAGGCGACGGTGCAGTCTGCTCTCGATTCCACGAAGTACGGTTCCGTTTACCAAAAGCTCGATTCGTTCGACCTGGTGAAGGTGTTACGTTATGCGAAACTGACGGGCACTTACCTTGCGGCGAAGGTCAAGGACCCTGCAAAGCGTGCTGACAAGGTGCGTGAGCTGGTGTTCACCGTGCATGCGCTGCACCTCGCGAAGGCCCCCCTGAACGTGGATATCCAGGAAAAGGATTGCGAAGGGGTTGCTCCGCTGCAGCTTTCGTTTATTCAAGAAATCAAGGTGATGCAGAAAATAGCCTAGTCTTTGGCCGGCGCAGTTTAATACTGCGTTTGCATTTCGCATCAAGGTAGTGTCTGCGCGTAGCCCGCGATGTCCTTCATCTCGTCGAGGGTGAGTTCGTCGTAGTATGCTTCCATGTTGCGGTCTTCGTCGCCGAAGTTCATCTGGTACCAGAACGTGGGCATGTCGTTGCGTGCTCGCTGCCCGATAAAGGCGGGCTTTCCCATGGGGTTGAAGTTTATGCGGTGGCCGTCCTCGCCGTGGCACGGCCTGCAGTTCTGGTAAAAGAGTTTTGCGCCTCGCTTGAGGTTCGCTCCCTTTATTTTGCCCTTCTTGTCGAGCAGTTTGTACACGAGGTACGCCATGCGCTTGTCCTCGCGGGTGAGCGTGTCCCCCGGCGACCCGGGTTCCGGCGCATTTACTGCCGGCGCATCTTTAGTGGAATTTACACCCGGCGCGGCATCTTTAGAAACATCTTTAGCCTGCGACTTTGCCTGCGCGACCTGCGTCGCTCCCGGGGTATCCCCGGCAGTTACCGCTGCCGCCCCGTAGAGGGCGGCGAGCAATCCCGCGATAAACAGTGTCTTGCGCATCTGCATGCTGAGAATATAAAAAACGCGCGGTCCACGCAGTTCGTATCCCTGCAAAGCGCGGTTCGTAACCCCGCGAATTGCGGTTTGTAAATCCGCGGGCCTGCTTGCCTGCAAAAGAACTTTCTACCTTGTTTCCCATGAATACAAATCTTTTCTTGCCGGTCGCCTTCGTGCTCGCCGCCACCGTATATGGAGGTGCATCCATGCCCATCGATAAAGAATCCCTCGCCCTGAACGGCCGCTGGTCCGTACAGGAATCCTGCCTGTGTGCGAGTGCGCCCGCGGCGTCGCTCGCGTTCAATGCGGTTGCAAGCGAGGTCACGTTCGACATAGAGGGCGAGGCTCGGTTCCGCTTCTATATTGACGGCAAGCCGCAGAAGTACTTTACGGTGACCGACCGCAAGAAGGAAAAGCTTACGACCCCGAAGGACAACAAGCCGCACACGTACCGCCTTGTGAAGGTGAGCGAGTCCAACCCGGGCAAGATCTGCATTCACGGTATCGACCTCGGCAAGAAGGGTTCCTTCGCCGAGAAGCCGAAGACGTTAAACCGCCGCATCGAGTTTATCGGTGACTCCTTTACGGTGGGCTACGGCGTGGATGCCAACGGCCCCGAGGACGGCACCCCGTTCGAGAAGACGAACGCTTCCAAGAGCTATGCCTTCTTGCTGGCCGAGGGTTACAAGGCCGACTACCAGGTGAATGCGGTGAGTGGTCGTGGGCTTGTGCGCAACTATGCGAACATCGTGCCGGAATGGACGCTTGAGACTTTGTACGAATATACGATGATGGGCGCTCCCGAGCAGGACCCCAATACCGAACGCTGGGACTTTAGCACGTTCCATCCGCAGGTAGTGGTCGTATTCGTGGGTATCAACGATTTTCAGGGCGAGCCCCCGTATGCGGATGCGGACAAGTTCAAGGCGGCATACGCCAAGCTCCTGGACAAACTGCGCGCTCTGCACCCCGGCGTAAAGTTCCTGCTTGTTTCCACGAAGACATGGCCGAACGACTCCCTGACACCCGTGGTCGAGAGCATCTACAACGACCAGAAGGCGGCGGGCCACAACGACCTTATGTATAAACTAGTTTACACGGAGAACACCGCTCTGCACGGGCATCCGAGCGAAAACTCCCAAAAGGAACTCGCGAATACGCTTAGACCCCTCGTTGGGCGCCTAGGCGGGTGGCTTTCGCGCTAAAAGTCTGTGCTTTTTTCACATAATATTTTATTTTTTATCCACAAGGGTTATTGGAAGGAAAATATTATGTCTAGGATAATGGAAAAGATATATGCCCTTTTCAGGATGAATATCCTGATTTTCGTGTTGCTTGCCGCGACGGTTATAGCCCTTTTTGCCTACCAGAACGGCCTGGACGATATCGTTTTCCTGAACCTTTCTGACTACCCCTACGTGATTGCCGAGACGGACAGTGCCGACGGCGGTTCTTCGGCGGTGGCTATCTCGCGTACGGATTCCTCCATCATCGTGGACTACGAACTGAAGGAAGGCTATGCCTACCCGTATGCGGGTGTGAAGATTCTGCTTGGTGACGGCAAGACAAAGGGCCGTGACTTCTCCAAGTTCGACAGCATCTTCGTGTGGGTCAAGCCCCGCGGCGAAGGTACGGTGCGTATTTACTTCCGCGGCTACGATGCGGACTTCTACCGCGAAGGCGACGAGGGCTCCCTCAAGTTCAACGAGGTGGAGTTCTTCCCGCTCGAGGAGACCTATCCGGCGGTGTTCGTCCCGCAAGAGTTCCGTGTGGCCAGCTGGTGGGTTGCCCAGAACGAGATTAACGTGCACAAGGCGCGCGTAGACCTTTCCAACATCCCGCTTATCGAAATCCAGACGGGTACCAACGCCCCGCTCGGCTACGGTACGCTTGAGATTCGCGGGTTCTGCTTCAAGGGCAAGAAAATTTCGAAGGTGGACCTCGTGACCATCCTGGTGGCGCTCTGGTTCGTGACCTTCCTCATCATTCTCGTTATCCGCTTCTTCGACTACAACCGCGAGCGCGCGGCCAACCGCAAGAAGCAGGAAGAACTCGAGAAGTACCTGGCCGCTCTCGAGATCGAGAAGAGCGAGTACGAGAAGTCCAGCCGTACCGACCCGCTTACGGGTTGTCTCAACCGTGCCGGCTTCGGTAGCGTGCTCTTGCGTGAACAGGAAAACCTGACCAAGAACGGCAGTCCGGTCTCGTTCGTGCTGCTCGACATTGACCATTTCAAGGAAGTGAACGACACCTACGGCCACAACGTGGGCGACGAGGTGCTCGTGAACCTCACCAAGCTTATCCAGGGCAAGATCCGTAACAGCGATAGCCTGGTGCGCTGGGGTGGCGAGGAATTCGTTATCCTGTGTGGCGAGACGCCTATCCAGAATGCGCAGTTCCTGGCCGAAAAGCTCCGCGTGGCTATCGAGAATACGCAGCTCATTACCCAGCAGCGTATCACCTGCTCGTTCGGTATTTCCGAGATGATGCCGGGCGAAGACCCGAAGCGCCTGTTCGAACGTGCGGACAAGGCCCTGTATGCCTCGAAGGAAGGCGGCCGCAACCGCGTGACGAGTGCGACCTACCGTCGCCAGACCCGCTAGCCATGCCCTACAGAGCGTTCCCCCTGCTGGTTTTTGCACTTGTTGCCCTGCTTGCGGTGTCGTGTGCCCGCAAGGAGCCGGAGGTGGATTTCAAGCCCATACAGCTGAACTGGCGTGCACTATCGGAGGCGGCGGACGCCCACCCCGGGAAGGACGCCTGCGTGATATCAATCACGTCGCAGGTCATGCGCGAAAAGCTGGTCCGGGAGTCGCAGTTCGAGTCCCTCGACTACGATGTCAACTTCGATATCAAGGGCGAAAACCTTGAATTTAAGGGAATTTGCAAGAATTCCGGGGCAGAAGGTACCGCCGAGTGCCGGTTCACCGCCGTATGCTCCGGCGCCGAAAATGTCGTTGTAAATTTTCACAACGGAGACTAGCCCCGGGCACTACCTTTCGACCCGCGATAGTTTTATTTTTAAGGTATTGGCAGGCATTGCCTTACCTATTGTATTGTGGGATGTAACGACAAGGATGATTCTGTGAAACCGATTTTCGAATATACAGACTACCGTGAATGGATCCGCGACGCGTTTGATGATTTCAAACAGCGCAAGACCGTCATATCCTGGCGCTACATGGCAATGAAGCTCGGGGCCGACCCGGGCAACCTCCTCCGCGTGTCGCAGGGGAAGATCCACCTGACACTCTCGCTCGTGAAGCCGATGGCCGAGTTCTTCGAGCTCGACGAGAAGGAGACTGCCTACTGGACGGAACTCGTGTGTTTTGGGCGCGCGAAGACCGATGCGGAGGCCTTGAACCATTACGAGAAGATGCAGATCCTGAAGGGAATCCCCCTGAAGAGGCTCGCGAAGAAGGAGCTCGAGTTCTACCGTCACTGGTACTGCAATTCTATACGCTCGATTATAGGCATTTGCCGGTTCAAGGACGACTACGAGGGGCTTGCGGAGTGCTGTACGCCTCCGATTACGGTGGAAGAGGCAAAGAGTGCCGTAAAACTTTTGTATGATTTAAACATGATCTCGAAGGATAGGGACGGTTACTGGAAGGTGAACGACACCTTCGTGAGCACTGGTGGCAACTGGCGCTCCGAGGCCGTGCGTACGTTCCAGAAAGAGACTATCCGCCTCGCGGGCGAATCGCTCGAACGCCACACTCCGCCGCTGCGTGACATCAGCACGGTGACCATGACGTTCAACATGGACGATATCGCGCTTATCCGTGAAAAGATCAAGGAATTCCGTAGCGAACTGTTGCGCCTGTCGCAGGAAGGCGATGGTGACGATACGGTGTTCCAGTTGAATGTTCAGTTGTTCCCGATAGGGTTTGCGAAGAAACTGCAGGAGAAGGAAAAATGAAAAAGTTGCTTCTTCTAGTACCGGTCGCTCTTGCTACCTGGTTCTGCTCTTCCGCAACCGACGATATTGCGAAGGGCCCCGGGAGCGAGACAACTAACGGACTTGCGCTTATTGACGGCAAGCCCGCATCCTACGCGTCTGTCGCATTGCGTAAGGTGGACTTCAAGGCGGCCCAGGCCGTGGAAGAAAATGCGC
>JAEEGG010008285.1_pt1 | contig 23627 bp, 15 predicted proteins | sample 9134161 | NCBI WGS metagenome assembly JAEEGG01 (sample SAMN16246543, study PRJNA631951) | gut metagenome | biome: gut microbiome; feature: rumen; material: CR-attached | host: Bos | place: Iran: Karaj | collected 2018-10
CGCCTACTACACATGATAACCTCCCACGCCTCAAATTTCCCCTCGTTTGGGGAGTAACGTAAGCATCCGAAACGACCAGCGAAAGTCACTTTTATTCGGATGCTTACATTGTACTATCCCCATTTATGGGGATATTTTTTTATGATGTTTAGTCATTTTTGGGGATTGCGGGTGGAAGAGAATAGTAGTTATTTTGCATTTTGGAAATAAAGGGTTGTTGTCCGAGACTGCGTCTCGGAGTACACGGACATGCCCTGTCAATGCATTAAATAATGAAATTATCAGAACTGCAGACTGGTGAACGTGGTGTGATTGTGAAGGTGCTGGGTCATGGCGGCTTCCGCAAGCGCATTATCGAGATGGGGTTCATCAAGGGGAAAGCCATCGAGGTGCTGCTGAACGCACCGCTGCAAGACCCGGTGAAATATAAGATTATGGGGTATGAGGTGTCGTTGCGTCACGATGAGGCGGAACTGATTGAGGTCGTTGGCGAGGGCGAGCATTATGATGATGCCAGCGACACTCATGATAGCGCCACCATCACCGAGACGGTGAACCTGACCGAAGCGGCGTTGCAGGCTAAGGCTCGTCGCCAACGACGTAGGAACCACGATGCGCTGATTGGCAACCCGAACTATGGTAGGACATCGCTGTTCAACTATGCCAGCGGCGCTCACGCCCGCGTGGGCAACTACTCGGGTGTTACGGTCGATGCCAGTGTGGCTCATGCCCACTACGAGGGCTATGACTTTAACCTGACCGACCTGCCCGGCACTTACTCGTTGTCCTGTTACAGCCCTGAGGAGTTATATGTGCGCGAACACCTGTTAAAACAGCGTCCCGATGTGGTAATCAACGTCATTGACTCCAGCAATCTGGAACGCAACCTGTACCTGACAACACAATTGGTTGACATGAACCTGCGCATGGTGTGCGCACTGAATATGTATGACGAGACCGAGCGCCGTGGCGACCAGTTGGACATCGACACGTTGAGCACCTTGTTCGGTGTACCCATGATTCCCACATCGTTCCGCAGCGGCTTTAACGTCGATTTGCTGTTCCATGTGATTATCAACGTGTATGAGGGCGGTGACTATATTGACGAGAAGGGCAAAATCAATCCTGAGGTTGCTCGAGAGATTAAGGAGTGGCACGCCCTCGAGGCCGACCAGCATCTGGAACATAGCCATATCGAGGACTTTGCCGATGGCGACCGTCCGTTGAAGAACTATTTCCGCCACATCCACGTCAACCATGGACAGTATGTAGAGCGTGCCATCAGTACCGTCAAGGCCCCCATCATGGCATCGTCGTACCTAAGCAGCCATTACTCCACGCGCTATCTTGCCATCAAGTTGCTTGAGCGCGACAAGGGTGCCGAAGAACTCATCCAGCATGATGCGCAAAACAATGAGATTTTGAAGGCTCGTGACCTTGCTGCTCGGCAGATTGAACGCGACACGCACAACGACTCGGAAACCGCCATCATGGATGCGAAATACGGCTTCATCCGCGGCGCACTCACCGAGGCGGGTTACAAGCTGGGTACCGCTCACGACACCTATCGACTGACACACAAGTTAGACAATATCTTGTCGCACAAGTATCTGGGATTCCCCATCTTTTTCCTCATCCTGTTCGTGATGTTCTATGTGACGTTCACGTTGGGCCAATATCCGATGGACTGGCTTGAAGCTGGTGTGGCATGGCTTGGCGAACATGTAGGCAGTGCGATGCACGATGGCCCGCTGCGGTCATTGCTGGTCGATGGCGTGATTGGCGGTGTGGGTTCGGTGATCGTGTTCCTGCCGCAGATTCTGATTTTGTATCTGTTCATCTCGTTAATGGAGGACTCGGGCTATATGTCTCGCGCCGCATTCATCATGGACAAGTTGATGCACAAGATGGGTCTTCACGGCAAGTCGTTTATCCCTTTGATTATGGGATTTGGATGTAATGTGCCAGCAGTAATGGCTACCAGAACGATTGAGAGTCGTAGGTCACGGCTCATCACGATGATGATACTTCCCTTTATGTCCTGTTCTGCGCGTTTACCTATTTATATTATGATAGCAGGAACCTTCTTCACCCTTCAATATCGTTCATGGGTGATGCTTTCACTTTATGTGGTAGGCATCTTGATGTCGGTCGTGGTGAGCAAGTTGTTCTCAGCTTATCTTGTGAAAGGACAGGACACACCCTTTGTGATGGAGCTGCCTCCATACAGATGGCCAACCGCCAAGGCTATCGGTCGCCATACATGGGAGAAGGGAAAGGAGTATCTGAAGAAGATGGGCGGCATCATTCTTGTTGCATCAGTCATTGTGTGGGCCATGGAGTATTTCCCTCACGATGAGTCGCTCACTGTTCAGCAGCAGCAGGAACAGTCTATTATCGGACGTATTGGTAAGACTATAGAACCTGTGTTTATGCCGCAAGGCTTCAACTGGAAACTGGATGTTTCGCTGATTGCAGGTGTTGGCGCGAAGGAAATCGTAGCTTCAACCATGGGCGTACTGTATAGTGGAGACGATTCATTTGCTGACGACGATTCTTTTAGTGATGATAGTGAGAAATATACGCATCTGCGCCAACAAATGCTTCAAGACGGCATCACTCCATTGGCGGCCTATTGCTATCTGCTGTTCATTCTGCTTTATTTTCCATGTATAGCTACGATAGTGGCTATCAAGAATGAAACGGCATCTTGGCGGTGGGCGATTTTTGCCGCTGGCTATACAACCTGTTTGGCTTGGATTGTCTCAGCTCTCGTCTATCAGGTGGGTAGCCTATGCTTTTGATGTAGTATATTACCATTTCAGCCAAGTTGTTTAGGCTAATTGGGGTTATTCATACGAATCTACAAAAAATGGCGCATTTGTTTGGTGATTACAAATTAATGCGCTATTTTTGCATGTTGTAATAATTAACCATTTCCTACTAATCTACAGATGGAAGAAAAACTTGAGGCTAAGATAAACCGATCCGACTATAAGATTCTGATCGTCGATGATGTCGTAAGCAATGTACTTTTGCTTAAGATATTGTTGACAAATGAGAAATTTCAAGTCTGTACAGCTAACTGCGGAAACATGTGCATTGAGCAGGCGAAGGCAGAAAAGCCTGATTTGATTCTGCTTGACGTAATGATGCCTGATATCAGTGGCTTCGACACTGCTGTTATCTTGAAAAAAGATCCTGCAACTGCTGATATACCCATTATTTTCCTAACTGCACTGAACAACCCAAGCGATCTTGTTCATGGCTTTCAAGTAGGAGCTAATGACTTCTTAACCAAGCCCTTTAACAAAGAGGAACTTGTGGTGCGTGTGATGCACCAGATTACACTTGTTGCCGCAAAGCGCCTTATTCAGAAACAAAACGAGGAACTGCGTGCTACGATTAAGAATCGTGACAAAATGTATTCTGTGATTGCACATGACTTGCGTTCACCCATGGCTTCAATCCGTATGGTACTTAATTTGGTCGTTTCCTCAATGTCACCAGAAGTAATCGGACCTGAACTGTTTGAACTCTTGGATAAAGCAAACAAAGAATCGGAAGAATGTCATGACTTGCTCGATAATCTGTTGAAATGGACTAAGAGTCAGACAGGCCGTTTGAATGTGCTGCTTCAAGATTTGGACTTGAATGATATTGTACCTGGAGTCGTTGACATTTTCGAGATGATAGCTCTCACAAAAAAGATTAAACTGCAATATGTCGGTACGCAAACACCTCTTGTTGTAAGAGCTGACAACGATATGCTTAAAACTATTGTTCGCAACTTTATGTCGAATGCCGTCAAATTCAGCCCAGAAGGCTCGGTTATTGATATAACAATGAAGGAGGAAGACGGATTTGCAAAGGTCAGCGTACGTGATCATGGAGTAGGCATTTCATCCGATCGTCTTGGAAATATCTTCCATAAAGGTGAGTCAACTTATGGAACAAGTGGTGAGGAGGGCTCTGGATTAGGCCTTCAGCTATGCGCTGATTTCGCACACAAAATAGGAGGCGACGTTCATGTGGAATCTGTCCTAAATGAAGGCTCCACGTTTAGCGTTTTTATTCCCTTAAAGAAAGATTGAGCCTCTTTGAGGCTTTTAGAGTACAAAAGAATGAAGAATAATGGTTAATTTTTGCAAATCAGAAATTAATTCTTATTTCTTCATTCTTTTGTATAAATAATAATTCGTACTTTTGCACTCAGTTTTCCACCGCGTTTCTCATTCTTGGAAACGCTTTAACCCTAAAAAACATTTCAATTAAAATAAAGTTATACGTTTATTATGTATACAAAAGAAGAATTAGAACAGATGGAACCTGCCCAACTGCTCAGTATTGCTGCAGAATTGGGTGTGGAAGTATCTCAGGATGACGAATTAGAGAAAGTCGTTTATGAAATTCTGGATCAGGCTGCTATAGAAAGCGCTTCTGGATCTACAACAAAACGCAAACGTACAAGAATTTCGAAGAAAGATACCGATAAGGTATATACTGTCAATGGTAAAGACGGAGAGAACTATGATACCAAAAGTCAGAAGTCGAATGGTGTTGAATCTCCATCACTCTTCGATGTTGAACCCGTAGAACCTCAGAACGTGGAGAGTCCTACACAAGCTGATCCTTTGGCAAATTTCCCCAAGCATCGTGGTCGTAAGTCGAAAGCCGAACTGGCTGCTATTGCAGCTGCTGAAGCAGCAAAAAAGGATGCAATGCTGAATGAGGAGATTGAGGAAGAGCAGATGATTCCGGAGGAGATTGACGACAGTCATTTCATAGACGAAGAGACTCCTGACAAAGAAATGCTGGAACAGTTGCAGGAGAAGATGTCCACCCAATATGTCAGAGAAGAACAGATGGCATCTTATGATGCTAATCCCGATGGCATTTGGGAAGGCGATCCCTGTGACGGCACTGACTTCATACCAGTTGTTGACCTGCCTATTGAGGACCAAGCAGCCATTCCTACTCTTGACATCTTCGACCGTCCGGTTGTTCAGCATTCAGAATCTGCCTATCAACCTGTACCTGTCACTCAACCCGCAAGCTATGATTTCGGAGATTTCATCTCTGGTAATGGAGTGTTGGAGATTCTTCAGGATGGTTACGGATTCCTGCGCTCAAGTGACTATAATTATTTGTCATCGCCTGATGATATTTACGTTGCTCCACAGCAAATCAAAAAATATGGCCTGAAGACAGGTGATGTCGTTGATTGTACGGTACGTCCTCCTCATGATGGTGAGAAATACTTCGCTATGTCAAATGTAAACATGATTAACGGACGAAATCCAGAGGAAGTACGTGACCGTGTGTCTTTCGAGCATTTGACACCTTTGTTCCCCGAGGAGAAGTTCATGCTGTGTGGAGATCCTGCAACAACGAATCCTTCAACACGTATCGTTGATTTGTTCTCGCCGATAGGTAAGGGACAACGTGCCTTGATTGTGGCTCAGCCAAAGACTGGTAAGACTATACTCATGAAGGATATTGCTAACGCCATTGCTGCAAATCATCCGGAAGCATACATCATGATGCTGCTGATTGACGAGCGTCCTGAGGAGGTTACTGATATGAGTCGTACCGTGAATGCAGAAGTGATTGCTTCTACTTTTGATGAGCCTGCCGACCGTCATGTGAAGATTGCCGGTATTGTTCTTGAGAAGGCTAAGCGAATGGTGGAATGCGGACATGATGTAGTCATCTTCCTGGATTCTATCACACGTCTGGCTCGCGCCTACAACACGGTCTCACCTGCAAGTGGCAAAGTGCTGACGGGTGGTGTTGATGCTAATGCCTTGCAGAAGCCTAAGCGCTTCTTCGGTGCAGCCCGCAATATAGAGGGAGGAGGCTCACTTACCATTATTGCAACGGCTTTGGTCGATACTGGCTCTAAGATGGATGAAGTCATCTTTGAAGAGTTCAAGGGAACGGGCAACTCTGAAATTCAGCTTTCTCGCACGCTCTCTAACAAGCGAATATTCCCAGCCATTGATCTTGTGCAGTCAAGCACGCGTCGTGATGATCTGTTGCAGGATTCTACTACGCTCAACCGCATGTGGATTATCCGTAAGTTCATTGCTGAGATGAATCCGATGGAGGCTATGAATACAGTTCGTGACCGTCTTGTTCAAGCTCGTAATAATGAAGAGTTCCTCATGTCAATGAACGGGTAATAGTCATTGCTGCGTTTCAGTTTCAGTTGTTTCAGTAAATTAAACAGCTGAAACTGAAGCGTTCACTCCGATGCATCTAACGTTCACTCCGATGCATCTAACGTTCACTCCGATGCATCTAACGTTCAGTCCGATGCATCTAACGCTCACTCCGATGCATCTAACGCTCACTCCGATGCATTTAACGAAAAAGCAGGTGGAAACAGTCAGATTATTGCTTTTTAAGGTTCCTCTTTTTTCGTGGAAACAGGTCACCAATGCCGTCAAAGTCACGTTTTATGATGATACCAATGCCTTGCGTGTTGAGTGAGGAACGTGTGAAATAGCGGTCGTTGGTCTGATTATAAACTTTCAGAGCCAAATTGCCATTCGGTTTGAGGAGGTATCGAATGTCGAAGTCACCAATGAAAGTATGATTGGCACGTGTGGCATTATCGCGATAGCCAAATTGTCCATTGATGAGCAGACGGTTGTTCAGCATGCGTCCGCTTACGATACCTTCGTATTCAGCATTGTGCCAACCTTCATTTCCTGTGGATATGTTGGCACCAAAGTTCCAGTTGTCATTCTTCACAACATGAGAAATGACTTCATTGATTTGAGTGGAAAGCGTTCCTGACAGGAATGATTGCATAGCCAACTGTGTTTGGTCGTAGGTCTGTGAGCTGGCATTATTGATGTCTTGAGTATAGAAACGCCCTATACCGAGAAGGTAGAGCACTTGCTGATTCATTTCCTGCTCACTTGTGATGACTGAGCGAATCATCTGCTTCTCTTCACTATTTACGTTTGGAATGTCAAGGTCGAACTCTACACGTGGAGCGCCTGCTTGTCCCAGGATATTCATTAGGCAGTTCACGCGTACCGTATTATTTGAAAACGAGTTTCCCAGATTTAAGTCTGACAATGACACGCCATTGACGGTATGTATGGCTTGCAACTGAAGGCTTGCATCCATTGGCATTCCCCCAAAGACAATCGTGCCGCCTTCTTTGAATTTGAAGTTCTTTTTGATGATGTTCTGTATTGTTATGCCGTAGTTTCCGCTTTCTACTCGATAGGTGCCGAACATGTGGAAAGCACCTTTGTTATGATAAGAAGCACGTATCATGCCTGAACCGTGCAGCGTGATGTGGTCGCCTGTCTTGGCATCCATTAATAGTTGTAGGGTGGCATCTCTATTGGCATTGATGCGGAAATTGAGGAAGAGGTCTGACGGAATGTCCTGTGCTGTACTTTTGAGCACTTTTGTATCTTCATTTGTTGATGCCTCCTCCTTGTTCCTCCATGTAATAAACTCCTGTGAGCTCACGCTTCCGCTTGATGAGGCGTTGTAGAAGAAGGTCGTAGGGAGTAGGGGGGTGGCATTGATGTTGATGGTTATTTCTTTGGGGCGTCCGTGCATATCGACGTGTCCTGAAGCAACTACACTTCCGCAGAACTGTTGGTCACCAAAGTCCTTGAAGTCGTAAGCCAGCAGTCTTGAGGTCTCAATGTCGAGGTCGAATGTCATGTTCGACAGATGCTCGTGATGAATGCCTCCGCTGATAGTTGCCGTGTTGCCGTACTTGTCGTAGATGGTGTCGTTGCTGAACTGAATGTCGTTATGTATGAAATGTACGGTATCGCGTACCAGCTTATAGGTTGTTCCCAATGGAATGACGTCGGCTTGTCCGTCGGCTACAAGTGTGCCTACGAGATCCATCTTGCCCAAAGGTCCCACGAGTTTCAGTTCTCCATAAGCATGGCCATCTATGTTCTTCAGGAAACTGCTTGTATATGTCTTCAAGAAATCGATATGCGTGCCTTGAGCGTTGATATTCAGGAGTATGTCTTCACGAACAGGCGACACATAGCCGTTGATGATGGTCACGGCTTCGGGACCGTCTTCAGTCTTGGCATCAATATCAATCTGCTGCTTCTCGTTGTTCCATTGAGCGTTGGCATATAGCGTGCCCATCGTTCCGTTTTCGAATGTGAACTGGTCAACCGTAAGGTTAGTCCATGCCACGGGCTTTCCAAACAGATGGGTGGCATAGACTTTGCCAGTTGCCAAGCCGTTGAACTCAACTGGGTGGAAATTGATGAGGTCCATGATATAGCCCACATCCATATCTTTCATATCTACGGTCAGCGTGTCAGCCGCTGAGGCAGAAGCCATTCCGTCAACGGTCAGGTGCTGTTGGTTGTGCTTAATGGAAAAGCCTTCTACAATCAAGTTCTTCTCAGCATAGAAAACATCTGAAGGCATCACGTCCCATTTGGCTGCGCCCATGGTGGCGTGAGACGGCTGAATGTGTACGTGCGCTTCGGCTTTTCCTTTGTCGTCGCTATAGAGCTGAGTGATAGCGTTGAGGTTGCCCTGCATGAACTTCCTGCCCTGGGCATGATTGTTCCAGTTCAGGCTTGTCTGTAGTTGATTGTCAGAGGCATTCGCTTTCAAGCCGAGATCCATGCCCGTTCCGTCTTTCATGAGTTTCTTGAGACTGATGTCGCAAATGATGCTGTCGCTTGGAGAAACCAGCTCAATAACGGCATTCCTGTATGAACTGCCGTTGTAAGTGAATGACGGCACATTTCCTATGATGCTGAGATTGCGATTGATGTCGTCGATGCTGCCATGTAGCGTCATAGGTTCATCAAGATTCAGGGGAATGTTGAGCAGTTTTTGCATCCATTGGGTGGAACGGAGTTCGAGCTTGACCTCAAAATTGTTTGTAACTCGATCGTTCATGGAGGGCAGTCCGGGCAGAGTGGGGAGGTGAGCTCCCACCACGTTGATGAAGCTTTGTGGCAAGGTGTTCCAGTCGAATTCTCCGTTCAGTTCCATGTTGCCCATGTCGCCATTGACCTGCAGATAATGTCGCTGCCCTTCAAAGCCTGTAGTAAGCAGGACGTTCTTAATGCTGTACACATCGGTAGAATCCGTCATGGAGAAATCGTAGAACTTGATGTTCCCTTGTGCATCATTCAAGTTACTGGCGGTGATGTCGGTAGCGAAACTGGCTTTGAATACCGATTTGCCCCATTGGTTGGACAGATGGAGCGCCATGGGAGACAAGTCGCTGATGTGGCCTTCGGCCTTGATTCTCATTTGTTTTCCATTCTTTTCCCATTCGCCATTGAGTAGCGTCTTGATGTGCTCATCGTCTATTCTCAGCACTCCTGTAGCCGATGTTTGGTCGAAGTTGCCGTGCAAGAGGTCGTTGGTGAGACAAGAAACATTCAGCTTGATGTTCTGGTAGGTATAGTTCTTGTATTCGAAAGAAGGAAACTCACTAGTCGCGTTTAGTTGCTTGCTGTTGCCTTCCACATTGAACCTTCCTGTTATTTGGCCGAATTGCTCGTTATTCAGTAGTTTTTTGAGGTCGATACCTTCCGATGTGAGACTACCAGCGAACGTCTTGTTGGCATCTATATGGAAATGAGCTTCTAATTCTCCAATATCCGTCGTAAGAATCGAAGATGCTTGCATGTCGCCCGTTTGGCTTCCCTCAAAACGTCCGTGAATGTTCAAAATGCCAATGTTTTCTAAGAACTCAGGAAGGCCAGGAATCTCACTTCTCAGCAGCCGGACAGAGTTGTCGCTCATGGATAACTGGTTCACAACTGCCTGCCATTCAGGATACTTTTGGTCTAAAAGCTCGGCCCATCCTGTAGCTCTCAGCATGAGCAGATTGTTGGTGGAGTTGATGGCGAGCGATGGAACGCGGATGCTCTTTGAACTTCCCTGCGCGAGGGTCTTACAATCCACTCTGTCGCGTACATCTTTTAAATTAGGAAGCAGAAAGCTCAGGTCGCTTAGCATGACGCTGAAGGCTAAGCTGTCCACGTGATAGCGTAAAGTCTCTTTCAGACGATTCGCGTCATAATGCGCTTCGACTTCATTGATGTAAAGAGCTGACTCGGGCAGTTGAAGCTTCAATCCTGAAAGTCGGCTCCTCTTTTTGCCCACCTCTAATTTGAGTGCCAGGTTCTTCAGCTTCAGTCCGCTATGTTCGTTCAGAGCCAAGCGCTTGATGTTGACATTGAGGGAGTCTTCGTTCAGTTCCTTGAGTGTGACGTGTGCGCTTATGTTGCTAAAGCTTAGGTGATTAGTGCTGATTCTATCGAGTGAAGGTACATCCCTTCTGTGATAGGAAACGCTTGAATGTCTCACTATGAGTGAGTTGATGCGTAGCTGTATGGGAGAACTTGAGGTTGTGTCTTTAGAAGCAAGCGAATCAATCACAAACTGATAGTTCGCTGGAGCTTCGGCATTGGTCTTGTACAAATTGGCTTGTGCTCCGAACAGTTGTGCCGAAGAAATGCTGATGCGACCGTTCAGTAAGGCCGACCATTCGGCTCTTACCGACAGGCGCCCTACGCGCAACAGTGTTTCGCCTTTCTGGTCATAGAGCTGGAAGTTGTCGATGATGATACGATTGAGGAAGCCTAAGTTCACTTGCTCCATCTGCACCTTGGTACCCAGTTTTCTGCCAATCTCAGTCGCCACTTTATTGGCTAACCTCGTTTGGAAGGCAGGTATGTGGGTGAGTGTCATCAGCAAGACGTACAGAGCAATCAAGCTCCATATCAATCCGCTCAGAATATGTCTAAGTATCTTCAATCTGTCAATCCGAGTTTGCAAACGCTTTACGCGCGTGTTTTTAGTGTTGCAAAAATACGATAAAATCTTGTGAAAGCTCTATTTTTCGCGCGGAAATTGAGGCTCTTCTATCAAAAATTGCTAATTTTGCAGCCGTTATAGTGAGTAATAACGTTTTTTCTAATTTTTATATGGCAAATTTGATTAAGTTGCGTAAAGGCCTGGACATTAACCTTCAGGGATGCGCTTCGGAAACAAAGCTCCAGTTGAAATCGAACGGCAAGTATGCTTTGATGCCCGATGATTTTGAAGGAATCGTACCGAAGGTCGTGGTCAAGGAGGGCGATCATGTCAAGGCTGGGGATGCGCTTTTTGTCAACAAGCAGTATCCCACGGTTCGTTTTGCTTCGCCTGTTAGTGGAAAGGTCACTGCCGTGGAGCGAGGCGAGCGTCGTAAAGTGCTCTGCGTGAGGGTAGATGCCGATGCCCAGCAGGAGTATGTTGATTTTGGTAAGAAGGATGTAACAAAGTTGGACGGCAAAGCTGTCTGTGAAGCGCTCTTAGAGGCAGGTATCTTTGGCTACATCAATCAGTTGCCTTATGCCGTATCCACTAATCCGGAGACGATGCCTAAGGCCATTTTCGTATCGGCACTTCGTGACAAACCGCTGGCTTGCCGCTTCGAATATGAGGTGAAGGGGCAGGAAGACGACTTCGCAACGGGACTTATAGCCCTTTCAAAGATTGCCAAGACCTATCTTGGTATTGGCATTCAGCCCGATCTTCAGGCAGAGTTGCAGAAGCGACAGATTGAAAACTATGTGGAGCTGAACGTGTTTGAAGGAAAGTGTCCTGCAGGCAACGTAGGTGTTCAGGTGAACAACGTAGCCCCTGTGAATAAGGGCGAAGTGGTGTGGACGATAGGCGATCCCACCGTGGTGCTCTTCATTGGTCGCCTGTTCAATACGGGTAAGGTGGATTTGCGCCGTACCGTCGCCCTTTGCGGAAGTGAAGTGCTAAAGCCCCTGCATGTTGACATGTTGGTGGGTGAAGAGCTTTCCACACTGCTCAGCAACAGCTATGATGCCAGTCATCATGTGCGCATCATCAATGGAAATGTGCTCACAGGCCGTAAGACTACGAAAGAAGGTTTCCTTGGAGCCCATTCTTCTGAGATAACGGTGATTCCCGAAGGCGACAATGCCGATGAAATGCTCGGATGGATTATGCCTCGCTTCAATCAGTTCTCTGTGAATCGCAGCTATTTCTCCTGGTTGCAGAATTGTTGGTTCTGTGGCAAGAAGAAAGCTTATGTTGCCGATGCCCGTATCAAGGGTGGTGAGCGCCATATCATCATGAGTGGTGAGTACGACAAGGTGCTTCCTATGGACATCTATGCCGAGTATCTCATCAAGGCAATCATCACCGGCGATATTGATCGCCAGGAGCAGTTGGGCATCTACGAGGTTGCACCTGAGGACTTTGCGCTGGCAGAGTTTGTTGACTCCTCAAAACTGGAGCTACAACGCATTGTGCGACAGGGGCTCAATATCCTCAGAAAAGAAAACAGCTAAATGCGTTTAACGGACCGTCCGATGCGTTTAACATAGACGCTAAGTGCGTTTAACATAAACACTCCCAGCGTTTGACGTTCTCACTACACAAGAAAATAATCATCAATCAATCAAAGTAACATAATGAGCGCTTTAAGAAATTATCTGAACAAGATAAAGCCGAACTTCGAAGAAGGTGGTAAGCTACACGCCTTCCGCTCGTTGTTCGACGGCTTCGAGACGTTCCTTTTCGTGCCTAACGACACGGCAAAGACGGGCGTGCACATTCACGACGCCATCGACTCGAAGCGCATCATGAGCATGGTAGTCCTTGCGCTGATGCCGGCTATGCTGTTCGGCATGTACAACGTGGGCTATCAGAACTATTTGGCAGCAGGCACACTCGCTTCTGCTTCGTTTCTCGACCTGTTCATCTTCGGATTCTTGGCTGTTCTGCCTAAGATTCTTGTTTCTTACATCGTAGGTCTTGGCATTGAGTTCGCCTGGGCACAGTGGAAAGGCGAGGAGATTCAGGAGGGATTCCTGGTAAGCGGTATCTTGATTCCGCTGATTGTTCCTGTCAACTGCCCGCTTTGGATACTGGCAGTTGCTGTTGCCTTTGCCGTGATTATCGGTAAGGAAATCTTTGGCGGCACAGGCATGAACATATTCAACCCGGCATTGCTTTGCCGCGCATTCCTGTTCTTCGCTTATCCCACGAAGATGAGTGGCGACCAGGTGTGGGTGGCTAACGAGAGCATCCTCGGCTTCGGTAACACACTGCCCGATGGCTATACAATGGCTACACCGCTTGGTCAAATTGGTGCTGGTACCGACGTGTCGGCTTCACTCAACGATATGGTTCTGGGCTTCATTCCTGGTTCTATCGGAGAGACCTCAGTCGTGGCTATCGCACTGGGAGCTATCCTGCTGCTATGGACAGGCATCGCTTCATGGAAGACCATGCTGAGCGTATTTGTAGGTGGTGGCTTGACGGCTTGCCTCTTTGAGAGTTTGGGCATGACTCCTATCACTTGGTATGAGCACTTGGTGCTGGGTGGCTTCTGCTTCGGTGCCGTGTTCATGGCAACCGACCCCGTGACTTCTTGCCGTACTGAGTGCGGTAAGTGGATCTACGGCTTCATCATCGGTGCAATGGCTGTCATCATTCGCGTGATGAACCCCGGCTATCCCGAAGGCATGATGCTGGCCATCCTGCTCATGAATATGTTTGCTCCCACCATCGACCACTTCGTCGTGGAGCGCAATATCTCGAAACGAATGAAGAGAGGAGGCAACTCTTAATTGAAAATTGATAATTGAAAATTGAAAATTATGAGCAAGCTAAATACTAATTCGAATACGTACATTATTATATATAGTGCGGTTCTTGTAGTCGTTGTGGCCTTCCTGCTGGCTTTCATCTTCAAGGCGCTGAAGCCCATGCAGGATGCGAACGTGGCTCTTGATGTGAAAAAGCAGATTCTCTATTCGCTGAACATCCGCAACTTGGATGGCGCTGAAGCTGAAGCCAAGTATGCCGAGGTGGTGAAGGAAGAGAAGGAAATCGATGGACAGAAAGTCTATGAGTGCCAGATTGATGGTCAGGACATTCTTGTGGCCAGCTTGAAAGGTATGGGACTTTGGGGTGGCATCAGTGGATATCTCTCCGTCGATAAAGACGGTAAGGTGTATGGTGCCTACTTCAACCATGAGAGTGAGACAGCCGGCTTAGGTGCTGAGATCAAGGATTCACAGGCTTGGCAGGAGCTGTTCATTGGCAAAAGCATCTGGGATGAGAGTGGCAATGTGGTGCTCTCAATTGTGAAAAAGGTGGACGACCCATCCTCGCAGGTTGACTGCGTAACAGGTGCCACGCTGACTTCTAATGGCGTTGATGCAATGATTAAAGATGGATTGAAGAATCTTAAGGGCTATTCAATGAGCCAGTTGGTTGAGTCTGTTGAGTGCTCTGATTCTACATCTGTTGACGAACCTAAAGCAGAGGAGGAATAAAACTATGGCATTATTCAGCAAACAAAATAGAGAGGCCTTCACGAATCCGTTGAACCTCGACCACCCGATTCTCATTCAGGTATTGGGTATCTGCTCAGCACTTGCTGTAACCTCACAGCTGAAGCCAGCAATTGTGATGGGCTTGGCAGTAACAGTGATCACCGCATTTGCAAATGTGATTATATCTATCATCCGTAACACCATCCCCAATCGCATCCGTATCGTGGTACAGTTGGTGGTTGTTGCTGCGCTGGTGACTATTGTTAGCCAAATCCTGAAGGCTTACGTTTATGACGTGAGTGTTCAGCTCTCCGTCTATGTAGGTCTGATTATCACTAACTGTATTCTGATGGGCCGTCTGGAGGCATTCGCCATGCAGAACAAGCCTTGGCCCTCGTTCCTCGATGGTGTGGGTAACGGTCTCGGCTATGCCATGATTCTCGTTATCGTGGGTGCCGTCCGTGAACTTTTAGGACGTGGAACGTTGCTTGGCATTCAGATTATTCCTGATTTCTGTTACGACTGGGGTTACATCAACAACGGCATGATGACGATGCCCGCTATGGCACTTATTCTGGTGGGAATTGTGATCTGGATTCACCGTGCATATTTTTATAAGGAGAAGTAAGTTATGGAACATGCAATAAGTTTATTCTTTAGGTCGATTTTCGTCGACAACATGATATTCGCTTTCTTCCTTGGCATGTGCTCTTATCTGGCCGTGTCGAAGACGGTGAAAACCTCATTAGGACTGGGATTGGCTGTGACCTTCGTTCTTACCGTCACCGTGCCTGTCAACTATCTTTTGCAGACAAAGGTGCTGGGCGATGGTTGCTTGGTAGAAGGGGTTGACCTCAGCTACCTGTCATTCATCCTGTTCATTGGTGTCATTGCAGGTATGGTGCAACTCGTGGAAATGACGGTTGAGCGCTATTCACCCTCGCTCTATGCCGCTCTGGGCATCTTCCTGCCGCTGATTGCCGTGAACTGCGCCATCATGGGTGCTTCGCTCTTCATGCAGCAGCGTATTCTTCTTGATCCAGCCAATACGCAGGCTATCACTTCCGTATGGGATGCCCTTGTTTATGGCTTCGGTTCTGGTATCGGTTGGACGTTGGCTATCGTTTCTCTGGGTGCCATTCGTGAGAAGATGCAGTACTGCGACGTGCCTCGTCCGTTGCAGGGATTGGGAATCACGTTTATTGTGGTAGGCCTCATGGCTATGGCTATGATGTGTTTTAGTGGACTAAATATCTAAAAACCCACCCCCAACCCCTCCCGAGGGGAGGGGAGCCTGTATAGACTTGGAGACGTCAAAAAGTCTAATGGGTTTGGTGGTAGAAATAGTAATTTAAGTTTACAAATGTATAACATTTAATAAAAGGAGACCCCAAAAGTAACTCATCACCCCTCCCCTCGGGAGGGGAAGGAGGTGGGTTAAAGGGGTGGGTTTTATGATACAATTTATTTCATATAGTATAGGAGTTTTCCTCACCGTAATTCTCCTGTTGGTTGTAATCCTGCTGGTGGCAAAGAAATACTTGTCGCCCAGCGGTAACGTGAATATTGAAATCAATGGTACCAACACCATTAATGTGCCGCAAGGCAACAGCCTGATGGCTACGCTCAACGAGAATGGCATCTTCCTGCCATCGGCATGTGGCGGTAAGGCATCGTGCGGCCAGTGCAAGGTGCAGGTGCTTGAAGGTGGTGGTGAGATTCTCGATTCTGAGCGCTCGCACTTCACACGCAAGGAAGTCAAGGCCGGATGGCGACTGGGTTGCCAATGCAAGGTGAAGGGTGACTTGAAGATTCATGTCGATGAGAGCATCCTGGGCGTGAAAGAATATGAGTGTACCGTCATTTCGAATAAGAACGTGGCTACGTTCATCAAGGAGTTCAAAGTACAGCTGCCTGCTGGCGCACACATGGACTTCCTGCCCGGCTCATACGCACAAATCAAGATTCCTGCCTTCGACTGCATTGACTACGACAAGGATTTCGACAAGTCGCTTATTGGTGAAGAATATCTGCCATCGTGGGAGAAGTTCGGCCTGTTCCCCTTGAAATGTAAGAACCCCGAACCCACCATCCGTGCCTACTCTATGGCTAACTATCCTGCCGAGGGCGATGTGTTCATGCTGACGGTACGTATTGCTACACCGCCGTTTAAGCCTGATCGCAGCGGCTTCATGGAAGTGAATCCCGGTATCGCATCGTCTTATATCTTCTCATTGAAGCCTGGCGATAAAGTGATCATGAGTGGTCCTTATGGCGACTTCCATCCGCACTTCGACTCGAAGAAGGAAATGATATGGGTAGGTGGTGGTGCCGGTATGGCTCCGCTCCGTGCGCAGATTATGCACATGACGAAGACACTGCACACAACCGATCGTGAGATGCACTACTTCTACGGAGCGCGTGCTTTGAATGAGGTGTTCTATCTTGACGATTTCCTCGGTCTTGAGAAGGAGTTCCCCAACTTCCACTTCCATCTGGCACTCGACCGTCCTGATCCTGCTGCCGATGCTGCAGGCGTGAAGTACACACCGGGCTTTGTACACCAAGTGATGCTCAATACTTATCTGAAGGATCATGAGGCTCCCGAGGATATTGAGTACTACATGTGTGGTCCTGGCCCCATGTCGAAAGCTGTTGTCTCGATGCTCGACTCACTGGGTGTGGAGTCAGAGTCAATCATGTACGATAACTTCGGTGGGTAAGTTTTTCTGCTAAAGGATAATATTCATGAGGAAGATGCTCGAATAGAGTAGGGCATCTCCCTCATTTGTTGATAAAAAATGCTTTTTGTAAAAGAATAAAGATTTCATAGAGATGATTCTTAGTTTTCAGGAGAACAGAAGATATAGACGTATTCTGTCCATCTTTTTCTTGTTGTTCATCAGTCTCTCAGGGTATGCGCAGGAAGAAACACCCAATGCGAAGCAGGCAAGACGCATATTCGAAACGGCTTATGAACAGGTCTTTGGTAGTGAAGGTTCCAGTCTTGTTTATGATGTAAATATCGTAGGTCTTTTCAAGACACGAGGAAAAATCTGGCTGAAAGACAAGAAACAGCGCTATTCTGACCGTCGTGTTGACTCTTGGAATGATGGAGAAAGGTACTATAAGGCGATAAAGAAAAAAAAGATAGTCGAAATCTACAATCCTAATTCGGAAAATAAAGATAAATACGCGTCACGTTTCAAGTTCACGTTAGATGACTTCAATTACAGCATCACTAAACAGTATGACGGACTTCTGATTACGCTCAAGCAGAAGAAAAAAGCAAAGGGAACGATTAAGGAGGTGAAGGCTCTTTTAGCACCTCACACCTATGCTCCTATTCGCTTGCGCATCAAGGTAGCCTTCATTTGGACAACAATTAAGATTTCAGATTTCCACGCTGGAGGTATTGATGATGATGTCTTTGTCTTTCCAAGAAACAAATACGCTTCGGAAGGATGGAAATTCGAGGATAAGGATTAGTGAGCTATTTGGGAAGATAAATGTTCAGCCCCTCTGTGATAACATCTTCCTCATTAAGAAGGTAGCGTAACACCTTATCCAAAAGAGGAAAAGGTAATGGCAGGTCGTTCAGCTCTTTGAGTTCATGCGGCTTGCCATCTTTCAGCAAATCAAGGATACAGTTCTCGGCCTTTCTCTCTTCGTCTCTGCTAATTCCTTTTCGCTCAAGACAAACATCACATTGTCCGCAATCATCACGTTGCTCTTCTCCAAAATAACGTAGTAATTGGCGTGAGCGGCATTGATTGTTTGTCATGAAGTATTGCGTCATGGCCTCGATTCGTTTTTCGAGTTGTGCGCGGAGTTGGTCATAGACTTCTGGCGGGAACTGAAGATAGCAGGAATCCTCACGTCGTTGAGTGTAGCGGATATAGGGAATCTGTTTGCGGGGAATGAAACTGATGATCCGCTTATGAGATAGGTCCTTAAGGATTCCATAGACAACAGGCTTGCTAAGACCTGTTAGTTGGGCAATCTGCGATTCGTCAATATAGGCATAGTCATTAAACAATCCACTATAGTTGCGAAGAAGTGATATGATGACTGAGTCCTCTTCCGGGGTGTTTCCTTTCAGTCGATAGAGTTCATCGCGTTCGAGTATGAACATGACGCGAGCTTGACTTTCTTGTTCACCTATGTATTCAATATAGCCAGCATGATCAAGTATCTTCAATGCAGCATCTGCTTGAATGGGGAAAAAGCCATAAGTCTTGCAAAAACGCTCAAGCGGAAACTCAAATGTCTTGTTATAGCCTGAACCCACGCCAACCTCGTAAAAGTAGGCCAGGCAGTCATAGATGCGACGGATATAGTCTTTTTCAGGGAACGTGTCGCGTATGCGTTTTTGTAATTTACGGGCATCGTTTCGATTGCACAACAAGACAGCATACGCTTTCTGTCCATCACGTCCGGCACGTCCTGCCTCTTGGAAATAGGCTTCAATGCTGCTCGGACAATCTATGTGAATCACAACACGAACGTCGGGCTTGTCGATTCCCATGCCGAAAGCATTCGTTGCAACCATCACGCGCACCCTGTCTTGCTGCCAGTCATTCTGTCGCTGGTTCTTCTCAGCGGTCTCAAGGCCGGCATGAAAGAATGTGGCTGAAATGCCGGCATTAGTCAGTATTTCGGCAAAATCCTTAGTACGCTGTCGGCTTCGTGCATAGACGATGGCTGAGCCTTCCACGTTTTTGAGAATATGAATGAGCTGGTCGGCTTTGTCCATTGTATAGCGCACAATATAGGAGAGATTCTTGCGCTCAAAGCTCATCTTGAACACACGCTGTTCCTTGAAACGCAGTTGTTTCTGAATGTCTTCCACAACATCAGGGGTGGCTGTAGCCGTCAATGCCAGCATTGGTGTGTCGGGAAAGTCACTTCTGATATCAGCAATGTCGAGATAGCTGGGGCGGAAGTCATATCCCCATTGCGAGATGCAGTGAGCCTCATCCACGCAGAAGAAACTGACTTTCATGTGCCTTAACTTCGTGCGAAACAGGGGGGAAGACAATCTTTCGGGTGACACATATAAGAGCTTAACGCCTCCAAAAATGGCATTTTCCATTAAGCGCACAATATCGCTTTGCTGCATATCAGAGTGTATGGCAGCAGCTCGGATGCCTCTCTTTCGTAGGTTCTGCACCTGGTCGTTCATCAGTGCAATGAGTGGTGTGATGACTACGCACACACCTTCCATTGCGAGGGCTGGCACCTGAAAGGTAATCGATTTTCCTCCACCTGTTGGCATCAACCCCAATGTATCGTGTCCACTAGTGATAGATTCGATGATCTCAGCTTGAACACCTCTGAAATCATCGAATCCCCAGTATTGCTTTAATAGTTCTCGAAAACTACTCTTCACTTGGCTTTATATCTTCAATCTGTAATTGAACCTCACCGCGCTTGTATATGTTCTCTTCTATGGTATAGACGATGTCAAACGAGCATTTCGACTTGATATAGCGTGCAGCAGCACTTTGACCGAAGGCAATGCCGTTCATCACATTACTTGAACGTGAATCTACCAGTTCCAACTTGATATGCTCTTGTTGTCGTCCTACGACTTTCGATGTACCATAGTCATAGACATGGCGAGTACAGAACAGCGGTTTGGGGTTGTCGGGGCCGTGTGGCGCCAGTCGTTTCAAGTCGTTTTGCAGTTTCTTGGTGATGTCCTTGAAGTCTATTTCTGCATCAATCTCCACCAGAGCCTCTGTCTGTTCGGGTTGAATATGTTCGCTTACGTACTGTTGGAATCTGCGTCGAAACTCTTTCAGATTCTCCACTTTCATTGACAATCCTACAGCATAAGTATGTCCGCCAAAATTATCCAACAAGTCACGACAGCTTTTGATGGCATCGTAAATGTCATAGCCAGCAACGCTTCTTGCTGAACCGCTCGCAATGCCGTCTTGACATGAAAGAACGACTGTGGGGCGGTAATAGATTTCGGTAAGGCGTGAGGCCACAATGCCTACAACACCCTTCTTCCATCCTTCATCATAGAGCACAATGGCTGGTTGGTGTTCCTGGCTTTCCAGACGTTCCACAATCTGGTTAGCTTCTTCGGTCATTTGCTTGTCTATGTCCTTTCGCTGCTCATTGTACTCGTTGATATGAATTGCCTCAGCCAGCGCTTTCTGAAAGTCCTTTTCCACCAAAAGATCTACTGTCTCTGTGCCATTCTGCACACGACCTGATGCATTGATGCGAGGCCCTATCTTGAAGATGATGTCGCTCATGTTCAGTTCGCGCCCCGTCAATCCGCATATCTCAATGATTGACTTGAGTCCTACGCTAGGATTTTGGTTCAGTTGTTTCAATCCGTGGAATGCCAGGATGCGATTCTCACCCATTACGGGAACAATGTCGGCGGCTATGCTGACGGCACAGAAGTCGAGTAGGGGTATGAGTTGTGAGAAGGGGATGCCATTGTTCTTTGCAAAAGCCTGCATGAACTTAAATCCCACTCCGCATCCGCAAAGGTGCTTGAAGGGATAGGTCGAATCTGTACGCTTCGGATTCAAGATGGCTACTGCACATGGCAGCACATCGTCAGGCACGTGATGGTCACAAATGATGAAGTCGATGCCGAGGCTTTTCGCGTATGCAATTTCTTCGATTGCCTTGATTCCACAATCCAATACCACAATCAGTTTCACTCCTTGCTGTGCAGCGTAGTCGAGTGCCTTCTTGCTGATGCCGTATCCCTCCTCATATCGGTCAGGGATATAGTATTCCATGTTGGAATAGAATTGCTGCAGGAACTTATATACCAATGCAACGGCGGTGCATCCGTCCACATCGTAGTCGCCGTAAATCATGATTCGTTCCTTTCTGCCCATCGCATCATTCAGACGGTCAACGGCTACGTCCATATCGTTCATCAGAAATGGGTCGATAAGCTCACTGAGCATGGGTCGGAAGAATCGTTTTGCCGATGACTCAGTTTTGATTCCGCGCTGAATGAGGAGTTGTCCTATTATAGGACTCATCCCTATCTTCTCTGCAAGCTCATTAGCTGCCTGTTGCTGTGGTGGTGTAGGATGTTTGTAATTCCATTTGAAATGCATTATATCGTTTTATTTTAGTTTTGTCAGTCGCTATAGTCGCATTTAAACAATTCCAAAGGAGATTGCTTTTACGACACAAAAATGCACAAAGCGCTACAAAGTTAAAAAGAAATATCGAAAAAATGATACATTCTGCTATAAATTTCACAGTATGCTATCGTTTTTAAAAAATATAAAGAATCTGTATGAAGCCTCATTCATACCTCATTGAGCGTGCAGGATGAATCTTGGAGACAAGATAACTGGGGGCTATGAGTACGAATAAGCAGATAATCAGCGTCGCAGCATTCAGTAGAATGATGATGGGTATATTAATTTCCATTGGGGCTTCGTTCACATAGTACGTTTGCGGGTCAAGTGTGACGATGCCGGTGGTTTTCTGCAAGAGTACCAATCCGATGCCGATTATATTTCCGAAGAGCAGTCCTTGGCCTATAATAAAAGTGGAAAACCAGAGGAATGTCTTTCTGATGGTGGTGTTGCGAGCTCCCAAAGCCTTTAGGATGCCAATCATGCGAGTTCGTTCCAGAATGATGATGAGCAAGCCACTTGTGACGGTAAATCCTGCCAGTACCACCATGAGTCCCAGTATAATCCATACATTAATGTCGAGCAAATCGAGCCAGGAGAACACTTGTGGATAAGTTTCCAGAATGGTACGCGAAGAAAAAACATTGTTGTAACGATCTTGCTTACGGTTGACCGTTTTGATAACGTTTCGATTGATTTGTTCCAAACGTTCAAAGTCGTTCACTAACAGTTCTGCTCCAGAGCATTGATCGGTGAACCATCCATTGATGCGGCTCGTGGCATAAATGTCCGACAGACAATAGAAGTCATCGAATCGTGTCATGTTGGTTTGATAGATGGCTGCCACATTGAATCGGCGGGCACGCACACTTTCGTCATTGATGAAATAGGCGAAAACACGGTCGCCAATCTCCAGTTGCAGTTTGTTGGCGATTGTCTGTGAAATGACCAGTGGGTATTTCGTTGCTGAGTCGCAGAATTCTGGCAGCTCGCCAGCAACAATACTTTCCTTGATGAACGACAGGTCATACTCAGGTCCTATCCCCTTGATGGCTACGCCAAGAAAGTCGCTGTCGGTTTTCAGCACACCTTGTGTCACGGAGTATCGCTCAGCATGCTTGATGCCTTCTATTCCATTAAGCACTTGCAACATGCTGTCGTCAATACAGATGGGATATTCCGACATGGTGTTCATTGACAGAATGTTCTCTACCTGGATGTGACTTCCAAATCCTACGACCTTGTCGCGTATGGTGTGCTTGAATCCCAGAATGACGCTCACGGTGATAATCATGACCGCAAGTCCGATGGCAACTCCTATAATAGCGATACGTATGGCAGGTTTGCTAACGTTTCTATTTTGGGGTTGTTCGTCGGAAGAGCGATTGCTATCAGCTTCGCTGTTGTATATTCTGCGGGATAGGAATAAAGGGAGATTCATTCAGCAGTAGTATGACCGGGGTATGCTTCCAGCGCTTTCCTCAATACAATCAGAGCTTGGTTCAGGTCTTCTTTCTTCAGCACGTAGGCTATACGTACTTGATCTCTTCCGGCTCCAGGTGTGGTGTAGAATCCGGCTGCTGGGGCCATCATGACTGTAGCCCCTTCATACTCAAACTCTGAAAGGCACCACCGGCAGAACTTCTCAGCATCATCGACAGGCAACTTTGCAACCGTGTAGAAAGCTCCCATCGGTATGGGCGAATATACACCAGGTATGCGGTTCAATCCGTCAATCAAGCATTTGCGTCGTTCTACGTATTCATCGTAAACGTCTCTGTAGTATTCTTCTGGTGCATCGAGTGAAGCTTCGGCTACTATCTGTCCAATCAGAGGTGGAGACAGACGTGCCTGACAGAATTTCATAACGGCAGCACGTACTTCTGCATTCTTTGTGATGAGTGCTCCGATGCGTATTCCGCATTCGCTATATCTCTTTGAGACAGAGTCAATCAGTATGACGTTCTGTTCTATTCCTTCAAGGTGACAGGCCGAGATATAGGGCGAACCTGTATAGATATATTCACGATACACTTCATCAGAGAAGAGGTATAGGTCATATTTCTTCACCAAGTCGCGAATTTGGTTCATTTCCCTGCGTGTGTAGAGATAGCCGGTAGGATTGTTTGGGTTGCAAATCATGATGGCTCGA
>JAEEGG010008286.1_pt1 | contig 23622 bp, 18 predicted proteins | sample 9134161 | NCBI WGS metagenome assembly JAEEGG01 (sample SAMN16246543, study PRJNA631951) | gut metagenome | biome: gut microbiome; feature: rumen; material: CR-attached | host: Bos | place: Iran: Karaj | collected 2018-10
GCTAATGCTCTCTAGTAGCATTTCCTCTGGTGACATTTCCTCAGTTTCCTCCGGAAAATAAACCTTCGGAAGCTCCTCCTCCGGATTCATCCAGCCATTCAGCACAGGCTCTAAACCTAAGAACGTAAAGCATGCCACCAGACCAAAAATCACCGCCATGGCAGCCGTGATCAGCATGCGACGAATGAGCTTGGCCTTGTTGATGGGCCGCTCCTTTATTTTTTCGATCATAAAATCACTTTTGACGTTTGGATCTTTTTCTGACATAGGCTACCCTCCAAATCTATACACAAGTATATCGAAAGAGCGGGCAAAAGTAAAGGGCTTTCCAATTGCTCGGAAAGCCCTCAAAGCTTATGATTTCTTACGTTTCATCGTTTGACTTCGTTTCTTCTGTTGTTTTTCCTTTCGTTTCGCCATTTTCCTTGTTCTTTTGACGATTGTTCTTGCCGTCAGTGTTTCCCTCAAAGCTGCCGTCAGTGCTTCCCTCTTGACTTCCCTTTCTGCCAGGCATACCTTCAAAATTCCCGTTAATGCCTCCCGGGAAATTCGGCGCTCCCTCAAAATTCCCATCAAAATCTCCCGGGAAATTCGGCGCTCCTTCGAAGCTGCCGTCAAACCCCTCCGGCTGACCTTCAAAGCTTCCGCGCGGATCACCTTCAAAGTTCCCGCGCTGACCACCCTCATTAGGGGTTCCGAAGTTGCCGCGATTGCCTCTGCCGCCAAAGCCACCCATGCCGCCCATGCCATTCGACTGGCCATAAAGCAGCTGATCCAGCGTAAATTCCTTGGACTCACTCCCTGCCGTCAGCGTATAGGTCTCTCCCTGCTTCATCAAAGGACTGCTGACAAGAACGGTGGCAAATTTTCTGGAAGCGGTCAGACTCACGATGACATTGCCCTTGCTGTCCGTAAGCTGTACGGTTTCCCCTGCATTATGCGTGGAGGAAAGGGTTACGAGAGCGCTTCCCTGCGTGCTGCTCGAGAAGTTCATCGCCATGCCGTTGGAACCGATGGCAATCAGGGTGCCGCCTGTGATTTCTGCCTTGCCATCATAATCCAGCGCGCCATTTCCACTGTTTTCGGGACCGTTGACATAAATCTCGCCGCCCGTTACGTAAATCGCTCCGTTCGCATCCAGGCCATCCCCCTTCGCATCAACGACGACCTTACCGCCGGATATCAGGAGATAGACATTTGTGATACTGTTACTCGTCTTTTCACGATCGGTATCTTCTCCCTTTGAAGAATTCGTATTACCTTCGTTGCCCCAACTACCATAAAAGCCCTGACCGCCCTTGAAATTCTGACCGCCACCAAAGGTGCTGGCGCTGCCATCCGTGGCATTGATTCCATCATCACTGGCACAGACCTGAATGTCGCCGCCCGCAATCTCAACGACTGCTGCCTCAATTCCTTCCTTACATTTCTGAACGTCAATGGTTCCGCCTGCGATCAAAACCTTGGATTCTCCATGGATTCCATCGTCATTCGCCATGATGGTGATAATGCCGCCTGCAATATAAACATATCCCTTGTCCGCATCCTCATCATTTCCGGAATGTAAGCCATCCTCCACGGAGGTAATGGTAAGCTTACCGTCCAAGATCCGAATGCTGTCCTTGCCGGAAATGCCATGATCCCCGGCGGTTACGACATAGGTGCCGCTCGTGATCTTTAGGTCATCCTTAGAGACGATGCCATGTCCCTTTTCGGAGCTGATGGTCAGAGTTCCGTTGCCGTTTAGCGTAAGGTCACACTTGGAATAGATGGCTCCGTCAATGTTGTTTTCATCAATGGCCTGAAACTCTCCCGTATTCGAAATCTGATTGCTGCTGCCCTCTGCCATGGTAAGAAAGATCTTGTCAGCCGTCTTTCCATAAATAGCCGCCGTGCCGGTCTGCTTTAAGGTCACGTTATCCAGAATCAGCTGCACCTTCGCGTCCTCGGCAGCCTCAATCCGAATAGAGCCATTATAGCTGCCACGAAGAAGATAGCTCCCTGCCTCCTTGATGATGATCGTACCGTCTTTGATCGTTACTCCCGCTCCGCTACATTCTGCCGCATCCCCATTCAGCGTAATCAAAATGCATTCCGACTCATTATAATCAGTTTTAGAATCGCGCTCGGTAAACATGTCGCTAATGTCAAGGGTAGTCACTTCTACGCCACTTGACGAAGCGCTATAATTGGCAGTGCTCACCTGCTGTGAGCTTTGCGTCTGCGCCTCCGCGCCAGTACTCGTCGTCCCTCCCAATTCATTTGCGGAGGTACAGCCACTTAGCAGCATTGCCGCTGAAAGAATCACAACTGCCAAGGTCTTTGAAAATCTATGCACTAAATATTTTTTCTTCATCTTTTTCTCTCCTTTTTCATCTCATACAATGACTTCTCTTCACATGAATAATTCGCTTCGCGATATTTTCCTTTTACAGTTCCGTCTGCAGGGTCTTATCCCGTTTGGAAAGGGAAATTTCCAGATTTCCGTTTCTCGTGCGGAGCTTATCCAAAAACTCCTTTTCCTTCCCAATTTCCTTGAGGGTAATACTATAGGTCAGCTTAAAAAGGCTTCCCATGTTGGTTGTCTTGACGTTTGTCAGCTCATGCTCCGAGGTGTACTGCTCCATAAATTCCTCAAATACCGTCTCATAATCCAGATTCTCCGGTATGGTAATATGCAAGGTTTTTTCCTGTGGCAGGTTCTTCGTCGTTCCGATGCCCAGCTTCACGTAAAGGATCATGACAATGCTCATCACTACCGTAAACAAAAAGGCATATCCGATATAGCCCATTCCTAAGATTAAGCCTGCACCCATCGCAAGGAAGATGGCACAGATCTCTTTTGCATTTCCGGGTGCGGAGCGGAATCTGACAAGGCTAAAGGCTCCCGCGACTGCGATCCCTGCGCCGACGTTACCGTTAACCATCATGATGACCACGCAGACCACGGCGGGTAAGATCGCCAGCGAAAGGAAAAAGCTTTGCGTGTGACTTGTCTTGTAGGTCGAAACCATTGCCAGGAAAAACCCTATAACAAGCGCCGCCCCTAAGCAAGTGATAAAATCTCCAACCTGTAAAGCAGCCGTACTGGTTGCCGTGTCAAATACTCCCTGAAATAACATATTCATTTTATTGTCCTCCTAATCAAATCCTCTTGTAATGGTTTGCTTCCATTCTTCTTATGAGAATGTTTTTATGTTATCCCGCACATTTTTGCTGATAGGCACTTCCATATTTGGAAAAGGAAGTCTGAAAGATTCCAAGTTCCGACAGCCCTCTCGCCAGCCAAAGCGGCATCGCCCCGCCGACCTTGATCTCAGCCAAGGTCTGATCCCTCTTAAGAAGCGCCTGTCCATAAGGCTCGCTTCTAAGATTCAGCTCTGTTTCCCTCCACAAAATGTTTTCGTCGAAGGTGATGCGAAGATCCGATCCGTCCAGATCATAAAAGGCTTCCCGCTCATAGGAGATGACCATTGCCGGAATGAGCCTGCGGTAAAAGGTCTTAAAATAATCAATCTCTTCCGTGATCTGATCCGATTTCGGTAAGGGCTTGTTTTGGAGGAAGTATTCCTCCGCCTCCCGTTCGGTAGTGCTGGTTCTTCTCTTATAAACGATGCCATCATATTTTTTCTTCAGCTCCACGAAGACAATGCCGTCGCTTGTCGTCGTGCCGTAGCTGCGGAGCCTTAGCTTTTCCTTATAGGCCGGTTTTTCCAAAGATCTTTGAATCAATAAATAATCGGGTGTGTCATAATAGACATTCATGATCGTCGTTCTGCCATATTGATCCAGCGCCATGTGCGGCTCCATGATCCGAAGCAGGCCCTGCTTTTGTTCTGCCGTCAGCATATATTTTAATTCATATCTTTTGAACGTATCTTGATAACTCATGGCATTTCCTCCTTATTAGAATCGCTTCGCGATGGTTTGCCAGGCCCTGTTTGGCTTTTCTGGTTCTCATTGTAACTGGTCAACCTAAAACAAAGCTTAAATTTTCCCTTAATTGAACCATAAATTCTGCCAATGCCGATTGTTCTGACATATGATAACACATCAGGCCCGCCAGACATGCCAAACATATCAAGCATTCCCAAACTTGCTAAGCATTGCCAGACACTGATTTTTATCCTATATGACAAACACACAATTGTAAAAAGGGAGAAAAAAATACCACCTAAGAGCGACGTATTCTCCTAAGTGGTATTTCGTATTTTTCATCGTAAGATGGGACCCGTCAAGAATCACTTACTCCATCTTTGTAACTTTCGCTTTTTTGTCTGCATTAACCAAGCGGCAGCGTTGCCTTGAATTCGATGGAGCTTCCATCCTTACTGACGGCAGTGATTTTACCGCGGTGCGCTTCTACGATGGATTTCACGATGGAAAGTCCAATGCCGCTGCCGCCCGTCTTGGAATTACGAGAACGGTCAGGACGATAGAAGCGCTCAAATAATTCCTCCTGCTCGCCGGGCTCTATCTGATCCACGGTATTCCAAAGCACGATTTCCGCCTTCCTTCCCTTTTGGCACATTGTCAGGCGGATTTGCGGTTTTACCGGTTCCTCCTGCCCCTTCATCTTTTCATCGTTTGCTTTGTCCTTTGCTTTGTCCTTTTCTCCCTCCGAAGGAGTCTTTCTGCTGGCATATTTCATGGCGTTATCCAAAAGCAGTCCCGTCATCTGGCGGATCTGCTTCTCATCCCCCATCATAGTAACATGTTCTGCAATGTCGATCTGAAGCTCCTTCTTTTGGCTCTCCGCGACGGGAAGATACGACCGCGCCGTATCCTGAAGGGCATCACTCAGGGAAAATTTCGTCTTTACCGTTTCCAGCTGTTCATCCATGCGAGAGAGCGTCACCATCTGCTCAACCAAACCGATCATCCTGCCAATTTGTTTTTTGATGCTTTGGCTCCACTGCGATTCCTCCGCCTCCATCTCCATGACCTCGACGTTTGCGGAAATGATGGTCAGAGGTGTCTTTAACTCATGGCTGGCATCCGTGATAAAGCGCTTTTGCTTTTGATAGGAGGCTTCCACGGGCCGAAATACCTTCTTAGAGAAGATCAACACTAAAATAAAGACGGCCAACAACCCTAGGAAAGACATGGAAATACTGGCAAAAAGCGTATTTCGAAAGCTTTGTATGTCTGAAGCGCAATCGACAAAGACGATAAAGTAACCATCCTCGGTATCTGTTACTAAATATCGATAATCATCTAAATATCCTTTGTCCGCATTTCCCCTTTGATGCTTTTTCAAAACCGCTTCGGCATATTGCTTTGCTAGATCCTCTTCCACGGAGGCGATTCTTCCAAGATCTAAGGACGCGACCTCCCCGTCAGAACCGATCGACACGGTAAAAAATCTGGTCTCATACATCATTTCTCTTGGAAATTCCATCCGCGGAAGCCCTCGGAAAGAAGAGGCATCGCGATTGGGATCAAAGTCCCCTGCTGGAGGATCTTTCGGAAAATCCTCTTTATTTTCCTTTGTTTTTCTTTGATTCATTGACTCCGGAAATCTTCCGTCATTATTGGATAATATCTCTAGAATATCGTCCTTTCGATTCGTCATGACCTGATAATTAATGATGTTGAGCGCACCGATGATCACGACAAGAACTGCCAGGATGGAACACGTGGCAACGATGATAAATTGTCTTCGCAGCTTATAAATCATGAATTCCGTACCTCTCCTCTTTGGCGCTTACTTATTTTTCTTCTCCAGAGAATAGCCCTGATTCCGGACGGCCTTGATTTCCACGTCCGCACCCAGCGAGACAAGCTTCTTTCGAAGGTTGGATACATACACCCAGACCACGCCGATCTCCGTCTCAGAATCATAACCCCAGATCTTTTCCATAAAGCGCTCCGTTGAAATGATCTGACCGGGATTTACCATCAGCATTTCCATCATCTGAAAATCCTTATTTGCCAGACGGATTCTTTTATCTTCCACGGACAGCTCAAAGCTCTGGCGGCTCAAGCTCAGATTCCCTACCGTCAGTTCGTTTCCCGTAAGGGTGCTCTGGCGCCTTGTCATGGCGCGCACCCGCGCAAGGAGCTCCTTCATGGCAAAGGGCTTTCCAAGATAATCATCCGCACCGGCATCCAGACCCTCCACGCGGTCATCCACCTGCGTCTTTGCGGTTAACAGCAGTACCGGAACTTGATTTTTATGAGAGCGAATGGTTTTTAACACTTCAATTCCATTCATTTTCGGCATCATAATGTCAAGGATCACTCCATCATACTCCTGACCCTCCAGGTAATCCAGGGCCTCCTGACCATCATAGACCGTATCCACGGAATAATTATTGTGGCGAAGGACTGCTGCCAATGCCTCGCTCAATTCCTCTTCATCCTCTGCTAACAGTAATCTCACTTGCTCCGCCCCTTTCTTTATTGTTCCTAAAGTACTGCTTAAGGTACTTCTGTTTTATGATATCATCATATGGCAAGAACCTTAAATCTACCTAAAATTATGATAATACAGATGTTGGTTTTCCACAATAAAAAACTCCTTTTTACAAATGATCAATCTCTTTCTTCCACAACAATCTCAAGCTGCCAAACTCTTCAAATACAACAATTTTCCCCTTATACATCGTTTCTGTTGCTTTTTGGGTTTGCTCAACCAGCGAAAGCAACAATTAAAAAGTGCGTAAAAAAAGATAATGCGTTTCTGCTCTTAATATGATAAAATAAAACATGCAAAAGAAAAACAAGCGGCTGCGAAGCAGACATTTGTTTTTCATGCATGTTTTAACGAGAAAGCTGATTTGCGAAGCAGATCAAGGAAGCTGCGAAGCAGCATGCTTTCGAGTTTAGAATAAAATAACATGTAAAGAAAAAACAAGCGGCTGCGAAGCAGATCATCATAGAAAGATTAAAAGAATATGAACGAGAAAGTATTAAGAACGTTAGAGTATAACAAAATCATCGAACTTTTATGCCAGAAGGCAGACTCCGATCCCGGAAGGAAGCTCTGCAGGGAGCTCTTGCCCTCCACGGACATCGACGAGATCCGCAAAAATCAGGCGGAGACGCGGGATGCCATTTCACGCATTTTTAAATCGGGAAGCACCTCCTTCGGGAGCAACAAGGATCTTGGCTTTTCCATTCGTTCCCTAGAGATCGGAAGTACGCTTTCCTCCGCAGAGCTCCTAAAAATTGCCGGGCTGCTCGATAATGTCAGCCGTATCAAAACCTATGGCAAAAAGGAACGCGAGGATGCACCTGAGGATGCACTGGATGCTTATTTTGAAGCCCTGACGCCCCTGACGCAGGTTGCCAATGAAATCAACCGTTGCATCATCGGCGAGGATGAATTTGCGGATGATGCGAGCCCGAAGCTAAAAAGCATTCGCCGCAGCATTCAGATCACGGGAGAGAAAATTCATAATCAGCTCGGCTCCATGCTGACTGGTCCCTACCGCAGCTATTTACAGGATGCGGTTATTACCATGCGCAACAATCGCTATTGCATTCCCGTAAAATCTGAGTACAAGAGTCAGGTCAACGGCATGGTGCACGATCAGTCCTCCAGCGGCTCCACCTTCTTTATTGAGCCTGCTGCCATCGTGAACCTGAACAATCAGTTAAAGGAGCTTGACCTTCAGGAGAAGGAAGAAATTGAGCACATTCTTGCAGAATTAAGCTACCTCTGCGCCGGACATACGGAGGAGCTCACCATAAACCAGCGCACCATGACGACGCTGGACTTTATCTTTGCGAAGGCAAAGCTTGCGCTGGATCAAAACGCCACGGAGCCGCAATTTAACAGAAAGCACATCATTAACATACGAAAGGGACGCCATCCTTTGCTGGATAAGAAGAAGGTCGTTCCCATAGACATTCATCTGGGTCGTGACTTTGACCTTTTGATCATCACGGGCCCCAACACCGGCGGCAAAACGGTTTCCTTAAAGACGGTGGGACTCTTTACGCTGATGGGTCAGGCGGGACTGCACATTCCCGCATTGGACCGCTCGGAGCTGTCCGTCTTTACGGAGGTTTTCGCAGACATCGGCGATGAGCAGAGCATTGAGCAAAGCTTATCCACATTCTCTTCACACATGACAAGCATTGTCCACATTCTAAAGCACGCGGACGAGCATTCCCTGTGCCTTTTCGATGAGCTGGGAGCAGGAACGGATCCGACGGAGGGCGCGGCCCTTGCCATTTCGATCCTGAACTATCTGCATGACCGCGGCATCCGCACCATGGCGACGACGCATTACAGCGAGCTGAAAATTTATGCGCTCTCCACGGATTTTGTGCAAAACGCCTGCTGTGAATTTAACGTGGAGACATTGCAACCAACCTATAAGCTCTTAATTGGCATTCCCGGAAAGAGTAATGCCTTTGCGATTTCTTCCAAGCTGGGCCTTCCGGATGACATCATCAATGCCGCAAAGGAACAGATCAGCAAGGAAGAAACCAGCTTTGAGGACGTCATTGCGGATCTCGAAGAAAATCGCGTCCGCATGGAGCGTGAGCGCCAGGAAATTGAGAAGAAAAAGGAAAACATCCGCCTTCTTGAGGAACAGCTAAAGCAAAAAAATGAAAAGCTTGATAAGGCAAAGGATAAAGTCCTGCGCGAGGCCAATGAAAAGGCGCGGGAAATCCTGCAGGATGCCAAGGATATTGCTGACGAGACGATTCGCGACTTCCATAAAGCGAGCGCCATGGGCATTGACATGAAGACCTTAGAGCAAAAGCGTCAGGCCGTGCGCGACAAGATCAAAGAGAAAAATGAAAAGCTCTCCATCGGGGCATCTCCCGCGAAGCCAAGCAGCGGCGTAAAGGGTCTGGATCCCAAAAAGCTCATGAAAGGCGATGCCGTAAAGATTGTTTCCATGAATCTCAAGGGAACCGTCAACACGCTGCCCGACAGCAAGGGAAATCTCTTCGTACAATGCGGCATCATGCGCATGCAGGCGAATATAGCTGACCTCGTGCTCGTGATGGAGGAGGATCCGATGGACGTAAAGTCCTCCCGCCCGCAGACCAGTGGCATCGGAAAGATCAAAATGTCGAAGACCATGTCCATCTCCCCGGAGATCAATCTCCTTGGAAAGACTGTGGACGAGGCCCTGTCAGAGCTGGATAAGTATTTAGACGACGCTTACCTCGCGCACCTTCCGAGCGTTCGAATCGTACACGGAAAGGGCACGGGCGCCCTGAGAAATGCCGTTCATTCGCACCTGAAAAAGATGAAGACCATCAAGGAATTTCGGTTAGGAGAATTTGGCGAGGGTGATGCCGGCGTGACCATAGCTACTTTTAAATAATGCTATCGCGAAGCGAATGTTTTGCGAAGCGATTTTAAAAAGGAGAATGCCTATGACTTCAAAACAGAAAATTTTGATCGTGGATGATGACAACAACATTGCCGAGCTGATCTCCCTGTATCTGACAAAGGAATGCTACGAGACCACCATTGTCAACGACGGAGAGTCCGTGTTCCCCATTGTGGAAAAGGATCCGCCGAATCTGATCCTACTAGATCTCATGCTTCCCGGCATGGATGGTTATCAGGTATGCCGCGAGGTACGTGCAAAGCATGAAATCCCGATCATTATGCTCTCCGCCAAGGGGGAGGTTTTCGACAAGGTGCTGGGCCTTGAACTCGGCGCGGATGATTATATCGAAAAGCCCTTTGACTCCAAGGAGATGGTTGCCCGCGTTAAGGCGGTTTTGCGCCGTTATAAGACGGCCGCTCCCGCTCAGCCTGAAGCTCCGAAGGAGCATTTTGTCGAGAAGAAGGTGGAATATCCCGACCTTGTCATCAATCTGACCAACTATTCCGTGACCTATATGGGAAACAACGTGGACATGCCACCGAAGGAGTTAGAGCTCCTCTATTGTCTTGCCGCCTCTCCCAACCGCGTTTACACGAGAGAACAGCTTCTCGATCAGGTCTGGGGTTATGAATACATCGGCGATTCCAGAACCGTGGACGTACACATCAAGCGCCTTCGTGAGAAAATCAAGGATCACGACAACTGGAAAATCACCACGGTACACAGCGTTGGTTATAAATTTGAGGTCAAAAGATAAGAAAGCCGGTTTTTATTTATGAGAAAAACACTTTATTTAAAATTCCTGCTGGCTTATCTGATCTTTGGCATTTTCGGATTTATTGTCGTCTCCACCTTCAGCCCCGGCATGGTTCGTGATCACTTCATCAAGGAAAACGCGGAGCGCCTGTATTCCGAAGCCAATTTGATCGCCTCTACCTATGCCAGCGAGCTTTATAACAGTGAAATAGACCTGACGACGGTGAAGGATCAGCTGGACGCGCTTGCCCTGTTTCTGAATGCTTCCATCCAGATCATCAATCCGTCCGGGCGCGTTATTCTGGACAGTGAAAAAGAAATCAACGTCGAAGAGGTCGTTGCCATCGAAAATTTTGATTCCACCATCACGGGAAATTCCTACTACGTGGTCGATCGTTTTTTCGATACCTATGACAAGCAGTACCTCTCCGTGATCGCTCCCATTGCCTCAGATTATAAGGTTAAGGGCTACGTGGTCATCCATTTCGCCATGAATGAGATCGACAAAATGAGCAATCGCATGACGGGGATTTTCCTCTTAACCTTTGTCATTTTGTTCCTCCTGTCCATGATCATTTTGATCTTCTTTACGGAGATCGTTTATGTGCCGCTTCGAAAAATAACGCACGCAACGGAGCAATATGCTTCGGGAAACATGCATTATGAATTTCAGGTGGACAGTGAAGATGAAATCGGATATTTGGCAGCCTGCCTGAATTATATGGCAAGCGAAATTGCCCGCTCTGAGGATGATCAGAAGAAATTTGTGGCAAACGTATCGCACGACTTCCGCTCTCCCCTGACCTCCATCAAGGGCTATCTCGAGGCCATGCTGGACGGAACGATCCCTCCGGAGATGCATGAAAAATACTTGGGGATCGTGCTCAATGAGACGGAACGTCTTACCAAGCTGACCAACAGCCTGCTCACCTTGAATAACCTGAATACCAAGGGCATGTTGCTCGATAAAACAGATTTCGACATCAACAACGTCATTCGAAACATTGCCGCTTCGTTCGAGGGCTCCTGTCTGAAGAAAAAGATCGCGATCGAGGTCGTGCTGACGGGGGAGGAAATGTATGTCAATGCTGACATGGAAAAGATCAAGCAGGTAATTTACAACCTCCTTGACAATGCCATCAAATTCAGTCATAACGACAGCGTCATCAAGATCGAGACGACGGAAAAAAAGAATAAGATTTTTGTATCCGTTAAGGACAGCGGCATCGGCATTCCCAAAGATGACCTAAAGTTCATTTTCGACAGGTTCTATAAATCGGATCTGTCCCGAGGGAAGGATAAGAAGGGCACCGGACTTGGACTTGCCATCGTAAAGGAGATCATTAACTCCCATAACGAAAACATTAACGTCATCAGCACAGAAGGAGTCGGAACCGAATTCGTCTTCTCCCTGCAGATGTCCAAGCATCAAAATGAAGAGTAACGTTTCTACAATACCAGGGGGTATGGGTGACCATCTCCTGAACGGCTCGAAGGGTTCTAAATTCATCGTTCTCAGCGTAGCAGGCGTCGCTATAAAAGATGGCGCCGCCACGCCGCTCCGATTCATTAAGAACCTTCGGCTAATTGTTCAGGAGTTGGTTACCCATACCCCCTTAGCCTATACAAACATCTACAAATTTCCTTGTTTTCAATACAAAATTCTATTAATTAGTTTGACGAAACAACGAGAATGGGAATATTCTTTAATTTCGTTGTCCTTTTATTCCTGCTCATTTCAATGGAACAACGAAAATGGGAGTATTCTACAATTTCGTTGTATAAGAGGGGGAAGGGCGCGGGTGGCGTTTTTGAACAATTAGCCGGCGGTTCTTAATGAATTGGAGTCCTATGGCGACGCCATCCTTTATAAGCGTCGCCTCCATAGGACGAACAATGAATTTAGAACCGTCCGAGCCGTTCAAAAACGCCACCTGCGCCCTTCCCCCGACCCTTACCTACAATAAAAAACAGGGAGGCGAATTCGCCTCCCTGCCATATTTAAAGAATTAAGCAGTAGCTTTCTTTTTGTTTTTGCCAGTCAAGGTCTGGATGCCTTCGATCACGAGGATGATGGCAAGGACGATGAGCAGTACGCCAAGAATGATCTGTGCGTAAGGACCCCAGTCAGTGCCGCCCGCCTGGATCGCAACGACCTGATTCTTAACGGTCAGTGCCAGTGAACAAATGGTAACAACCATCATGAATGCCATGGGAATCAGGAACATCTTGTTGTTCTTACCAATATTACCAAGCCAGGTTGCTACCGCAAGGAGGCCAAGTCCTGCAAGGAGCTGGTTTGCTGCTCCGAAGAGGCCCCAGATCTTGCTCCAGCCGGTAAGTCCAAGGAGAATGCCAAGAACTACGGTCAAAATGGTTGCAAAATAAGGATTTACCAAAATCTTCTTGTAGCCGGACTTGATGTCCTTCGGGGTCTGTCCGGGCTCCAGCCAGAACTCCTGGAACATAAATCTTGCAAGACGAGTTGCGGTATCCAAAGAGGTCAGACAGAATGCGGAGTATGCAAGAACGAGCAAGGTATAGAGCACGTGCTCAGCACCGGCAAGTCCAGGAATGGTAGCTACCATTTTGGAAATACCTCCGGCAAAAATTCCGGTAGGGCCAGTAAGCTGTGCATCAGGATTTGCAATATTCCACTTCTTTGCGTATGCGATGGCACACAAGGTCAGGATTGCAAGTACGCACTCCAGAAGCATGCCGCCGTATGCGATGGGCTTTGCATCCTTTTCCTTATCCAGCTGCTTGGAGGTGGTACCGGAGGAAACCAGGGAATGGAATCCGGAAATAGCGCCACAGGCAACGGTGGTGAACAGAATCGGGAACAATAACTGTCCATTTACGTTAAATCCAGCAAATGCAGGGAAGGATTCAGGATCGATGTTTGGATGAGCGCCGATAACGCCAAATGCTGCAATGATCAGCATCGCATACAGAAGGAAGGAGCTCAGGTAGTCACGAGGCTGGAGCAGAATCCAAACGGGAGTTACGGATGCAATTGCAATATAGATACCTACAATGATCATCCAAGTGTTCGTGGTCAGGTAAATGGGATGGAAATTCATGCCAACCACAAGGCAAAGCACGATCGCAACAACACCCAGAATCGTTGAAATCAGCATGGGGGCATTCCGGCGATATACTGCAAAACCGAAGATAATGGCAATCACGATAAAGAGCAGGGATACCATGGCAACGGATGCATTTGCTGCGCTGGCTGCCTTGTCAATGACGCCGTCCTTTATGGTCGCGCCAAAGGTGCCTGCCACGATGGATGCGAATGCAGCTACAACAAGAATCAGAGTCAGGTAAGAGAAAATGATAAATAATCTCTTAGCACGACGGCTCATGTTTACAGAAATAATTTCGCCAATGGACTGACCTTTATGCCGGATGGAAGCAAAAAGTGCACCAAAGTCATGTACGCCGCCAAAGAAAATACCACCGACCAAAACCCAAAGGGTAACGGGCAACCAACCAAACATTGCCGCGCTGATAGGACCGGTAATAGGACCTGCACCGGCGATGGAGGAGAAATGATGTCCCATCAAAACAGGTGCCTTCGCGGGAACGTAATCTACGCCGTCCTCCAGCGTATGAGCGGGAGTCTCTTCTTTATTCTCCCCTACGCCCCACTGCTTGCAAAGCCATCCACCATAGCAGATATAACCTACCAGAAGAACGGCGATGCAGATAATGAGTAGAACTAATGTGTTCATTCAAAAATCATCTCCTTTTCTTATTAGAATTGAACAACACTTTTTTCATTACCTTTTCCACGCTTCTACCACCAGCGTTAGAAGAAATTTGATTATTTTGAACCTCTATCGCGGCAGTATGAAGATCCATCCAACCGTGGAAAGAGAAACGAAAACTTTTGAATTTCCTGCACTTTTTGAGCGCTCTTTTCGCATCCTCATCGCAGGAGGTACAGACAAACATGGGCGTTACGTAGGTATACATGTGCCCTGGCCCGATATGTGCCATTTTCATGCCTTCGTCCCATGCATAGTCTATACATTTTTCAAAAAGCTCTTTTGTTAAATGCTCTACCTGAAACAGGAATAAAAATTCTTCCGAATTTTCCGACCAGAGCTCTGCCTTTTGAGAGAGCACGTATTTCTGGGATTTTTCATAATATTCACAAACGGCACGAATGGGAAGCCCGAGCTCACTGGCCTCTTTTTCGGCCTCCACATACTCCTTTATGTTGTAATATGCCTGAAAGCTGGATATCAGCTTATTTGCAGCGCTTTCTATCGTATATTCCATAAAACAATATCTCATGACCCTGCCATCTTCATTCGACGTAAGCCCTTGTTCGAACAAAAACTATAGGGCAAATTCTAAAATTTTTATAAAATCATATATAAATATACACTTTAACGCGTTAATTTGCAATACATAATGAGAAAAGACGGAAAAAAAATATTGTAGGGGATATAAAAGAGAGATATAATCTAAGTAATGACAAATTGAAAGACTGAAGCTCTTTCCGTAGAAAGGATCATAAATCGTTTATGAATCAAGAAAACGAAGTTCAAGAAGTAAAAATTCTGGAAAATGAAATACAAGAGAAAAAAGCGAAGAAGAAAAAAAATCAAAATGGCCCCGGCCACTTAAAGGAACGGAACCATTTTGACGGAAAAGACATGATCCTCCTCGTCGTTATGCTGATTATTATCTACGGCATTATGACCTGGGTGGAATTCTTCGCACAGGAAAAAATGAACAGCCAGGAGCAAAACCAGACGCAGACAAGCCAAACCATGGAAATAAACCAATCCATCGAAACAGACCAATCCGTCGAATCAAATCAACCCATCGAAGGCGAAACAAATCAAACAATGACAACCGTGGAAAACCCTTAATTCCACGGTTGCTTGCTTATTTTGACATTATTCTTCTGATTCAAAAACTCTCGGTTTTGCGTACTCTTCGTCCGTAATAGCTGGCTTGATGCTCTCGCCGTCCACGGTAACGGAAAGTCCCAGGGCGGGTCCCGTGACTATTCCCGAAGCTCCCATGGCGGCGATTACCTCACCCTTCTTTACTATATCACCTTCTTCCACGAAAAACTCCTGCAAGTGAAAGTATCTTACCCTTGCACCATTCTCCGCAGCAAGAACGACGTAATATCCGTAGGGAATGGCAAAATCACATTCCTCGATGATGCCGTCCGATACGGCGTAGATCTCGTCTCCATTAGAACCGGCAAAGGTTGCGACATAGACTTGTTTTCCATCAACCAGCCCTTCGCTGAAGGTTTGGGAATAATTTTCTTTGATGGGACTTACCCAATCGTCATATGCCAGCCTTGGCTGAGGCAGCGTCTCCCGCTCCCCGTCAGATAAAGGCTTTTTTACTTCCTCCGTCTGCGTTTCCTCCTTTGATGCCACGTAATTTTCTAAATTCGCTCTCACTATGTCCGTCGACTGAACGTCAAATCCAAAGGAGCAAATCCAATCCTGTCCAAACATAAAATCATTGTTGGTTAGTATAAAGTAATACCAATCCTTTTCTGCTAAATTTTCCTCCATGGCTTCCACGTCATAGCCTTGGGAAAGGTCGATTCGAACGATTCCCGTAGAATGCGGCGGAATCATGTCTCCTTCCACGTGAATCTGCTTTCCGTCTCCGTCCGCCAGTTTTCCCGTAGACCACTGCATAACCTTCACCTGATCCTGCAATCGTAAGGGTTTATCTGACGAATTTACTACTACTATTTCATATTTTCCATCTCCGAGACAGACTGAGGAAAAGCCCACTTCGTCCCCCTTGATGCCGGAAAGCTTTGCATAGGTAAATCCTGCCGTAGTACAGAAACATAAGACACAAACAATGGCAAACGCAAGTCTTTTTTGCCAGAAAAAAGATGTTTTTTCCTCCGCAGATAATTGATTGAGCGAGCTTCTCACCTTCTCTTCATAGGATTGCGGCAACATAAGCGTTTCCTGTCTTGCTTTTTCAAACAACTTCTCCTCAAACTCATCCTTCATAACTTGTCTCCTTATCATAAAACCATTCCATCACTTCTCCAAATTACGTTTCAATTTTTCCCTCGCCCTGGAAAGCCTTGTTTTTACCGTCCCCTGTGAAAGGTGCAGAATCTTACTGATCTCCTGCGTGGAAAAGCCAAAATAATAATATAGCACAACGATTTTGGAATACTTTTCCGTAAGGCTCATCACAACGCTCCAAAGCTCCGTTTCCGCTTCCTGCGGCGAATTGCCCGCGGAAGTAACATCCTCAAAGGAGTCCGTCAGCTCGATGCGCTTCCTTTTTCGCAAAAAGGTTTTTGCACGATTTGCTACTATCGTCATGATCCAAGATTGAAAGCTCGACGGATCCCGCAACGTAGCCAGACGCTCGTAGGCCGCTAAAATGGCATCACCCACGACATCCTCCGCATCATGCGCATTCTTTACGATACTCAGCGCCAGGCGATACATCTGTGATTGATATTTTATGATGAGCCTTTCAAACTCGTCCTTTTTCATGTTACCCAACGCATCTTTTCCTTTCCCCTCTGCCACGCTTTTTGAAACATGTTTCATATATGAGACTCCGTAACTTAAGGAATGGTTTCATTTTTACAAAATGAAAAGGGTTCAATCTTGCAAAAAGTCCTGCAAAATCCTACAAAGTCCTACAAAAGTACTGCAAAGATTCTTTGCACAAAAAATTCTTGCCAGAATTTATAAAACTCTGCCAAGAATTTTCATTCTATACTAAAGCTTTTTCCCTAAATGCCTTACTGATTTTCCGTCAAAAATAACTGGATCCGTTCCTGAATGATTCCAACGACCTCATCTAAATCCTTTTGTCCGGAGAAGTAGGCGCCTGCCTCCTCCGTAATGATCGACATGCAGATTTTATCCAGCACAGTTTCCGGCTCCGCATGCTCCAGCAAATCATAGAACAGGCTTTCCTCTTCATCCGTCAGAGGATGGCCAATATAGTCATGCGGACGATTTTTCCTCATGTATTCCAGATAATCCTCCTGCGGCGTGCACCCAAAGGGTCCGCCTTCCGTTTTGATATAGTCAATATAAGTGCGAAGCATGTCCTGATTGGCCGAAATTCCATATTGCCAGGTACCTAACATCCTTGCATCCATGTCAGTTTCGTCAAAGAATTTTGTTCCGAGATAGGATTCGATGAAGCTCCAAGCCTGCTCTGCACGTTTACTCTTGCCGCAAATCGCAAGGACGTTCACGTCATAACTGATCCCAAGGGTATTCCTTTCCTTACCGTCAAAGGTGGGAAAGCCCACGTAAACGGCATGGTCTTCAAAGGCCTGAAATTGTTGTCTGGGAACTTCCTCTACCTGCGTAATCTCCGTATAATGAATGGCTCCCTTCGCCTGATACAGGTTAAAATCCTCCTTCTTGTCCGGAAACTCGGCCGCAAATTGCAATACTTCCCGGAATTCCTTCTGATCAAAATGACACTGCCTTGCCTTTTCGTCCACAAAGAAGGAGACGTTTGGCGCAAGACATAAATCCAGCACGGTCCAACGATCTAAGCCTTTTAAGAATTCCCCGTCCTCCATTTGATGACAGATTGTCATGAAATCAGAAACCGTCCATCCCGCTTTCACGTCCGCAAGCTCGGAATCCGCGATCATCGTACCTAGCCGAAGGCCATAGGGTATGGCGGCAACCTTTCCTCCATCAGAGCAGATTTCCAACGCCTTCTCATGATAATCCGCAAGGTGAACGACCTCACTTTTTTCCGCAAACGGAGTAAGGTCCAGAACGTAACCCTTCTGAAGCAAATCCTCCACCGTCACGTCGGAGCCCGTGCCGTATGAAATCGCAAAAGAAAGGTCTATCAGATCCGGAGCCTGATCTCCCAACAGATCCAAACCCATTCTTGTTATGGCGTCCCGTATGTCTTGCTGCGTAGTGTTTGAGGTTAAGCTTAGATATTTTACAACCTGAACCTGACAGTCCTCGTGCTTTCTGTTAAAATCAGAAACGATCCTCTCCAGGAAATTGTTTGAGTACAACACGGCGAGCGTAAGCACCTGCTGCTCCGTGGTTTCTTCCCCCTCTTCCTTTTCCCTTAGCGTGACAAGCTCCGCTTTGTTCGTAGCAACGTCCACCGTAAGCACGCGAATTTCCTGCCCTGATTTCCATGCGAATTTCACGTTGCTTGAGATCAAGGATTCCTCTCCCCAAAGCAACACCTCCCTACAAGCATCTTTTCCGTCCCATTCATAAAGCCCGTCCGTATTGTGGAACAAAATGCCATTCCCGTCTGCCGTGCCCTCCACTTCATTGATAAAACGCGGAAAATCTGCGCGAACCTCCGTAATTTCCCCCTTGTCACTTACGGCAATCAGGTTACTTACCCCCCCGTCGCTACTCTTTCTGATGATCACCCTGCCGTCTGCCAGACTGGCTGCCCCGTTTAACAAATCCGTTTCCTGAATGCCATTTGACAAATCCGTTAAGGAGAGCACCTTCCCGTTTCCGTCGCGGGATTGCAGAAAATACTTTCTTCCCGCGCCAACGTCGCTGCAAAGGAGTAAATGAAATTTTCCTTCCGCGGTGACCGTCAAACCGCGTATATCTCCGTCTTCCTTTTCGTTTGTGAAAACGAGCGTTTTTTCACCGCCGTCAAGCCCTTGACGGTAAATGGTTTCCGAATCCCCAGGCACAACGTAATACATCGCATCCTCCGTCAGACACGCGACAAACAGTCCCCGCGTAACCTCCTGAGGGAGCTTTAGTTCCTGATATTCCCTGTGATAGCCCAATGCCTTTCCTTCAACCACGGGATTTTCTTCCTTAGATTCTTTCTTTCCGAAGCTGCATCCAGTCAACAAGAGCAGGATCAAAAACCAATAAAGTACAATCCTTTTTGAATGTCTTTTCACGCGAAACTACCTCCACTAAGCAACCATAAAACTCAAAATAGGAACAAACACAAAAATTTTAATTTTATACTAATACTTACGTAATTCACTTTCAACAATTTTAAATGAATCTTAATGTTTTCCCATTCATAAATTCTGTCTGCCTTCGGCATCACTTCTTTTTTCCTCGCAATAAAAAAAGCACGGAAAACCCGTGCTTTTAAAAATACACCTATATTTTATGCTTCCTTCTCATCCTTCGCGTAAAGGAGCTTTAGGATGATCGGTGTCGAAATGCTGGAACAGATGATCAATAAGATCACGGCGGTAAAATATACCGGCGTGAGAAGGCCGACGGTAAGTCCCTTTTGGGATACAATCAGGGCGACCTCGCCTCTTGTCATCATGCCGACGCCGATCTTTAAGCTATCCTTGAAGCTAAACCTACAGATCTTTGCCATGAGGCCGCAGCCGATGATCTTTGTAATCAAGGCAACCAGAACAAATCCGATCGAGAAAATGATAATTCCTGCATCAATGTTGTCAATGCTGGTCTTTAGGCCAATGCTTGCAAAGAAAACAGGACCAAACAGCATGTAGGAATTGATGTCGATCTTCTCATCAATGTACTGCGAATCCTGGATGGAGCAAAGGATGATGCCGGCTACGTAAGCGCCCGTGATGTCCGCGATGCCAAACCATTTCTCCGCACCGTAGGCGAAGGCGAAACAAAGTGCCAGGCCAAGGATCGGAATTCTTCTTGTATGCGGATAGCGGGCATCCAGTTTTTGGAAAATTAAGTACAGGATAAAGCCAACGCCAATGGCCGCCAGGAAGAATAAAATCGTCGAGATCACGACTCCCATGGAATCCGTGTCCGGATTCTTAAAGCCAATGACAAAGGTCAGGACGATAATGCCAATGACGTCGTCAATGATGGCAGCGCTTAAGATTGTCGTACCGACCTTACCCTTCAATTTTCCCAATTCTTTTAAGGCTTGGACGGTGATGGACACGCTCGTCGCGGTCATGATGACGCCGACAAACACGGCCTTATAGAAATCCTCCGATCCCCATGGCGCCATGCCGTAGAGACCAAAATATAACAGGGTTCCGCCTGCCAAGGGAACGAATACGCCCGAGCAGGCGATGAGGAACGCAATCGGTCCCGTCTTCATAAGATCCTTTAGATTTGTCTCAAGTCCTGCGGAGAACATGAGGAGCACCACGCCGATCTCTGCCATGTGCGATAAGAAATCTGTCTGCTCCACCAGTCCTAAAATGCTCGGTCCGATCAGGAGTCCCGCAATGATCTCACCAACAACCTGCGGCGCCTTCAGCTTTCTTGCGATAATGCCAAAAACCTTTGCAAAAATAACAATAATCGCTAAATCACGAAATATCAAATACGCTTCCATTATAAATTCTCCCTTTACCTATGAAATAACTCGAGGGCTTTGCTTGCCACTCGAGTTTAAATCTACTTGTAAGCATATTCATTATACACGCAAATTGCTAAAAATCAAGATTTAATTCTTTTTCCGACAGATTGATTTTTCCGAGTCTTTACTATTTGCTTATCATATAGATCCGTTTTCTTGTAGACGGATTACCTGATCACGCTTTTCGAAAAGCACGCAGCCGCCTTTATGGTCGTCATTCAAGAGACCGCCATCAATCATGGACTGAAACAGCTTTGAGTTCATCGCCTCCCGCAGTGAGGTATCTCTAACATTACAATCTGAGTATGGAGAAAATGGACAAGGCTCTGCGCCTCCATGGGAATTGATATGGAAGAATCCTCGCCCTGCGGCGATGCATCCTCCCGAACTCTTCTCATCCCCTGGAAAAGAAACAAATACCATCTCTGGATGCTCTGTCCGAAGTCTTTCAATCTCTCCCTTTAAATACTCTCTTTCCTCATCACCAGGCGCGAGCTCGCTGCTTTCCTCGGTTACCGGTACAAACTCGACAAAGATCACCGCCTTACAGCCCTTCTCCGAAAGCATTCTCACGAATTCCTCTGATGACACGCCCTGATAGTTGTCGGTTGTCACGGTTACGGAAACTCCGAAAATCAGACCCCTTTTATCCAATTCATCCATATTGGAAACAAGCTTGTCATAGACTCCTTCCCCTCTTCTGGCATCCGTAATGTCTTTATTTCCTTCGATGCTCATGATGGGAACGATATTCCTGCACTTGTCAAAAAGTTCAAAGTATTTCTCTCCCATAAACGTACCGTTCGTAAATATGGGGAAAAGAATATTCGAATGTTTGCCCGCCGCATCGATCACGCCCTTCCGAAGAAGCGGCTCTCCGCCGGCAAGCAGGATGAAGCTCACTCCGAGATCATCTGCCTCATCAAAGATCCTGCTCCATTCTTCATCTGATAGTTGAGCGACCGGGGCTTCATCTGTTGTCGCATGATTGCATCTTGAATAACAGCCTGCGCAGTGCAGGTTACAGCTACTCGTAATGCTGGCGATAAGGAATGGCGGTACGTGTTCGCCTTTCTTCTCCATGGCGGCGCGCTTTTTGGATGCAGCCTTGCTTGCGGCAGCAAATCGAACCATATATGCACTTTCGCGCGGATTCTTCAGCGTAGCTCTCAAGGCATCCGTAACGATTCTTTCCACTCCATGTGTCATATACTCTTGGATATCAAATTCCTTGTCCATCCTTAGCGCTCCTCATTTCTTCCGAAATAGCTCTTACAGTCATTTCTATCTACGCCTGTCAAATCTAGACGGCGCATTGTTCTCGTTTATTTGAACTGCTTTACAAACTCTACTGCTGCCTTAATGTCATCCTCGTTAGGTCTTCCCTTATGAAGTCCCTTAAACTCACCCTTGCAGTGGAACTCCCTTTCGTCCATTGCTATTCCGACCTTATCCGCTTCTGCCTTAACCTTCTTATAGGTAGAATTCAGCATTGCCGCGGAACCAAAATTCACGATCTTTCCAACCTTCTCCTTATCAAGAGACAAAACAAAGCTTCTTACCTCTGGATCAATCGTAAAAGCATAGTAGGAATTTCCAAGAAAGAGCAAGTCCACCGGCTCTGTAATCGCTTCACTAATTGGAAGGGCTTCAACTCCCAATTCCTTTGCCATGGCATCTGCCAGTCTCTTGGTATTTCCTGTTTTCGTGTAATATCTTACTGCAAATTTCATGATCGTTTCTCCTTTATCATTTCTCTAATTTATCATTTCTCTAAAAACTGATATAGTAACCTGTATAACTCTTTTGCCTCTTGCTCCGTCAGCGGTGATCTGCACTCTGAGAGCTTACCAGGAATGTCTTTGCATTTTTCCTTCAGCTCATTTCCTTTTTCCGTAATGCTTATCAGCGTGATTCTCTCATCTTCTTCGGAACGCTTCCTCGTCACATACCCTTCCTTTTCCAATCTCTTCAAAAGGGGAGTCAAAGTGCCCGCATCAAGATGAAGAATCTCTCCAAGCTGCCCCACGTTCACGCTTTCCTTATCCCAAAGAACCATAAAAACGATATACTGCGTATAGGTAAGTCCTAAAGGCTTAAGGTAAGGATTGTAAGCATTCACGATCTTTCGTGCGCATGCGTACATCGGAAAACAAAGCTGATTTTCTAGTTTTAACTGTTCATATTCCTGTGACATTTTTTTCCCTCTCGTATACCTTTTTTCATATTATATTGTGTCAAATATATTATGTCAAGAGTAAATTAAAAAAAGCTACCTGCTTTGCAAAGATTTGCATTGCAGGTAGCTATATTCATTGCTTAAATTTACTCGTCCTCTTCTTCCTTCGGAAGGTTGATCTCCTTGTCGGGATCGTCCTCGACGTCCTCTAGGAAGCTCCTCTCGGCACCTTGCTCGGACTCGGCATATTCCGCTTCAACGCTGGCCTCCGCATCCTCGATGTTGTCAAATTCCTGATTTCCGTCAGAGATTTTCTCGCGAACCTTTGCGATCTGAGCGATCTTAACGCCATCCTTCAGGTTCATCATCTTTACGCCGGACGTGATTCTTCCAAGCTTGGAGATGTCCTGCATTCTAAGCTGGATAATGATGCCCTCGGTGGTGATCATCATGATCTCATTGTCATCATTCACGGCCTTTACGCCGACAACATAGCCTGTCTTTTCCGTGATCTTATAGCACTTCACGCCCTTACCGCCACGCTTTTGTACATGGAACTCATTTAGGTAAGTACGCTTTCCAAGACCGTTTTCAGAGACGATCAGCAGGGAATCACCCTGGCATTCTAGCTGCATACCAATGATCTCGTCCTGATCCTCCAGGTTCATGCCGATGACACCCATGGAGGTTCTGCCGGTCGGGCGTACGTCGGTCTCCTTAAAGCGGATGCACTGGCCAAACTTTGTCACAAGGAAGATTTGGTCATCATTCTTGGTCGTCTTTACTTCAATCAGCTCGTCATCATCCCTAAGGTTGATGGCGGCAAGACCATTCTTTCTGACGTTTTCATATTCCACGAGGGAGGTCTTCTTTACAATGCCCTTGCGGGTTACCATAAAGAGGTTCTTTTCCTCCTCATATTCCTTGATCGGAATCATTGCGGTAATCTTCTCACCCGCATTGAGCTGCAGGAGATTCACAATCGTCGTTCCTCTTGCAGTTCTTCCGGCTTCGGGAATTTCGTAAGCCTTTAAGCGGTACACACGGCCCATG
>JAEEGG010008288.1_pt1 | contig 23622 bp, 20 predicted proteins | sample 9134161 | NCBI WGS metagenome assembly JAEEGG01 (sample SAMN16246543, study PRJNA631951) | gut metagenome | biome: gut microbiome; feature: rumen; material: CR-attached | host: Bos | place: Iran: Karaj | collected 2018-10
ATTCAGGAGAATGACACATAAGCATGAGAAAAATAGTTTTTTCAAAAAAAGCTTTTAAATACGTTGTAATATTGTTGGTTATAAGCTTGGTTTCTTTTGGAATATATCACATTTATGATGTGAGAAAAGCAAAGGAAGATGCAAAATTAAAAAAAATGTACGAGCATCAGAGCTATGCGTTTAATATGGGGCTGTATCCCGTTTATAAAGATTTTAGCGAAGTTGATGTTTATTATTTGATATTAGATTTAGCGGCATACGCGGAGGATACACAGACAACAGATATAGTTACTGTTGAAGAGGTAAAAAAATATTTGTCAAGTGAATATACTAAGGATAAGAAACTTGCAGTTCTTAATAAACCATCAAATATCGAGGCTTATATTGATTGGTTCTGGAGCGGAGGACAAAATTATTCTGATGAATATAGTCTTTGGTTAGGGCATTATATGGATGATTATCCTGATGAATATAAGGATGGTTCTGCGACAGTTCTATCTGAAGATGAATTGTACGAACTGATTGATAAGTTTAAAAACTGCCCAGACAAAGAAAAATATAAGTATTTTTAATATATTGATACAAAAACGGTGATTTTAGGTGAGTGCAATATGCAGTATGTCTAAAGCATTATGCGCAAGATATGAAGGAAACAGGTCAAGGAAAATATTGGGAGCTGAGTTATGAAGAAGTTACTGAAGCTTTGGAAAAATACAAAAACGCTCCTAGTTATGTTCCTCCCAAGCAGGATAATTAAAGTCAAAGATGGTTCAGCCGGATTAAAGAGATTTGGTTGAGCCATTTTTTAACTGTAGTTTTGGGTAGTACTTACGCTATCCACAGAAGGGGGTGTGAAATTAATTATTTTCATATAATTAAGGTCCAAAAACTCTTTTTAAATGTTAAAATATATATCAGAGATACTTTTTTACGATGGTTTTGCGGGATAATAACTTCATATGGTTGAAGTAAGTGTTTTTGTAGAGTATGATAAAAATGAGTATATTTATAAACTCATTCCAAAAGAAAATATCGCTGTCTTTTTACCAAAATCCCTATTTTATGCGATGGATGCGGAAGTTAATTTCTGAGAGGATATTATATGTGATTTTTGAGCTGTAACAGAAAAAAGTACGGAAATCAGCGATAAAGTATTTGATTTACTTGAGAAAGACGGTTATCATAATTATACATGTGACGATCCGGATGGAATATAATATGGAGTCACACCAAAGGAAAATATTTTATAAGGGAAACTGAAATGAGCAAAATCGCGATTTTTACAATGGGAACGCGTGGGGATGTTCAGCTGTATATCTATTTGGCAGGGAAGCTGATAGAAGAAGGAATCGACACAATTATTGGAACACATCCTTACTGGAAGGATCTTGTCGAAGAGGCAGGAGTTGGCTTTGTTCCCATAGGTTCCAATATAAATATTGAGAAAGAAATGGCTGCAATAAGAGGCAATGGTACCAATCCCATGAGTGGAATCAGGGAGCAGGAATTTGTCGCAGATTTTTTTCAGGATGCAACTCATGATATTTTGAATGCATGCAAGGGAAAAGACATGGTTATTGTCGGCCACACTATGATCGGAGCTGTAGAAGCAGAGGCTTTAGGTATTCCCACTATAAATGTAACTCTTCAGAAAGAATCAATTCCCGAGAAACTAAGACAACAGACTGTTTCTGAGAAAGTTTTGGAGAATTTTGGCTCTAACAGAGCAATAAAACCTTTTAACAATTTGAGAAAAAAATATGGTCTCAGACCGATCAAATCTGTGGATGAGCTCTTTTCGGACAGGCTCAATCTTATGCCGATCAGCAGGACTGTCAATGACAGAAATCCGTACTGGGAAGCAAAGAATGTGGTTACAGGTTTTTGGTATGAAGACGATGTTGATTTTGTTCCCGATGAGAAGCTTAGGAACTTTATGGAAACAGGTGATAAACCTGTTGTTCTGTCATTTGGTTCAATGTCCTATGAGGATGATGTCGTAGCCGATAAGCTTGATAAGTTCATCAAGGCATTTGAGGCAACAGACACTAAAGCTATCATTCAGGGATTTCAGAAGAACATAGCGACTAATTACAAGCTCCCTGACAGTATTATGTCATGCGGAGATGTGCCACACAGCTGGTTATTTAGTCGATCAAGATATGTTATACATCATTGCGGCTTTGGAACTTGTGCTGCATCTATGGTTTATGGAGTTCCGTCAATACCTATTCCGTATATGGCGGAGCATGTTAAGTATGCAATAAAGTTAAACGACCTTGGAATCGCGACCAAGATGGTAAAAGTCAGTAAAGTCAGCAAGAGAGCAATAATGGATGTGCTTGACGAAATGAATTCTTCATATTATTTCAAAAAAGAAAGGGCAGAGGAGATTTCTAAGAAAGTCAGGGCCGAGAATGGCTTGGATGATGCAGTACGACGTATAAAAGATGTTTTGCACTGATAGGCCGATATGTTCCGGAGGGTCAGAATGAAATGTAGTAAAGTAATTTTGACAGCATTTTTTTCCGCGATGCTAGTTTGTGGATGCGCGGGTAAATCCGATTCTGAGGATGAAGATATGTATTTGTTTGAGAATGCATTGGCAGAACCGGATGAGGATTTGGAAGAAACAGAGGATGCAGAGGAAGCAGAAGAGGATTCTTCAGTAAGGGTAGTTTCGCAGAGAGATCTTATCGGAGAGGGTGGCAACAGCGGTTTGTCATCGGATTATATTTCGGAAGATGAGATTGCTTCTCTGTATGCCAAACGGAAATCTGTTTCAAATGCCAAAAATTTTGAAGGAGACTGGCAGAGGATAGAAATTGAGAATTCCGCAGGTGATATCGAGATAACCGATCAGACCGATGAAGGTTTTTCATTTGAAGGTTTTTTCATCTATACGGTAAATACCGGAGATTGTTCGGGAACGGCGTATTTTGTTTCACAGGACACAGCGATAAGCTGTATTGACGAGGCTTCGGAAGCATATATAGCATTCCATAAAGTCGGAAGTTCAATGTATGTATCGCATACGGGTGAGATCCCCGGTATGGGCATGGATGTAACACCGGATGGAGAGTATATAAGTAATTGAATATAGAAATAAGAAAAGCCAAGGCTCAAGTGCCTTGGCTTTATTAATACATTCTTGAATTTCGTGTTCAAGGATATTTTATTCTTCAGATGATGAAAAGCGGTTAACTTCTTCCTGCAGACGCTCAGATACTTCTCGGTTACTCTCGGAATCATCGTGAATTGTAGTGATGGAAGCAAGGATTCCGGTAGTGCTTTCCGTAGCATCTGAAACTCCTGTCGTACAGTCGCTTATAACATGTGAGATGTTGTCAATCTGTTCGGCCATTTCACCGATAGTGTTGTTAAGTACAACGGTGTTCTCGTTAACTGACTTAAGAACCTGGTTGATGTCTTCCGCATCCTGATAGTACTGCTGTGCCACATTTTCAAATTCATCGTAGTCTGCAAGTACCGATTCGCTTACATAAGTAAGCATTTCATTTGAATCTTTCGCAAGTGATTCAACTGCGGAAATAACCTGATTACTGATTTCCTGAATTGAGTTTGCGGTATCTTTACTGTGCTCGGCAAGTTGTCTGATCTCATCAGCGACAACCGCAAATCCCTTACCTGCATCGCCTGCTCTTGCTGCTTCAATTGATGCGTTGAGAGCAAGGAGGTTGGTCTGGGATGCAATTGAGAGGATATCTTCCGTAAGAGTCTGGATCTGTGCAACGTTCTTACTGTCTTCGATAGAGCTTTCAAGCCCGTCTTTTATTGAAGAAACCATCTCGTTTGTGGAATTTCTCTTCTTTTCCGTGCTTTCTCTTATAACGGTAGCATGATCCTTAATATCCGATACACGCTGGTTTCCGGCTGCTACCTGATCCGATACCTGACCTACAGCGTTATTTACATCTTTTGCTCCGTTATTAAGGGAAGTAAGTGTATTGTTTGCTGTTTCCATGCTTGCGGTAAGTTCTTCCATAACCGCGGATACATTGCTGACATCTTCTTTTGAGTTATTTACAAGGCCTACTGTGTTCTCAACCGATGAATAAATATGTCCCGACTCTGATTTTATCTTTACGATAATATCCTGAAGGGTTGAAAGGAAATTGTTTATTCCCGAAACAAGTACTCCTACTTCATCTGTTGAGCTGTTTTGTATACGACGTGAAAGATTTGCATTTCCTGCATTCATGGAAGCAAGAATATCGTTAAGTTCTATTGATGCCGAGCGCAAAGGAGAAATTGTCTTGTTTACGACATAAACTCCTATCACAGATACTATTATGGAAAGGATGGAACCTATTATAATCGATTTGTGAACGCTCTTTTCAGCAGCCTGTAAGCTTGCATTGTTCTGATCTACGAGAACCTGAAGCTGTTCTTTCATAAGGCCTACATTTTCTTCGTACTGAAGAATGGCTTCGTGGCAGTTTGCAAAATAAAGATCATAGGAATCGGAGAATTTTTTTGCATAAAACATCGTTTCCATTTCTTTATATGTTGTAAGGAAAAGATTTCCCGCCGAACTCATAATTTCATATTCTGCAGAAAAATCGGGATTATTTACTTTTTGAACCTGGATGGCCAGATCGTCAAGCGCAGCCTTAAGAGCTTCCTGTTCAGGCTTACCGGGATCTACCATGGTTGCGACACCGTCATCTGTATCCATGGCGCCTGTGGGAGCCATAGCCTGTACAAGGAAGAATCTTTTTACAAGATTCTGCAGGTTGGTGTTGGCGTCTCCAAAGTCTCTTTCAATGGACAGGTACGTACCTGACATTGTATTTGCCGCTTTTACGGCGTCCTGGAAACTTATCGCAATAAGAACTACGCCAATAATCATAACTAAGGCTAGAAGAAAGAAACATGAAAGAATTTTGGTTCTTAGACTTTTAATCATATCGTGCCTCCTGAAGGGGGATGAAAATATAAGTTGTTATAATTCCACATTATCATCGTTTTTTTGCGATATCAATAGATGTAAAAGTAATTTTTTATTTTTTTTATTCTTTTATAATTAGTGAGATTTACTGCATTTGATAAAAAACTGCATAATAATGCAAGAACAGCTTTTCCGTAGAGAATTGGCATGATAGTATATTAATATAGCGTAGAACAATTATCATAAATACAGAAATTCCAACTTACATGAGGAGGTCTCGTATGAGAGTATGTAGCAGATGTGGAGCAATGGTTGAAGATGGTATCATGATATGTCCGAGTTGCCAGACGCCGCTTTCGGGAAATGAGCAGGTGGTATCGCAGCCTATGACTGGAAACGGAGCTTATCAGAATTTTCAGGCTGAGCCAAGGCTTGGAACGAAATGGGCTGATTTTCTCGGATATTTTGCGTTATGGCTGGGGGGACTTGCCAATATTGTTTCGGGACTGGGATGTTTTGCACTGGTCGGAGCATCTTCTGCTTATATGTTGATCGCGGTTTGCTTTCTGATAACAGGTGTCTTTGACTTTATGGCAGCGGTCAAGATCATTAAGAGAAAAAGTGATGCAAGAAAATTTGTGATTATTGCATATTCGCTTGCAACTGTGGTAAATCTGATCGCGATCGTGTTTGCGCTTTCATCAAACGGAGATATTACGACTATGGTTCCGGCTACAATTGTATCTATACTAATGATCTTTGTTAATAATACTTATTTTAAGAACAGAGAGAATATATTTGTGAATTAAATGATTTTTTTGCGCCCAAAGAGTAGCAAAGCAACTCTTTGGGCGCAAGCTCATTCATTTTACGATCTCATTTTTAAAAGCTCCGATAAAAGAATATTTGCAGCGTCTGCTTTACTCATGATACCAAGTTCTTTTTCATCGGAATCGGTTATAAGAGTAAGTACATTTGTATCTACTTCAAAGCCTGCGCCCTCTACTTTAAGATTATTGGCACAGATCATATCGAGGTTCTTTTTCTCAAGCTTTTTCCTCGAATTTTCCAAAAGATCTTTTGTTTCCATAGAAAAACCGCATAACAGCTGGCCTTTCTTTTTGTTTTTTCCAAGATACGCAAGTATATCGTCGGTTGGCTTAAGCGGAATCTTAAAGTCGCCGTTCTGAGCACTCTTTTTTATTTTGTCATCTGCGTAAGCAGCGGGAGTGTAGTCTGCAACGGCAGCAGCTTTTATGATAATATCCTGTGCGTTTGAACGCTGCGTCACGGCTTCATACATATCTTTTGCGGAATTGATGCTCACAAAATCAATGTGAGAGGGCACTTCCAGATTTGTCTTTCCCGATACGAGAGTTACATTTGCACCTCGCTGTGCGGCGGCGATTGCAATGGCGTAGCCCATCTTACCGGAAGAGTGATTTGTGATATAGCGGACAGGGTCGATGGCTTCTCTGGTCGGACCCGCCGTAACAAGGAGATTTATGCCTTCCATATCTTTGGGGAGGGCAATCTCATATATTATCTCATCAAGTATCTTTGCAGGTTCTTCCATACGACCTTTTCCGACAGTGCCGCATGCAAGGAAACCTTCGCCCGGAGTTACTATAATGTAGCCGTAGCTTTTTAACGTTTCTAAATTTTTCTGAGTGATGGGATTTTCAAACATCTTTGTGTTCATGGCAGGAGCGATTATTTTCTTGCAAGTGCAGGCAAGAGCCGTTGTTGTGAGCATATCGTCTGCGATACCGTTTGCAAGTTTTGCTATGCAGTTGGCGGTTGCAGGCGCGATGACCAGAACATCTGCCTTATCGGCAAGTGCTATATGTTCGACTTCCATGGGGTGATTGCGCTCAAAAGTGCCTGTTATACATCTTGTATGCGTTAGCGATTCGAACGTAAGCGGAGTTATAAACTCTGTCGCATTTTTTGTCATAATGACATCTACATTGGCATGGGCCTTTACAAGCTTTGAAGCAAGATCGGCTGATTTATATGCGGCAATTCCGCCCGTAACACCAAGAATTACATTTTTACCGGTTAACATCTCTTTTCTCCATCTCATCACAAATTTGTTTTGAGTATACCCCCAAAATGTAAGGCCTGTAAAGGAAAGAGAGCAGTTCATAGATTTTTTATAAAAATAGTTATTGACAAATTAGATTGCGCGCAATACAATCACATTAAATCAAAAACACGATACACAAACACGTAAACATTGTTTTATTTAATACGGAGGTTATAACATGGGATTTTATGATTATTCGGTAACAGATGCTCAGGGCAATGATTTCAAGCTCGATGCTTATAAGGGAAAAGTTGTTCTTGTAGTTAATACGGCAACAGGATGTGGATTTACACCTCATTACAAAGATATTGAAGCAATGTATGAGAGATTCCACGATAACGGATTTGAAGTCCTTGATATCCCCTGCAATCAGTTTGCCGGACAGACACCCGGAACCGATGAGGAAATTCATGAATTCTGCCAGCTTCATTACAATACCAAGTTCCCTCAGATGAAAAAATCTGATGTAAACGGTGAGAATCAGCTCCCTGTTTATAAGTTCCTTAAGGAGCAGAAAGGTTTTGAAGGATTTGGCAAAGGACCTGCTGCTTTGGCAATGGGTGTAATGCTTAAAAAGATTGATAAAGATTATAAGAATAACCCTGATATAAAGTGGAATTTCACTAAGTTTGTAGTAGACAGAGAAGGCAATGTTGTTGCACGTTTCGAGCCTACACAGAAGATGGAAGATGTTGCTGCTTATGTAGAGAAGCTCATCTGAGGAAATGTGTTTGCACATTGCAAGGCATGTGAGACATTTCCATTTATTTCTAATCAAAAAATCCTATCGGACGATCAATCTCCCTTCCGGTAGGATTTTTTGGTTGAAGGGCGACTGAATATTGCCTCAATTTCACGGGGGAAGATTAGGCTTGCAAAAATACTTTTCTGTGATATATTTATTGTGCGCGGTATTTAGTATGAACTGAAACTGCAGCATTATTTAAGGAGAATTTAAAATGGATAGTACATCATCACTTGGCCGCAAGACTGAGGAGTTAGGCGGACTGAGCAAAAAAACGCAGTACATGGTAGAGACTGCACTTCTTGTTGCCGTTACCATCATCATGGGTAACACTTTTTTAGGCACAATTCCCACACCTTTACTTAAAATTTCAATCGTAACCGTTCCGGTTGCCCTTGCATCTATGTTGATCGGACCTGTTGCAGGCATTATCTGTGGTCTTGCATTTGGTATCAACAGCTTTATCGGTGCGCTCAACGGATCGAGCGGACTTCTTTCAACACTCTTTAATATCAATCCTTTCGGAGTGTTTGTGACAGCAATTGTTGCAAGAGTCCTCGATGCAGCGGTTACATCATTTGTTTATAAGTTAATACACAAAGGTAAGCTTAAGACAGCTTCCTATTACATAGCAGGCGCCCTTATGCCTCTTCTTAATACGGCATTCTTCATGGGCTCACTTTGCCTGTTCTTCTTTAATACTGAATTTGTACAGGGACTTGCAGCCAATTACAACGCTACAACACCTATGGCATTCGTTATCGGAATGGTAGGCGTTCAGGCGACGATAGAGGCTGTAGTCGGATGTGTTTTGGGCGGCACACTTGCTATGGTACTTTCCAAAGCTCTTCACAGGGGATAAGAGTGTGTTGTCTCATTGACAATTAGATTAATTACTTGTGAAATAATCCATATACTGCGTTATTAATCAAAAAGTCAACGAGACAACACACTGAAAGGCGATTTTCATGAGCAGAGTTTTGGTGGTTGATATCGGTAACTCAAATATTGTCGTAGGTTCATTTGAAGGATCGGATTACAGAGAACTCGGAAGACTTAAGTCTGACAGAGCTCTTACAGAAGATGAGATTGCGGAAGGATTTGCAGACCTGATAAGTAAGGCAGGATTAGAAGAAAGATCATTTGACGGCTCGGTTTTATCAAGTGTTGTCACTGAGATGACGGATAAGACAGCAGGGGCACTGAAGAAGATAACGGGAAAAGATGCAATGATTCCAAACACCACAATGAACACAGGAATAGATGTATCAAAATATGACACTTCCTGCTTGGGATTTGATCGGGTTGCAGATCTTGCGGCTGCAGTTTCAGAATATGGAAGCCCTGTAATGGTATGCGATCTGGGAACCTGCACGACAATAACGGTTGCGGATGAAAAAAACCAAATTGTAGGGGGAATGATTTGTCCCGGAGTTCAGTTGTCTCTTGATGCAGAGGCAGAGAGGACTTCGAAACTTCCACAGCTCACAGCCGAAGAGACTGACAGATTCCTTGGAACCGATACAAGGTCAAATATGATGGCGGGGACTGTTGCAGCCACCGGGATCATGCTTACAGGGCTTATAGACAGGATTACAAGGGAATATGGTTTTGACAATCTTAAAGTTGTCATAACAGGAGGTTTGTCAGAGGTCGTAGCACAGTGGATAGATGCGGACGTTATAAGAGATCCGAATCTTTTGATGAGAGGTCTTTTGACAATATATAACAAAAATAAATAATGGATTACCAATCGAGAAGTCGTACCTTGAAAAAACAGGGTGCGGCTTCTTTTCAATATGGCAAAAGAGGGCTATAATCAGATAGTCGAATTATGAAAAAAGTTTTTGGAGGAAAATTATAATGAAATCACCTGCAGAGATAGCAGCAAAGTATGAATCAGTCGGAAAGGGAAAGACAGAAGGAAAATTTTTGCAAACTTTTATGCTTGCTATTCTTGCGGGCTCTTTTATAGCGCTCGGAGGTCTTGGAAGCCAGATTGCGTCAAGTTGTGCGGCTGATCCGTCAAGCGCAAGAGTTATCAGCTCGGTTGTATTCCCTATAGGTCTTTTTATGGTGCTTGTCGGAGGAGCTGAACTTTTTACAGGAAACTGTCTGATCACAATCCCTGTTTTGTCAAAGAAAGCTACTGTTAAAGGAATGATCAGAAACTGGGTGATCGTTTATTTCGGAAATATGGTCGGAGGCTTTTTGATCGCGGCTCTTGCTGCTTTCAGTCATATATATTCTTTTAATGACGGCAATCTTGCCACACAGGTAGTGAATACTGCCGTGACCAAATCTACAATTTCTTTCGGAGATGCATTTTTAAGAGGAATTCTTTGTAACGTTCTTGTATGCATGGCTGTTTGGTGCTCTTTTGCGGCAGATGAACTTGCAGGCAAAGTATTTGCACTGTGGCTTCCCGTTATGCTCTTCATTATCTGCGGATTTGAGCACTGTGTTGCAAATATGTATTTCATCCCCGCAGGATTTCTTGCATCATTTGTTCACGGTATTCCTGCAGACGGATTGTCTGCCGTCGGATTTTTTGTCACAAATCTGATACCCGTTACGCTCGGAAATATAGTAGGCGGCGGTATCTGTGTCGGTGCGGTCTATCATTTGATCTATCTAAGGAAGAACTGAGAATATGAATAATATTGAATTTTTCGTCGGAGATATCACAAAAATTAAAGTTGATGCAATTGTTAATGCCGCCAATTCAAGTCTTCTTGGCGGGGGCGGTGTTGACGGTGCGATCCACAGAGCGGCAGGTGTGCGGCTTTTGGAGGAATGCAGACGCCTGGGCGGATGTAGGACAGGTGAAGCAAAGATCACCAATGGTTACAATCTTCCGGCAAAATATGTTATTCACACGGTAGGACCTATTTATTCAGGTGCAGAGAGCGATGAGACAGACCTGTATAACTGCTACTATAATTCGCTTTTACTTGCAAAAGAAAATGATGTTCACAGTATTGCTTTTCCGGGAATTTCAACGGGAGTTTACGGTTATCCCAAAGAAGCGGCTGCGAAAATTGCGCTTAGGTCGATAACGACTTGGCTTTCGGATAATTCCGGTTATGATATGAAGATAACGATAGTAAACTTTTCACAGCATGACTACGAGATTTATCAATCCGTGATCGGCAAATGATGTAGCTTTTTTGTTCTGAAATCACACTAAAAGTATGGGAGTAATATTATGAAGAAAGATTTTGGTAGTGCAGGGGGCAGAAAAAATCGCAGGGGTAGAGGACTCAGACAAGAAGATCTTTTTAAGATTTATATTGCAGCAGGAGCGGTTTTGTTGCTCGTTATAGGCATCGTGGTAGGTTCATTGTTGGCTAAGGGCTCAAAGGATGAAGAGGAAGAGCTTGATCTTGCCGAGGTTGAAGAGTCAATTCCTGAGGAAGAAGAGGAAGTTGCTGTGGAAGCGACAACCGAGGCTACGGAAGCAAATGAGGCGGCTACAGAAGCTTCATCCGAAGAAGTTGCGGCTAGCGACCCTCAGACAGCGGCAGCACCTAAGGAGACAGGCGCAAATATCAATATTAAAGAGCTTGTCGGTGCGAGCAGCGTGGGCGAAAATTCCAATGTGACTTACGGAATAGATGTATCGAAGTTCCAGGGAACCATAGATTGGGCGCAGGTTGCGGGTACAGGAATCGATTTTGCCATGATAAGAGTCGGATACAGAGATTCCGCGTCAGGCGAGATAAAACCTGATACCAACGCCAAGTTCAATATGCAGGAAGCAGAGAAGAACGGAATAAAGGTCGGAGCATACTTTTTCTCAACAGCGGTGACCAAGGACGAAGCGGTTGAAGAAGCAAACTGGGTAAAAGATTATATTTCAAAATATTCGATCACATATCCTGTGGGATTTAACTGTGAGGGATTTGAAAAAGAGACGAGCAGACAGTTTAATCTTACTAAGGATGACAGAAGTAATATTGCGATAGCATTCCTTGATCAGGTTCATAAAGCAGGTTATACACCTATATTCTATGCATCAAAGGGTGAACTGGAAGCGGATGCGAAGTGGAATACGTCACAGATTGAGAAGTCCTATAAAATCTGGATGGCATGGTACAATCAGGATACTTCCAATATCGCAAAAGGCCCCGCATATGGCGGACAGTGCGCTATGTGGCAGTATACCAATCAGGGTGATGTGGCCGGAATCAGTAAGAAAGTCGATGTTGATGTGGCATACTTTGGATATAACGGAACAGAGACTGCCAAAGATACGTCGGAGAGAGAGGTGGCTTCTGCTGACGTTGAAGCACTTATGAAGTTTGATTCCGTGGATGAAACGGTTACGGCTAAAAGTGTAACGAATCTGAGAGATAAGCCAAGTCAGGGAGCTGACAGTAAGGTCGTTGAGACTCTTCAGAACGGTCAGACGGCACAGCGTACAGGTACAAGTTCGAGCGGTTGGTCAAGGGTTATCTATAACGGTCAAAAACTTTATGCGATATCAAGCTATCTGACTACCGATTTAAGCGCACCAAAGCAGCAGTCGGCAACTCAGCCTGCGGAAGATAACTCGGGACTTAAGACTAAGTTTGCTTCCTGCAATGAGACGGTAACAGCCAAAGAAGAGGCTAATCTCAGAACAAAGCCCAGCGTTACCGATCCGGATGCAACTGTTGCGGCAACGCTAAAGGCCGGTGAGAATGCTACCCGAACAGGCATCAATAATGATGTCGGCTGGTCAAGGGTTGAGTATAACGGACAGACGCTTTACTGCGTAAGCAGCTTGCTTAAAGTAGTGGAATAAAATAGAAAAGGCTGTAGCACAAGTTAGTGTTATAGCCTTTTTCACGCCCTATCTCAAAGTCATCCGTTTGGAGGTTGTTGTTTTTCACCGTGAGGCAATAAGGCGGTTTTTCTTGTTGCCACGTATGTTGATATTCAAGGCATAAAAAGACTTAAGCTTTCATTCTTCGCTCCAAAACTCGCCCCATAAATGGGCTCAAACAGTTGGAGCGAGAAAAGAATGAAAACTTAAGTCTTTTTATTGCTCTTGAATATGGCAACATATTTAAATACTGCGAAAAACCGCCTTATTGCCTCACAGTGAAATTTCAACATTTCTAAACGGATGGCTTTGTGACAGGGCTGTCTACAAAAATTGCACATTTCCTTCTTTAAATACCTTCATCATTTCATTGGTAAGGCTGTATTCAAGCGGCTGAAGCTCGATTTCTTCGGGAGAGAGCCAACTTGCGAATTTTAGTTCGTTGTTGTCCATTGTAATCTCGCGGCTTCCGGTTACTTCGCAGAAGAAGCCGACAAGGATATCGCTTGCGATGCCCCATGGCTGTGACTTGTAGTAGCGGATGTTGGTTACGGTAAGGCCGGTTTCCTCCATAACTTCACGGCTTACGGTTTCTTCAAGAGTTTCGCCGATTTCGGTGAAGCCCGCCACGAGAGCGTTGTGGCCGTAGCCGACTCTGTATCTGGTAACAAGGAGTTTATTGGCTTCCTTGTCAATTACACCTATTATTACCGCGGGATTTATTCTGGGATAGATGATATTGCCGCATTTTGGACAGATCATTGCACGTTCAGTTTTTGAATGCTCGTTTTCAGAGCCGCACTTACCGCAGAATCTTGTGACCATGTACCATTCGGCAAGTTGATATGCAGTGAATGCAGCGTACACGTATGTTTGTGGACAGTAGTAGGCACTTCTGAATTTTCTGAAATCATGGAACATGTAGGAATCCGAATCTTGTGCGGATACATCCAAAAAGTCCATATTTTCGGAATCTGTGATCATCAAAAAGAAATCTTCATCATCTATACTGAAAAGATAAGTGAGTTTTTCTTTTGAAATATTTTTTACATCATTAAATCTTGGAAAAGAAATCTCTTGAGTGCCGTCGTCAAGGCGCCCAAGGAGCTTTTTTTCTTTTGTAAAAAATAATATTATTGAGTTTTCGTCCGCAGTCTTTGTCGGATCGAAGTGATTGTTAAGATGTGCCGGTGAAATATCCTGAATCATAGTCTGTCCTTGTATCTTGGATTGTTTATCCATAAATAATGTATCAAAGGAAGCACTGATTGAATCAGCACTTCCTTATTTTTTTCATATATTGTGCCACATTACGGAATGAGGTTGTGTGAGTACAAACTCTGGTATTCCTTCGGAGACATTCCGTATTCTTTTTTGAATGCCTTAAAGAAGCTTGAGTAGTCTCTGAATCCGAATTTCTCGTAAGTTCCCGTGATGCTTGCACCGCCTGTTATAGCATTTCTGCACTCATCAAGGCGCTTTTTTATTATGTACTGATGAAGCGAAACGCCGAGCGTATCCTTGAACAGATGGGCAACATAGTATTTGCTTATAAAGAACTTGCCTGCAATATCGTCAAGAGTGAGCGATTCCTCAATATTTCCCTCGATATATGAAATGATATTCTGGAAAAGAGTAAGCTCGTCGCTTGAATTTTTCATATTTTCTTCATCGTAAACAATCCTGTTTATGGTGAGAATGAGGTCACACAGGCACAGGTGTATGAATGCCGAACTTCCATATCTTTCACTGGATACTTCTTCGAGAAGACGCAGGAATTTGGACTCTATCATATGGAACTGTGCCGGAGTCATGTGATATATATATTTGTGGAATGCCTCTGCCTTCTGGATCAGGTACATATAGTCAACCGATTCCTGCATAAGTCTGTTACAGCAACTTTTGCTTATCCAAAAAAGGAAACGTCTGTAGTTTGCCTCGGGATTGTTCATGAGGGCGTGATGCATTATTCCGGGAGGAACCAGCATTAGATCGCCGGGAGACATCTTGTATCTGGAGGGAGTGCCTTCGGGATTGAATATTTCCATGGTGACGTCGCCCTCGATGAAAAGATAGCATTCATAATAGTCGTGGGCGTGCGGTTTCAGGGTCGTAAAGTTCTTGTCGGAGTAGTAGTAGACCTCGAAATCCGAAGATACCATGTATTGTCTTGTGTTAAATGATGATCGTAATTTATTTTTCATAAATACATAATAACTACCTGTGGCAATTTTTGCAAGGTGTGAAACAAAATATTCAATTCTATTTTTTTGCTTAAAAAGTTATTGTATATGTATACGGATATTAACGTTCGAAAACTGTTTTTTTAACAAAGTAGGAAATGATTTATTAGACGAAGGGAGTATTTAGTATCAATGGAAATGACACTTCGCTGGTATGGCAGCAAATATGACACTGTTAAGTTATGGCAGATCAGACAGGTTCCCGGTGTAAAGGGAGTTATCACAACTCTTTACAACAAGCAGGCAGGCGAGCTTTGGGAGCAGGACGAGATCAAGGCTCTGAAGAACGAAGTTGCAGCTGAGAATATGCACATCGCAGGAATCGAGTCTGTCAACGTTTCAGATGCCATCAAGGCAGCTACACCGGACAGAGATAAGCATATAGATAATTACATCAAGACTCTTGAGAATCTTGGTAAGGAAGATATCCACATGGTTTGCTACAACTTCATGCCCGTTTTTGACTGGACAAGAAGTGAGCTTGCAAGAAAGAGACCCGATGGTTCAACAGTTCTTGCATATACACAGGAAGCAATCGATGCAATCGATCCCGAGAAGATGTTTGAGACACTTTCAGGTGACACAAACGGATCTGTTATGCCCGGTTGGGAGCCTGAGCGTATGGAGCATGTTAAGGAGCTCTTCGAACTCTACAAGGGAATCGATGAAGAGAAACTTTTCGAGAACATCGTTTATTTCTTAAAGGCAATCATGCCCGTATGTAACAAATATGATATCAAGATGGCTATCCATCCCGATGATCCCGCTTGGTCTGTATTCGGACTTCCCAGAATCATCAACAACGAGAAGAACATCCTTAAGCTTATGAAGGCTGTAGATGATGTACACAATGGTGTTACATTCTGCTCAGGTTCATACGGAACAAGCCTTGAGAATGACCTTCCTCACATGATCAGAGCACTTGAGGGAAGAATTCACTTTGCACACGTTCGTAACCTTAAGTTCATTTCTCCTACAAACTTCGAGGAGTCAGCACACCTTTCATCTGACGGAACATTCGATATGTATGAGATAGTTAAGGCTCTTTATGAGACAGGATTTGACGGACCTATCCGTCCCGACCACGGAAGAATGATCTGGGGTGAAGTTGCAATGCCCGGTTACGGTCTCTATGACAGAGCACTCGGAGCAACATACATTAACGGTCTCTGGGAGGCTATTGAGAAGTCACACCAGCGTGGAATTTGAACATAAGCTTTTTATATATGGGATAAAAGATAAAGCGGAAAGGGTTAACAATGAAATTAAATGCTAATAGCGTAGCAACAGACAGCACTTGGAAAGAGAAAGGATATTATATCCCTACTTTTAACCAGGAAGATATGATAAAGAAGACAGTTGAGGCACCTGAGTGGGTACACTTCGGAGCAGGTAACATCTTCAGAGCTTTTCAGGCTAATCTCGCTCAGAGAATGCTTGATGGCGGCTTGAACGACAAGGGACTTACAGTAGTAGAGGGATTTGATTATGAGATCATCGAGAAGATGTACAGACCTCATGATAATCTTTCACTTCTTGTTACACTTAAGGCAGACGGTTCTGTTGAGAAGTCAGTTATTGCCAGCATCGCTGAGTCATGCATCCTTGATTCAAACGATGATAAGGAATTCAACAGATTAAAAGAGATCTTCAGATGCGATTCTCTTCAGCTTGCTACTTTCACAATCACAGAGAAGGGATATTCACTTGTAAATCCCGCGGGCGAGCTTCTTGCAGCTGTTAAGGATGATTTCGTAAACGGACCTTCAAAGCCTCAGAGCTATATCGGTAAGGTTGCAGCTCTTCTTTATGAGAGATTCCTTGCAGGAGAGAAGAAGATTGCTATGGTGAGCACAGATAACTGCTCACACAACGGAGATAAGCTTTTTGACGCTGTTCATGCGTTCGCAAAAGAGTGGACTGCAAACGGTAAGGCAGAGGCAGGATTCGTTGCTTACATCGAGGATGACAGCAAGGTTAGCTTCCCTTGGTCAATGATCGATAAGATTACACCCAGACCTGATGATTCAGTTAATGAGATTCTTAAGAACGACGGTGTAGAAGAGCTTGAGCCTGTAGTTACTTCTAAGAAGACTTGGGTTGCTCCTTTCGTAAATGCTGAGGAGAGCGAATACCTCGTAATCGAGGACAAGTTCCCTAACGGAAGACCTGCACTTGAGAAAGTTGGTGTTATCTTCACAGAGAAGGAGACAGTTGATAAGGTTGAGCGCATGAAGGTTTGCACATGCCTTAATCCTCTTCACACAGCACTTGCTGTATACGGATGCCTCCTTGGATATGACAAGATTTCAGAAGAGATGAAGGATGAGGAGCTTGTAAAGCTCGTTAAGACTATCGGATATGTAGAGGGACTTCCCGTTGTTACAGATCCCGGAGTTATCAAGCCTCAGGAATTCATCGATACAGTAGTAAATGTTAGAATCCCTAACAAGTTTATGCCTGATACACCTCAGAGAATTGCAACAGATACATCACAGAAGCTTGCAATCAGATTTGGTGAGACAATTAAGGCTTACATGGCTTCAGATAAGCTCAATGTAGCTGATCTTAAGTGCATTCCTCTTGTACATGCAGGATGGCTTCGTTACCTCATGGGTGTTGACGATAACGGCAACAACTTTGAGCCCAGCCCCGATCCGCTTCTTGAGAAGGCACAGGCTTATGTAAAAGACATCGAGCTTGGCGGAAACTATGACAAAGAGACACTTAAGTGCAAGGTTCTTCCTCTTCTTAAGGATGCTACAATCTTTGGAACTGATCTTGAAGCTGCAGGCCTTTCAGATATCATTATCGGATATTTTGAAGAGCTTATTGCAGGAACAGGTGCTGTAAGAGAAACTCTTAAAAAGCACGTTTAATAATGCAGTTTATTCCTGTAAAAAGTCACATGAACGTTCTGCTGCGTTCATGTGGCAGGATCCCGCAGGTTAAATAAACATAAAATTTTAATTGTATCCCCCACTAAAAAGAAGCCATCGCTTAACCGCGGTGGCTTCGCTTTTTGCATTAAACTGATATATGCTGCGCAGGGACATCTTAGCAAATGCACCCGGAATATCCATCTGTCCGTGCAGATTCGTTATACCCTCTTGTTTTTCTGAAGGTCAAATCACTTTCCTTTTAAGCATGCTCCGAAAATAACTTGCAGTACGCTTGTATACTGGCTATATCGGTCATGGTCATACGGTGCATACGCACCTACGCCAAATAAAAGCACAAATTTCCGAGCTCGTTGAGTTCGGAAATTTGCACTTTATATTTGTCGTTACCGTCCGCTTTGCGGACTATGCCCATGACCGGTGAATGTATCTAAGCGTCCTGCTTCAGACATTTTTCTCCGCATGCAGGAAAGTGATTTTTGACCTTATGAAAAACAGACGAGGTTATAAAAATCATCTGCATGGACAGATGGATAATTTTAGGTGCATACGTTAGTTTATGAAGCGCAGCATATGCACGTGAAATTCCCACCGCGGTTAATCTTGCATTGATATGAAAAAAGATTGTATCTAATCCACGTCTGAAAACTTCTTAACTTGAGATAATGTATAATATAAAGAAATGAAAAAACATGTATTGAGTAAATAAGGAAAATAAAATGAAAGATTTATCATCATCATTTAAAGATATAACTGAAGAGATTAAAGAATATGCATGGTACAAAGAGCTTCCATATTCTGAGGCAGACTGGAAAGAATTCTCTAAACAGATGGATGACATTGATAAAGAAGCTAAGAACTATCGGTGGGGCATGGATCCGTACGTCAATCTCTCAAAATATTTGCCTATGCGTGATATGGATCTTACTTTTATGGCACTTAGTAATGACGAATTCGCTAAAACACAGTATATGCGCTATATCAGGCATTTGCACTCTGAAATACAAGCTCAAGGGGCGCTAAGATAATAAACAAAAACGCCGGCTGAACCTTCACATACTTGGGAGAGGGGGGATGCGTTTTTTGCTGGAGCATTTCAAAATATTATATTGGCCGAGGGATTGGATGTATGCTGCGCTTCATAAACTTACATATGCACCAAGAATTTTCCATCTATTTATGCAGATGATTTTTATAGCCTCGTCTGTTTTTCAAAAGGTCAGGAATCACTTTCTTGCATGCGGAGAAAAATGTTTGAAGCAGGACGCTTAGATATATTTACCGGTCATGGTCATAGTCCGCAAAGCGGACTGTGGCAACAAGGAAAAGTGCGACTCCCGAGCTCATTTGAGTTCGAGGAGTCGCACTTTTATTTGTTGTAGGTGCGTATGCACCGTATGACCATGGCTTTTATATTATAAATTTGCGTCCTGCAAGTTATTTTCGAAGCATGCATAAGGGAAAGTGATCTGACCTTCAGAAAAACAAGAGGGTATAACGAATCTGCATAAATAGATGGAGATTCTAAGGTGCATTTGCTCAGACAATTTTGCGCAGCATACATCCAATCCCCGGCCAATATGATTTTGATGGAATGTGGCAAAAAAACTGCAGCCCCTACCACTTGTTTGGGTGTGGAAGGGGCTGCAGATGATATTAGTTGTTCTTAAGAGCGCTCTTTCTATAGATGATATCTGTTCTTGCAGGACCGTTACTTACCATTGTGATGGGATAACCGATCTGCTCTTCAATAAACTCGATGTACTTTCTGCAGTTCTCAGGAAGTTCTTCGTAATTCTTGATTCCTCTGATATCGCATTTCCATCCCGGAAGAGTCTTATATACGGGCTTAGCCTTGTCGAGAAGGTGAGTAACAGGGAACTCTGTTGTTACTTCTCCGTCGATGTCATAGCCTACGCATACAGGAATCTCATCGAGGTAGCCGAGTACGTCAAGGACTGTGAAAGCAACATCTGTTGTTCCCTGGAGTCTGCAACCGTACTTACTTGCTACGCAGTCATACCAGCCGACACGTCTGGGTCTTCCTGTTGTTGCGCCATATTCGCCGCCGTCTCCGCCACGGTTTCTGAGTTCTTCCGCTTCATCGCCAAATAGCTCAGATACGAAAGCACCTGCTCCTACAGCTGAAGAATAAGCTTTGGATACAGTTACGATCTCTTTTATCTCATAAGGAGGGATACCTGCTCCGATAGCACCGTATGCTGCAAGGGGAGAAGATGATGTAACCATGGGATAGATTCCGTGATCGGGATCTTTCATGGTTCCAAGCTGTCCCTCTAAGAGGATTGTCTTTCCTTCCTTGATTGCCTTATCGAGGTAGAGAGATACGTTTCCGATATAAGGCTTAACCTGCTCTCTCCATTCAACGATCTGATTAAAGAGCGCTTCCTTGTCGATAGGTTCTGCATGGTAGAGATTAACGAGGATTACATCTTTGATCTGGGCAATTCTGTCGATCTTTTCCTTGATAACATCGTCATCCTGGAAGAATTCGTTGATCTGCCAGCCGATCTTTGAATATTTATCTGAATAAAAAGGTGCGATTCCTGATTTTGTTGAACCAAATGACTTTCCTGCAAGTCTTGCTTCCTCAAGAGAATCGAACTGAACGTGGTAAGGCATCATAACCTGTACTCTGTCTGAGATCATGATCTGAGGAGCGGGAACTCCCTTTGATGTGATCTCATTAAGCTCGTTCATGAACTTTGTAATATCAAAAGCAACACCGTTTCCGATGATGTTCATTATGTTCTGATGGAAAACGCCTGAAGGCATTGTGTGAAGTGCGAACTTACCATAATCGTTAACTATGGTATGTCCTGCGTTGGCACCTCCCTGAAAGCGGATTACAACGTCGGCTTTGTCTGCAAGAGTATCTGTTATCTTGCCCTTTCCTTCGTCGCCCCAGTTAGCGCCTACGACTGCTTTAACCATTTATAGTTCCTCCTTAAATAGAAAACATGTTTAAAATCGTACACTATTATAATAACGGAAAAAGAATTATAAGTAAAATCAATATTTTTTATGAACGATATAAGTATTACTTATTTTTCGAAATTTTATATAAAATTATACAGTTTATTGACGCATTTTCGTTTAAAAAGCGATACAATTAAACATATAATCTGTAAGTGGCTGTATATCGGATTGATTCGTGTGAAAAGAGCTGCATATGCTCTTTATCCAATGATATCAGGAGGTCAGTATGGCAAAGACGATCGGCAATAATAGGAACTTTGGAAATGAAACATTTAAAAATCTTTCTGTAGCTGATAAGCTCAAAAAGGTTTTTTACAAACTCCAGAACAATCTGGTCCTTGTTTTTGTGGTGGTTTTATTGATAGATATTTTTTCAATATTTAATCTGCATAGTATATATAACGTTTTCTATGAACAGAATACGCAGCAGGGTGAGATACGTATAACAATCCAGGCTCTTGCAAAGTATTATCTCTGGGCACTTAATGCCGAGGATGAAGCCGACCGCGGTGAACAGATGACAGGAGCTTCCGAAAAGATCCAGGAATTAAATGACGGACTCGGAACGCTGAGTAAAGTTTATCACGACGATCTTACCACGGTATACGCGCATATCGCCGATATAGACAAGTATGGACAGACTTTGAACGGTATGTTTGCGTCGGGTGCATCACATACCGAATTGTATGAATATTATGTTGCCAACGTAAATGAGGCTATAAAGGTAGTTGTAAAAGATTTTAAAGCTATAGGAATATCGGCTAAGGAACAGGCTGAGAAAGCATATACCGGAGCACTTACTATAGTTATCATACTTACGGTTCTTTCGATGGCTATCGTTATTTATGCGATTCTTTATTCAAATAAGGCGAAAGCCGCACTTGCAAGTAATATACTCGATCCTATTAAAGCCCTTTCCGAAGCGGCGGATGATATGGCAAAAGGTAAGATAGATATCAAGGTTCCTTCCGATTCAAAAGATGAGCTTGGAAAGCTTGCTGATGATATTACAGAATCAACTGATACAATTGAGCGCATTGTAAAAGACATTGATGAGACTCTTCACAGAATGTCTGCCGGAGACTTCTCCACAGGCTCACAGAACGAAGACATTTATGTAGGCGATTACAAAGCTATCAGCAGCGCCCTTTCAGATATTTCAGATAATCTCTCAAGTACACTTCTTGAGGTTAAGAATTCTTCAAGCCAGGTATCCCAGGGAGCATCCAATATGTCTCAGGGAGCTACAGACCTTGCAGAAGGCGCAACAGACCAGGCAGCTGCAGTTCAGGAGCTTACAGCTTCAGTAAACTCTATTACAGAGCAGACCAAGCAGCTTGCTGATGTTGCAGAGAGAAGTAAGAACATGGCCACATCAGTTAGAGACAATGCAGAGCTTTCTGCAAGAAAGATGCACCTTGTAACTGACGCTATGACCAGGATCACAGAGGCATCTGCAGAGATTGAGCAGGTTACAAATACGATTGAAGCGATTGCCAAGCAGACTTCCCTTCTTGCCCTCAATGCTTCAATCGAGGCAGCTAGAGCTGGTGAAACAGGAAAAGGCTTTGCAGTTGTTGCGGAGCAGATCGGAGAACTGGCAGATCAAAGTACTGAGGCTGCCAAGAACACCCATCAGCTCATTGCAGATACAATGGATGAGATCGGTAATGGAAACGCAGTTGTGGCTGAGACTACAGAGGCTCTTGACGCTATGCAGCACAGCGTAGAAGAGATCACAGAGATGATCATCGAGACAGGAGACCTTGCAGGACAGCAGGCTCAGAGCATGGATGAGATCGACAAGGGAATCGAGCAGATTTCCAATGTTGTACAGAACAACTCGGCTACAGCTCAGGAGTCAAGCGCAGTTTCCTTAGAGCTTTCAGAGCAGTCAGAGAGTCTCAATAAGCTCATTGGACAGTTCACTATCAATGGTTAAATTTTAATAAAATCCGCTAAAAGGCCCTTTGCGTAGGCGCTGTCCTGCGCGGGGGGCTTTTATTTGCCTATTCTTCACAATTAGTGTATGATATGCATTGTTTTTGCAGGAAACTTTTTTGCATGGAAGATCATAACTAATTCAGGAAAATAGGTGAAAAAATGGAAACAAATAATACAAAGACTCCTACATATAAAAGAGTATTAGCCTGGATAGGCATAATCATTCTGATTGGAATGTACCTGGTACTTTTGTACGAGGCCCTTACTGGATCACCAGAGACCTACAACGTGTTCATCACTTGCGTGGCTGCAACCATCGCAGTGCCAATTGTTCTTTGGCTTCTTATCTGGTCCATTGGAGCGCTGACTGGAAGACATACAGTTGCTTCCCTTGATGCCATGACCAGCAACAGGATGCATGACAAGTACGGAAATGTGATCCCTGAGGGGAAAATAAGGACCATTGTTTTTGACATTGGAAACGTGCTTGTAGATTTTGCCTGGAGACCACTGCTTGAAAGACGAGGTTTCGATGAAACCATGGTGGACAGGATTGCCAAGGCATCTGTATTTAGCGAGGACTGGGTTGAATTTGATAAGGGTAATCTATCTATAGAAGAAATCATTGACCTTTTTGTGGAGAACGACCCTGAGATTGAAAGCGAGATCAGAAAGGCATTTTCAGACCTTACAGATATCGTCACCAAGAGAGAAAGAACTATTCCCTGGATAAACGCCATAAAGGCAGCAGGTTATCAGGTGCTCGTTCTTTCAAACTTCAGCAAGATGGCTGTTGAAAACTGCAAGGAAGCCATGGGATTTCTGGATTATGTTGATGGCGGGATCCTTAGCTATAAAGACCACGTAGTTAAGCCAGGTGAGGAGATATACAAACTCCTTATGGAGAGATACAACCTCACAGCTGATACAACAGTCTTTATCGACGATACGCCAGAAAACATCGACACAGCTAAAAGAC
>JAEEGG010008291.1_pt1 | contig 23618 bp, 20 predicted proteins | sample 9134161 | NCBI WGS metagenome assembly JAEEGG01 (sample SAMN16246543, study PRJNA631951) | gut metagenome | biome: gut microbiome; feature: rumen; material: CR-attached | host: Bos | place: Iran: Karaj | collected 2018-10
GGTGCCGTGGGGTCCCTTGCCGTCATAGACGACTTCTTTGTAGGCCGACTTGTCCTTCTCGGTGGCGCGCTTGATGGCGCGTTCGACGTTCTCCTTGGGCATGGACTCGCTCTTGGCGGTCTGCATGAGGAGGCGGAGGCGGAGGTTGCTCGAGGGATCGGGACCGCCGGCGAGGACGGCCAGCTCGATCTCCTTGCCAATCTTAGTGAAGGTGCGGGCCATGTGGCCCCAACGTTTCAGTTTTCTTGCTTTACGGTATTCAAATGCGCGACCCATAATATTTGTTTTTATTGATTTAATTGATTTCTCAGGTATTCGGTGCAATCCTCGAAGGTTTTGAAGGTGTGGTTTTCGGGGACGAGGTCGGGGATGAGGTTCATCTTGGTGAGCATGTACATGGGCTGTGGCTGGATGATTGTCATGAGGACCTGGGCGCCACGGGCCTGGATATCCTTGATGGCTTCTTCCATGGCGTAGAGGCCGCTCTGGTCCATGAAGGAGACCAGGCGCATGCGGATGATGACGATCTTGGCGTCGGCGGGGACGGTTTGCATCACCTCCTTGAACTTGTTGATGGTGCCGAAGAAGATGGGACCGTTGAGGCGCTGGACGTAGATCTTGTGTGCCACGGTGTCGGGCATGCCGTGTTCGTCGTCCCAGGGGCTCTCCTTGTCGAAATTGGTGAGTTCCTGGCTGCTGTAGCCTCCTTCGACGAGGTCGGAGGCGCGCTTCATGAAGAGCACGCAGGCGATGACCATGCCGATGCCCACGGCTGTGAGGAGGTCGACAAAGACGGTGACGAGGAAGACTACGATGAGCACCACGGCGTCGGCACGCGGTATCTTGGGAAGGTCTTTGAAGCCCTTGACATCGATGATGCCCACGCCCACGGTGAGGAGGATGCCGGCGAGGACAGAGAGTGGCACATACTGCACCACGCTGCCGAGGCCTAACATGATGGCCAGGAGGAAGAGTGCATGCACCATGCCTGAGAGCTGCGTGCGTCCGCCGCTCTTGACGTTGACGACGGTGCGCATGGTGGCGCCGGCTCCGGGGAGGCCGCAGAAGAGGCCCGCCACGGCGTTGCCTATGCCCTGCCCTATCAGCTCACGGTTGCTGTTGTGCTTGGTCTTGGTGATGTTGTCGGCCACCACGGAGGTGAGCAGCGTGTCGATGCTGCCGAGGCCGGCGAGGGTGAGGCCGGGGATGATGGCTGCGATGATGATGCTACCCCAGTTGCCGATAGCGCCCATGTCGACGTTCTCGTTGGCAAAGAAGGGCATGGGGAGGGCCGAGTCGATATGGCCGATGGTGGCGAAAGTGCCTTCGTCGAAGAGGAGCGACACCAACGTCATGACGATGAGCGCCACAAGGGTGGAAGGCACCTTTTTGGTGAGCAGGGGGAAGAGGTAGATGATGGCGATGGTGCCGAGGCCAAGGATCAGCGCGGTGGTATTGAGGGCCCCGAAGGCTGACGGGAGCCCGGCGAGCTGCTCAACCATCGACCCTTTGCCGCTGCCACCCACCAGCGGGTAGAGCTGCTGCAGGATGATGATGACACCGATGCCGCTCATGAAGCCGCTCAGCACAGGATACGGGATGTAGCGTACATACTTGCCAATCTTGATGAGTCCGAAGAGAATCTGGAAGAGGCCGCAGAAGAGGGCGGCAAGGGCCATGGTGATAAGCACGGTGGAGATGTTGCCGCCAGGAGCGCTGATGGCTCCAGCCACCAGCGTGGCCGTGATGACGGTCATGGGTCCCGTGGGACCGCTGATCTGGCTGTGGGTGCCTCCAAAGAGGGAGGCGAAAAAGCCGAGGAGGGTGGCTCCCGTGAGTCCTACAAGGGCTCCCAGCGATGCCCCGCCAGGGACAGCCCCGAAAGCCTGTATACCGAAAGCCAACGCCAGCGGCAGCGCGACGATGCCGGCGGTGACACCGCCGAAGAGATCGCCTTTGAGATTGTCGAATTTTATCATAACTATTATCTATTAACTCTTATCTTTTATCTCTTAATTCTTATCTAATCCAACACCCAATACACCAGAGTGGTGCTCAGTATTCCCAGTCCTGCGCCGGCCAGCACGTCGCCGGCCCAGTGGCGGTTGTTGTAGACGCGCATTACACCCACGAGGGTGGCCACACCGTAGGCCGCCACCGCCAGCCAGGGGTGTTCCTTGCCATACTCGCGGCGGATAATCTCGGCGCCGACAAAGGCTGTGAAGGTATGTCCTGAGGGGAAGCTGTTGCTAGCCGAGTTGTCGGGACGCTCCTTGGCGAAGCCATACTTGAAGGCGTTGAGCCATCCCGCCCCCAGCAGGTAGCTGCCGCCCTCCAGGAGGAGCAGCTTCTTGAGGTTGTGCCGTCCCTCGAAACCGCAGAGGTTGAGGGCCATGGGAGTGACGGCGGGGAGGTATTGCAGGTAGTTGTCGAATTCCAGTTTCGAGGGGTTGTGGTACATCACCTCGTCGCGCAACGCCACAGCCCAGTTGTTGACGTCGGGCTGGTAGGCAGCCAAGAGGCCAAGGCTGATGAGGCCCGTGGAGGAGGTGGAGAGGGTGATGTTCTCGCAGAGGGATGCCGGCGGGATAGCAGACAGCTGCGGGAAGGCCTGGGCGGCCGAGTCCTGGCGAAGAATCAACTCCGGGTCCTGGGCTTGGGCAAACAGGACAGCGGCCAGCGCCAGCATGATGGTCAGCGGCCTCCTCATAGCGTGAGGACTCCTTTCTTCAGCATGGGCACCACGCTGCAAGTATTTTGCCGGAAGGCGAACTCGATATCGGCCTGGGCTTGTGGGCCGAAGCCCTGCAGCCGGTGGACATGCGACGCCTCGCGGCAGTAGTCGAAGGGGTTCCCTCCTGCCTGCCTCCAGAGGGCCACGGCCATGTGGGCGGCATCGCCGGCAGCCTCGTGTCCGCTGTCCTGCATCGTGAGCTTCTCTATGATGGCGCCGGCCACGAGGGTATCCTCGAGGCAGAAGTCGTTCTGCCAGCCGGAGCAGAGGAGCACCACGTCCCTACCCTCTTCTTCCAGCCGCCGGCACAGGACGTCGAGGTTGGCGAAGGCGCCCACCAGCGTCAACTCCGCATCGGCGCCGCGGAGAATGGAGATGGTGCCGTTGGTGGTGCTGTAGGCCAACCGGACCCCTCGCATGTCTTTGCCCATATATTCCGTGGGCGAGTTGCCGTAGTCGGAACCGGGCAGCTTACGGCCTCCGCGTTCAGCGGCGATGGCATAGCCCTGCTCCCTGTAGGGTTCCAGGGCCTCGAGGCTGTCGAGGGGCACCACCTCGCGGCAGCCGGCCTGGAAGGCAGCACAGACGGCGGTGGTGGCGCGCAGCACATCGATAGCCACCGTGGCATGATGACTGGTAAGGGTTCTATAGGGGTAGAGGGCTGGCGTAAGGGATACTTCGAGTAGCATGAATTTCAATTTTCAATTTTCAATTCACTCATAGAGTTCTGTTTTGAGCATCTGTACACTGCCGTCAGGGTGTATCTTGAGGTTGAAGTATTCCGGATGCGAGGGGATATAGCGCTCGGTGCTGTGCTGGCGGGCATGGGCACCCGAGGGGAGGTCCTTGAGGACATACTGGTTGAGAGTCTCCACGAGGCGGCAGCGCTGGGCGGTCTCCACGTCGCAGCCATAGCGGCTGGCGAAATCGGCATCCTCGCGGAGCGGGAGCAGGTTGCCCTTGAAGTCGGTGGTCAGCATCTTCATGGCGTTGACAGAGACGTGGAAGAGCTCATTGCCGGTGCGTGTGGAGCGCAACACATATTCCACCTCGACGGTCCAGGTGTTGTAGGTGGCTTTCCAGCTGTGGAGGGTCACGAAGAGCACGGCGTCGATACCCATGTCGGTATAGTAGTCGTTGATATTGTCGTTGCGCAGCTGCTTGCCGGTGCGCCACTCCGTGGCGGCAATCTGGGCCGACGCCAAGGGGCCGGGGAGATAGTAGCCATTGTGGACGAGGGGATCCGAGGTGGTCAGGAACAGGTGCTTGGCAGCGATGTTGAGCGACCTATTGTAGACAGAGTCTTCGGTAGTGCGCAGGGCGCGTCGCGTGGAGAGGTCGTTCAGCGGAGCCACATAGATCACCGACGGACGCTCGGAATAGATGTCGCTGTAGGTGTCGAGCTTCTTCTGCGAGCCACAGGAGGATAGTAAATTGAAAAATGAAAATTGAAAAATGAAAAGCAGGACACAACCCACGATGCGCCATACAAATCCCATCCTATTGTTTTTTTTCAACTTCATCTTCAATTTTTCAAATTCAACTACCCACTACAAACCACCCACTATTTTCAGTTTTCTTTCTTCTTCTTTTTCTTTGCTTCTTCCCTTTCCGCCGCCTTTCTCTTCCTTTCTTCCTCTCTCTGGGCGGCCTTCTGCTTGCGCTTTTCTTCGCGCTGCTGCTCGCGGGCTTTCTGTTCCACCTTGCGGGCTTCTTCCTTGGCCTTCTTCTCTTGCTCACGGTCGAGCTGAGCCTGCTTGCGGGCGTCGATAACCGCCTGCTTGGCGGCGGCTATCGAGTCGGCGACATGCTGCTGCCGCGCAGCCTCCTCTGCCTGCTGCTGCTCCAGGAGCTCACGCTTCTGGTTCGCGGTGAGGCGTATTGGGTAGCTTATCGAATCCACGGGCGTCTGCTGGGAGATCCACACACTGTCGGTGCTGTCGATGACGGGGGCCACCGGCGGCAGGGGCTTGAGGGCCGTGATGGAGTCGTAGGCCCAGGAGGCCAGCTGCTCGAGGTTGGCGCTGTCGTGGGTCGACGTCAGCGTGTCGCCGAGGAAGTCCGGCAGGAGACGCTGCTTGATGCGATAGATCATGCCACGGCTCTCCGGGAAAGCTTTCACCTCGGCATTGAGCATGCGGCAGGCCGTGCCGTCGTGACCCATCAGGGCCAGGGTGACCCCGTATTCGGCATACATGCCAGGATGGAGGGTGTCGGCCTTCAGGGCACTGTTGAGGGAGCGTCCGTAGGCGGCAGCCAAGTCATACAACGCCCCGTAGGTGGGTACCGTCTGGTAGCGGAGCACCTCGGCTCGGGGCACCCCTATATATTCGCCGGAGCAGGAAGACAACAAATTGAAAATTGAAAATTGAAAATTGAAAAACATGACGCACACCAAGATACGCCATATCTTTCTGTATTTGAAATTACCCTTCATTTCCATTTCAATTTTCAATTTTCAATTCAAAAATAGCGAGGGTCTGTAAGCCGGGTTCTGTCGTGTTCTATCATTAATCTAGGGCCGCCGTCACCGACGGTCTCTATCAACCTACCCCCCGACATCGGGCGGGTGTCGGCACTTGCCGACAGTTCCCAACCTTTCGGGCGAGCCAGCCCTTGAATGTCGGTATACATGGTCTTTCAGCCCATGAGGCTTGCCATCGTGCACGTCGCCGCGACACGTCGTGGGCTCTTACCCCGCGTTTTCACCCTTACCCCGCATAGGCATGCAAGGCGGTTTGTTTTCTGTGGCGCTCTCTGTCACCCCTCCAACGCTTTAACGCATTCTCCGAGTGCCTTCCCGTTAGGAAGCATGGTGGCTCGCGCTGCCCGGACTTTCCTCTCAGCATCGCTGCCGAGCGATAGAATGGCCCTTGCTATTTTTCGGGTGCAAAGATACGCATTTTATTTCAATTAATACATTGAAAAAAATAAAAGGGCACCTAATGCCCTTATTATTAACGCTATGCCATTTCCTTTCCCACCCTTCCTACACCCCCTCCCGGGGTCGATAAATGGCATCGGCAATGCAATTTTCCTCTCCGTCCTGCACCCCCATCAAATCCACCCCTAAAACTTTCAAACTCTAAAACCTAAAAACTTTCCATCTTTCAAATTCACCTTATCACCGTCACGGTGCCGCGACCCTCGCGTGGTTTGCCGTCGCTGTCGCGGAACTTGACCACCCAGATGTAGGCCCCTTGGGCCACCGGCGTCCCTTTGGCGGTGCCGTCCCATGAGAAGGAGGGATCGCTGCTGTGGTACACCTCGCGCCCGCCACGATTGTAGATATGTATCTGGAACTGGCTGACCGGAGAGGAGAACTTCATCCCGAAGGTGCGGTTAGCCTCCACGTCGCCCGACGGGACGATGACGTTGGGTGCCCAGAAGAGGTTGTCCTCGTGCAAGGGCGGCTCGCCAGTCTTCGCGGCGTCAGACGCATGGGGGGTGGTGGCATGGGATTTGTTGTCGGCATCGACCTTCTCCACTTCCACACGGCGGGAGCCGTCGTTGATACATCCCCTCCAGTATTTCAGCTCCTGCTGTGGCGCCGTCGGCACCGACAGGTCGGCGGCGGTCACATGGGAGAAATTCGGGACGAGGGTCGTCAGATCGGCCTCGCCCTCTCCCTCGGTTCCATTGCTCTTAGCCACTGCCGGCGGCGTCACCATGCTGTTGCCAGGCGCGACGGTAGCGGCAGGCTCCTTCACAGCATCCTGGGAAGCCTGCGCCGTGAGCGCCTGTACCGGCTGGCCACCCTCGGCATTCTCCAGCTGCTCCTGGGGACCCGTTGTCCCTGACGGCAGCTGCTGGGCCAGCTCGGCCCCTTCATTCTTCTTCCCCTCGGGCCACATCACCACACAAAGCACTGCTATCACGGCCACCACCGCGGCGGTGACACCACCCCTGCGCAGCATGCGGCGACGGCGCACGCGACGTGCTATCTTCTCAAAAAGCCCCTCGTCGGGCTGCTCACGATAATCCTTCAGATTCATATCTCGTTATTTTTCTAAAAAAACATCCTTTAACCGTTAAACGTTAACCGTTAACCATTACCTTTCAACCTCTCTCTCAGCATTGCCTTGGCGCGGCACAGGGTGGAGCGTACCGACGAGACCGTAATGCTCAGGCGCTCGCTCACCTCTTCGTTGCTGTAGCCCTCCACCTCCACCAGGTTGAACACCGTCTGCTGCTGGGGTGGCAGCTGCTGCAGAGCTTTGACGATCTCCTCCATACCGAAAGGGTCTAGTGGCAGCGTCACGGTCTCATGCTCTGCCAGCTCCACATTGCGCATCTCCTTGCGACTCCGGTGGTACTCCACACACACATTCACCATGATATGATAGATCCATGCCCCCACGCTCCGTGGTTCCCTGAGGGAATCGATATGCTCGAAAACCTTCAGGAAGCCCTCCTGGAAAAGGTCCTGTGCCTCCTCGCGGCTGCGGCAGTAGCGCATACACACACCCATGGCCATGGGAGCCATCTCGTCGTAGAGCTCCCGCATAGCTTTCTCGTCATGCTTGCGGCACCTCTTCACCAACTGTGTGTAATCGTCCCTCATCAAATCAGATTGAATGTGTTAATGCGTTAATGTGTTAATGTGTTAGTGCGTTAGTGTTTCAATTTTCAACTTTCAATTCTCTTCCATTATCTTTAACCGTTAAACGATAACCTTTAAACGTCACCTTCCGACCTTCAAACTTTCTTCATAGACGAAAAAAAGCCACAAACGCTGCACTGTTAACATTATTTAACTTTTCCGGGATACCGCCCCCCTCAGCCGACGACCTCTATGGCGGTGATAGTAAGCCTATTGCCCGCGACCTTAAACCTCACCTCCCAGTGCTCGTAGCGCACGGCATAGGTGCGGTCGGCATCGTGGTGATAGTGGGGACGGGGATCCAGGGCGAGGGTGTCCACCAGGGCTTTCCTGTGGTGTGGGGGGACCGCGGCGAGGAGCCGCGAAGGATCCTCCACCTCCAGAGGCGAAGAAGGTGCGGCGGGAGCGAAACCGCTGCGGGCGTCAGGATGGCTGTCGGCATACGCCAGGTAAGGCTTGATGTCGAGTATGGGAGTGCCGTCCACAAGGTCGGCCCCTTGCACCACCAGCACAGGCCCCTCTTCCATCCTCAGCAGCCGCACGCAGGAAAGGCCTATGGGATTCGGCCTGAAGGGACTCCGCGTGGCGAAGACCCCCACCCTCTTGTTGCCTCCCAGGCGCGGCGGACGCACCGTGGGACTCCACCCCTCCCTGTCGGCAAGGTGGAACCTCCAGATGAGCCACAGATAGTCAAACTCCTCGAGGCCACGCACGGCCTCCGCCACCCGGTACTCGGGCTCGAAGACCACGCGGGACTCATACTCCACAAGCCCCGCCTGACGCGGCACACCGAACTTGTCCTTGAAAGGAGTCTCTATGTGGGCTATGGCCTTCATCTCTTCGCCCAGGTCTCGTCGAAGTCTTTCTTGTTCTTCTTCAGCAACGTAGGTATATCAAGCCCGTAGGGACAGCGCGTCATGCACTCGCCGCAGTGGACACAGTCGTCGATCTTTGCCATCTTCCCGGCCCACTCCTCGGTGAGGTAGACGCTGTGGGGTGCACGCTGGAGGAAGAGACTCATGCGGTTGCAGTCCTGTATCTGGATGCCCGCGGTGCAGGGCTGGCAGTAGCCGCAGCCGCGGCAGAAGTCGCCGCTGAGCTCCCGGCGGTCCTTCTCTATCACCGCCAGCATCTCCGCCGTCAGCGTCGGCGGATTATCCTGATAGGAGAGCCACTCGTCAAGCTCGCTCTCTTTCTGGATGCCCCAGATGGGAGCCACCTCGTACTGCGACAGCCAGGCATAGGCGGCGGCGCTGTGGCTGATGAGGCCTCCGGAGAGTCCCTTCATGCAGATGAAGCCCATATTGTGCTCACGGCACTGCTCGACGATGTGGAGGTCGGCCTCCGTCGCCAGGTAGGAGAAAGGATACTGGAGGGTGTCGTAAAGACCGCTCTCTATAGCCTCTGTCGCCACCCTCTGACGGTGGTTGGAGATGCCTATATAGTGCACCTTGCCCTGGCGCTGGGCCTCCAGCATGGCCTCATAGAGCCCTGTCCCATCACCTGGACGCGGGCAGAAATCGGGATTGTGGAACTGGTAGACATCCACATAGTCGGTCTTCAGCAGCCGGAGGGAGGTGTGGAGATCCTTCCAGAAACCCTCCACGGTGACGGCTCCGGTCTTCGTGCTGATGATCACCTCGTGACGACGCTTCTCGAAAGCTATGCCCAGTTTCTCCTCACTGTCGGTATAGAAGCGCGCGGTATCGTAATAGTACATGCCGCCGTCGAGGGCGCGATGGACGAGCCGTACGGCGTCGTCGGTGCTGATTCTCTGAATGGGAAGGGCCCCGAAACCGTTGCGGGGCACCACGAGGCCTGTCCGGCCGAGAGTGACTGTCTGCATAGCTATATTATAATATATCCTTTACTAAAAGAAAATGCAAAAATACGATTTTTTTCTCATTCTGCAAAAAAACCCCTTTTGCTTTCTTTTTCGCCCCGCCCTTTGTGCATAAAGAAAACTTCCCCAATCGCGTTATTTTTACAAAAAAACACCCGATTGCGTTATTTTGCAAAGTCTTCCCTATTCAGCGCACTCGTCGCCAATATTTTCATGGCAGACAGGTCCCCGTCGTTTCAATAATCCTGGTGAGTTCTGTGTTCTCCTCCTCAAGTCGCCCCACATACATCTTCAGGTCCGACAGTTCCAGTTCCAGCGAGTCGTTGCGGCCTTCCAGCTCGTCGGCGCGCGCCACCGCCGCCTCGTATTCGGCCCTAGACACAATCTCCCTATCGCACGACGCGAAGGGGAGCGCAAGGAGGGCAAGGGAAAAGTATTTGTAGAATCGTTTCATGGTGTCAAAAATATTTGGTGATGGCGTTCTCCCTTGTGGTGCCAAGGGTGCTACTGTCCCTCTGCCCTTTCTCCCAGAAGTTGTTCGTGCTGTCTGTCCACGTGGGATGGGGGTCGAAGCCCTCGGCGCCGTTGGGGTCTGCGACGGTCTCTTTGCCGCAAGCCGTGAACAGCATCCCGAAGACCATAAAGGGCAACAACAAAACCCTGCCGGCACAGGTACTCTCCTTGTGCGGCAGGGTCTCGGCGACACTGCTATCAGTGTCGTAACTTACTCTATTCCAGCCCCGTGGGGGGGGCAAATGGCTTGATTATCAATGAATTATATAATATCATCGTAATATTCTCTTATCTACAGAAACAACTGCAAAGATACAAAATATTTCCGACTCAACAAAAAAAAGAACTACAAATATCTTATAAAACCCGACAAGGTCTTTCTTGGCAATCCTAACCTCATGCATGTGCTCTGTCCCCATGTTGAAAAAGGCAATGAGAGGAAATGTCCCCCTTATTTTATTGACTGCCGCCTTGTTTCCCGCGGAGGAAGCGCAGGGAGTCGAGGATGGCGCGGTCGAGGGTCTTGATTTTTTCGCGATTGGTGCAACGGTTGCTCTTGATGGAGGCCGGGAAGCGGGAGCCGTCGGCACGGAGGAAGGCGCCGCAGAGGGTCTGCCACTTGAGGCGGTTGCCGCCGGCACAATGGATGAGGCCGAGCTGCCAGAGGGTGTCGACGAGGTGGTTGAGCATGTCGGAAGGGCCGAGCCAGAGGACCCACGGCGGGTCGGAGGAGCGCTCCTGCTCGTTGAGGGCCAGGCCCAGGCAGCGGCGGAGAGCCGTCTGCTGGTCGCGGTCGGAGGCGATGAGGCCAGCCGCCGCGAGTCGTGAGATGCCGTCGCGCAGGGGCTCGACACCGATGGCATAGCGGTCGCCAAGCCACACAAAATGGCGCTCGACAGTGGCTGACAAGGGCTTCTCAGCCTCGACAACCGTCGACGCTGAATCGACGCTTCCGGGAAAGAGGTTCTGCTCGAGGGCGAGGAGCGCCTTGATGTCGCGTGCCCGCGAGAGGCAGATGCGCGCCCATTCGGGGTCGGGCCACTGGCGATAGAAACCGCGCCAGAGGGCCATCTGTTCCTCGAGGGGGAGGTGTCGGCGGGTCATAAAACGCTGCAATACATCGGCATCGGCGGGCAGAAACTCGCCGCAGCACTCCACTACTTTTTCCTTATATACCTGTTTTTCTGACGATAAGGGTGCGGAGACTGTGTATGGAACATGGTAATCGACACTGCAAAGGTAAATATTTTTTTCTTTCCGTACAAGTTTTTTTTAACATTTTATTGTCGCAAAACTATCGCAAAACAAACGCTTAGCGTCGCGAAACCCAAGGAATCCATGCGCTGCAAGAACGATAAATTTCATGTCTAAAGGAGCTGATTCATAGTCAGAAAAAGCGCTCTACCTTTGCCATCGATTGTTTAACCCACAAAAGACAAAAGAAATGATGACAAAAGAAGAACTGCAGGAGATCCTGCACGAACTGGAGCTTGACTACGAGGCCGAGCCGACATTGATTTATCTTTTCTACACCACGCCTGACGGCAGGGTGAACAACTTCAGCATCAGCATGCGCCATGGAGGGCACCTGACCGACCAACAGTTGGAGCGACTGATGCGCCGCGAGTATCCCGCTTCACGGCAGGGGATGGTGATACATGCCGAGCGGCCCGAGGCGACACCCGACAACGTGGAGTGGCTCGACACCGCCGACGTGTGCCGTATGCTACATATCTCACGCAAGACGTTGTGGAAATGGACCCGGCGAGGATTGTTCACCCCCTCGAGGGTGGAGGGCAAGATCTTCTACAGCCGTACGGAGATCAACAATGTCATTGCCGACAACCTGCTGCAGGAGAATGGACGGGTGGACAAGACGGCATACACACTCCTCAGGCATCCCCCCAAGGGATGACCTTGACATGATGAGTGATTGCATGGGACGAGCGATGAGGAAAACTGTCACTTTCGGTTACTTTGCAGGAAAAGGCGTTTACATTTGAAGGGGTAACACGGTTTGGGCCGTAAATTGTCATTGTCGTCGCGACCGACAGAAAAAAAATCAGTATTAACCCTTTAAAACATTTAAAAATTATGGCAAAAATCAGTTGGGGAATCCTCGATGGATTCATTGGAAAAGTGGGCACCGTTGTGGGCTCGTTCTGGAAAGGCAAACCGGTGATGCGCGCCTACAAGCGCCAGATCCGCAATCGCAATAGCGAGGCACAGCAGTTGGTGCGCACCCGCTTCGCAGCCATCACCTCCTTGTCCGGCGCCTTCCTCTCGGCCATCCGCCTCGGCCTCGCCGAAGTGGCTCGCCGCAACCGCACCACGGAAGGCAACGTCTTCATCCAGCTTAACTGGGATCATGTCCATGCGGCCATCCCCGGCACCGCCACGATAGACTTCGCCGACCTCCTCATCGCCAAGGGCAACCTCCCCGAGGCTCAGCTGGATGCCCCCTCCTTCACCACCCCCCTTGAGGTCGACGTCGCACAGGTAGACTCCTCCTCCGTCATCGGCGCCGACAGCGACGACATGGTCTTCCTCTACGTCTACTCCCCCGATGCCAAGGCCGGCATCCTCAGCGATCCCTACTCCCGCACCGAAGAGACCCTCAAGGTCACCGTGCCCGACTACTGGAACGGCCACCTGGTACACGTCTGGGGCTTCGCCATAGGCGCAGGGCCCGACAACGAGGGCAGAATCAGCAACAGCCGCCACCTCGGCAGCGGCACCATCAGCTGACGCATCACATCCCCACACACAGCAATGGGAGCTTCCTCGGAGGCTCCCATTTTTTTTCCCTGCCGCCGTCGAGGAGTCGACAGACGAGGTGCACGGACGTGAAAAAAAATGGCAAAAAAAGACGCCACCGGCCGCGTTGTCATCCCTCCCTCCCCCTTCCATTCTTCATTCATCATCCCCATTCATCGCTGTCCTCCGGCGTTTACTTCCTCCGCATCAACACCGACACCGGCGTCGCCTCAAAGAAGCTGATAGTGAAGTAGCGACCCTATCTGGTAGAAGAGTGTGGAGACTATCCAGGCGAGGCCTATGGTGTAGACGATGGTGAAAACCGCCCACTTCCATCGCCCGCTCTCGTTCTTGATGGCCACGACGGAGGAGATGCACGGCATGTAGAGCAGGATGAAGAGCAGCATGGAGGCTGCCGAGAGGGGCGACATATTGTTGCGCACCAGTTCGCTGATGCGGCGTTCGTTCTCCTGGCTCTCGCTGTCTTCTTCGAGCGTTACGGCCTCCTCGTCGGAGGTGGCGTAGACGACGGCCATGGTGGAGGCCACGACCTCCTTGGCACCCACGCCCGCCAGCAGCGACACACTCTGGCGCCAGTCGAAGCCACAGGGCCGCATGACGGGCTCTATGGTCTTGCCTATCTTGGCCATGTAGCTGTTCTCCGCCTGCACCCGCCGGTCGGGGTTGGTGGGGAAGTAGCTGAGAGCCCACACCACGATGCTGGCGCCAAGGATGATGGTGCCCATCTTCTTGAGGTATTCCTTGCCCTTCTCCCAGGTATGGCGCAGCACGGCCTTGGCGGTGGGCATGCGGTAGGGCGGCAGCTCCATGACGAAGGGAAGGCTCTCGCCCTTGACGAAGAAACGGCTGAAAAACTTGGCCATGAGGACCGACATCACCATGCCGAGGAGGTAGAGCCCCATGAGCACGAAGGCAGCCCACTGGCTGAAGAAGGCCGTAACGAGGATGACATAGACGGGGATACGGGCGGAGCACGACATCATGGGGATGACGAGCATGGTCAGGAGGCGCGACTTGCGGTCCTCTATGGTGCGCGTGGCCATGATGGCCGGGACATTGCAGCCGAAGCCCATGATCATGGGGATGAAACTCTTGCCGTGGAGGCCCATGCGGTGCATGAGCTTGTCCATGATAAAGGCGGCCCGGGCCATGTAGCCGCTGTCTTCCATAAAGGAGATGAAGAGGTAGAGGATGAGGATATTGGGCAGAAAGACCAGCACCGACCCCACGCCGGCGATGATGCCGTCGCAGAGGAGGCTCTTCAGGGGTCCCTCGCTCATGGCGTCACCCACCTGCTCCCCCAGCCACCCGAAGAGGGCTTCGAGCCAATCCATAGGGTACTGCCCGATGGCGAAGGTGCAGAAGAAGGTGAAGAACATGACGACGAGGAACACCGGGTAGCCGAGCCAGCGGTGGGTCACCAGGGCGTCGATCTTGTCGGTATGCGCATGAAGCGTGCTCTTCTCGTTCTTGCTGTAGCATTCCGCCAGGGCTCCGCGCACGAAGGCATATTTGGCATCGGTGATGGCCGACTCGATATCCTGAGGCTCCTCTTCGACCGTCACCTGATGGCCCTTGCTGATATCCTTGTCCACCAGGCGCCGTCCTATCTCTTTCTTGAACCTGTCGGCTATCTCATCGCGCATCTTCAGCACGCTGCCGTCGGGGTCGCGCTGCTGCACATACGTCTCCAGCTGCTTGTCGTTCTCCAGGATCTTGATGGCCAGGAAGCGCGTGGACAGCGTGTCGCTGAAGCCATGCTCATACAACTCCGTGCGCAGACGGCTGATACAACGCTCCAGGTCCCGACCGTGGTTGACATGGATGTGGCGGTAGGACGGTGTCGCCAGCTCTCTCTCGGCGTCTTGATTCCGCTCATAGACATCGATTATCGTGTCGAACAGCTTATCGATACCCTTGCCGGAACGTCCGGTGGTGGGGACGATGGGCATGCCCAGCAGGGTGCTCAGCTGCCCAATGTCGAGGCTGTCGCCGCTACGCTTCAGCTCGTCGAACATGTTCAGCGCCATCACCATCGTGATGTCCATGTCGATGAGCTGCGTGGTGAGGTAGAGGTTGCGCTCGAGGTTGGAGGCATCGACGACATTGAGGATGATGTCGGGGTTCTTCTCTATGATGTGGCGGCGGACGTAGAGCTCCTCGGGCGAGTAGGCGGAGAGCGAATAGGTGCCGGGCAGGTCGACAAGATGGAACGTGTAGCCGCCATGTGTGAACGTGCCCACCTTCTCGTCGACGGTGACGCCACTGTAGTTCCCCACTCGCTCATGGGCATGGGCAGCGATGTTGAAGATGCTGGTCTTTCCGCAGTTGGGGTTGCCCACGAGGGCCACGTTGATGGTCTTCGACCGCTCCTCGGCGATATGGTGCATGGCGCCGTACTCGGGAGCCTCCAGGGGCGTATAGTCGTCGTGATGGATTATCTCCCTCTCGGCCTCTTTCTCCGACACTATCTCCACCTTCCGGGCATCGCTGCGCCGCAGCGACACCTCGAAGTTCATGATTCGGTATTTTATAGGGTCGTTCAGCGGTGCGTTGAGGATGGTCTCCACGGTGACACCTTTGATGAATCCCATCTCTATGATGCGCTTGCGGAAGGCTCCGTGGCCTGTCACACGCACGACCACACCACGTTCTCCTGTCTGTAGTTCAGATAGTAACATAGTTTATGTAGTAATTATTTTTTTTGCAAAGATAAGAAAAAAGGTGACCCCGCGGGGTCACCATTATTGGTGAATTATTGTAAAAACAGCGTCCTTTTTTATAGCAGGCGCTTCAGTGCGGCGACGAAGTTGTGTATATCTTCCTCGGTGGTATCGAAGGAGCACATCCAGCGGACGACGTTGGCGGCCTCGTCCCAGTCGTAGAAGAAATACTCCTGCTGCAGCGCATGCCAGACCTCGGCAGGCAGCTGCACGAAGACACTGTTGACCTGCACGGGATACATCACACGGACACCCAGAGCCTTCACTTCGCCATAGAGCAGCTGCGCCATGCGGTTGCTGTGTTCGGCGTTGCGACGCCATAGATCTGTGGTCAGGTAAGCCTCGAACTGGGCCGCCATGAAGCGCATCTTGCTGCAGAGCTGTGTCATCTGCTTGCGGCGGTATTTGAGGTCGACGTCGAGCGCCGGATTGAGGATCACACAACTCTCACCCATCAGCAACCCATTTTTCGTGCCGCCGAAAGAGAGGCAGTCGACGCCCAGGTCGGTGGTCATCTCCTTGAAAGAGCATCCGAGGGCTACGGCAGCATTGGCCAGACGGGCCCCGTCGATATGGAGGTACATCCCATGGCTGTGTGCCAGGTCGGCCAGCGCCTTGATCTCCTCGCGGGTGTAGAGGGTCCCGAGTTCGGTGCTCTGGGTGATGCTGATGGCTTTGGGTTGCGAATGGTGCTCGAAGCCGAAACCGTGAAGGCGTGTCTTCACCAGCGACGGCGTCAGCTTGCCGTCGGGGGTGTCCACCGTCAGCAGACGGCATCCCACCACGCGCTGCGGCGCTCCGCATTCGTCGACATTGATATGTGCTGTCTCGGCACACACCACAGCCTCATGCGAGCGGCACATGGCGTCGATATTCATCACATTGGCTCCCGTGCCGTTGAAGACGAAATAGACCTTGGCTTGTGCTCCGAAGTGCTGACGGAACACCTCCTCGGTGCGGGCGCACCACTCGTCGTCGCCATAGGCGAGGGCATGGTCGCTATTGGCTGCAGCTATCGCCTGCAGGATCTCGGGGCTGATACCCGAGTGATTGTCACTTCCGAATCCTCGTTTCATATAACCTTTATTATTTCCACGCTAACGCTTTAGAATTGAAAAATGAAACATTAGAATTGAAAATTCACGCATTCACACATTAAAATACTGACGCATTAACGCATTCACACATTAACGCATTATCACTTATCCATCGTATACAAGAACTCTTCGTTATCTCTGGTGTGCACCATCTGCTTCTGGAGGAACTCCATAGCCTCGACGGGGGTGAGGTCGGTGAGGTGGTTGCGGAGCACCACGCTGCGTGCCAGAATGTCGGGCTTGACGAGGAGGTCGTCGCGACGGGTGGAGGAGGCCGTGAGGTCGATGGCGGGGTAGATGCGCTTGTTGGACAGCTTGCGATCCAGTTGCAGCTCCATGTTGCCGGTACCCTTGAACTCCTCGAAGATGACATCGTCCATCTTGGAACCCGTGTCGGTGAGGGCCGTGGCGATGATGGTCAGCGAGCCTCCGTTTTCTATCTTGCGGGCGGCGCCGAAGAAACGCTTGGGCTTCTGCAGGGCGTTGGCTTCGACACCTCCGCTGAGCACCTTGCCGCTGGCGGGCTGCACGGTGTTGTAGGCGCGAGCCAGGCGGGTGATGGAGTCGAGCACGATCATCACGTCGTGGCCGCACTCGGTGAGACGTTTGGCTTTCTCCAGGACGATATTGGCGATGCGCACATGACGGTCGGCGGGCTCGGCGAAAGTGGAGGCGATGACCTCGGCCTTCACCGAACGCTGCATATCGGTAACCTCCTCGGGGCGCTCGTCGATGAGCAGCACCATGAGGTACACCTCGGGGTGGTTGAAGGCGATGGCATTGGCCACCTCCTTCAGGAGGGTCGTCTTACCTGTCTTGGGTTGTGCCACGATGAGACCTCGCTGACCCTTTCCTATGGGGGTGAAGAGGTCGATGATACGTGTGGAGAGCGTCTCCTGCGGATGACCCGTGAGCTTGAACTTCTGGTTGGGGAAGAGCGGCGTCAGGCTCTCGAAGGGGATGCGGTCGCGCACCCGGTCGGGTGCCAGCCCGTTGATCTCAAGGACCTTGACCATGGGGAAGAATTTGTCCCCTTCGCGGGGTGGACGCACCTTGCCACGCACGGTATCACCCGTCTTGAGGCCATAGTTGCGTATCTGCGCGGGCGAGATGTAGATGTCGTCGGGTGAGGAGAGATAGTTATAGTCACTCGAGCGGAGAAAGCCATAGCCGTCGGGAACCATCTCGAGGACCCCCTCGGCTTCGATGACACCTTCGCGCTCGAAAGCATATTCATGTCGATGCTCCTCCTTGGGCTCCTGCTTCGGCTCCTGCCTGTGTTCAGAAGGCTGTTCCGCCGGTCGTTCCTGTCTCGGCTCCCGTTCCTGCTGTCGCTGTTCCTGATGCTGCTCCTGCCTTTGCTCCTGTCTCTTCTCGCGGGCAGGGTCCTGCTGCATACCTTGTTTCTGGCCTTGCCGCTGTCCCTGTTCCGGCTTTTCCTCTCCCTTCTCTTCCTTGGCTTCGGCGGGTTGTGCCGGAGCGGCTTCGGACACAGCGTCCTGGGCATTTTTGCGCGGACGGCCGCGTTTCTTCTTGGCGGGTTGCGCCTGTGCCTGGGGCTGTGCCTGTTCGGCCGCCTCTCCACCTGCCTCGGGTGCCGCCTGACGCTCAGGGGCAGCGGCTTCTCTGGCGGCTTCAGGACGGTCGGCCTGACGGAACAGCAGACGACCCGAAGGGCTCATCACCTCGGGAACCTCGGGGACTTCGGGCATCTCTAGCGACGAAAGTTGGAAATTCAAGTCGGGCAACGCAGGGTGTTCCTCTGCCACCGAGGCTTGCGCGGGAGTAGCTTTGCGACTCTTGTGGAGCTCCGGGTTCTTCATTGTCGACTCGGCAAGCAGCTTCGGCTTCATATGCTGGCGACGGTGCGATCTACGGTCGTCGTCCATAGATGACGTAAAGGGTTTCTCGGAATTTCCTCCCATATTTCTCTGCTCTTTGGCACTGTTCTGCTCTCTTACTGGGTTTTCTGCCTGGTGATCCAGGATCTTGTAGATCAGTTCCTGCGCATCCATGCGCGTGGCTTTGGGTATGCCCATCTCTTTTGCCATCTCGATTAGTTCGATATGGGCCTTGGCAGTCAGTTCAGATTTACTATACATGTTAAAATAGTTGTTCCTCTCTTGTGTGATTTATTTTTTCAGGGAAAGTGAATAAGATGCTTATTATCAAATACTCTCACAGATCCAACCAGTCCTCTTATCCTTGATTTGACGATGCAAAAGTAATCCTTTTTTTCCAATTGGAGAAAAAAAATTTACCATTTTTTTATTTTTTTCTCTCAGATATAAAAAAAATATGTAATTTTGCATTCGATTTAGTGATTGAATTTATACATATAATTAAATAGAAATATGAACATTCCTGCAAATCTGAAGTACACCCAGGACGACGAATGGGTGCGTATCGAAGGCGAATTTGCTTTCGTTGGTATTACTGATTACGCCCAGCACGAACTTGGCGACATCGTCTTTGTCGACGTCACCTGCGAAGGCGACACCGTCGAGGCTGGCGAGCCCTTCGGCTCTGTCGAGGCCGTCAAGACCGTTGCCGACCTGCTGATGCCCGTCAAAGGTGAGGTGGTTGAATTCAACGCCGCTCTTGAGGATGCTTCCGCCATCAACGCCGACCCCTATGGCAATGGCTGGATCATCAAGATCAAACCCGAGAACATGGCCGACATCAACGCCCTTATGGACGCCGCTGCCTACACCGCCAAGATCGGTGCATAAGTTCCACTTATCGAAAAAAGAATGGCTGCCTTGTAGGGCAGCCATTCTTTTTTTCCTCTTGTCTCTTCGAATCAATCTTTGTCTTCCAGCACCGTGAGCCGGCCGTCGGAATAGCGAAGGCGAAACTCTTTCACCTCCACTGCCTCGGCATAAAGCTCATGGATGAAGTCGTAACTCAAAATCTCCGAAATATCAATAATCCTGTCGATATCCAAGGTCTTGCGGTTGAAGATGTCGTAGACATTTTTTCTGTGACAGCAGATACGCTTGGCGAATTCCGTCACCGTCATATTCTTCTCGCGCAGCACGCGCTTTATCTCTGTCCCGATATGAATATCTTTCCTGAACGTTGTCATATAATTACTTTTTTTTCCAATCTCTCCATTAACGGCTTATTTATATCTATAGTATTTTTCAATTTGTTTTTTAACACTAATCAAAACATTTTTACCAAATTAACATAAAAATGTAACCTCTCAGCATACACTGACTACACAATATTTTTTTTTCATCAGCGTTATAGCAGATATTTTTTAGCGCAAGCATCCCGAAACAGAAATAAAAAAAACAACACAACAATATGGCAAACCAAGACGAGTTTTTCAAAAAAGTGGTATCCCACGCCAAGGAATACGGCTTCATCTTCCCCAGCAGTGAAATCTACGACGGCCTTGCCGCCGTCTACGACTACGGCCAACTCGGCACCGAACTCAAAAACAACATCAAGCAATATTGGTGGCGTGCCATGGTGCAGATGCACGAGAATATCGTGGGCATCGACAGCGCCATCTTCATGCACCCCCGCATCTGGAAGGCCTCCGGCCATGTCGACGCCTTCAACGACCCCCTTATCGACAACAAGGACAGCAAGAAGCGCTACCGCGCCGACGTGCTCATCGAAGACCACATCGCCAAGATTGAGGAGAAGATAGAGAAAGAGTGCGAGAAAGCCCACAAGCGCTTCGGCGACGCTTTCGACCGCCAGCAGTTCGTCTCCACCAACGCCCGCGTGCTGGAGCACCAGAAAAAAATAGATGAAATCCACGAACGCTATGCCGACTGCATGAACCGCAACGACCTCGACGGCCTTAAGCAGCTCATCCTCGACCTCGAGATCGTCTGCCCCATCAGTGGCACCCGCAACTGGACGGATGTGCGCCAGTTCAACCTCATGTTCGCCACGAAGATGGGCTCCGTCATCGACGACAGCGACACCCTCTACCTGCGTCCCGAGACGGCACAGGGCATCTTCGTCAACTTCCTCAACGTACAGAAGAGCGGCCGCATGAAGATCCCCTTCGGCATCGCCCAGATAGGCAAGGCCTTCCGCAACGAGATTGTGGCGCGCCAGTTCATCTTCCGCATGCGCGAGTTCGAGCAGATGGAGATGCAGTTCTTCGTCCGTCCCGGCGAGGAGATGAAATGGTTCAACCAGTGGAAACAGACGCGTCTGGCCTGGCACAAGGCCCTCGGCCTGGGCGACGAGAAGTACCGCTTCCACGACCACGAGAAGCTGGCGCACTACGCCAATGCCGCCACGGACATCGAGTTCGAATTCCCGTTCGGCTTCAAGGAGCTCGAAGGCATCCACAGCCGCACCGACTTCGACCTGTCGCAGCACCAGAAGTTCTCCGGCCGCAAGATCCAGTATTTTGATCCCGAGACCAACGAGAGCTACACGCCGTACGTCATCGAGACCTCGATCGGCCTCGACCGTACCTTCCTGGCCATCCTGTCCTCGGCCTATACGGAAGAAAAGCTTGAAAACGGTGAGGAGCGCGTCGTGCTGCGCCTGCCGGCCTGCATCGCGCCGGTCAAGCTGGCCGTGCTGCCGCTCGTCAAAAAGGACGGTCTGCCCGAGAAGGCCCGCGAGATCATGGACGACTTGCGTTTCGAATTCAACTGCCAGTACGATGAGAAAGACTCCATCGGCAAGCGTTATCGCCGCCAGGACGCCATCGGCACGCCTTACTGTATCACGATTGACCACGACACCCTGGAAGATGGCTGCGTGACGCTCCGCGACCGCGACACCATGCTCCAGGAACGCATCCCCATCGCCCGCCTGCGCGATATCGTTTCCGAGAAAGTGAGCATGAAACCCCTTTTCAAACAGATCCACAAGGTCTAATAAAGAAGAGAGCGCCTTTACGGCGCTCTCCGTCGGGATGACACGACTCGAACGTGCGACATCTTGGTCCCAAACCAAGTGCGCTACCAACTGCGCCACATCCCGATAGGCTGCAAAGATAGCTAAAAAACAGCACTCAAGAACTATTTTCCGTCGAGCAAGATGAAAGCGGCCCAATAGTAGGGTGACGAGAAGTCTTTGCCCTTGTAGTTCTTGACCGCTTTCTGGGCAGCCTTCAGGGCGTCGGTTTTTGAAAGACCCTTCGCCAGTTGCTTGTAGAAGGAGGTCATCAGCAGACGGGTGGCATCGTCATCGACTTCCCAGAGGCTCATCAGGATGGTGTTGACGCCGGCCTTCTTGAAGCCGCGCTGCAGACCGAAGACGCCTTCGCCGCTTACTTCGCCCAGGCCTGTCTGGCAGGCCGAGAGGACCAGCAGATCCGTTCCGCGGAGGTCGAGATGGGCGATTTCCTTGGCTGTCAGGATGCCGTCTTCCACCCCTTCCTGCTTTTCGCGGCCGCGCAGGGTGTTGTTGGCGCCGGCGAACAACAGACCGGACCGTGTCATCGACACATCTTCGTGCACACCGCCGTCTTCGACAATACGACCGAGGCGTTCGCCGAAGGAACGGGCCTGCCGGCCATTCCAATAGAAACCGTGTGTGGCGATGTGGATGATGTTCTCGCGCCTTCCCGAGAGATCCTTGAACGAGGCTTCGGTGCCTTCTTCTCCCATGCGGAGCGTGTTGTCCAGGCCGGATTGGCGGAGCATCGCATCGATTTCCCGGGCCTCCGATTCCGTGCCGGGCAGATCGGCGACCATCAGGCTGCCGCCTGCACCGCGGATGTCGAGCGAATCAACGCTGAAGAAAATATCATCCGGAATGCTGCGCTGCGCGTATTTCCGGCTGTCGGCCAACAGCACTTCTTCTGAAGCACCGTACTTCAGGCCTCCGAAGACGGCTGAGCGGCTGCGTTCCGCCTCTCCGCGATCGACGACTAATTGCCGGGTCGAGGACAGGCGGTAGAGATTCTTCTGGTTGTTGAAGGGTCCCTTTCCCTGATCGGCATACTCGATGGCGGTCTGGTACAGTTCGCCTGAAGGGCCGAAGTAAATGTCCCTAACGCCCTTCAGCTCCGACGCAAGGGGTTTCCAAACCAGGTTATACAACTCCTTGTCGCTGTAAAGCAGCCCATTGGAATTTCTTCGTCCTTCGTATTTCGCTTTCAGCGCTTTGAGGTCCTTCAAGTCGAACAGTTCGACGAAATGCGGCGCATCGTAACCCGGCTTAACCGTGAGGGCGCAGTACACGGTCGTATCTTCGGACACCGGAACCTCCAGGAATTCAATGGCGATGTCGTTTTTCCCCAAGGCGGACTGCACGTCCTTCCAATTGATCGACAGGTTCCTCGTATAGTCGCCGAACGCTTTGCTTTTCTGCTGGAGCTCCTGCTCGAGCGTCTCGCAGACCCGGGCAAGGGAGTCGGCCGGCATCGGGCGCTCCGCAATGGGCAACTCGAGGATTCTGTCCAGTTGCAGGCGTTCCATGTGGAGCCGGTCGTACAGCGACAGCGCTGCTTCGTCGCCACTCTCAAGGATAAGCCGGCGCATCTCCGTCTCCACATTCAGCAACAGTCCCTTCGAGAACAAGGCGGCGTCGTAGGAGGCGCTGAGGAAGGGCTTGTCGTCAGAGAGGATGCGTGTCTGCTGTGCGATCTCTTTCGCAAAATCGTTTTTATACTTGTCCCAGAACAAGCTCCGCTGGTTCTGCGAGAGATAGGTGAAAGCTTCCAGCACGGTTCCGGAAACGAGGGAAAGATAGTCGCGGAAATAAGAGGATGAGGCGTCCCGGTCGCCTTGCGCTGCATAGGCACTGCCGAGATAGAAGAGGCTCGTGATGTTATCCTGATAGCGGTCGCCGAACTGTTCGCGATAGACGTTCAAGGCTTCCTGAAAACACGGGATTGCCTTGGCATCGTCGCCCACATTGTGGTAGTAGGTTCCGAGATTGTTGAGATACCTCGCATAATCGGGGTGCTTTTCGCCGACGATTTCCCGCGTTATATCCAGCGCTTGCTGATAATACGGATACGATTGGGCAAAGTCGCCCAGAAGCGTATACGTGATGCCGAGTCCTGAGTAAAAGCCGGCACAATACATATTGTCCTCGCCCACCGTGGCGCGATAAATCGCCAGGGCATCGTTGAAATACGCAATGGCCTTGTCGTATTCACCCATCTCGAAATACGTGTTTCCGAGATTGCCCAGGCCCAACGCATAGTACGGACTCTGTTCGCCGAAAGCATTCCGATAGATTTCGGTAGCTTTTGCAAAATACTCGCTCGACTTGACATAGTCGCCAAGGTCGGAATAGCAGCGGCCCAGATTGTTGACGGCATTCCCGTAAAACGGATGCTCCACGCCCACCAGCTGCTCGTAGATATCCAATGCGCGGGTCAGGTATT
>JAEEGG010008293.1_pt1 | contig 23615 bp, 14 predicted proteins | sample 9134161 | NCBI WGS metagenome assembly JAEEGG01 (sample SAMN16246543, study PRJNA631951) | gut metagenome | biome: gut microbiome; feature: rumen; material: CR-attached | host: Bos | place: Iran: Karaj | collected 2018-10
CTCTGCCCGTAGTAGTTGTTGAATGTTTCCAAATAGTCGGCGGCGGCTTCGTCCGCTGTCGCGCCGAAAAGCAGTTCAAGCACCGCGCATGCGAAGCCCGTGCGGTCCTTTCCCTCCTTGCAGTGGAGAAGGCAGGGCGTGGCATTGGTCGCGATGAAGCGGAACGAGTCGGCGATTCCCGCCGCGAAGTCCGGCGCCGAGACATCCACGCCCATGGGGTGGAAAAGCGTGGCGCAGCCCGACACGTGCGAGCCTTTCCAACCGGGAAGCGCCCGCGCCTCGTCGCCGGAGTTGACCATGTTGACGACCGTGCGGACGCCTGCGGCCTTCGCCGCCGCATCGGCGAAGACAGCGCGACCAATCACAGGGTCAATCGGCGAGGAGCTTCGGTAGAGGACACCTGTCGCCAGAGCCGGCGCGTTTACGCTGCGGAAATTGGCGAACTGGGCGTCCGTGAGCTTCGGGTAGTCGCCGCGGGCGTTTGTGCGCACGAGTTCGGCATCGACGGTCGAGGCGGAGGTCTCGCCTTTCTTCTGGAGGCGAATGACCACCGGCAACGGAAAAGAAAGGTCTACCGCGGGTTTCCATGCATTCACTTTTCCATCGGCTGTGGTCAGGCGGTGCGCGATGCCGAGACGTGTTGCGGCGTCGCCGTAGAAGATGGTGGTGAACAGGGGTCGTGTCGGCTCCGGCGACGCCACAAGCGCAAATTCCCCCGGTGCTACTTGGCGGTAGTTGGCGACAACGGGCATGGGGACTTCGTTTCCGGCGATGGCGACAACAACAGTGTCAGACACCGAAATGCCGTTGGTGAGAAAAGCGCCTGAGGTAATATCGAAGTGGAGGCCGCCGTACTTGTCGATGCGCTCGGGGCCGGATAGCGCGGTGACAACCTGCGGAGGTGGCGGCAGGGTGCGGCATGCTACGAAGAGAAGGCCGCAGAGGGCGGAAAGGAAGACTTTGAATTTTGTCATGGCGTTATCCTTTATCTGTTATCTCGCTTATGTTAGTCGCGTTTCTCGCGACGACAACAAGCGTTCCGGGGATTGCGGCGAGTTCGCCTTCGTTGTCGGCCCAGTCGACATTGGTGTACGGCGGCTTCGCCTTCGTGCCGTCGGGAAGCGTTTCGTCGAGTTCGGCAGGCTCCTCGATGGCGACCACCTCCAATCCGGCGTCGCGCATCCAGCGAAACCATGAGGATACGGGGTAGGCGCGAGAAATGACCTCAATCCGGCCTTTCTTGCGGCGGATGTCGTCGGGCGGGTTGAAGTAGTTGCGCAGAAAGAGCCCCATGCATTCTGCGCCGCCCTCTTCGTCGAAGCCCTCGACCCAGTCGCCGTTGTAGAGCGGATGGACAGTGGAGAGAACAAGCGTGCCGCCTGGGCGAAGCGCCTGCGCCGCGCGGCCGATGACGTCGGCGGGGTTGTCGGCGAATTCCATCGCGTGGGAGGAGTGGATCAGGTCGTACGGGCCTTTGAAGCGCGCGGGCCAGCGGTCAAGCGCGCCCTTGGAGAAAGAAATCTTCACTCCTTCGCGGCGGGCGAGCGTCCGCGCGTGCTTCAGTTGCTCGGCGGAGATGTCGAATGCGTCGCAGGAAAGGCCTTGTTTGGCGAGCCAGACGCTGTTTTGTCCGCCACCGCAGCCGAGCTCAAGGGCGCGCATGCCGGGATTAAGCTGCGGCAGGAGACGCAGGCGGCTTTCACCGGGGATTTGCGGGCCGTAGTGGAAGTCATCGGTTGAAATCTCCATGACGCGCTGGTAACGGGCGGAGAGATTGTCCCAGTAGAGCCGTTGCATCGGCTCCATTGATTGTCTAGATGTTTTCAAGCAAATCGTGAAGCTGCAAAAGGGTCATGAGTCGGGCGTCGAGGGAGTGGCCGGCGCGGTATGAGATGGCGGTTCCGACGAAGCGGCCGGGAAGGAGCGCGATGGCGGCGAGGAGGTCAAGCGTCGCGCGGTGCCAGACGGCTTCGTAGTTGCGACCTTCGAGGTCGAACTGGGGGAGGGGTGCGTTTACGTAGCGGCGGCGTCCATGGATGAGGATGTTCTTCTTGGTGTAGCCGAGATGGCGCATGTCCGCGAAGAGGACGCCAATGGTCTTTGCGAGAAACATCTGGGTTTGCGTGGCGTTGGTTCGTGCGCCGGCGCCGTGGACGAAGTTGTCGCGCGTGACGTCAAAAACGATCCGCTGCTGGCCGAGGATGCTCTTCCAGTCGATGGCGACGTCCATCGTAAGCTTGCGCTGTCCTTTACGGGCCGGGAGGAGGGTGACGAAGTCGCCGCGTCCGCCGCCGATGGTGACAGGCTCCTTCACGGTGATAATCGGGGCGTCGCCACCGATTGCCGACGGAACAATTCCAGCGCGTTCGAAGGCTTCAACCAGATCGAGGCTGCTGCGGTCGAAGAGGGGCGGATCGCCGTTGTCGGTTTCGATGAGGAGATCATCGACACCGAGGCCCTGGCGGAGGGCGATGATGTGCTCGGCCATGCGGAGGTAGTTGTGGGGCGAGCCACTGCGAAGCACGATATTGCGTGTGGCGGTCCAGACGTTTCCGGGGCACACCTCAATGGGCAATTGCTCAACTTGGTCCGTGCGCTTGATCCACCATCCAGGCCTTGACGACGGGCGGAAGGTAAGGGTGCGCCGGGCCTTGCCGTAGAAAGTGCCAGGACCGGTGACTGACACCGCTTCGCCCAGAGTGGTGCGTTGTGCGAGGAAGCCGGCGTCATCGCCGTCGACGACGCGGCGATCGTCGATTTTCTGTCCGGCCCATTTGCCGACGGCCTTTTCAATGGCGCTCTTTTCGCCGGCGATGATTTTGCCTAATTCGTACATTGTTAGTTCCTAGTTCCTAGTTTCGAGTTTCGGGTTTCAGGTTTCGGGTTCAAACGGGTAAATGGACAAACGATTAAACGATGAGAGGCTTAAGCCGTTCCAAGGCTCATGCGGTCGAGCCAGTAGGCGAGAACAGTTGATTCGGGGAGGGTTTTGTCGGCCTGGCGGGCGATGTCTTCGGCGTATCCGATGTTGTGAAGTGCCTGCGAGAGCGTAATTTTCTGCGCCCGTGCGCGGAGGGTGTCGATGTATTCCGGGTAGTTGAGCGAGGTCTCGTCGCCTCCGGCGCGCAGAATCAGCAGATCGCGGAACCAACGCTGGAGGGCAACCATGAAAAGGGAGCGGTATTCTCGATAGCGGGCGCTGACTCGAGCCTCGACCTCGTTCTTGTCCTGATCGAGTTCATCCGATTCCGCATCGATTTCGCCTTTGATCTCGTCCTCGACCGAGTCCTTGATCGCGTTCATGACGGACGAGAGTTTCGCGGCGAGCGCGGCGGAGGCAAGGGGACCCGAACTACGCGTACTGGCAAGGGCGGCCAGAATCTGGCCCCTGTATGGTTCGGGAAGCTCGGCAGACTGTTCTGCGATGTCAATGCGCTGGCAACGTGAGCGTATTGTCGGCAGAAGCTGCTGTGGCGCATCGGTGAGGAGTAGGATGAGCGTTTGCGCCGGTGGCTCCTCGAGAACCTTGAGGAAGGCGTTGGCGGCGGCCTCGTTCAGGCGGTCGGCACCGGCGATGACTGCAATTTTCCATCCACCTGAGAAGGAGGTCTCGCCAAGCCATGGTATGAGATAGGGCGGGGACATCGGGTTGCCGGGGCTGTCGCGCATCTGATCCACAGAGATGACGCGCGACTTTTTCATCGGATAGACCCAGAGGGTGTCGCACCATGTCTTGGCGGCGATTTGGCGGCAGATGTCGCACTTGCCGCAAGGGGCGTCCGCCTCGCGGCACGAGAGCTTCTGCGCCATGTGCGTTGCGAGTTCGGCTGCGCCGCCGCGCGGCGATCCAACCACAAGATACGCATGGGCGAGGCGGCCGGAATCGGCCGCTCTCGTCATCATTTCCTTTGCCTCCGAAAGCAACATGGTACTAGTATAGCATAAAGCTTTTTGCTTAGAGCTTTTAGCTATCGGCTATTAGCTTTTGGCTATTAGCTAAAAGCCAGAAGCTAAATCAGCCGCTCCCCGTCGTCGCGGCGGATGTAGGGCGTTATTGAGTTCACCTTGCAGGTCGCGCGGTCGAAGTCTATGATGACCCCCTGCAGGACGGCCGGTCCGTGGGCGACTTCGAAGCGGGCGGGGATTCCAGTGGTGAACTTCTGGAGGACCGGCACAAGTTCGCGTCCAATTACTGAGTCGATTGGACCGGTCATGCCGAGGTCTGTGATGTAGGCGGTGCCCTTGGGAAGGATTTGGGCGTCGTTGGTGGGGACGTGGGTGTGGGTTCCGGCGACAGCGGTGACGCGCCCGTCGAGGTAGCGGCCGAGCGCTATTTTCTCAGAGGTCGCCTCTGCGTGGATTTCGACGAAGACGGGACCGTTGTTGGCGGGAAGCTTCTTGAGGATTGCGTCGCAAGTGAGGAAGGGGCAGTCCGAAGGCTGCATGAAGACGCGTCCGAGGACTGAAACGACGGTGATGGGACAAAGCGGCGTCTGCACCGTGACGTAGCCGACGCCGGGGTTGGCGGCCGGAAGGTTCGCGGGGCGGAGCACGCGGTGTTCGCGGGGCAGGAACTGGGGTGTGTCCTTCTGGTTCCAGACATGGTCGCCAAGTGTGAGCACGTCGGCGCCGGCGTCGAGCAGCTCCTTTGCCAGAGCCTCCGTAATGCCGCTTCCGGCGGCGGCGTTCTCGGCGTTGCCGACAACGGCCTGGACCTCGTTGCTGGCCTTTAGCTCGTGAACGACGTTTTTGAAGATACGCCGTCCGGGGCTGCCGACAATATCGCCTGTCCAGAGAAGTCTCAAGTTCCTAGTTCCTGGTTCTTGGTTCCTGGTTTCGGGTTTCGAGTTTCGGGTTCAAGAAGCGCCTAGGCGCGACCAACCGTCAAACTAGCTTGTTCTTGGCCTCGTTTACGCGGAGCTTGCGTCCCTGCACGTCTGCGTCATGGAGGGCCTTGATGGCGGCCTCGGCCTCGGGGCGGTTGGGCATCTCTATGAAGCCGAAGCCCTTTGACTTGTGGTTGAAGTGGTTTGTGATGATTCGCGCGGAGAGAACCTTGCCGTACTTCTCGAACTCCTTGCGAAGTTGCTCCTCGTCGGTGTCGTAGCTCAAGTTGCCGACATAGATTTCGACAACGCCGTCGGGGGTGGGCCTGTGCTTCGGCTTCGAGCCGAGCACCTTGTAGCGCCCGCGCCACGCGCCGGCGAGGTAGCCGACGCAGAGTCCGATGAGCGTTCCGACAATGAACTCGCTCTGCGTTGTGAAAGAGGCGATTTGGCCTCCGGTGTCGGATAGGAATGATGCGATGATCATGGGTCTTCTCCCGCCGGCTCCCGCCGGCTTGTGTCTGGTGTGTGGCGTCTGGCGCTATCGGGTCTCGAGGAAGCCCTGCAGCTTACGCATGCGGGTCGGGTGGCGAAGCTTGCGAAGCGCCTTGGCCTCGATTTGCCTGATGCGCTCGCGGGTCACGTTGAACTGCTTGCCGACCTCCTCGAGTGTGCGCGAGTAGCCGTCGGTCAGGCCGAAGCGGAAGTCAAGGACCTGCCGCTCGCGGTCAGTCAGGGTTGAGAGCACCTCCTGAAGCCGCTCCTTCAGCATGATGTAGGCGGCGGTTTCGGAAGGGTTCTCGGCGGTTACGTCCTGCAGGAAGTCGCCGAACTGGGCGTCGTCGCCGTCGCCGACGGGGTTCTGCAGGGAAATTGGGTGCTGGGCCATGCGGAAAGCGGAGCGGACGCTTTCGACCGGCACCTTCATTTCCTCGGCGATCTCCTCCATTGTGGGATCGCCGCGTCCAAGTTCCTGCACGAGCTTTTTCTGCACGCGCTGGAGCTTGTTGATGCGTTCGATCATGTGGACGGGAATGCGGATTGTGCGCGCCTGGTCGGCGATGGCCCGCGTCGCGGCCTGGCGGATCCACCAGGTGGCGTAGGTGCTGAACTTGTAACCACGCGTGTACTCGAACTTCTCGACGGCCTTCATCAGGCCGGTGTTGCCTTCCTGGATGAGGTCAAGGAACGAGAGTCCGCGGTTCATGTACTTCTTGACAATGGAAATCACAAGCCTGAGGTTTGCCTCGACCATTTCCGCGCGCGCCCTTTCGCCTCGGCGGAGATGCTCACGAAGATTTTTGGACTCAGCCTGAAGTTCGCGTTGCATCATGCAGGCGAGATCTTCAATTTCCGAAATTTGGCGGTTCAACTCGTCAAGTTTGGCCTGCTGCTTCTTTTGACGGTCCTTGCTCTGGTGCTGTATCTTCTGCCGCTCGCGGATCAGGGCGTCGTATTTCGAGAAATACTCATTTTCCGCCTGATTGCACAGGTCCTCGATTACCTTCTGCTTGAAATGCAGATCGGTCACAATTTCCTGGAAACTGGCGCGCGCCTTCTCACGCAACGCGGCGACTTCCGAAAGCTTGGACTTGTCACCCTTCGCCACAAGCTCAAGTTCGTAGGCGGCGTGCATGTCGGCTATTGACTTGTTGAGAGCCTCCTCCAATTGCGGCCGACGGGCCATGTAGTCGGTGTGGTTGTCGTCGAACTTGTCGTCAACGATATGGTCGAAGCGCATCTTGGGATCGCCCGAGCCCGACGGGTCAATGAACACCTCTTTGTCCCTGGAGTTTTCCTGGGCCAGGGCGAGCTTGGACAATAGGTCAAGGCATAGGCGGGGCATGAATCCAAAATGCGTGAACAGCTTTCGGACGCCCGCCTGCGACGCCTCTATGCGCTGGCAGATGTTCTTTTCGTCATCCCGGGTGAGTAGCGGCACCTGTCCCATCTGGTGTAGGTACATTCTGATTGGATCGTCGAAGAAGTCGACCTTTCCAAGGCCCGCACCACCGGCAGAACCAAGTTTGTCCGCGTCGACGGAGTCAACGCGCTTGTACCCTAGTTCGTTTAGAATGGTTTCGAACTTCTCCGCGCCGTCTTCGGACAGCACAGAGGTCGGCAGTACCTGAATCAGGTCCTCGAGCGAGTAGCAACCTCCTCGGGATTCCGCTCTCTCCTTGAGTTCGTCAAGAAATTCCTGGTCGCTGCCTCGCTGTACCTCCTCCTCGGCCGAGGAGTCGAAAAAGTCTTTTAGGCCACCGGAGGAACCGGCGTCATCCTCCATCTCGGCTTCGTCCAGGGCGGCGGGGTCGCGGAACTTGTCGGCACGGCCGAAGTCAAGAGGTTCGGCTTCTGGCATGTCGGAATCGTCATCTGAGGCGACATTGTTGACGGAGTCCTTTTCGTAGGCTTCGGTCTCTTCTATTGAATCGAGCTCCTCTTTTGCGGGGCCTTCCTCGCCGTTTTCATCATTGATGTCGGAAAGGATGTCTTCGTCTACAATGGGTCTTGTGCGTTCATTGGTCTCATAATGGACACCATAATCGGCATTGAATTCTTCCTCAACGTTTTTCCCTTCCCCTTTGTCAAAGGAAGTTTTCTCTGAAATCCGCTCCTTTTGAGCAGCCCTTTTTTGGGGTTTTCCCTTTGTTTGGGCGTCCTTCTTCGGCTCGGGCGTCTTCTTCGTTGCCGGTTCTGGCTTCGCCGCAGTCGGCTTCTGCATGGGGGCGGGTTTCTTGGTCGGCTCGGGTTTCGCCATCGCCTTTTTCTGCGCTGGGGCGGGTTTCTTTGCCGGCGCGGGCTTCGGCGCCGCCTTCTTCTGCGCTGGGGCGGGCTTCTTTGCCGGCGCGGGCTTCGCCGTCGCCTTCTTCTGTGCTGGGGCGGGCTTCTTTGCCGGCGCGGGCTTCGCCAGTGTCTTGTTCGGCTTGGACTTTCCGTCTTTTACAGCCACGACTTGCTTTTTCGCTGTTTTTGCCATGTCTTAGTCTCTTCTTGTTGCGTTATTTTGAAAGCATCGCAGCGCGATGGATCAATAAAAGCCTCCGCCCATCGATTTGTAAACCTCGTCCAACTTCTTGTGGCCGTTCCATTCAACGGGATCGTTCGGGTCTTCGACAACATCCGGAATCGCGGCCACATGGCCATCGGCGAAGACGACGTTGCAATAAAGGGATCTGCCCCTGCGATGGGAGAAGCGCCCCTTTTCCTCGGCCTTTCCCCAGTCCCAAGAGCAGTCACCGTCATAGGCGGTAAGCGTCTTTTTATCCCTGTTTTCCGCAGATACGCCTTTTCTTCCACTTGCCTCGGCATTGGACGGGTCGGTGTCTTCCATTTCTATGAAGAGCACCATTCTGCTGGGCTGCGGGTAGACGTCTTTGCCATTGTTCTGTATGGCCTTTCCCTCTTCATCCACTAATTTGCTGGAAAAAGACGATGCCGAACGCGCGCTTCCGTCCGGTCGCACATGGCTGCCAAACCAGTTGTTCATGGCGTATGCGAGATGCACGGTTTCGCCACTTTCCGCACGCTTGTGCTCGGGGCACCGATATGTCGACAAGTCCTTGCCGACATATTTGAAAAGATAGCCTTCGGAGATGGCGCTTGGCATTTTGTCATCGGTGTTTGCCGGATAGTAATATTCGTCTGCATGTGATTTTTTGTGGTTGTCGTTAATCCACGGGGTCTTGCCGTTGGCGTCCAGACGTTTGCCGGAAGTCTTGATCCAGGAAACCCAGCCGTGGCATTCCCAGAATTTATCGACGGATTGTCCCCCCTCCCATCGTTTTTCCTTGCACTCGTACGACGAAGCGCGCGGATAGACGAACCCCGAATGGTACTCACTGCTGGTAAGCCTTTCGAAATCTTTCTCCAGACCCCACAACTCGCGTCTGTCGGCAAGGTACGCCACAACTGCGGTGTGCAGATTCCTCAAGTTACCCTGGCACTTGGTGGCGCGCGCAGTGCGTTGCGCGCCCTTGATGGCACTGGACATCGCAGTGGCAACAAGCGAAATGATAACTATTACAACAAGCATTTCCACAAGGGTAAATGCCGCCTTCAGATCTTTTTTCGTCTTCATGTGAAGCAATGGTTGCGACACCATTCGAACACCGCGGTGTCAAGTACTACAATTATACACTTTTCTATGGAAAAGTAAAGCCTATTCCCCGACGCCGCCGATTGCGCCAAGACGGATGGCCGGGACGCTTGGCTTGAAGTCGAGCAGGTCCAATTTGTGGCGGTTCATTCCAACGGTGACTGCGCGGACCTTGACGGGGAGGTCTATCCGCTTGTCTCCGCCTTCGCTTACCCACTGCTCGCTCACGGGGCCCGGGCTATGGTCGTTCATGAGCGTGTTGCGTGCGAGCGGCGCGTAGACGAAGTTCCAGCCGTCGAAGTTGATGGCCAGGTTACCGGGCCAGTCCATGATGTCGCAGCCCCAGGAGCGGCCAGTCGAGAGGTTCTTGAAAACTTCGCCCTTCGCGTCCTCAATCTCGAAGCGGATCTGCCCCCAGTTGGAGTTGCCCTTTATCCAGCAGCCGACTAGGACCGGCCTGCCCTCCAGGGGAATCGATTCGGCGAAGCGCACCGTAGTGTATTCGGTGACGTACTTGCTGGTGTCCGCGTTTTTCGAGGTGTCGAGCGCAATCTCCAGGCAGGCCCCGCGCTCGTCGTCGTCGACCGCCGCGACCATGAATGCGGATGGCTTGAGAATAGGCAGGAAAGCATGATACTTCGTCTCCATCAGCGGGTCCGGCTCTAGTCTTACGCGGGAGACGTCGGTCACGGCCGGAGCGAGCACGGCGCGCGACGCGATGGCCGCGTCCTTCGCGAATCCGCGTCCGACAATGGTGACGCGGCTAAGCGGTCCGTCCGTGACGACGTATGTCGGCGAAGTCCCTCCCGAAACGGTCGCAACGCCGTCGCGCAGTTTCTCGGAACGGCCGAGCATGTGGATTGCGGTGCCGTTGCGGACGCCCTCCAGGGCGAATTCGACTTCGCCGCGCGCGGCCCACAGGGCCGTCGCGGTCTTGCCGTCGACGCGCTTGAATTCGACCGCGTAGACCGTCGTGGAACCGGTGTCGAGCTGGCGGACGAACTTCACGCCGTCAAGGCACTTGGTCAGGACGGCGTATGCGACGTACGCCTGCTTGGGATAGCAGAACGGCGAGCGCCTGATGATTCCGGAGCCGCCCCAGAGGCCGTTGAAGTAGCCGTTCTTGCAGTCGAAGAGCAGGCCCGGGCTGATGTAGTAGAATTCGTTGGCGAGAGAGACGAGGACGTCCCTCACGTACCATTCCGCCTGCTGGCGCTCGCCCATGTCCCGGTCGCAGCGGTAGGTGAACTCCCAGCAGCCGTTTAGCTTCGGCGCGGGCACACCCTGCTTCTTCGCGTAGTAGGCGGCGACGTCCTTTGCGATCACCATGCCCTGCAGCCCGTCGTTTATCAGCCGTTCCGGCGGCATGACCTGCGCGCCCGACTCCATGCCGATCTGGTCGTAGGATTCGATTCTGGCGCCGGCGCGCACGGGGCGCACGACTGCGCCGACGGAACCGCCGGAGTTGCCGATCTGGAGGCGGATGTCGCGCTTCAGCTCCTTGGCGAGCCTGTGGACGAGCGCGCCGCAGAAGTCGACCTTCTTCGCGTGGACGATATCCTTCTCAACCCCTTCCGTCGGCACGGGAAGCCCAAGAAGCTCCTCGGGGACGCCGTATGAGGGCGCGGATTCGTGCCAGAGCATGACCGTGTCAATGCCCGGATCCGCCTCCAGCGCGCGGCGGAGCAGGACTTCGGCCGCCTCGTCACCAGGCAGTTCCTTCGTGATTTTCTTTTTTCCGGCCGGATCATCCGGATCGGGGAACTCGACCTTGACTGGCAGGAAGTTGCCCTCCGCATCCATGCTGGGCTTGATGTTCGCGATGCGGTAGTTGGTGAGGTTGTACTTTTCGTAGTCCTCCGGCTTCAGGGTGCGGTTTGCGGAGGCGCGTACGATGCCGGCCTTCTGCATCATCGGGCCGCCGATGTCCGCCGCGCCCGGCGAGCCGTGCGCCGCGAACCACCATACCGCGTATGGCGAATCCCATTTGCCGACCATGCGTCCCGCCGGTGGCAGGACGGCGAATGCCGCGTCATGCGTGAATTTACATCCGCTTGCGGCGTCCTCGAAGACGACCTTGAGCGCGTAGTGGCCGGGCTCCCTTGCCTTGTCGAGGGCGATTACGACGACGTTTGACGAGCCCGCGTCACGAATCGAGTATTTTTCCGAACCGTGAAAGACCTCGCGCCCGTCGGCGTCGGTGGCCGTCCACGAGACGCGCCCCTTGGCCTTTTCGCGCAGCGCGGTGATGATGAACGATGTCTTGCGGTTGCCTTCGTCGGCCGTGAAGACGTTGCCGATTTGGCTTTGCCTAAAGCCTATTCGGACGGGAAGCCGCTCCAGCGTCGCGCCGAAGATGTTGAAGGCGCTGTCCGAATTTGGATCCGGCTTCATCGAGAGGTCGATCTGCTCGTAGTTCTCCCAGCCCTTGCCCGAGAACTCGAAGTCGAAGTATTCGCCGGAGGAATACCTGTCGTAGCGGACGTCTTCGGCAATGTCGAGAACCGGTCCGAGGTTGAGGTCCAGAGAGGCGAGGTAGACGGGGATGTCGCACTTGCCCTTGGTGATGGTGCCCACCTTGTGGAAAGACTCTGGCATTTTTCCGTCGCGTAGGTCCACGACTATGTCGCCGAGCATGTTGGCCCCGACGCCGTGTTCGATATAGTGGCCGAGTCGGACCGTGAGGTAGGCCTCCTTGCGCGGGTCGGGATCGAGCGCGAACAGGATGTGGGCTCGTCCGTATTCCGCCGCGGGAACACGGAAGTGGATGGCCGATGGGAACCCGTGCGACGGGAAGCGCCCGAGATATTCGTCGCACTCCAGCGCCCAGCTGCCCTTGCCCTGCTTGCAGATGGCGACATCGGCCGAGTCGAGCGGCGCCGCCACGGCGATGGGGATCCCACCAAAGTCGCGGACTCCGGGCTCAATCGACGACTTCGCGTCCGCAAAGGCCTTTGCGCGTGGATTCGCGGCGAGGTCGATGAGGGTGAAGCGGTCGTTGTCGACGCCGGCGCGCATGTCCTGCTTCACGGCGTACTTCGCGCCGCGCGGGAGGCCGAGGACGACGTTCGTCACGGACGCGCCGTCTCGGCGGAACGTCTTCATAAGCGAGCCGTCGGACCAGACTTCCACGGCTCCGTCGGGAAGTATCGCGAAGTCGAGATCGAGAGGGTGACGGGAGGCCGGGGGCAGACGGTTCCAGTCGCGGACAATGTCGACGCCCTGCGGCTCGATGTCGCGGCTCGGCGCGTACATGGCGAGGTCCGGGCGCACCGCCTGCGTGAAGAGGCGGCCGAACTCAATGCGGGCGTCGGGGAGGTCGATTGTCTCATCCTTTGCGAAGGGGCCTATCGGGAGCTTCATCTTGTGGCGGTGCGTCGTCACGCGAAGCGGGAAGACTTCGGTGAAGTCTTTCGCGCCAGGCTTGGACGGTCCGTCCCAAAATACTTTCAGCGCGGCTGATGCGGAGACGTTCGTCGTGCCGAGCGAGAAGCGGACGCCGGAGCGCGGCGACGGCATCAGCGATAGTTCCTCTCCCTCGGCCGCGGTCTTCGCGCCGGCGATAGGTTGCGCGAGGCTCTTGAAGGCCGCGAAGTGCTTCTCGACTGGATTCGACGGCAGCGGACCCGGCGTCTGCACGACGAAGTCCGTGATGGCGAAGTGGAGGCCGGGGACGGCTCCGAGGTTGAGTGACGCGCATGCAAGCGGAAGATCGATTGTGGCGATTTTGCGGAGGGCGCGGTCGTATGAGTAGTAGACATCCGCCTTGGCGCCGTTCGCCTTGAGCGCGAAGGAGGCCCAAAGGCGGTTGTCGAGCCAGGCGATTTTCTGGCCACCGACCTTGTCCGAGGCGATGCGGACGCGCTGCTCGCGTCCGTCGGCCGCGCGCAGGACGAGGTCGAATGCGCCCGGAACGGCCTCGACGGCGGGTTCCGCCGTCTTGCCGTCCTTTTCGGGCTTTGCCGCTTTCGCTGCGACGCCGTTCTGGAACCAGAAGCGGAAATGGACGTCGAACTTGTTCCCCGGCGGCAGTTTGATTGACTCGGCGAAGACATCCGCCGCGATGTGGTTCGTGGAAGGCAGAACCTCGAGACGCGCGCCTCGCGCCCAGATCGGGTCGTTGCTTAACCTGGTCGGCACGTTGGTGCTGACGCCCGGGATGACATCGGCGTAGTTCTGGAAGTTGTCCTGGTAGATGATTCCGGCGAAAGCCGCGCCTTCAAACAGGGCGGCGAGAATTGTCGTTGCCTTCGCATTCATATTTTACTCCGTTTCAATGGGTGGCGCCGCGCCTTCACCGGCCTCGGATTCCCTTCCGCGCAGCCGCCGGCGCTGCTCCGCCTTCCATTCGGCGAAGCGGCCGGCCGCAATGGATTCGCGCATTTCGCGCATGAAGGTGAGGTAGCAGTGGATGTTGTGGATCGTCAGGAGCCTGACACCGAGAATTTCGCCGACGTTGAGGAGGTGGCGGATATAGGCACGCGGGAAGTTCCGGCAGGCGTAGCAGGAGCAGCCGCGCTCGACCGGGGCGGTGTCGGCCTTGTATTCGCCGGCCTTGACAGGATACGGTCCGTCTCGCGTGAAGGCGGTGCCGTTGCGCGCGTGGCGCGTCGGCATCACGCAGTCGAACATGTCGACGCCCCGCTCGACGCCCTCGCAAATCTGCCAGAGGTCGCCGAGGCCCATGACATAGCGCGGCTTTTCGCGCGGCAGAAAGCGGACGCCGTCCGCCATCTCGCGGACAAGTACCGGCTCCGGTTCGCCGACCGAGACGCCTCCCACGGCGTAGCCGTCGAACTCCATGGCCGCGAGCTCACGCGCGCACCGCTCGCGCAGTTCCGTGAATTCGCCCCCCTGGTCGATGGCGAAGACAAGCTGCCCCTCGGCGCGCGGCCGTTCGCGGCAGACGCGCGCCCAGCGGAGGGTGCGCTCAACGGCCGCAAGGGCGTATTTCGCCTCGCACGGATAGGGCGGGCATTCGTCGAAGCACATGGCGATGTCGGAACCGAGGACGCGCTGCATCTCCATCGATTCGACGGGGCCGAGGAAGAGCCGCCGTCCGTCAACGTGCGAATTGAAGGAGACGCCCTCCTCGGTCATCTTGCGCAATTTGGCAAGGCTGAAGACCTGGAAACCGCCGCTGTCCGTGAGAATCGGCCCGTGCCAGCCCATGAAGCTGTGGAGGCCGCCGCACGTTCCGATGATGTCAGGGCCGGGACGCACGAGCAGATGGTACGTGTTGGAGAGGATGATTGAGGCGCCAAGCGCTTCGAGGTCGCGCGGTTCAAGCGTTTTGACCGTCGCCTGTGTGCCTACCGGCATGAAGACCGGCGTCTCGACGACGCCGTGCGCGGTATGCAGTCGTCCGAGGCGTGCGCCGCCATCCTCGGCCACAATCTCGAATGTCCCGGGGCGCGGGGCGCCGTCCGTGACTGCGCTCATACAGCCTCCAGCGCGAGGCGGCAGACGCCGGCGGCCTCGCCCTTGGAGAGGATTTTGACACGGGAGGTCGCATCGCCGGCCTTTGTCGTGCGGTGGACTGTGCGGAAGAGATCGTCCGTCGCCACGAGCGGCACTTCGATTACGACGCGTGACGGGAACGAGGCGTCCGCTGGGAAATCAAAGCAGCCGCGAACGATCGTTATAGGTGAACGGTCCTTGCCGAGAACCTTTGTGAGCGATGAAAATGGAACTTCTGCAATGTCATCAAGATTGGGGACGCTTACGGCTGCGCCGGCGAAGCCCGCGAGGAATTTCACCAGAGCTGTGGCTCCTGTGCGGAAAAAAGATTCCGCGACGGCGTCGGTGAGCGCCTCGGAAACAGTCACCGCGAGGCCGAAGCGGCCGTGGATCGTCTCCTTGAAGACGACGCTCTCGGTCCATGCTTGCGACGGCGGCGTGAAAACACCACCCTCAAGGGCCAGCACCCGCTCCGAGGACTTGCGGGCGACCGTCGGCCGCGGACAGACGAGGTCGATGCCCAGCAGGTGGTTGGTGTGCTTGGCCAGCTTCAGCGCCGGCGAGAGTTCAAGCGAGAGGAAGTGGACTTCCAGGTCGTATTTCTTTGCTGTTGCCATGGTTTTTATTATAATACATAGTGCCATGATCATGATGAAATCTTCAGACCTTTTGCAGACGGGGGCCGACAGGGCGGCCGGCTTCCGCTGGGTATACGCCGACGTCACGGACAGCGCGCGGGCCCTCGCGCGCAGCCACCTTTGCGGTCCTGCGTCCGAACTTGCGCTCTCCGAGGCCCTCGCGGCAGTGGCCCTTCTCGGCGCCGATCTCGAGCAGCCCGAAGAGACCGTGACGCTGCAGATGAAGACCGACGGGCCAATCGGCTCCGTACTTGTCGAGGCGGCCTTCGACGGCGCCCTTCGAGGCTTTACGGCCAAGAAAATCCTCCCCGATTTCGACGGGGAGGCCGAGCCGGACCTTCAGGCCGTCTATGGAAACAACAGCGAGGTGCGCATCATCCGCTCTGTCCCTGGCAACATCATCGGACAGTCAGGTTTTGAACTTTCGCATCCCCGTCCGGTCGAGGCGATTTCAAAATACTACAACCTCGCGCTCCAGAGGCGCGGCACCGCCTCGGTCATTGCCGTTCCGGGCGGTGACGGCGTTGACCGCGCGCGAGCCTTCTTCCTCGAACTCATGCCAGACGGCGACGAAGAGGCCTTTGCCACGGCCACGGCTCTTCTGGGAGGCGAAGGTTTCTCCGAGACTCTCGACGCGGCGCATGGCGCGCTTTCCCTTTGCGAGGAGTTGGGCATGAAGGACGTCGTCACGGACGATCCCCGTCCGCTCCGCTTCGGCTGCCGCTGCTCGCGCGAACGCGCCTACGAGACCCTTCGCGCGCTGTCGCCCGAAGAGCTTGCTTCAATGGCGAAATCCGGCCACGACACGGACATATTCTGCCACATGTGCGGCAAGGGCTATTCGTTCAAACCCGAGGAACTGGAGAAACTCGCCCGTTCGAAGTAATTATTCCGTCGGGGCGGAAGGCATCGGGCTTTCATGCGCGGCGACCGAAAGGAACGCCGTATCGTGCGGTGCGATGCGCACCTGGAGAATCGTCTTGACCGGCAGGGACGGGAAGTCCGAATGCACCAGCACGTCGGAGATCAGACCGGCCCCGCCACGCGCGTCGAAACCGACAGTCGCGTTCACGTAGGCGTCGGTCTCGTTTCGTCCGAACACGGCAAGACGACCGTTCGCCATGCGATATCCGAACAAGCGCACCTCCTGACGGACGTCCGACATGAACGGCATCGAATACCGGGCAATCAGGTCCGCCGCGCGCTCCATGTCAATTTCCTGCGGCTTGTTCTGGGGAATCGGGCGCTTCCAATAGCAGGAATCCTCGTTCGGCATGCCGGGGAAAGGCGGCGTGTCCGCCGGAAGCTTCACGTATTCGGAGGCGTACGGACGGCGCGCGCCGCGACCGAGCTCTCCGACGAATGCCGGCCTGTCGCGCAGCGCCTCCAGTTCTTCCTCCGGGAAGAACTCGGGATTCAGCAGCACGATGGGCATGTTCTTGTCCGCAAGCGCCTGCTCCACGGACACGATGGCGTTCAACCCCGCGCAATGATGGATGAGTTCGTAGAGAAGCGTGTTGGACGATGCGTCACTTGACACGGTGCAGGCGTCGAACTCCGCGTCGAACGCGCGGTCGCTCCAGACGACGCGCGCCCCTATCGGGCCCTGCGCCGGCGTGAACGCGAGATTCCACGTCTTTGCCAGCGCCGCCCACTCCTCGCGTGAAAGGCTGTCGCCCAGACAAGCCAGTATGCCGTCGAGGGCGCGCTTCTCCCCGTAGAACACGCTGCCGAGCGCCAGAGCCTCTGAAGCTGTGCGTGCGGGATCATGACGGAGCGCGCTCCACTGTTCCGTCCCGTCGTTGATGCCGTGCAGCAGGATGAGCGGCATCTCCGGCACGCACGCCTTCAGGCGCATCAGCATCGCGGTGGAACGGTCGATAGGCGACGATTCCTCGTAGTTCCAGCCGTGGATGGACTGCGCGGCGGCGGAGGATTCCACGATGAACCCGTCAATCCCCGCCTTCGCGAGAAGCCGGTAATCCACGCCGTAGCGGTACAGCGCCTCGAACGGATCGCGCGTCCAGCACGTGTTGATCCAGCATTTGAGCCCGCGCGGCTTCAATGCCGCGACGAATGTGCGCCAGTTCTCCGCGTACTGCGCCGCCGTCTCGCGGGCAATGCGCGGACGGTCCTCATCGGAACATTCGGGCAGGAGGTAGCGCGGCGGCGCGTAGCCGTCGGATCCGTGAAGCCCGCTGAAGCCGTAGTCGGAAAGGAACACGGCAAGCTTGTCGGCCACGATCTTTGCGCGCGCCGGCGAAACCGGATACTGTTCCCGCGCGAAGAACGACGCGAAAACATCCACGTTGTGCCGCTTCAGTTCGGCGACAAGGCCCTTGAGCTGGAACGCCGTCCACGTCTGTCGACGCCGTTCGCGGTTGAACGGCCGCCCCCCATACGCCGCGACGTTCGGCGGAAACGCGAAGTCCGTCGGCAGTCCCTCCTCGTGCGAAAGGAAAAGACCATCGTTGTCCAGGAGCAACGAAATCGCCTGCGGCTTCACGGCCATGCGGTCGAGATAGTCGTTCACGCCGAAGTCCGGCTTGGCGTTGTCGAACCCGATGAGCTCGACCCAGACGAAGAACTTGTATGAGGAACCCTCAGTCATCATTTTAGTGGCAAGTGGCAAGTGGTTAGTGGTTAGTGATTAGTGGTTAGTGGTTAGTCGCTAGTCGCTAGTGGCAAGTGGTTAGTCGCTAGTGGTTAGTCGCTAGTGATTAGTATAGCAGTTAGTCGTCAGTGGCTGGTGATTTGATTGTGCGTTCGGCCGTGAGGCCGGAAGCGCGGTCGCGGCAGACGATCCTGTAGTCGCCCGGGGCGTCGTTGAGGTTCGTCAGGAATTCAACGGCGCAAGTGCCGCGTTCGGCGCAGATATAGCCGCCGCCGTCAATCTCTCGTCCAGTGGCGTCGTAGAGACGGATCTCCGCCGGGAGAAGCGCCGCGACGGGCTTGTCCTGGGCATCCTTGACCGTCATCGTGACGGACAGTTTGCCGCCGCGCGTTACGGAAGGGACGGGCTCCGTCCCGTCCGCGGTCGCGACGAAGCGCGACCCTCCCACCTTGACCTCAATCGACACCGATTCAATTTTGGATGGGAGGAAGGCGAAGAGCCGTCCGTCGTTCGTGTCGTACTTCACCGGCACCTTCACGCGTCCGTCCGCGCGTGTGAACGGCACTTCGCCGCCGCGCGAAAGCTCATACACCGCCTTCACCGCGCTCTCGTCGTCCGCAAGCGACACCTCCCCCTCAAAGGGCATCCCTTTCTCCATCACAAGACCCCACGGCCCCACGTAGTCGCCAAACGTGCGGTTGTCGTTGATTGCAAAGACATAGCGGGCGTCGTTCCAGCGCCGGCCGTACGTTACGATTTCGGGCGACGAGCTGTCCGCCTCGGGCGTGAAGCGCGCGGCAAGCTGCCTGCGCAGATCATTCGCCTGCGCAACCATCGTCGCCTTCGCGCGAAGCGTGCCCGCACGCGTCTTGGCGTCGCCTTCACGCGCCGCCTCCATCGCATTGACATCCTCGTAGTGGTCCGAAGCCGGCGGCGGCTCAAAGCTTACCACCGGCACCTCGATATCCGCCTTGAGCGCCGGCAGCAACTGGGCGTCCGCCACGAGAATGCCGCCCTTCGCCTGGAACTCCCTGATTTTCGCCACGACGTCCGGCGTGAGGAAGATGCACTGCGGCGCGTAGAGGACCTTCACGCCGTCGAGTCCGTCGCGCAGGATCGTTTCCTCGTACACCACGCGCGGGTCGAGGCGCGCACGTTGCAGGAACGTGACAGAGGGCGCCGTCCAGCCGCGCGAGGATGGGCCGCCAAACGCGCAAGTAGTGAAGCTTTCCAGGAGTGCGACTTGCGGCGCGGCGCGGTCGAGCCGTTTCAGCGTGGGACCGAGCGGCGCGACGACGTCCTTGAGCAGATGCCTGAGCCGGTCGGCGGATTCCGGATTCGTATAGACGTAGCCGATTGTCGAACCCGTGTCGTAGATCGTTCCCCAGCCGTGGTACATGATGGACTGCACGGGCTTGGCGATCATCGACCAAGTCGATTCCTGAAGAATGTCTGGCGGGATGGTCGGGAATCTCGCCTTCGGCCGCCGCCGCACCCATTCCGGCTCCGGCGACACCTTTTTGTCCATTGGCGCCATCTGCGAACGGTAGCAGATGAGCTGCGTCATGATGGACGCCCGCTGGCCGGGGCGTCCAGCGGACATCGCCAGTATCTCCTCGGCAGGCCCCGCCACGTTCATCGGCTCCGGGATCGCGTAGACCCACTGGTTGATCATGTCGACCGGGCCGCCCGAACCCCAGATTGGCGGACACCGCACAGCCGGATCCCAAAAGACGAAGAATTCCGGGCGCGAAATCCCGCGGTGGTACAGGTCCGCAATGCCGCCTGTATAGGCGGGCCAGCCGTCGCCGCCCTTCCAGAACCAGCGGTAGTACGAGAGGACGGGATCGTCTTTCGGCACCACGCCATCGGGAAAGCGCTTCTTGAACTCCTCCAGCTTGTCTGGGTGGATCGTGATCGACTCGACTTCCGGCGGCACGTCCCGCCCCGTCTCCTTCCTGTACCGGAGATGCTCGGTGTTGAACGACGGCGCCGTAAGGTCGCGCTGCTCGGAACACGGAAGCACGCCCGCGAAAGCCGGGTGGTCGCCGTACTGGCCTATATCCTTCTCGACGACCGGCTTGACCGCCTCTAAGATTTCGGGGTTGGAGACCTCGACGCCCTTGCTTCCGCCGCCGAAGTCGATTGCCTTGCCGGTGCGGTCCCGGCGCATGTAGGTCTCGTCGTCGGCCTTGCCAGACGGAAGCACGGGGCTCATGGAGTGCGCAAGCCCGATGCCCGCCACAAGCGCGTCGTCATACGTCTGCATGTCCGAGCCCTCGCCCGTCCAATTGCAGACGAGCCCGTGCGAGAAGCCGAATTCGGCAAGCACCTCGGGCGTCGCATGGAACCCCCACATGAGCGCGGTCATCCGATCGGGAATGCGCGGCCCGACGCCCACGCGCAGCTCGCGCACTTCGCGTAATTCGGCTCCGTCGTCCCTGCGCCCGGCCACGGTCACGCGGAGCGTGTGCCACCCCGGACGAATCCGCGTCTCGACGGCGCAGGGCGCAACGGTCTCCGCGCCAGCAGGCAGGTCGCCGAGCGCAACATCCGCCTTGCGCACGCAAGACTCCTCGGCAAACTGCTCCACGGTCGCGCGCAAACCGACGAGCATTCCCGCCGAGCCGTTCTTCACCTTCAGCCGAACCGACGCAGGTGCCTCGCCGCGCAAAAAGGCGGCGCGACCCTCCGTCACAACTGAAACCTCTTCGCCGCCGCCTGCTACCGCGACCAATGCCAGCGCCGCGAACATTCCGGGTATGACCACTCTCAAGTTCTGCATCTTTCTTTGACCGAAAATGCCTTTGCTATCGGACGACGAACACCGTTCCCTTCGGCGTACGCAACTCCACGTTCGAGAAGCGCCATCTGTAGTACGGCACGGCAAGATCGCCGGCGCCGGCATCATTGCCGAACGTCGCAGGCCCGACATAGACCGTCTCTCCGTACTCGCCGTTCTCGTCCGTGTACTCGTAAAGGGTTGTCCACGGCGCCGCGGCGGACTCCCTGTAGGAGAAGGTGAAGGTGTTGCCGGTGCGCCGCAGTTTGACATGCGCCGTTTCAGAAACATAATAGACATTCCCCTCCGCAATCCCGTCAACCGTTGTTTGCGCGTAGATGCCTCCAGGTACGGCAGACGTCCTCTGCCTGCCGACAAGGACAAGATATTCATACAGGCGCTTCACACCATACGCACTCATCATGGAAGTCGCGTCCAAAGAATTTCGCACCATCAACCCCGCCTTGGGGCCCGCATAGCGGTTGTTCGGGGGGATGGACTGTATAACGGCCTTCAGCGTGAAGTCGCCTTTGACCGTCTGCCACATGAAATTGTATCCGTTGTAGGAGTAAGACAGATCTTCGCCGCCGTAGGCGAAATCGATCGTGCCGTCTCCGTTCACGCGCACGTCGCCGACACACGTGGCGCTGTCGGACCGCGCAAACGTGCGGGAGGCCGTCCATCCCTCGGGCAACGTCCTCGGCGCGACTGGCACGAGCTGCGTGGAAGGGATTACCCCGCGCGGGACGGCTCCGCCCCAAAGGACGCTGCAATGGCCGGTTCCGCTTCCGTGCAACCATGTCACCGTGACGTCATGTTCGCCTGCCGTGAGCGCAACGGTACTGGACGCCGCCATTTTGTGAAGGACGGGGCTGCCGTCAATCCAGAAGCAGACAACACCGTCGGCATCTGCCTCGAATGTGAAGTCACCCGCATACGGAACGATGATCTTGCCGGACCACCGAGCGAAGATGTTCTCGGTCGTACCGCCGACACTGGTGTTCGCAATATCGACCGTTGCATTCGTCGTGACAAGCGCCAACGCCTCGCCACCCGTTGTGATGACGTAGTTGGTCCACCATTCGCCGTGCAGGCCGATTCCGTTTCCGGCAAGATAGGGGCGAATTACGATTTCCTCCGAATAGGCCTCGTTCGCGCCGTTGACCGTGGTCACACGGTAGGTGTAGCGAGTTCCGTCGCAGACGACGCCGGTGTCGGTCCACGTCGCCGTCGAAACAGGAAGATCACTCACGATGGTTGTCCACGCGCCGTCACCCGTCTTGCGTTCGACTTTGTACGTGCTGCCGTACTGGACAGGCGTCCACGTCAGTGTCACCGAAGGCGTCGTGCCACACGTCAGGGAAAGATCGGTGACGCCGGCGGCCAGTCCCGCGACTTCGGACTCCAACCAGCCGTAGAACTGGATTTCCGAGATTCTGTTTTTCCATCCGTTATAAACGGCGCTGTGGCAGAAAAGATAGCGGTAGGCCGTTTCCGTGTCGAAACTTTCAAGTTCAAACCATCTAACTGTGCTCGCATCGCCATTGATGATGCCGCTGGTTTGTTCTGTAAGGATGGTGAAATTGCCTCTCGTGCTCCAGTTTTCGTTGTTTGAGCCTGTGGCGACAACGCCATTGCCCTCTTCAAGGTAGGAAGGGTAGATACGGATGAAAGAGAAATGAGCGCCTTCGCCAAGGTCGACGCCGATGCATGTCGGATTGGACGCCCGGGTGTCCACATAGTCATAGCAATACAAGATGCCGGCGCTTGAGTTTACGTTCCCGCCATCATAGTAGTCTTTCCAGAGAACGTTGTTGAACGCGATCATAAGGCTGTTGGTGACGTCCGCATACGTGCTTTTCCCAGATCCGGATATCCAGCACATAGGCGTTCCGGCTCCCAACGTATAGATGAGATTCACGCCGGACCGCAGATGTGTCATGTCGCTTGGATTGCGTTCCAGAAGCCGCCAGCGGCGGGGCGCGGCAACGGCAGTCTTGTTCGAAAGCGAGATGTTCTCTTCTCCGTAGGGGAATTCGGTAAGGACGCGGTAGTAGCAGATGGCCCCCCCAGGTGCGCTCGTGTCCGCCCATGTGTTGACGCCGTTCGGCCGCGCCACTTCCGTCCACGGACCGCCCGGACCGAACGCGCGCAGAATCGTCGTCTCGGACGAGCCGAACGCCGGACTCCACTTGAGGACGTTGGCGACTACCGGGTAGTCGCCTCTGGCGGTCGAGAGGTTCAGCTGGAGGTCCCCGGCTTCCATTCCGTAGAACTCGAGTTCGGCGGTATTGCCGGCGAACGTGTTTTCCTCTCCGGTCCGCTTCTGGAAAATACGGAAATAGCTGAACGAGGCCGCCACGTCCGGCACCATCTCAATCCACCTTTGATTGGTGTACAAGTCAGCCGGGACCTTCCCATTGAAGCTGTAAACGTCGACCGCGTCGGAGAAGTCGCTTGCGTTCGCGCCTTGGATGACGCACCGGCTCAAGCGATCGACAGTGTGGCTTTCGTCGCGCGGGTAGAAGCGAATGCGCGTCAGCACACAGGGGCGGACGAGGCCATACCCGGCATACGTGTCGTATGCGGCGTACTTTGGGTCGTAGTACGTTGACGTGTCGCCGTCGAAGGCCTTGTCGGCCTCGCGCCCCGCCGCCCAGATCTGGCCTCCGTCCGAATAAAAGACAATGTTGCCGGAGCCGTCCTTTGCGGCAAGGGTTTTCAGGTTGACCTCTTCCGCCATGACCGCGCCTGAAAGCGCCGCACTGATTACCAGCATCAACAGTCTCTTCATAGTGTCGCTCCTCTTCCATGCGATTAGGCATAAGTGTGCTTCTGGGAGGTATTATACACTAGATACGGGTTTCATGAGTTACTAGAAAACGAAACTTTGATTTTGAATTTACGAAACGGATTTGCTATAATTGTTCGCCATGGAGCGCCAAAAGAAAAAGATGCGCCGCATCTGCATCATTGCGGACCGCAGCGGGAAAGGCGGACGTGACCGCCTTTCCGGCGTGTTGCGGTACGGTTCACGCACGCCTGACTGGACGATGGAGGTCATCTCGGTCGGGCAACGCGACGCCGAGGCGCGCATGCGGACGATCTTCAAGGAACGTCCCCCCGACGCCATTGTGCTCCTGACCGACGACCGAAAGACCATACGGTTCATCGAATCCGCCCAACGCGACGGCCG
>JAEEGG010008294.1_pt1 | contig 23614 bp, 17 predicted proteins | sample 9134161 | NCBI WGS metagenome assembly JAEEGG01 (sample SAMN16246543, study PRJNA631951) | gut metagenome | biome: gut microbiome; feature: rumen; material: CR-attached | host: Bos | place: Iran: Karaj | collected 2018-10
GAACGAAACGAAGGGGAGTGAAGAATCCAGAGAATTTGGAAGTAGTAACTAAACGGTAGGCAGAAAAGCTAGAAGAACGCGTCATTCTGAACGAAACGAAGTGGCGTGAAGAATCCAGAGAATTTGGAAGTAGTAACTAAACGGTAGGCAGTAAAGCTAGAAGAATGCGTCATTCTGAACGAAACGAAGTGGAGTGAAGAATCCAGTAAAGTCTTGTAATTAGAGGTGCATAAAAAGGAATCACAAATGCAACTGCGACAGATGACAGAAAATGATTTGCCACAAGTTCTCGAATTGCAAAGGGAACTGGCATTTCAGGATTGGAACGAAAAGCAATTCTTGTCCGAAATTCGCGCAAGCTATGCATACTGCGTCATCTGTGAATCTTCAGGAACAACGGATGGTAGCATCCCAGACGGTATCCCCAACGGGACACTCTTGGGTTATGCCATATTCCACTTGCTGGGGCCAGATTCCGAACTGCTAAGCATTGCCACCCGCGAATCAGAACAGCGCAAAGGCATCGGTTCACAGCTTTTAAATGCAGGCCTTGCGCAGTTGACAACCGATGACCATTGTTTTTTGGAAGTCCGCAACAGCAACGCCAAGGCTCGGGCGTTTTACGAAAAACATGGATTCAAGCTGTACAGCGTCCGTAAAAGATATTACGCCGACGGCGAAGATGCCGCATTATATATATTTTCTAACAAAAGCGCGCTCGAAGGCGGGCGTGACTAGACCAATAGGTAATTATTTTGTCAAAGATTCTAAAATCCGATAAGAAGGATAGCCGTAAAAAAAAGAATTTCAGTTTAGGCATCGGCATACTAGTTCTTTTCATTGTAGCCGTTTTCATATATGTTGTATTTGAAAAAAGCGGTCATTGGCTTGTCGAAGACGATGAATTCGAACACGTTAAATGGGTTGCCGTTCTCGATGGACAAACTGCCGACCTCGAACGCAGCGACTACGCAGCAAATCTCATCAAAGAGGGTATTGCAGATTCCGTTCTCCTTCTCGGGCGACGCACTTTCCGCGACAGAAGCAATTCCGAATTCTACGCCGAAGATTTTATGAAGCTCGGCTCATTTGACAGCAACGCCGTATTTCTCGTTCCGCACAACGACCCCTCCACCATCAGCGAAGCATACTCGCTTATACCTTGGCTCAAAAAACACGAAGCGGACACGGTTCTTCTTTTAACGGATGCGGCATCAACATACCGAGTCAAGAGAATATTCCAAAAACTCTCTGGAAAAAGTCCTATCTACATTACAAAAGACATCCACCATGTTCTCTACAATCCTTCATGTTGGTACAACAATAGAGAATCCCGTAAAAACTGGCTCCGCAGCTGGGCATCGCTTTTCGCTTCTTACATTGACATTTTCAATAGCGACACACTCGAAGCCGCCGATTCATCGTACTACAAGCCAATCCGTTCTTACGCGGAATACAAGCGCGAAGTCCGTTCGAACGTCAATCTGCAAAAGCTTTTACCGAAAATTGAAGACAAGATAAAGACGGAATCCGAAAAAGAAGCTGTAAAAGATTCTACCAAGGCACAAGAAAAATCTCAAGCTAAGGAAGCACCAAAGGAGCAACCCAAAGAGAAAGCTGTAGAAAAGCAGGCTAACGCCCCGAAAGCTCCGGCCAAAGAACAACCAAAAGAAAAAGCTGTAGAAAAGAAGAAAGAGTCGAGCAAGACGCCCGCCAAACAACCAGCGAAACCAACGAATAACAAGAAATAACCCGTTCGAGAACGGCAAAATGGATATGCCCTGTCAGAGCTGGGCATAAGGATCACAATTAGATTTATTGCGCATCTTCGTTATTCGCCATAACAAGATTAAGCGCTTAACAATAACAGTGCAGCCGTCAGCGGAGCACTCCAATTAATTGCGACCTCGTTACTCGCAAAAGAGCATTGTTCATCTGCGTAAGACATTCCGCGGGCTTCACCGAGATAATGCGGATGCCGATGCGTATCCTGCCGATCTTCGTTAATGCCACCGACAACAAGCCCGGGCACCGGTTCTGCTACGTTATCCGAATGGCTAATGCGGTGGTGCGGGAACTTCGGGGAACTCCATGCAGACCCCGTTACGAAACTCACATCGACGGGATTCATGCCGTAAACAAACTTAATTTGTTCCAACGCCGCCGCACGATACTTGGAATCATTAAACCAAATATATACCAGATAAAGTGTCAGCGCATGGTTCGCGATGTCGCCGTTACTACCCCAAATGAACTTACGGATCGAAAGGTTATACGGGTCCTTTTCCTGCAACTTGAGAATTTCATCGGCGGTGTATTTAAATGCCATCCTGGCTTTTTCAGTCCATTCGCAATCACATGTCGCAAGCGCAAACCAAGCTAAGTTCTGGGTCGAGCGCCATTGCAACCCGTACGTCGGCAAATACGATTCCATGTCCGCCGGAATAGAGCTTTCCAAACGTGCAAGCAAATCCGCGACAACCGTTTTTACACCATACGTAACGTTCAATTCAGCAAGAGCAACATCATTCTCTCTACCTTTCAGCTCTCGATATAGCATGGCACGCGCCCAGAAAAAGTCATCCCCCAAGTCGGGGTCTCCATATCCACCACTGCCTTCCGTATTGTGCGGCCACTCTACATCTGGATTTTTTTCGGCCCACAAGTACGCACGAACGCTTGCTTCCAAGCACTTGGACGCAAACGCCTCATCGACATCCGCAAAAACGTGATGCCCCTCGGCCAGCGCCCCTGCAAAATTCAACGTCGAAGATGTCGATTTCCCGAGAATATAGCGTTTCTGCGAAGCATCCGATTCAACCGGCGTCACAAAGCCATCCCAACGGTACGGCGTCACCTTGAAAAACACACCGCCATCGTCATCCTGCATCCGCAAGAAAAATTCCAGTTCAAAACGAACCTCGTCCAACAAACTCACAGGTTGTTCAAACGAAGCAGAAAAGCCCGCACCGCCGACAAATGCGGAATTCTTGCGCAATTCGCACGCAAGCATCAATGTTGCGACACTCACGCCGCCATTCACGATGTACTTGCCATAATCACCGGCATCGTACCAGCCACCATGAGCGTTCCAAAATCCTGCACGGTTCATTGTCGGATGGAACTCCAGCTTATCATCCAAATGCGCTGCCGGACGAGCCCAAGCCCCAGCAAACTGTTCCGGCAAATCCACGCCGCTCCGCTGATAATAGAACGACTTGATATTCGCCCGAACTTCACGAGAAAGCCAATCATCCGAGATTTCGAACAAATGTGATTCAGCATCGAAATCGGTCAGAGAAATCCGATATCGCCCAGGTTCCGTCACTGCCGAAAAATCACCTTTATATAGGATTTCGCCCGTATATTCGCAGTAACGGAATTTTTCAGCAATTCCTTCATAAACAACTTTTGATGACGAATCTAGAATCTTAAACTTGACAACTAAAAAAGACGGATTTTCAGAAAAACCAATCAAGAAGATTTTCGTATCGGCAGGGGTATACCCCGGATGGCAATAATGAATTGTCGCATTCATGCTCCAAGAATAACATTTTTTAGTCCAAATCGGATAAAAAAAAGCAATATTCCCCGTTTACTACAGAATACAGACACAATTTGTAAAACAAATCTTTCCAATTAACAACCATGTTCAAGAGCTTGTCACGCACTATTCTTACAATTATATTTAGATTTTATACCATGAAGAAGCCTCTCAAAATTTTCCTTATCATCCTGGGATCCCTGATCCTCCTCTACTTCATCCTCCTTCTCGTAGCGCCCAAAATTGCACGCAGCTACATCGAGGACCACTCCAAGGAAATGATTGGTCGAAGTATCACCATCAAGAACATCAGCCTGAATCCGTTCACCTATGTTCTAGATATCGACACACTCGCCATCATGGAGGCAGACGACAAGACGCGGTTTGTCGGGTTCGACAAGTTCAGCATAAACATCAACCCCCTCAAGCTAATTACAAGAACGCTGGACATTAGCGACATATACATGAAAGCGCTCTACGTCCGTGTCAACCAGCATGGTGAACGGTTCAACTTCACCGACATCCAGGAATACCTCGACACGAAAGACAGCATTTACTACGCAGAACACCCAGACGAAAAAAAGCCTAAAGACAACACTGCAAAGACCGCAGCCGAAATCGCAGCCGGATTCCCGGTCAAGATATGTCTCCGCGACATCGTATTCGAAAAAGGCAATATCATTTATCAGGACACAAAAATCGGTTCCAAGTTCCACCTCAAGGATTTCTCGATTAACATTCCCGCCGTCTATCTCGAAGACAACAAGACCGGCGTTGACATAAGCCTAAAGTTCGCTGATGGAGGCGACCTGAAAGTCAAAGTCAATGCCAACATGGCAACTTATGACTACAGCATCTTCTTGAACTTGAATCGATTCGCACTCAGCTGCATCAAGCCATACTTAAACGACTCTATCAATTACAAAGATTTCGATGGAGCCCTCTCAGCGAATATTTCCATCGCAGGAAACATCAATAGCATTCTAGCCTCGAACATCAAGGGCGATGTTGATCTTGACAATGTCGTCCTCACGGAAAACAGCGGGAACAAGATTGGAATCGACAACGCAAAGATTGGCATCGGCAGCGCAAACCTAGCCAAGAACGAATACCTCCTCGATTCAGTCGTTATCGGCGGAGTCCACTCTCACATCGACTTGTTCAAAGATGGTAAAACGAACTTCGATGTTCTCCTCAAGACAAGCAGCAAAGACGCAGAAAATTCCGCAGGTGACTCGACAGCAGTAAAGACGGACGAAAAGCCAGAAGCGGTCACTCAAGACGCACCGAAACCGAAGGCGGAACCTGTTCCTGAACCAGTTCCAGCCGCCGAAGCCAAGGTTGATTCAGCAAGTGCCACGGAAGAGTCCGACAAGCCGGCACCAGCCAAGCCCCTCAAGGCCAAAATCAACAAGCTCCTCGTCAAGAACTCCTACATCACCGTCACCGACCATACCATCATCCGCCCGTTCAATTACAAGGTGAGTGACATTACCGTCAGCGGCCAAAACATCAACTACGACACGCCCTGCAACGTGAACGTCACTGCATCATTCCCAGAAGGCGGAAGCATGTCGCTCAAGTATCACGGCGCCCTGAGCAACCTCAAGACGATGGATATCTACATCAGCATCAAGAACCTCGCCCTCAAGCATTTTTCGAACTACTCGCTACATTACACGGCCTACCCGCTCAAAGCCGGTACGCTAGCCTTCGCCAGCGATAGCAAGATTGTCGATAGAAACCTCGACAGTAAGAACACCATCGACATCTACAACATCACTGTCGGCGACAAGGATAGCAATATAGACCCGGAATACACAGTCCCAATGAAAATTGGCCTCTACATCCTCAAGGACAAAGACGACAAAATCCAGTTCGATATTCCGGTCAAAGGCAACCTGGACGACCCGGAATTCTCTTACGGCAAAATCATCTGGAAGACCGTCGTGAACCTGCTCGTCAAAGTGGCACTTTCCCCGTTCAAGATCGTCGGCAACCTCGCCAGCGCAGGAGCTAGCGCTCTGGGCATCAGCCTTGGCGAAAACAACGAAGTGCTAATCGACTCGAACAGCGAAACATTCACGAGCGAACAGTATGCAAAAGCCATCAAGATGACCGAGACCATCCGAAAAGACCCAAAGTTCATCCTCACCTACACGCAGTACTACAACCCGCGCAAGACCGCCAGGGAATACAAGATTCAACAGCTCAAGATTGACTACTATAAAGAAACGAACAACAAGACCCAACTGAATGAACTGGATTACAGGGCCATCGAAGAAATCAAGGAAAGCAGCAAGGGATTCCAGGCCTACACCAAGGAACACTCCGCCGAAATCGACAAGAATTACATGATGAAAGTCCTTCCGCAGATGGCGGCAAAACGCAATGCGGACCTCCTGAAAGTGCTGCGCGAACAGCCCGGCGTCACGAAAAACAACGTGAAAGTCGTCACGGCCCCCCGAGACCAGCTCCGCAGCTACAAGGGCAAGCCGATGTACAAGGTGACCATCGACGTGCAGTAAGGCTAATAGAGATTGTCATCCTGAGCGAAACGTAGTGGAGTCGATATATGAAACTTGGGGCTTTTGCCCCTTAGTTGAATTAGGTTCGTAGGAGCAGGATCCAGTAAAGTGTTACCAAGTAATAAAAAAAGGCGGGTTTAAACCCGTCTTTTTTGCAATGAAAGCCGAACGTAAACCGCTCGGGAAAATTACTTTATTCATGAACGATTGTGCCAGCCAGATTTTTGTCCGAAACCCTCACGCCATTCCAGAGAATTGCATCGCACACTTCAGTGTTTTCAACAACACAGCCATCCCCAACTGACACATTAGGACCGACCTTCGAATTCTTGATAACCACGTTCTTGCCGATAAAGCAAGGTTCGATAATTTCGGAACCTTCGAAATGGGGCGAATTTGACTTTGCTTCACGGCCGAGAATATGGGCATTCGTTTCAAGTAGCGTTTCAACGAGGCCACAATCCAGCCACTTCTGGACCGGAGCCGTGCGGAACTTGCAGCCACCTTGAATCATACGTTCAAGAGCATCCGTCAGCTGGAATTCACCCTTCGTGCGGATGTCGTTCTTCATAAGATAGCTCAACGCTTCCTTGAGTGCCTTGACATCCTTGATGAAATAGATACCGACAATGGCCTCGTCAGACACGAATTCCTGCGGTTTTTCCACTAAACGTTCGATGCGACCGTTCTTATCCGTCACGGCAACGCCAAAACGCTTGGGATCATCAACCTTGAACGTATAGAGAATGTTTTCTTCGGCCTTGTTGAGAATCGAAAGATCGGCCTCGAAAAGTGTATCGCCCAAAATAATCAAAAGAGGTTCATCATCATTTGCATACGGGAGCGCAAGGCTGATAGCCTCGCCAAGACCTTGAGGGTTGGATTGAACAACCGTGCGAACAGCACCCCACTCCGGTTTCTGCTTTAAATATTCATCAATAACAGGAGCCTTGTAACCCGTAATAAAAATCGTTTCGGAAGGTTTCAAAAACAGAGCATCATCGACAATCCAATCTATGATTGTCTTACCAGCAACAGGAAGCAAGCACTTAGGAAGATTTTCCGTGTATGGACGTAGGCGAAGCCCATTTCCAGCAACAGGAAGAACTATTTTCATTTACAATCCCTTTTTGAGTCGTGTATTCAAACACCCTAACTTAAGGTAAAATATAAAAAATTTGTATTCAAAAAAAAGCATAAGAATCGTTTTTCTTCGTTTTTCATTCTATGTAAATACCGGCCAATCAAGAAGTTCCCGAAACAAAAAAACTCCACCTATTCAGGTGGAGTTTCGTGGATGATGCAGGGGTCGAACCTGCGACCCGCTGATTAAGAGTCAGCTGCTCTACCAACTGAGCTAATCATCCAAAAATCTTTGGTCGCATTCCCGTCTTTCGATGGGAGCTATGTCTTTGCAAAAAATCAAAAGTCGCAGTTTCAAAGTTCGTTAGATTCCGCTTTCGCTTTCAAAAACGCTTAGCTTTGTCTGACGCTTTTGTATTTGCAGCACCGGACCTTGCGGTTGGGTGCTTAGTGGATGATGCAGGGGTCGAACCTGCGACCCGCTGATTAAGAGTCAGCTGCTCTACCAACTGAGCTAATCATCCATAGTCGCTTGGACGCGCACAATTATAGAAAAGAAAAAACAGATTGGCAAGGGGAACTCAGCGAAAATTTTGAAAAAATAATTCCAAGTTCTATATTTAGGGCATGAGCCTCAATACCAATCGTCTAGACGCTTTTCTTTCGCACTTGGGTGTGGAGCGGAACCTTTCGCCCGCCACTATCCAGAGCTATCAAGAAGACTTGCGGCATTTTGTCGCATGGCTAGATGATTGCGGCATAGACCTCAAGGAGTTAACGCCTGAAAAGCTCGACGAATTTTTGACTCTCACAGCCGGGCAAGAGGAATACTCCCCCACATCCGTCGCAAGGCATTTTTCGAGTTTGCGCGGGTTTCTCAAGTACATGCAGAACCAGGGCGAATACGACTACAGCACAGAATCGATGCTCGCGACTCCAAAGCTCGGGCATTATCTGCCGCAGTACCTCACCCGCGAAGAAATCGATTGCGTTTTCGAAAGCGCCGCGAATGGCAAGAACCCGCTCCGCGATACAGCCCTCATCGAGCTTTTGTACAGCGGCGGACTCCGTATATCGGAAGCGCTTGGAATAAGGCTTTCGCAAATCGATCTCGCCAACGAATGGCTCATGCCGATTGGCAAAGGCAACAAGCAACGCCTTGTGCCACTCGGCAGCAAGGCCAAAGAAAACCTTCGCGCCTGGATTGAAGAGGGGCGCCCGCTCACGCACCCCAAAACAGACAACATAATCCTAAACTCTCACGGAAAATCGATGAGCCGCATGGGTGCTTGGAAAATCGTGCAGCTGCATACAATGCACTTGAGCAAACAAGTCTCTCCGCATACGTTCCGCCACAGCTTTGCCACGCACTGCCTAGAAGCTGGTATGGACTTGCGTGTGCTGCAAGAACTGCTCGGCCACGCCGATATCAGCACCACGCAAATTTATACGCACATCGACAAGGAATTCATCAAGCAGGAACATCGCAGCTACCATCCGCGAGAGACCGCGCAGCGAAATTCCAACCAGCGACAAAAGTACGAATAAACTAGAATAACGTAATTAGAGTTGTAAATTACGACAACAGTTCAGCCTGCATTGGCAACATCAGACGCCAGCATCTTCCAATCGTTTGACATGACAGTAAGCAAGCTCTTTAGTTCGCTCATCCCGTAAGTGCAGGCTGGAGCCTTCGCAGTAGCGCCAATATTTGCATTTTTTGCATTCACCAATTCTTGCCCAGCTGCGGTCACGCATCACCTGATAACGGTTCTGCCAGACGTCCCACAAATCGTCCTTATAAATGTTCCCTTGGATGTAATCACCGCGCAAGCTGGGGCACGCCGAAATGCTCCCGTCACAAAGCACTGACGATATATTCACGCCCGCCCAACAGAAGAACGGCTGATCGCGAACCACTTTTTCGTAACTGCCCAGGAACCCTTCACAATCGTAATTCACATTCATGAGTTTCTGCGCTTTCGCTTCTCGGATAAACTCAAAAACCTGACGAAATTCTTCATTCGACAACAAGAACAGCGGATTGTCTTTTGCGCGCCCCTTCGGGAACACGTTCGAGACTCTCCACCGCTTGACGCCGAGATTCAAAAGCAAATTAAAAATTTGTGGCAGTTCCTTGAGGTTCTTGCGATTCACACAAGTCATCACGTCAAACAATATGCCATCGGTATGCGCCGCCATGTTAATCGCTCGTATAGCACGTTCATAGCTATGCGGATTTCCACGGAAATGATTGTGATTATCTTCAAGTCCGTCAAGGCTTATCGTGAGCGATTTGAGTCCGGCATTCAAAAGTTTCGTATAACGTTCAGGCGTCAACGCCAAAGCATTTGTCACCATGCCCCACGGGTAACCACGAGCCTTGATTTCCTTGGCGCATTCTTCAAGGTCCGGCCGCATCAAAGGCTCGCCGCCCGTAATCACCACGGCAAAATCCTTCGGGTCAATATGTGGGGCCAATTTATCCAAAACCCGCATAAAGTCTTCACGCGGCATGTCCGGAATCGCATCGACCAAGCAGTCGCTACCGCAATGCAAGCAGTGCAAATTGCAGCGCAACGTACATTCCCAGAAAAGGTACGTTAACTTGTGCGTTTTGATTTCGCTATGACGATAAAGGCGATACGCCTCAAGGGCAAGTTTCTTTTTTAAACCTAGCTGCATTTATTGAGACCGGTTCTACTTTTCCTCGTCGCAGGTGCCGTTGAACATGCAGGGAGGGCCGTAAAGAGCTGGAGCCATTTCCAGGATTTCATATTTTTTCAAAAATTCTTTTTCGCTCAAATTTGCAACATCATTACTGTAGATTACATTCCCTCTATCATCCTTTAAGATGTCATAAAACTCGCCATCGTCACATTCCATGCTATCCCCTTTCTTGTAGCAAGGAATCTTTTTCTTGTCATTTTCAACAACAGTCAATATATCATAACGGGCCTTGAATTCCGCTTCGTTATAGACCTTGCCGTCATCGCACTTGTATGTAGTGTCTCTGATAACGACAACACCATATTTTGCACAAATTTGATCGCCAGAGCAACTAGGGATTTGCGTTTTCTCCGTTACCGATTCAACGCATGTCACGCCATTACAACTCAAAGTCGAATCGTTTTCTGATTTTACGCAAACGTTTGACACGACGCCGTACAACGGAACAGCCTCAAAGCCCTGACTAGAGCTGGACATTATCGGAACGCCGTACTTAGGCGCAATCATGCCTTTGCTGCTGGAACTCATTGGGACGCCGTACTTGGGAGCAATAATCATGCCCGCACTACTACTAAGTTCGGCACCGCAAACATCTGGCGGACAACCGTAAAGGTCTGCATTCAGGTCCAAGCTACTGGAGCTTACTTTTTCTTTGACAGAACTCGAAGACGGAGCTACCGCGGAACTGGACTTTGCTGTTACAGAGCTGGAACTTGGATTCGGAGCGATTGCACTCGAACCAGGCTTTTGTTCCGAAGAACTAGGAGTCGCATTTTCAACAGCGGAACTGGAGACAGGCGTGTTCGTTGCAGAACTCGAAGTGGGTTCAACATTTGTTCCCGAGCTTGAATTTGGCATAATTTGCGGAGCGGTCGGCGTACTGTTATTGTCACATGCGTTCCAAAAAAATGCAGTCATCGCCAGCAAAATTTTTTTCCAATGCTTATACATCATAATAATCTTCTCCAACAGAAAAATCTATACATTTCTAATATAAATAATCACATTCCAATCTGCAATTCTAAAACAGCCCCCATCAAACAGGGATTCTCTATTTTTATTGAAAAACACAAGATTTTTGGGGAGAATGTATTATATACGCTATGAGCTATGAGTAGAATCCTTGCCGAAGAAGACAATTAAACGCTTCTTTATTTAAGCAGAAAAGAACCGCAAGGTTCCTTTTTACGTTTGACAAGATGCTCCGTTCCGTCCGGAACGGCACCGTAAAACAAGTGCGGATTGCACAGGCTAAATAAATAGGGAGATTGGGCCCGCACACTCGGGCCGCGGCGCTAACGGTTAATCCTTACCGGATAAAAACGGCCGTCAACCCGCAGCAGGTAAGAACCGGCGCGGGGTATCTCGATAGCCTCGTTTGCGTTCACGACCCTTTCGAGAACAACCTTCCCCTGCATGTCGAACAACTGCACTCTGGAAGCGTTGGGTACGTTCGAGACGCTTACGGAATGCCCTGCAACATGGACCTTCGCCTTCAAGCTATTTGAAGGGACTGGCTTCACGGTGACGGTCTTGATTTCCGACGCCGTGGTATCGATTTTAAGTTCATCGTAAACCTTGGCCAGTTTTCCGTCCTTGTTCAAGAACTTGATATCCTGGATTTCGATAGAGGCGTATCCACCCGAAGTCATCATGGGTTCGAAAGCAAAGCCCTTGACCTTGCCCATGCTTTCTCTTTTCATATCATAATTATTGATGGCAAAACTCAAGGTCGTAAATTCATCGCTCGGATGAATGAGATTATTTTCCCAATAGGTGATTCGATTCCCTTCATCATTCTTGCCGTAGCAAAGTGCAGAAACTCCGATAACCCCCTGCGTCTTGAGCGTCATGCGGATAGTATCCACATCGCTCAGGTCTTGGTACTTGTCGTCAAGATAAAGAGCGAGTCCGCTAAAGACATTTTCGCGGTCGTCACAATATGCTCCAGAGCATTCCTTGCCTACGCTAGACTCCGCGCGCATTTCCGCTTTGACAAGAGCCTTTCCGTTATCGGCAAAGAGCGGTTTCTTGGTAGAATCGGGGAAGACGGTGATTTTGTTAAAGCCGTTCGATTTGGTAACCCAGTTCCCGAAGCCGGAAACCTTGAGCGTAGAATCCTGCGTGCCTTTGGGCATTTGTGGCTGACGCATAACCGATGCGGTTGCGATGTTTTTCGTATTTTCCATGTGCGTCAAGTTCGGCATGTTTCCAGTCAAGAGCAACAGTTCCAAAATACGTTCCGTTTCGGTTCTTGCAGATGTCGAGTTCAAGTTCATCAATGATTCGTAAACCGTTTCTAGATAAGGATTGTACTTGTCCGTAGAACTAAATGCTAGACCAACACCGCTAGCTTCTGCGACATCCTTCTTGCCGTAAATCGAGTTTGAACCATCCAATTTATAATAGGTTTTGATATAGCTAGCATGTCCATACGATGCAGATGACAACCACTTGGTAAGTTTACCATTAACTTTCTTGGCGTTTTCGTCGCCGTACCAATAATACGCCGTAGCCATTCTCCATGGGACCAATAAAGCATCGTAAATGAAACCAGGGCCTTCTTCATAAGAATAAGAATCTTGAACCTTCACCGGTTCATGCGTGCTGTAATCGCACCAGAGTGGAACGAGTCCTGTTGTAGAATCCTGACAAAGGGCGAGTTCTGCGGCGGTATTCTTTGCCAATGTATTCCATGCATCCTTGAGCGCGGCTCCAGATTCAGCAAAAATTTTAAAGTTGGCAAAGGCGGAATAACTAGGGTTAAATGCAGCGTCATAGTTCGAGAATGCATTTATATGCATCTTTTCGCCGGTTTCTATATCGTTGTCATAGATGTCCTGCAATAGTGTTTTTGCATAGGTCGCATATTTTTCTGCACCCTCGGAACCCCACTGCTTGTCGGCCAAGAGAAGTGCAAGAGCGGCATCCATGTCGGCATCGGGGTTGGATACCCCTGCATACCGAACTAATGCGGAATCTTCTTCGTAGACTTCGCCTGCCATAATTTTGAAGCTTTGGCTTTTGCAGGTTTTCGGTTCTTTATTCTCGTTTGCAAAACAACGATAGAAATTCATGAACTGGTTGAATAATGATTGGGCGTCGTTGGAGGCGTCGGCCATATACACGGAGAGCAACATGCCGAAAGCGATATCCCTAGATGAAATGCGGAATATCTTAGAATCCGACATTTTGATGTATGCGGTTTTGACACCGTCTATCTCGACGTTCTCGGTTACCCAATTTTTGCGCCAGTCTGCAAACTTTTGTTGAATGGCTGTTTCCGTCTTTTTCAGGTCGGGGTTAAAAATTTGCCCATAGGCGTACTGCTTGTTTTGCGGGAACGGGTACTGCGGTGCCGCGCCGGCTAAGACAGATGCAAGCAAAAGCAGCATCGAAAAACGGAACAGCATGTGCATAAGGCCTCCTTTCTTCCAAAACACTCATTTAAAATAGAATCTTTCCCCCGAAGAAACCATTCACTCTAGCTAAAAAAGCTATCTTTGTGCCGTTCAAATTATAAAACAAGGATTAACAATGAGCAAGAATTACAAGATTGCAGTGCTTCCGGGCGACGGTATCGGCCCCGAAGTGATGAAAGAAGCTGTCCGCGTGCTGGACGTGGTTTCCAAGAAGTTCGGTTTCGACGTGAACGCCGAATGGGCAAACGTCGGTGGTGCCGCCTATGACGAAAGCGGTTCTCCGCTGCCGGAAAGCACCCTCAAGCTGGGTGAAGCTTCTGACTGTATTCTTTTCGGTTCCGTGGGTGGCCCGAAGTGGGAACACCTCCCCCCGAACCTGCAGCCGGAACGCGGTGCTCTCCTCCCGCTCCGTAAGCACTTCAAGCTTTTCTGCAACCTCCGCCCGGCCCGCGTCTATAAGGAACTCGCAGGCGCATGCCCGCTCCGCGCCGACATCGTGGGCGACGGCTTCAACATCCTCACCGTCCGCGAACTGACGGGTGACGTTTACTTTGGCCAGCCGAAGGGCCGCGAAGGCGTTCCGGGCTCCAAGGAAGAAATCGGCTTTGACACCATGAAGTACAGCCGCTACGAAGTCGAACGCATCGCTCGCTTCGCTTTCGACGCCGCCATGCTCCGCAACAAGAAGGTCGCCTCCATCGACAAGGCCAACGTGCTCACCACGAGCGTGCTCTGGCGCGAAGTCGTGAACGAAGTCATCAAGGACTATCCGGAACTGACTCTCGAGCACCTCTATGTGGATAACGCTGCCATGCAGCTCCTGAAGCGCCCGCGCGAATTCGATGTGCTGCTCTGCCCGAACCTCTTCGGCGACATCCTCACCGACGAATGCGCCATGCTCACCGGTTCCATGGGCCTCCTCCCGTCCGCTTCTATCGCCGAAGGAAGCTTCGGTCTGTACGAACCGGCCGGTGGTTCTGCTCCGGACATCGCTGGCAAGGGTATCGCTAACCCGCTCGCCCAGATTCTCTCCGTGGCCCTCATGCTCCGCTACACCTTCAAGGAAGAAGAAGCGGCCAAGGCTATCGAAGCGGCTTGCGAAAAGGTCATCGCTCAGGGCTTCCGCACTGGTGATATCTACCAGGAAGGCTGCACCAAGGTCGGCACGACCGGTATGGGTGATGCCATCATCAAGGCACTCGCTTAATCTTTGCGACAAAGCGCACCATAGCGCAAAAAGCGACCGGATTTCTCCGGCCGCTTTTTTATTCCTCCTATCGTTTTTATTTTCCTTGAAGAGCTTCTATAAACCCATTTATAAAATCAATAGCGCTATCGTCTTCCGTTTTTTGTCCTTTCCACGCATTGAGCTCATTGATAAAGAATTCCTTAATCGGGTTGTTCGCAGAAAACGAGCCCGTATTGCCAAAAGCATTTGCTATCAGCAATGGAGAGACATTGACAGACCATTCAAGAATCAAATCCTCTAACAGATTATTGACAATCAAGTGACCTCGGTTATGAGCAAATTCTTGTTTATCAAAATCGAAAGATTCGTCAGATAGTCCGACGGCACTCATGATTTCTTTATCGGCACGTTCTTTGGCTTCGGCCAAACTGTAGTCCATGCGAACTAAACGATGCAAACGAAATGTTTCCAAAAATGTCATCGCGTTTATGTCAACAGTTCTCGATTTTCTCAAATCGACAATCACGCTATATGTCGCTACAAAACGGTCCTTTTCATGATCATACATATCAAAAGACCAGGAGCCATCCCATTGCCAAGAATCATTTTCCGCATACGGAGCCAGCTCAATTTTAACATACGGACCGTGCAACGAAACATGATTAAAAGCAAACTCACCTGTAGCGCCATTACAGCGACTATAGAACACCACACCTGTTGTATCCAAGGTGACAGAATCTAGTTCCGCCATCCTTACAATGGTACCGGCATCCGCCACACGTCGCAACATCATCGAATTTTCGGCAGCTGATGCAGATAGATGACGCGAGGCATGGCCTTCAACCGTGATATTGTCAAGAGCTATGTCCGGTTCATTCTGGGCGGGATCCGTCACCGAATCACCAACATCCGAGCAAGCCGTCAACGCAACAGCCATCAACATTGCATAAGCAATTTTAGAAACAACCATATTTCACCCCAACTCGTTTTTATTTTATTCTTTATTTAACAGATTCTCATTTCGCACAAAATGCAAATCATTTATTCAAGGACATGCAATAGTTAAAGAGGGAATCAGCAGTTGCATACGCTTTCACTTCAAGCGGTCCTTCAATCTTATTATAAAATTCCCCATATTTTTCTTGAAACTCAATCGATAAACTACGCCTTCCATCAGAGCATAAAATACTTTGAGGAAGTGGATTATCGCAAGGTGGAGATATAGCGCTTCCTAATTTTATTTCAAGTAAAGCCTTCAAGCTATCAAGAGTACTATAAAGACACTTTTCCGAAGCATCAGAAATTTGTACAGAATCTTTTCTCATCTGACGTAACAGATCAATGAAATAGAAATAGTTCTTACCCCTAACATGAGAAACAGCTAGTTCTTCCGAAAATTCGCAATCACAGAAAGTAATCAATACAGCAACGGGTTCACACGTTTCCTCGACAGGATGAAGATTCGTTGTTGGAGTATCATCCCTAATATACCAGTCAATACCTACAATATTAAATTCTGTATTTGTCTCATTATCGTGAAATTTAAAACGCAATCCTTTTAAATGAGCAGCAACCACCTCAACAGGCACTGTTTCAATTTTAAAAGCAGTTAAACTATCTGACAAGTCAGGTACAACCAATCTAAATCCAAACCAATCCGGGAAACACTCCTCTTTGATTTTTGGCAGTGAATCATCTAAATTCCACAAATACGGAATCGGAATATCGACGCTATAACTAGAAAATTTATTTAAATTAGCAATAGAATCATTGGGTATAAGTTCTATAGAAAGATTCCCCGAATATTCCACACAAATACCATTCATAGCGCGGGCATCGACTTCTCCGATATTTCCCAAAGAATCCATCCCCGCAAAATAGAATTCTACATAAGCACTAGACTCGACATGTGCAGCCGCAGAATCATCTTTTATTTCATTCGGTTCATTTACCACCTTTCCGCACAAGCTACCACCACACTTATCAATCACATCGGCAAGAGCCATCGAATCATATTCGTCCGTAGCCACTCCAGGCCATTCAAATTTAACATTACCTTCTGTATGCCAAGTCCAAATACCCGAAGTTTTCGTCCCATTATCGAAACCAGTGCGAACTCGATAACCCGATGTGCGGCTCCACATTTCAGGCGACCAGATGCAGCCTTTTTCGATAGCTTCCAAGGAATCCGTCACGCCCATCACACTGCACAGCACAGGCGATTTTTCTCCCATGTTCGGAACGCTCGTCGAGCCCGAAATCGGCGATGCATTTTCGGAGCATGCAGCAAACAAAAGAGCCCCGAGAGCAAACAAACTATAAAAATTTCTCATACTAAGCCACCTCATCTTTATTTAATTTCCAAGTTAACGGGAACAGTTGCATATTCAAATGATAGATTTGATCGGCATCTTCTATTTCCGAAGCCATTGCGACAATTTTTTTACGGAACATATCGACTTCTTGAGCAATGCGTTCGTAACATTCGCGGTTGACCGTAAAAGTCACACTTGACACGCTGCGGTTCTGCGGTTCAAATCGTTCGATAGATTCATCAGCGAGTTGCAACATTTTGTGTTGCATCGCGTGTACGGCATAGGCCATGCCTTCCTTTGACGCAGTCACATTCTTTTCGGTCTGGCGATACGAGCCGTCCGCACTTTTTTTCAGGAATCCCGCCTTGGTCAAAAATTCAAGCGACGAGGCGACTTCGGCTGCGGAGATTTCGTTGCAGCAATTTTTAGCAATCTGCCCAGGAGTTGCACCAGGCATCATCGGCGCCAGTTCGCGTACAACCTGATTTTTCCAGCCATCGAAATACTCGACAGCCTCTTTATCGACAACGCGTACTTTGTATTCAAGCGCAATCTGGCGCATTTCTTTCCAATACGGCTTTTTAGATTCGTCATCTTTAGCGTTGCAAAAATTGACGAGCGCAATGAAGTAGTCCGCTTCAAAGCCTGCAAGCCCCATTGCCGAAACCATGCGGTTCATCGACACTCGGCTCAAGTTGCTCTTGCCCTCACTCACAAGTCGCAAATAAGTCGGCGAAGAAAACCCCGCCAGTTTCGCGAATTCCCGCCAAGAGAAGTACGAAGTCCGTTTTTGATCTTCGTAAAAATCCTTGATCAAGGGATGGTAATCGTTATATTCTGTTATCGGTTTCATGTTATCAAATATACCCTATTTGCGGGTTACTATGACACAAAATATTGATTTTTAATTAAAATTCATAGTTAAATTTAAAGATTTTTTCTATATGATACGCCCTAGCATTTTCAAATACTAAAAATGGAGATGCCCGCTCGGTGGCGGGCATGACAAGAGCATGCAAAAAACACCATCGACATTTCGCCGACGGTGTTCGTTTTGAAAAACTGCGGAATTGAATTACTTAGCGCAACCAGTGCCGAGCGTACCTTCCAAAACAGATTCACACTGAGCCTTCATAGCAATGGCTTCTTCGCTACCCGCCGGAAATTCAAGGCATTCGCCCAGAACGCCCGGGATATCGCAAGAGACCATGTCACCCGTAGCAGCGGTTTCGGAGCTAGAGCTAGATTCAGAATCCGTTGCAGAACTGGAACTGGATTCCGTTTCGCTACCAGCCGGAATCTTGTCCTTGCACATGCGGAGTTCGCTATTGTACATAGATTCCTTTTCAGACGTAATGCCCGAAGAAGAAACATCCATCAAGCCATCCGCAGAGCAGTAATTGTTTCCAGAAATATCCGTGAAGTTCTTCACAATGCATTCTGCATGCTGCAACGGATGCTGTTCAGCCTTCACGCGCAACTTTGTATCAAAAAGGAACGACTGAATCACGACAACGCTGTCCTGACCACGCCAGCCTTCATCGAGATAAGAATAAGACCATACATTGTCTTCGGCCTTGAAATCGCAAGTCGTCTTTGTGGGAAGAGGAATCTTATCATAGGTTCCGCCGTTTACAGCGACGCCACAAGCCTTTTGCACTGCAGCATGGACCGTTTCGCGCGCGTTCGCTGCAAAGTAACCCTTTTGAGTAACCGTACCGGCAATGATCACCGTGCTACCGTCGCAATACTGCACACCAACAAATTGACCATCACTGGAACTAAAATCAGAAGCGCCATCAGCGATTCTGCAAATCATGCTAGCCTGATTTCCCGTATAACGGATTGTATCGAGAATTACAAGATTTTCGCCATCAATTTTGTAGATAGTCTTGACGTTGGCATTGCCCTTGCTATTGCTTGCCTTGTACGACATTTCCCAAGCATTGTCTGTAGCTGCAAAAGTACACGGTTCCGCTTCAACAACGGAAGAACTGGAAACAGCTGCAGAAGAACTGGAAACACTTACAGACGAACTAGACTTTGCTTCGGAAACACTTGAAGAGCTTGATTCAGGTTTTGCGTCACCAACGCTAGAAGAATATACCTGATTATTTGCATTCGCAATCGGATTCGATGAAGAATCGTCTCCGCAAGCCATGAAGCACATAGCCGTCGAAAGAGTAAGGCCCAAACCACACTTTTTTAAGTTCATTTCAACTCCTTATTTATTAAATGTTGGGCGCAATATACAAAATAAGATAATTAAAAACAAGATATAAGATGCAAAAAAAAGCCCGACTCGAACGAGCCGGAACTTTATTTAATAGATTTCAACTTGACTGGATTCTTCACCTCTTCGAGGTTCAGAATGACGAGTCAGCCAACATCAAAAACTTAGGCGTTCTTCGTGAAATCGACGTATGCCTTGAGCACATCGAGGAAGACTTCGTCCGGAGTGTTGTCACCAACGATGTGGCTGATGATCTTCGGGTCGTACTTTTCGAGAACCTTGGCGGTGGATTCCTTATAGACGTTCAAGCGGTTCTTGATGACGTTCACGTCAGCGTCATCCTTGCGGCCTTCGATCTTGGCGCGGTTGAGGAGACGAGCGACGATAGTTTCTTCGTCCTTGATGTCGAGAACGAAGATGTGCTTCACGTCAACAATCGGCTTGATGAGATCGACCTGTGCAACCGTGCGAGGAATACCGTCGAGGAGGAGGGTATCCTTTTCCGGGTTGAGCTTGTTCGTGTTCACGAGGCCTTCGACAAAGCGGCCGAAGATTTCAACGGTTGCTTCATCCGGGACGAGGAGGCCCTTGCTGGAGTAAGAAGCAAGGAGCTTGCCGGATTCGCTGGACGGAGCGATACCACGGAAGATGTCGCCCGTGGAGAGGTGCTTGAGAGCGGTCGTAGCGGCGAGCTTTGCGCCCACAGTGCCCTTGCCAGAACCCGGTGCACCGAAGATAAGAACTGCAGAAATCTGAGACATTGATAACCTCTTAGGTTGATTGTTAAATTTCGCGACAAATATAGAAAAACTACGACTTAATCTTTTCGCATTTGAACGAGAGTTTCCCGTTTTCGACGCCGACATAAATCGTGGAGAAATCCGTCATCGTCCCAAGCAAAAGCCCTTCGGCGATTTCGTCTTCGACTAGATTCTGGATAGAACGGCGGATGGGGCGTGCCCCCAGCGAAGCATCGTAATTGTGATTTACGATAAACTCCTTGGCTTCCTGGTTCATTTCCAAAAGAATTCCGCGATCGGAAAGGTTCTTCTGCAAGAATCCCATCTGGATATCCACAACAGACACGAGGTCGTGCTTGGAGAGTGCGCGGAACACAATCTGCTCGTCGATACGGTTCAAGAATTCCGGAGAGAACACGCGCTTGACTTCTTCGCGAATGGCATTTTCCATGCGTTCGTAATCATCGGTCTCGCCCATCTTGGTAAAGCCCATGCCGCTGCTGTGGCGGACTTCACGGGCGCCGGCATTACTCGTCATGATGATAATCGTATTCTTGAAGTTAATCTTGCGGCCATAGCTATCCGTCAAGATGCCATCGTCCAAAATCTGCAAAAGCAAGTTGTAAATGTCCGGATGAGCCTTTTCGATTTCGTCCAAAAGCACGACTGAATACGGGTGCTTGCGAACCTTTTCGCTCAGCTGGCCACCGCCGTCTTCGAAGCCCACGTATCCCGGAGGCGCACCAATCAAGCGGCTCACGCTGTGCTTTTCCATGTATTCGCTCATGTCGATACGGATAAGCGAATCTTCACTTCCGAAAAGTTCCTTGCTCAGGACCTTCGCGAGTTCCGTCTTGCCAACACCCGTCGGACCCAGGAATAAGAAGCTTCCCATCGGGCGCTTGTTGTTGCGGATTCCCGCACGGCTACGGCGGATGGACTTGACAATCGCATCGACAGCCTGATCCTGACCAATCACGCGCTGTTTAATTTCGTCACCTAAATGCAAAAGCTTTTGCGCTTCTTCGCCGCCAAGCCTGCTGACCGGAATTCCCGTCATCTTGCTGATAACGTCACGGATAACGTTTTCATCGACAATCGGCGTTTCCGATTCTTCGCTCTGGAGTTGCTTTTTGCGTTCGGCAATGCTGTTCTGCAATTCTTCTTCGCGGGCGCGGAACTTTGCGGCAGAAGCATAATCCTGGTTGGCTACCGCTTCTTCTTTTTTCTGGAGGCATTCGCCAAGTTCGTCTTCCATATTCTGCAAGTCTTGCGGAATCTTGATGGAATTGAGACGTACACGGGCACCCGCTTCGTCGAGAACGTCAATCGCCTTGTCCGGTAAAAAGCGTTCACTAATATAACGTTCACCCAATTCAACGGCAGCACGTACAGCATCCGGCGTGTAATGAACATTATGATGTTGTTCATACTTCGGACGAAGCCCATCAAGAATTTGTATAGAATCTTCGACAGATGGAGGATTCACAATAATCGTCTGGAAGCGGCGTTCAAGAGCCGCATCCTTCTCGATATACTTGCGATATTCGTCAAAAGTCGTGGCGCCAATACACTGGAGTTCGCCACGAGCAAGCGCCGGCTTGAAAATGTTCGATGCATCGAGACTGCCTTCGGAACCGCCTGCCCCCACAATCGTATGGAGTTCATCGATAAAGAGAATCACCGAATTGCCAACGCGCTGGAGTTCCGTAATGAGGCCCTTCACGCGCTCTTCGAATTGTCCACGATATTTCGTTCCAGCCACCATGGCCGCAACATCCAAAGTAACGACGCGCTTGTTCGCCAGCAAATCCGGAATCTTGCGCTGAACAATCTTTTGCGCAAGGCCTTCAATAATCGCGGTCTTACCCACACCCGGTTCGCCAATCAGCGCCGGGTTGTTCTTTTTGCGTCGGCAAAGAATTTGAATCAATCGTTCAATTTCAGCTTCGCGACCGATAATCGGGTCCAGCTTGCCTGCACGGGCCATAGCCGTCAAATCGCGACCGAAATGTTCCAAAATCGGCGTCTTGGAACGCGACGGAGAAGCCTGACGCGATTGCGTATAACGTTCACGAGGATCTTCATCCGATTGAGCATCGTCCATCGGCTGTCCTTCTGCCTGATGCTTGATTTGCATCAGCATATCCTGGTAATTTTCGAACGTCACATTGTACGTCGAGAGCGTCGCCGCCGCCGGAGAATCCGTCTGTTGCAGAATGGCGAGCATCAAGTGTTCCGGCCCTATGAATTGAACGCCCTCTTCCTTGGCAATCTTAGCGGCATTATAAAGCACGGCCTTGCACTGCGCCGTAAAAGTGAGAAGACCGCCACGGGCATCGCCTCCGACCGTCATAAGACCGCCGCTTGTACTGAGCGCGCGCTGGATGGTTTCACTGAGTTCCGTCAGGTTAACCTTCAACGCCTTGAGCGTTTCCGAAGCCACACCTGAATCTTCGCGGACAAGACCAAACAAAAGGTGTTCCACCGTAACGCAGTCGCTCCCTAAATTGCGGGCCGCGATACGAGCCGCCTGTAGTGCTGCTTTTGCCTTAGCTGAAAAAATACCGTTAATATCTGCCATAGTTAGGTTTTAGGTTATAAAGTTACCTACTCTACTGAATCACTCCGCCGTGCATCACGACTCTGCGTTTTGCAAAACTAGCCAATTTTTCGTCATGCGTCACAATCAAGAAAGCCTGATGGAACTTTTCGTTGAGTTCACCAAAAAGTTCGTTCAATTTCGCCGAATTCGCCTCGTCCAAGTTGCCACTCGGTTCATCCGCAAACACGAGAGACGGATTATTCATGAGCGCACGCGCAATCGCAATACGCTGGCGTTCACCGCCCGAAAGTTCACGCGGCAAGTGTTTGAGACGTTCCTTGAGGCCGACCGTTTCCAAAAGCATTTCGGCACGCTCACGGCATTCCTTTTCCGGAGTCCCGAGAATGCGGCCCGGCACGCAAACGTTTTCGAGCGCCGTAAATTCCGTAAGCAAGTGATGGAACTGGAAAACGAACCCCACATGCTTCCGATGGTACATGTCACGCTCTTCGCTACTGAACTTGCTGAGCGGCTTGCCATTGAACAAAATCTCGCCCGAAGTCGGGGTGTCCAACATTCCGACCAAATTCAAAAAAGTCGATTTACCCGAACCCGACGAACCCGTGAGCGCCACAAGCTCGCCCGCATCCATTGAAAAATTCACGCCCTTCAAAATTTCAAGTTTTTCACCCGTCTCGGAAAAAACTCTGCGAAGGTCAATTGTCTGCAACAAACTACTCATGTCTAATCGCCCCCACAGGATCCAAGCGGCTTGCTTTCCATGCCGGCAAAAGCGTTGCGGACACGCACAGAACAATGCCTATCACAAAAATCAAAACGACATCCATCAAGTGCACTGAAATCGGGAAATACGGAATCACATAAACATCGCCCGGCAGCTTGATGAAATGATAAGCCTCTTGCAACTTGCAGAGCACAAGACCAATCGTCCCGCCCACAACAGTGCCGCCCACGCCAATGAAACTGCCCATCAGCATAAACACGCGCATGATGCCAGCTTTGCTGAAGCCCATGCTGCGCAAGATGCCGATTTCCTTAGTCTTGTCAATCACGACCATGATAAGCGAACTGATGATGTTGAACGCTGCAACCAAAATAATCAAGCAAATGACCGCCGCGACAATGAACTTTTCGTAGTTCATCCACTTGAGGAGCGTGATGTTCTTGGACTTCCAATCCATCCCGTAGTACGGATAAGAGAGCCAAGTCGCCATGCTATCGACCGCCTCGCCCGCTTTCCAGTGATCCTTGATGCGGAACTGGA
>JAEEGG010008295.1_pt1 | contig 23614 bp, 19 predicted proteins | sample 9134161 | NCBI WGS metagenome assembly JAEEGG01 (sample SAMN16246543, study PRJNA631951) | gut metagenome | biome: gut microbiome; feature: rumen; material: CR-attached | host: Bos | place: Iran: Karaj | collected 2018-10
CCTTATTTCGGCATCTTTCCGATTGTCAGTCGGTTACAATGCACCGCATTGCTCCCTCCTTCCGCACGGAAATCTGCTCGAAATAAGAACAAAATCGATTGAAAGCAATTTATAGAACCCACCTTAAAAAAAATGTTTCCCTCACGACACTGTGTATGTCAGGAAATTTGTGTAAATTTGCACCCCAAAAAAGGGACACCAACCACACAAAAAAATGGGCGTAATAGCAAAACAAAGCATCCGGGGTGCCATTGCCAACTACCTCGGCGTTATCATCGGCGCCATCACCACTTTCTTCGTGGTCACCGACCTTCTCACTCAAGAGGAAATCGGTCTCACCCGCGTCATGGTCGATGCCGCCATGCTCTTCTCCGGCCTCGCCCAGTTGGGCACCAATGCCTCTATCCTCAAGTTCTATCCTCGCTTCTGCGACCCCGACAGCCGCGACCACGGTTTCTTTGGCTGGACACTCATCCTCCCCTTCCTTGGATTTCTCATCATTGCGGCCCTTTTCTTCCTATTCAAAGAGAGCATCATCGGCTTCTACGCTGAGAAATCGCCTCTCTTGGTCAACTATGCCTACTTGGTGCTCCCCCTCACCTTCTTCATGCTCTACATGACGGTCTTTGAGACCAATGCCAGCGTCTTGTTACACATCGCCCTGCCCAAGTTCGTACGCGAGGTAGTCATTCGCCTCCTCAACCTAGTAGCCTATCTGCTCTATGGCCACCATCTCATCTCCCTCGACCTTTTCGTCATCCTCTTCTGCTCCTCCTATGCCATCGCCACAGTCATCAACTTCTGCTACCTCCTCACCCTCCGCCGCATTAGCTTCAAGCTCGACTGGCAATTCATCAACAAAAGCCTCTTCCGACAGGTGGCCACCTACACTTTAGTCATGACCGCCGCAGTCCTTGCTGGCAATGTCAAACTCTTCAATACCATCTTCCTCGCCCACCAAACCCTTGCTCTTGCCGGCATCTACACCATTGCCAACTACATTGCCAACGTCATCGAAATCCCTTATCGCTCCCTCGGTGCCATCTCCAGCCCAGTCATATCCCAGGCTGTCGCCAACAACGACCTCCACGAAGTCAACCGCCTCGGCCAGCAGGTCTCCCTCCATCAGCTGTTGGTGGCCAGCATGCTGCTCTTTTTCATCTGGATTAACCTCGAACCCCTCTTTGCCATCATTCCCAACGGCCAGGAGTACATCTCGGGCATCGGTGTAGTTCTCTTCCTTGGCATTGCCAACATACTCAACTCCACTTTCTGCATCGCCACCAATATCCTCAACTTCTCCAAGCAGTACGCCTTCTCACTCCTTTTTATCGTCCTCCTCACCGCCTCTGCCATCCTGCTCAACCTTTGGCTCATACCCCGCTGGAGTCTCACAGGCTCTGCCTGTGCCACCCTCTTTGCCTATATTATTTATTTCATCCCCCTCCTCACTTTCCTCTGGCGCCGCCTCGGTGTTACCCTCTTCTCCACCAAACAGCTGTGGATCGTCCTCCTCACCCTCTGCCTCTTTGGACTTAACTTCCTCTGGGGCTGGCTTCTCTCGCCCCTTTTTACCCACCTTGGCAGCGGACTCCTACCTACTCTCCTTCAGGCACTCATCCGCACCCTTTTCTTTGCCATCATCGCCTACCTTGCTATCCGTCGCCTCCACATCTCCCCCGAGGTCGATGTCCTCCTCAGCAAGCTCCAACTTTCCAAACGCTAACCCTCTCTCCTACCCCTCATTCACCATTTCATCCCCTAACACCCATACTTGTGGTTAGGTGTATTAGCTAACACCACTTGCTACTGGCAAATAATCCAAGTTGGCAGGTATTATGCTACTGGCATAAACAAAGCACAACAACCGCGTTGGCAGTTGTTGTGCTCAACAAAAAGGCACGACCGCATCAATCGTCACCCAACGACAGGGCAACGCCCAGCTTGATAGGATAGACCTCTTTGTCCATGCCTGTGTTTACTGGGAGCATGGCCACCTGCAAGAAAGCGTATAGGTTTTGCCAACCAATGCTCAGTCGGGCATCCATGCGGAATGGGTTCATTACCTTAGAGACATTGTCTCTATCGTTGAAATTGCCCCTGGGGTACTCGGCTTTATGCTTTAGTCCGGTATGTTTTCCATTGTAGTTTAGTCCCGGAATGGCGGCAAGGCCAATGAAGAAATTGCTGTTGCCAGGTTCCCAGCGTACCATTAGAGGAAGGGTGACGTAGCGTGCCGTCAGCTTGGTGGACCACTGACCACCGTCGGCAGGATCCATTGGAGTAAAGGTCTGCATGGTCCCAGTATTGTCGTCCACCACGGCCACATAGTCGTCGCTGAACTTATACACGTCGGAGCCGTAGCCCAAGCCTAAGCCCAGACGCCAGTTGTCTGAAACCATGGGATAGTAAACAGCCTCTAACTGATAGGAAGAGAAGGTTGTTTGCAAGGCATAGCCTCCGTCCATTCTCATCAGCCCATTGAAAGGAGTGCTGCCCCAGTTGTGAAAGCCCCAAAGGAAGTCAAAACGGAAGTCGTCTGTGATAGAACGGGCCACACGCTTTACCTCGGAAGTCTTAGTTTTGCCCAGCACGTCGTCGGTCATCGAAAGGAATTCTTCACCCGAGAAATTATAATCGGCTGTGCTTTCTGTTGTTTGCATATTATGAGCCGCCACATTAACCCTGCCGCGGTCCACCTCAGAAACGTAAAGTTTGTCACCCTTACAATAAGTCACATTTACAAAGGCATAGTCCTCAGCACGTAGTCCTATCTCATCCACCACGCAAGGTGTCTTCAGCGACACAGTGGCGTAATCCTCACCTTTGAGAATGATGTAACGTGAGCGCAAAGTATCCACATCCTTGAGGGTGCTGACGTTCACCCTGCTATAATCATCTGCCAACACTGAGAGCTTTACCACCTTCGGAGGAAGCAACACTTCCACCTGCGTGTAGTCCTCGGTTTCAATCGAGACTGAGGCATCCATCTCCAAATGCATCCTGAACTTGCCAACTCCTGAAGCTGCTTCAATGTTTAAGTTCTTCAGGCCCTTGCCAGAAAGACGATACTCCAAGCCTTGGGGAACGCTTGGATCATTAAATTCCAGATAAGTAGCACTATCGTTCACAACCTCCACTTTGCAATAGCCTGAAAACTGAACTTTCTCCAAACCATTGAAATAGACACGGTGCACCTTCAGCGTGTCATCATTGCCTGCCTGGGCACCCCATGCAGCCATCAGCAATGCTGCGAATAATAAAACTTTGGTTTTCATCATAATATTTATTTAATTGTTATTATTGTCTCGTTTCATTCCCACTCAAAATCTTTTATCCATTATCTATCCGCCAATGCCAGTAGCTCGCCGCGGGTCTCGGCATAGGCCTGGTAGGCATAGTCGCGGATGGTGTTGCTCACGCGACTACGCAGATTGCGCAAGCGGGTGCTCACTTTACCCTCCTCCACTCTATCCACCTCCTCCACAACGACATTAGAGGCCAACACGATGTCGGTATACTCAATCACAAGGGTCTTGGTAGGCTCCTCCACTGCCACTGGTTCAGCCGAAGCCAACAACTGAGGGGCTGACTCATTGGCTGACTGGAGCATGGGGTCGGCGGATATTTCGGATTGAATGGTTGGCTGGTCCTCGACAGGCATCTGCAACTCTGCCACATCAGCCACCGACTGTCTTTCCTCTGTCACACTGGGCATTGACACCTTCCGTACAGTCCTGACAGCCAACCGCGGCTTAGACAGAATCGAGGGGTCTGTTTTTTCTACAGTATCCGCTTCACCCTTAGGCTGTGTCGATGGATTGGAAACCTCGGCTGGATGAAGGGCAGCAAGCTGTTGTGGGGTCTGGGACACCGGCCAAAACAGCCAAACTCCTCCCAACAAACCCACCAAACAGGCCGCCGCAACCCACCGCCAGAGGGGCAGCACCTGCCTATCGTGGTGCAACAGGCTTTCTTTGTTGGGACAAGGAATGTGTGACTCGGTGAGCTTGAGGTCGGGGTCGTACAGGGCCAACTCCTCGGCCAATTCGGGATGCTGAGAGGCAAAGGCCTCAACGGCTTCCCGCCCAGCAGCATCCAGTTCGCCCTCGGCATACTGGTAGAAGTATAGCTCGTAGTTATCAGTTGTTATTGTCATAGCCTAATGCAATTAATGTTTTCTTTAATGAGACGCGGGCGCGGAATAGATAAACCGACACCTGCTTCTCGGTCAATGAAAGTATCTCGGCAATCTCTCTACAGCTATAGCCCTCCACATCTTTGAGTTCTATGGCGGCCTGCTGCACATGTGGCAAACGAGCCATGGCCTTGCGCAGCGCCTCTTGTAGGTCGAACCGTTCATCAGGTGCCACCGAGACAGCTGGTGTCAGCTGAGGGAGAACCCTTTGGTAGACCTGCTCACGGCGGTGGTGACTCATCAAGTGATTGTGTGCCACTGTCAACAAGTAGGCTTTGCCCTTCTCCACAGGAATCCGTTCACGGCACTCCCACAACGAAGCGTAGGCCTCCTGAACTGCGTCTTTCGACAGCTCCTCACCTCCGCCACAATGCACAGCAAAACGGTACACTTCGTCGGCCCACAAGCTCACCCCGTTGTTGTATTCTTTTTGAGTCATTTTTGCACTTTCTTGCTATATAAACGCGCAAAGCAAAAAAATACTACAGTTGAGGTATAATTTTTTTTTGAGAAAGCGCAACTGTGGGACCAATAGAAACTACTACCCCTTGACAATCAGATATTTGGAATATGATTGGATTATCCTGAGGAACAAGAGCGTACCATATTTTTCAGCCTCTTATTCGAGGCTGATGGCGTTGGGGGAGGAGCCGCCACCTTCTTGTGCCATACCGGCAAGTTCCATCTTTCCGAAGCGGAAGGTGATGCCCAAGGTAATGAAGCGCGAATTGTACTTGCGGTTGGAGGTGGTAGCATAGAAGGGGTTGACGATGCTGGAGTTCCAAGTACCCCAGTTGAAGATGTCGCTGACATTCAGTTTTACGGTCATGCGGCGGTCGAAGAAATCGGCATTAGCACCCAAGTCAACACCTTTTTCGCTTTGATTGATCCTGAAGACGTTCTGTGTGCTGCTGCGGTAGTAGGCGTTGACAAAAAACTGGTAGTTTTTCCATAATTTTGCCCAGGCATTCAGACGAAGGCGGTAGCACCACATGCCGTTGCGATAGGCAGGCTGGTCAGGTCGGTAGGTGACATCGAGGGTGTCGTAGAAGAGGGAGGCATTGAAGCGTACATTGACAAAGGCACTGGGACGGTAGGTGACATGGGCATCGATGCCAGCATTATAGCTGCTGCCAATATTGATAGGCTTAGAGTAGGAAACCACGCGGTTGAAGAAGTCGCTATAGATAACATCAGTGAGGGCGCCCTTCGCGTTGATGTTTCCGGTGTAATAGGCCTGAAGGCCTACGCTACCGAACTTGTCGAAATACTTGTCCCACATGACCTCGATACGGTCCGAGTAACTGGCCTTGAGATAGGGGTTGCCGGTGGAATAGTCTTCGAGGTTGTAGGCCATGTAGGTGCTGAGGGACGAGGCGCTGGGATTGTTAGTTCGGTGGGTGTAGCTGAGGCTAAAATCGTGCATGTCCTTGGTGTGGTAGCTCAGATGGAGCGAAGGAGTGAGCGAGAGGAAGCCGGTGTCGATGTTGGAGGCCGGATCGTCGTAATAGTCAACGCGCTCGTAAGCGTATTTGGTGCGGAGGCCTAGTTTGATGCTGAAGTTGCCAAAGCGACGAAGATAGGTGAGGTAAGCACCCAGGTCACGTGTATGGGAGATATAGTAGGCACCAAGGTATTCGCAAAGAACCCAGGAAGTGCTGTCCTGATGTATGTTGAGGGTGTCGAAAATGTCGTGGGTGATCTCACGACCGAAGTCAAACTCCACGCCTGCCTGCAGCTCGTTGGCGTAGTTCTTAGTGTCCTTGTTGCGCTGGCCAAAGGGGAGTGTGTAGTTGACCTCGAAACCATTGTTATAATCGGAGCCGAGATCTTTAAACTCATAAACAATATCCTCAGCAGGCTGCCAACTGTAGCTGCGAAGGTAGAAATAGTGGCGGTTGCTGGCCCAGCTGTTGACATTGTATGAGAAAGAGATCTTGTGTCCGGTACTGTCATCGAACTTGTGGGTGTACCAGGCTCCACCATAGAAACCACCGCCAGGTCGGTCGGGGAAACCATCGGTCCAGGAGCTGTCGCGATAGTCGAAATTGCTGAAGGGCTGAGTGCCATCCAGCCGCTCGTAGCGGGAAGTGGTGTGGGTGTTGAACCACTTGTTCCAGTAGGGGTAGGTGCCAAAATAGGCAGAGATGTCATTGCACTTGTTGATGGTGTAATTGAAGTGACCACCGAGATAGGTGTTGATGGTACGGTCGTCGCTAATGGTGGAATAACTTTCCTTGCGCACAGTGTCGCCATGGGGGTCAAGCATGACGGTGGTGCCGTCGCCATGCATGTTCCTGCCGTCATAGCCGACGTTGGCATAGATGTTAAAGTTGATTTTCTCGTTGGAGAAGACGTAGGATACCCATGGGGTAATCTCAGGCCGGCTGGAGGCGTTAAGACCAAAGCTGACGAACTCGTTGCGCTTGACAGCATTGTTGGTGACGATGTTCACCACCGGGGTGCCGCCGCCATAGCGGGCGCTGGGGTTGGTGATAACCTCTATTTTCTCTATACTGTTGGCGGGGAGGGTACGGATATACTGCTTGAGGCTCTCACCACTCATGTGGCTGGGCTTGTCGTTAATCCAAACATCGACACTCTCGGTGCCGCGGAGGGTGATATTGCCGTCAGCATCCACCTCCACACCGGGGGCATTTTGTAATGCATCACTGGCGGTACCGGTTTGGATGCTGGGGTCGTCGGTAGTACTATAGATATGTTTCTCTCCATCCATGGTGTAGAGAGGTTTCTCTGCCACCACCTCAACCTCCTTGAGGGTGGTGCCGGGACGGAGGGCTATGGTCCCGAGGTCGAGGTTGCCAGTAACCTGCGTGACCTGAGTCCATCGTTCATAGCCCACCATGGTGACCATCATAAGATACTGTCCGGGTGCAACATCCTTTATCTCAAAACGGCCTTCGGGGCCAGTGGTGGCGCCACGCATAAAAAGGGTATCGCGCTGACGGTATAGGGCAGCATTGACATAAGGCATTTTCTCGCCCGACTTGCGGTCGGTTATGATGCCTTTGACGGTGTAGGTTTGAGCCATGGCAGAACTGCCAAGAAAGAAGATGGAAAGTAACAATAATAGCGTAAGTGATTGTTTCATTATTTCGTATTTTTAAAGTATAATAATAAACGAAAAAAAACTCATTTTAGTATAGACAACCTCCCAAAATTATCACGAAAGGGTACGAACCCATCTAGTGAAAAAACAAAGCACCTCGACAAGGCAGAAGAGACTGCTATGCCGAGGTGCTGCAACCAATATCTCAAGAATGTGCTATTGGATAATGAGCTTACGAACTGGGCCATTGGGGGTATCGGCCAGACGGACGAAGTAAACTCCCGATAACAAGTGGTTCACAGACAACGTTGTGGGCAGAGATGGCCCCACCGAACAGCGCAACACCTCGCGACCCTGGCTTGTCATGTTGCCAGCAAAGACCTGCATAAGGTGGGAGGGGGCGACATAGTCGGTGCTGGAGTTGAACTGCGTCTTGGAGGTATTGCCTAGGTACACCACTTCCGGGGTGGTGTCTATCTGGTAGGAGTCGGTCATCAGAAAGGTGATGCCCGTAAGTGTGTCGGCTGTGCCCAACTCGGAAGCAAGGTATATTTGTTGGGAGTAGCTGTTGTTGATGCTATAGCTCACGGGGAGGCTGGCATGGGTCGCAGCGGAGTCGGCCACCCACAAAGAGCAAGAGTGGGTATATGCCGAGCTCCCAACCATGCCGACACTGTCGAAGCAATGGGTCACCACACGATAGTCTTAGCGGGTATCGGGAGTTAGGTCGTAGAGGAAATAATGACGGTCATAAATGGTGTCGGTAAGCCACGTTGTGTCGGTGGAACGTCGGTAAGCCACACTATAGGCCGTCACGGGTTCGCCATCGGAAGGGGCATCCCAACTCAACGCCATGGAGCGGTAGCCGCTCACAGCCTGTAAGTTCCTAACTCCTCCGCAGTCGGGATTGGTCACAAACGAAATGGTCGCCTCCATACTGACATCACTCCCACAATCGGCTGTCACCCACGCATAATAGCGCGTGTTGCCTGCCAGAGAGCCGAAGGTGTGAGAGGCGTTGCCCACGGCCACGAAGCTACTATCGAAGGCATTGGCACGATTGTTGGTAGTTGCAATATAACAATGGTAACCCACGGCACTGCTCGGTTCGCTCCAGGTCAGCGTGGCCTCACTATTGGTGATTCCAGAAAGGCGCAGATTGGACACGGGGGTGCAAACCGAACGGCGGAAGATGGACAAGTCGTCCACCAATCCACTGCCCACGCTGGAGCCATTGGTGTAGGCAAACACCAAGTAACCGGTATCGGTAATGCTGAGGTGCGAGAAGTTCAAGTCCACGTAGGTGTAATCGTAGCAAGTGGGGATAGTGTCAATCCATTGCACTGTGCCAGAAAGGTTAGTTGTAAAACCCACGCGCATAAGTCCTGAGAGGGAGAGAGCCAGGTCGACATACCACATCGTCACCCTTACTTGATTCAGCGGCAATGGAATGCGCGGAGTGGCAATACGGGCCTCGCCAGAGGCTGAATTGAGGGCCAGCACCTGGTTGCCGCTGTGGGCATAGTAGACAATGTTGAAGGATAGGCCTCTCCCAGCAGGGTAGTCCAACAGGATGGGGCCTGATTAGACACATCGCTCTCAAAACCGGTTGAGTAGGGAAGCGACAAAGTGTAGGGTGGGTCGTTCAAAGGCTGACTGAACTGCTACAACAAATGGGCAGCATGCTGCTGCGACAGCACTCTTGTTGGTGTGCTGCCCGCCATAAGGGATGGTGGCAACAACAGCAACAACGTCACCAACATAATTCTTAGGGTAGTTTTCCTTTTCATATTGTAATATTGTTTAAGGATGTGCCACATGGCACTAATAATATAATATATTATGTACCACCACTAACACAAACTTGCACCATCACATAATAATATACGAAAAGCATCGGTACAACCATCCAAATCATCCCATCCTTCGGGGTTGCTTGTCCCCAAAGTCTCGACCCTGCTGCCTACTCCTTGGCAAATGCTTAGGCAGTTCTTGCCTGTTGAGAAACAAAATAGCGAGAAGTTAGCATGAAGATAACGAGAAAATAGCAAGAACGAGGAGCAACTACCAATAAACTGCCATTTTTTTGGTGTCAGGAACAGGAACGCCTTATTTGTTTCTTATTGAGTTTAACTATTTGATATTTTGGCCTTTACAGTTATTTGCAAATCCAAATTGATACAACAAAAACAGGTAAAACGTCAGAAAGGTGGCCAAAAGGTGGCCAAGGGATTGCCATCCTCATTTTGCATAATATCCACCGGTCTTATCAGAATCTCGATGTTCTATCAAACCCTCCTTCACAAGGATGGCTAAATGACGGTCAATTGTAGAAATGCTCTTGCCAGAAATGTCAGAAATACCCTTTCTCTGAATACCTGGATTAGAACGGACAATAGTAAGCGTGACCATCATACTAGAATTTATCCTATCATTTCGACTATCATTTACCCTATCATTAGTCCCCCTCACAGGTATAGGAAGCACCAATTCAACCTCATCAATCTCAAATTTGTTTTTCAATTCAGGTTCTCCCCATTGGGCATCTTTCCAAGCGGATATGATGGTGGGGAAACCAGACCCGACATTCTCTCCATAACCAATCATTCGGAGCATATTCTGTATTTTAGGGTTACGGGCGTATGAGACACCACCCTCGAATATCTGTTCGATGGGAAGCCTAAGCAAACCGGGATTACGGAAGCACAATCGGCCGCCGTGTTTCTCAACTCGTAATATTCCGGCATCCATCAACAAGTCGGAGTGTATGATGGCATTAGTGAAAGCTTCTCTGACTTTTGCTTTTGGAAACGACTTTGCACACAAACTGCACACAAGTTGCACACAAAACCGCACACAAAGATTACTTTAGTCTCTTGTATTTTACATTATTAGGAACGCTATCCTCTGTTTGCACAATTTCGTTTGCAGCAACCAACTCTGCAAACAGACGAGTAACAGCATACCTATCTTTCTCCTGCAGTTTAAGGAGAGCTCTTGCTTCCCTATTATTGATTGTTTCTATTGAGTCAAGATACCGAAGTATTGCCTCTTTCTGTCGGGCTTTGTCTTGTTTCTTTGCCTTAACATAGTCTATTTTGTCATCCGTGCTTTTCCGCTTTGTGATATGGAGAATATACGACAATCCAGATGTCTTCCCTGTCGGCTCGATGAAATCCAAGTCTTGCAGTTTCTCCAAAATGGTGTGCAAACGGTATGGACTGATGTTGGGCAATTCTGCCAACTCGGACAACTTCACCTTTCCTCTTCTCACAATCTCCGACAATACAAACAGTTGGTCGAGTTTTAGAGACTTCCCTGTCTGATTCTCATAAAGAAGAGACAGCTCAATCAGCTTTTCAGACGATACCTCTGCTTTTATACGGAAGATGACCGATGTCTCGGTCTCCTCTGGCTCTGGCAGCAGCTTTCCTTTCTTCAATAGGTCTGTGAATATCTTGTCAAAGCCACTGCCGGCTTTTTCAGCCAAACCTATCTCACGTAATATATCCATCACATTAGGATTACGAGGATTGGTCTTTCTTAGATAGTTCTCAACCGTCACACCTTCAGGGAACCTGCCTGGACTTTCGAATTCCAGATAACCACCGTCATCGTATTTCCGAATCTCTATTATCTGCTGACGGCTTATATCCCGATGTGCCAATGCATTTACCAACAACTCTCGAATAACAATCTCTGAATAGTCCTCTACATATTCACGGAACAGGCCGAAGATATATTCTCTTTGCCGGATTTCTGCTTTCAACTGAGCGAAACAATCCCTTGCAACCTCTATAATATTCCCTTTATATTCGTATGGTTTATAGGTTCCATCGGCATAGTAATGGATGTACTTCACCTCGTAGAATGGCAACTCTCGGAGTGCTTTGTTATTACCGACAAAGAGAATACCTGTAGTAGTAGGTTTTATTCTTCCATCCTCTTCTTTGACCATTCCAAGTGAATCGAGCAGGTCGGCATCAGTCTTGTCTAAATATGGACTCTCACTGTTCTTTGTCTCAATCAGACTACGTAATGTCTGCAAACGGTTTTCATCCAGCCATTCTCCCGATATATTCCAAGTCTTTTGGTCATATACGATAAGGCCTTTCTCCGCCTGAATAGTGGCTATTTCGTGAGGTTCAATAGCCCGATTACCGTCATTGCTTCGGATTAGGTATTCTCCTTTGGAGGTTCTGTGCATTTGTTGTGAAAACGGTATCTCCAACACCAGAAGGTCTGTCCCCTTAACACGTATCCGATGAGGAATAAGAGTGATTGTGGGGGTGGTTCTGTCTTGCACTTGCTTTATCAACTCGAATATCTTCTTGTCGTCATACACGAAAGACTCATTCACCTCCTTCGTCTCATCAACAATACCCACAAAAAGGAATCCACCTTTCAGGTTGGCAAAAGCTACCACATCACGAGCCATCTCGTCGTATTTGAGTGCAAAGTTCCTCAACGACTTGCCAAATACCTTCTTGTCTTCCAGTTGCTCCTTGAAATCCACGATGTCACATTCTCCTCTCTCCAGAAGACTGTAGAACCATTGGACACTTATCTTGGTATATTTCTTCATAAATCAGCTAATTTTAATGTTTTCAATGCCCAACAGAATCACGCCACCGATAGTGTTGGCAAATGCAGAGTATGTTTCCCAAACAGATTTCGGGACTTCGGTTTTTGCCCGTTTGCATCCCAAAGTCACACACTCGCCATTCAGTAGTATATCTATTATTGTATTTTCATTGATGTCCATATCACCATTTCTTTGATAGTTTTAAAGAAACGGAGACACACTGAAATTATTGTATAAATCAATGGATCTTAAGCAACATGGACGAATAAGTTACACTCTGAATGATACTGGGACAAACTCAAGCCGACCGTTGTCGCGTAGTTCCATTAGCAATCGTCCGAGCAGATTGGGACCCACATAGAAATTACCTTGTCGTTTAACACCCCAAGTGTCTGCCCAACTCTTCTTATACGAACTTTGGTCTTCGACGATGTATTTGCCCTTGCTCCGTTCCAATGCCGACCTAAACTCCTCACTCTGCCCATACTTCAACTGAAGACACTGCTTCATCGCATCCACGATTATCATTCCCCAATCGTCTCGTCTATGGGCCTTCTCGTAGTGTTTGGCAGTCATTTTTGGATTGGGTGCGGCATAGACCTTTTCTCGGACTTCTTTGTCCGTGAATTTCATCATCTGGAACAACTGCTCGACATTCTTGTACGTAATACCGTCATACTGTATCGGAGTAGGTGCGAAATTGCTGAAAACACCCCATTCTTCCTTGACCTTACAAAATGGGATACATTCGGTCACCGGGTATGTCTCTATCGAATAGTATTCGGGATAATACTTCTCGATGAATGGTGCTACACTGTAAAAACTCATTTCTTATCCGGATTGACCTTTTCTACTTTGGTGATGGTGATGACCGACTCGTCAAGCACCGCCATATTATCACCTAATGCAGGGTTCTTCCACGAGTAAGGCCAGCAGATGAAGATGACTCCGATGCTAACGAGGAACTTCGATGCAGCCTTCTCGCCTTCAATGTCTATATGGCCCGTCAGCTCTTTGGCGAGATACTTTCGAAAATCCTTACCATCCTCGATATACTTCGACGGTACCGGGTGGCCCAAACGTTCCTCCGTCTTTGCAAGTATAGAGGGATTTAACTTTTGTTTGAACGCAATGTGGTTTTGCTCCGTCTTTTCGGGGACTTCAAGGGTATAGACGAAGTGTTCCGTGGCGGACTTGTTAGATGCCGAATAATGTACGGCGGATTCGTATTTCGAAGTAACATATACACCGAAACCGAACTTGACCTTCCCATCACCTTCAAGGGCGTGAGAAAGGTCGAACTTGTCAAATAGTTTGTGTGAACCGTGATAGAATGTTTGCATATTTTATTTTTTTAAAGACTTAGCAGGAGGATTCTATTTTTACAGTCCGAACAACGTCACAACCAGCCACAACAGACCGACAAACAGCAATGCCTCGATAAGGAACCCCAAAATACCGCCGATAAGGGCGAACGGAAAGGTTAAGATGTCCCAAAGCCGAGCAAGTATGTCAAGCAGAACGGAGCCGAAGAACTTGATGACGACCACAAAAAGTATTATCATCAAAATAACGGTAAGCATATTTATCCTCTGATGCTAGCTTGTAAGAACTATAAATACTGTATAACTATTTTTAGTTCCTTGTCGATGAGTTATTTATTCTGCTCTCAATATCTCCACCATTGCCCTAGTGCCCTGCTGGCAGTATCGTGTCAAAGCTTCTCGACGCTTGGTTTTGATCTTAATCACAATTATATACGATTCTGCTATGAATTATCTATTTATGCTAGTTTTATCATTTTTCTAGGAGTTTAAAATTTCAGGGAATCGATTTCCGTATGTCCCCAGGGTATCTAACAGATCTGAATCCTTTACCAATCTGGAATGTTGAGAGATACTGTCCATGCTATTACGTAAGCTGTATGGAATAGATGTCTTCCAAATCCTCGTATAGTATATCTTAAAACTCCTATAATGCGTAAACTTCTTTGCCTTGATTCAATTAATCGTATAAAAAGACACTCAATGGTGTCCTTAACGTCATTATTACTCAACTATACTTGATACACAAAGGATGCTTTTTCAGTTCCTATATAAATCTTCTTCATCTTGGTGATTGAGATTTTGTTCTTTTTGCAAATACGTTCGAATTCGTTCCAATAGGAACAAAAACCGTATTGTCTAAATTGTGTATAGGAATAAACAGGTGTTCCATCAAATGTTTTTACTCTGATATTCTTATATCTGCTATTCCCCTTTATGTTATTGACATATTTTCCCCAGCATAGTTTAAGTTTTGAGAACGAAACTGGATGCTTGTTTATATACTGTTTTATGGCTTCGGCAGCTGCTTCACTCATGGATTTGCATTCTTTGCCATTTACCTCAAAGTGACTATGCTCGTCAAACTGCAACACCTCAACACTTTCGTTATTGGGATCAACAAACACTCCGACTATGCAGGATTCTTTATTAATTTTTTGGACAATCTCATTTCCATAGCGAAGATATTTCTCGCAAGCGTTTTTTCCCTTCATGTGAGCATCAGGATATAGGATTGCCACATATTTGAAAGGCTTCTTTATGCCCCATAATGCCATTCTGGAGAGCAACTTCTGTGATACCTGATCGGAGCGTGTTGCGTCAATCTCAATTATCCAATTTGGTTGGCCAGTGGCCTGCCCGAATATGTCTACCGAATCTCTCTCTGAGCGTCCCGAAATCTTTTTCTCAGTTTCCCATTTATATTTATTGGAATCATTATTCAGTTCTTCCATTATGTTTTTCTGAAACTCTTCAATCAATGAATGGTCAATCACGTTGCCGGTTCTTGCTCCTTTTAAGATAGGTAGGCTTTTATTAATAGCAATGCAAATTGTTGTAATATCCATATAATATTTTGTTTGTTAATATTTTTCATTTAATCTTCTTTCTCACCGCCCTCAATATCTTCACCATTGCCCAAGTGTCCTGCTGGCAGTAGCGTTTCAGAGCTTCTCGACGCTCAACTTTGTCCTTCATCACATTTATTTTGTCGAAAGATGTTGGTACAGGAGAGTCGTAGTTGATGTATGCAATGTATGCCTGTACGCCGTTACCGACATCCATCCCTTTATAGGTGAGTGACGGGACGAGCGTCGGCAAGGTATTCTTGATTGAATAGCTGCCGGAGAGGTCTTTGTGGTAGTAATTGAAGATATCGGCGTTTTTCATTCCTTCATACATTTCATTGTTCTTCAGTAAATGCATCAGGTCGGCCGACTTTTCACAGATGGCAAGCAGTTTGGCGCTGTATTCTGGGAAGAGTTCGGCGAGCTCTTTCAGTCGTCCAATCTCAAAATTTGTGTTCTGTGCAAGCATTGTACCCTTGAGCGTACCGTCATCGTTGAACTCGAAATGTTCAATGATGGCTTCTGCTAATGCCCTGCGTTCATCATCATAACATTCTTTGTTGAGGAAGATGAAATTATCTTTTTCTTTGTCACAAACGCCCGGTTCACGCTCAATATGTAGCGAGAACTCAAACACCGACTGGCGGTATGGTTCTTCGCCGCGGAAGCGTGGCAGCGGACAGGCGAATGACTCGAAATCGAAGTGGTAGATGGGATATTCGAGCTTGTTGAACCAATACTGCATCTTCTCCTTATCTATATACTCCGTGCCGTTGTCATAACAATCTCGCTGAATGAGGTGCTTTTCCTTTTCCAACCATTCCTGTGGCACATCGTCAAACTTGTAATATCCCTTGTTTATCAGTTGGTACTTGTCAGAAATATCACCCTTCTTGAAGCCTCGGAAATCAAGATACTTGTTTGCAGAATTGGTCTCTGGTACATCACGGAGCTTTTGAAAACAGTGTTTCCAAAACAGACATTCCGTATTTCCGCCCCAAGCACAATGTTTGCCGACATCAACTTTCTGGGTCACATCGTGTGGGGTCGATATGTAGCTTTCGAGGGTGGCAATCTCATTAAGGATTGTTGTTTGGTATGCTTCGGTGGTCTCATTCATATCAAGGAACGTGATAATCTCCTGTCCATCGATATCGTGGTATAGACATTTGCCATTCTCGTCAACAGTGCCGTCATACACATATTCGCTGTTCAGCACCGCTAGATAGTAGTTTACCCGTCGGTTTTCGCCCGCCTGCCTGAGGGCATGCTCTATGACGAAGCGCTGGAAAGCGATGTCGTGTGGGTATTTTCCCTCGTCTCTATAGCGGTCGAGCAGGAGTGCTTTCTTTTGGTCGAAGTTCTTGAGCGCATCTTCCGTCACCTTGCTTAGGGCATGGTTGAGCCGCCAGATATTGTCCTTCTTTACAAACAGCGGATACTTGTTTCCACCTTTCTCTCTCGGTGGTACATCTGAGAACATCAACCCTACCCATTTGCCCTCCTTATCGGTCTTCATCATGTATTTGCTGTTGGTCGTAGCCTTTACCTCGATGATGTTTATCTCGTTTTCATTCTCGTTGTATATATCCACATAGCAACGATAGATGTGGCCGTTATGCCCGTATTCGAAGAGCTTCTGTTTTTGTACATTCCCTGCTATGAAAGTACCGTGGAAGTACTTTTTAGCGATTTTCAGTGCTTCATCTTCCACCTGGCTGTAGTAAGGAATTAGAGCCTCAAGTTCTGGACGAGGAGTAGCGTCAAATTTCTCTTCATCTTCTTCTGAAAATCCTGTCGATGCCATGCTTTCCGACAGTTCCCCCAGCATCTCCTTGAGACGTTCCGCAGCTATATCCTCTTTCTCCGTTGGGTTGTGTTCCAATTCCATTGGGAAATACATCGGACAGCGTGTCCAGTTGATAAATCTTGATTTCGAAATGTACATTTGCTTGAATTTTAGTCTTCTTCCATTTTGGAAATATCCAAATTTTCATTCTTGTCTTCCCATTCCTTTTTGACTTTTCCTTGCATAAATAGAGATTCTGCTTCTTCCCTCGAGACAGCCTCAACAGAATAGAAAGAGGTGGTGGTTACGGCGTGCTCTATCTGGAAAGTTCTCTTGGCCGTATTCGTATCTTTCCGTGATGGACGGACTCCATCAACATTCAATAACGCTTTCAGTTTTTTATATGCAACATCTTCATTCCAAGGAGCGGGATACTCTGGATAAAGCATATACTTATACTCCAAAGCAATATTGCTCTGTTTATCCAGCAGAAGAGATACATTTGCATAATTGGCTATCAAGCTCTGGTAGTCATCCTTGTGAAATTCGTAGAGATAAGCCCCGAAACCGTAGGCGGCAATTCTCCCTATGCACTTTTGCTTTTTCTCGATAAAGTCTTTGGAGTATTCAAGAGCCTCCTTGGCCGTTGATGCTATCCTTGAATTGGATGAAGCCACACTGTCCAATACCACCAGACTGCCATATTCGGCCATTGGCTCTTCCATACATCTCAAAATGTCTTTGGCTCCAACACCCACGTGATGATAGAACGAATGGAAATATTCATGGAGTAGCACCTCACCCATCAGAAGCATCTTTTCGTCAAGTCCAATGGTGATAGATTCAATAACATCCACAAATAACGTAATGACGCACTCATCGTCATCATAATAATACATACCTAGATAAGGCCTCGCATCTGTACTACCTAATGCCTTCTCCAGTTCTTTCTGCTGTCCTTTGCAGACATCAAGAAGTTCTTCCAGTTTCTTGTACTCCCTATGGGACTGGTCCAATCTTTCCTCTATACTTTTTATCAGGTTGTCCAGTTCCTCTATTTCCTTTTCCTGTTCGTCGTAGGGTGGAAATTCATGTCGGTCTATCCACCTTCCGCTGAGCACCAATCTAGTGTGTCGCTGAAGGTCATTAATTTTGAACGACAGGGACTTGTCAAGGAACAGTCGATGTTCGGCCAATCCCCGTAAAAAGTCCACTGCATCAGGTTCTAGTTCATTTTTAGGAGGACACTCTTCGTCGATGCTGTAACGAAAAACCTCATCCTCTTCTCTTGCCGTGTTGCCGAAATATTCGTCAGTTAAGGTCTTTAATACGCCCATAATGTATTATCCTCCTCTATTCGTCAGAAAACATAAAGAGCAGGAAAAATCTCTTTGGTGCCTTTTCGGGAACCTTGGCGCGCTCTATAAGCTCATTGTACACGGCGGACATTATTTCATTTTCCTCTGCCATTTTGCGGAGCGTAGACAAACGCATCTTGAAAAAGCTGGCGTTTTTAAGTTCAAGGCACTTGAAATCAATGTTCCAATTATCGTCCAGTAAATATCTAAGATCGACTGTTTTGTTGTCGATTTGTAGTCCACTATGGTGAATTTGTCCATGGGTTATTGTGCCATCTGGATGTTCAAAGGCGGCATTGAATAAGTCGTTATAATCTAACCATTTCCCATTGCAATTTTCATATGCAATATCACGCTCAATCATAATTGCCACTTTCATCAGATGGACTTTGTCGCATCCATCAACACCTTCCGACCAATTTCCATCGGAGGTCCATACTTTAATAGTTGACATAGTTTTTTGATTTTGTTTTTTTATTCCAGTATCTTTCCATTTTCATCTATTTTTCTCCCATATTTATTTATTCTAAACTCTTCACCATTCTGTTTTACCTTGTATTCGCACTCCTTCCTTGTGACTTCTCCATCACGCGTGTATGTGATTACACACCGTATGATATTTCCCTCATATACAACTGGTATCTGCTCCACACCTTGTTTGTTTACAAGTCCCATAAATTCCCCAATCTTCACTTCACATAAACCGCTCTCGTCGAATTCGTGTCTACAATATATAGATTTATCGTATTTGATTTGAGTAATCTTATTGTTGTACGAATCAATTATTCCCCATCTATTATTCAGAAATGCTTTATAATATCGAGTATCATTTTGGGTATTACTATTGTCATACATTTCTTCGAAATCATCATATTCCACTGGTACTTGTTCCACACCTTGTTTGTTGATAAGTCCCCATTTATTTCCTATTCTCACCTTACACAAATCATTCATATCGAAACACTCTATCCCATCATATTTGAATTGAGTGATTGGGTTATTGTTCAAATCAAGTATAGCATATTTGCCATTCCTCCCTGCCTTGTAGAATTCATCATTCATTCCAATATATTCATATTTTACTGGTACTTGCTCCTCTCCTTGTTTGTTTATGAGCCCACTACTGTTTCCTATTCTCACTTTATACAGATTATTGCTGTTGAACCACCCTATCTCATCATATTTCACTGGAACTTGTTCCTCTCCTTGTTTGTTCACAAGTCCCCAGCGATTATCCATCATTACTTCGCACAAGTCATTCTCGTCAAAATTTTTAATTTTATCGTATTGAAATGGGGTTATTGGTTTGAGTTTCGAATCAAGTATGCCCCATTTACCATCTCTTTTTAATTTAAAATAGCCTTCACCAAAACTTTCAATATCTTTATAATCCTCTTTTCTGACAAGAATTCCATTAATGGATGTCAGTTCCTTATGTTTCGGAGAAACGATAGTCGGAATATCGAGTTCAAGATCACGACAAAAACGGTCACAAATATAGTCTTTCCCAATATACAGATGTTCAATGTCGCTATTTAAACGATAATGTAGCAAGATACGCACCAATCCCGACAAATCGTGTCTGCTTCTCCAATTCCCATCAAGTCCTAATGTTTTCGTCGCATCATCCCAAAAGTAGGTTGGCGGAATATCATACACGGGAGTCCATTTTGCAACAAAAGGTTGGTCTTCCACATCCACGAAATCCCCCTCCTCTGGCATAGCGATGAGACCGTTCGAGAAATCTGGCAGCTGGTATTCGACGATAGGTATTTTATACTCTTCAAGATATGTTTTGAGCGATGTGTCTCCACCCGAATATTGATCCATTATTTTTGCGCCATAGCCATAGCAACATTTTTTATCGCTTACAGTGTTGTGCGCCCATTCATAGTAGGGACTGCTTGTCTCATGCAGATACAGCAGCATCCCAAACTCGGCCAAAGGTTCTTCCACAAACATCGCGTATGGATATTTTTCGTGTCCGGGACGGTTGAAATAAGCATGCATAACCTCATGTGCAAATGTCGAAACCAAGTATTCGTCCATCTTGTTTGCATCCGCTTTCGCCATAGCCTCTGGGAACAATTTGATGGCATTCTTCTGGCTGTCATATAGACCAAGCAACCTCATTGATGAATGTGCTTCACGCTCTACTATTAGTTTCCCGAGTTTTACCTCTATCTTCTGGCACTCAGCCCTTAAAGTATCATCCTCTTGAATCTTTTGGTAGAGTTGGTCGTACACATTTCTCCAATACTCTGTTGCCTTTTCGTAATAGTCGTCAACAGAGCGCATAGGCGTCCCGGGGTCAATGATAACATCGACTTTTAACCTTCTGACAATATCGTCAAGCGACCTGAAATCGCCAAAAATAAAGGTTTTATTAGCATTCTCTTCCAGTAGTGCTTTCTGCTTTGTCGTTAACAAAGAGTTTTGGTTAATAATAATCATAGACTCCGTATTATTTGTTTAATCGTAATTATCTTTCTTCCACTATTATGTCAAATATTTCAAAGGCCGGATGATTCTCATACAAACCCTTTGTCCCTTTAGGTACATAGAGTCGGCGTTGTCTTTTATCATCTCCCTTAATATCATAAAAACAATCATCATTATCGCCAAACTGTACGCTATTGGGATTATTAATTCCAATATGTATATCTGTGAGGTTGTAACAACCACAAAATGCATCAGTGTCTATATAATTCACAGAGTTTGGAATATAAATTGTATGTAGTTGACTTCCTTGAAACACTCCATCTTCAATTCTAGATATGGAATCGGGAATCCGAAGACTACCAAGATTGCAACAATCGAATGCGTGAATACCAATTTCGCGTACCGAATCTGGAATTATGAATTTATTAGGAAGATGAGAACAGAATTGGAATGCAAACTCCGCTATCTTGGTCACAGAATTAGGAATTATTGTACCACAGCATCCGTCTATCAATGTGTTGGTGCTGGTTTCAATAATGGCGTTACAATCATTACGGCTGTCATAAACAGGGTTTTCCGGGTCTACTTTGATAGTTTCTGCACTTGTTGTTATGGTGCCACCAATCTTAGTCACCGATTTGGGAATAAAAATATTTCTAATCTTTGGACATTCCCAAAATGCGCACCCGTCAATTTCATTCACCGATTCTGGGATAACTACATTATGGAGATTGGGACATTCCTTAAATGCGAAAGCCCCTATCTTAGTCACTGTGTCGGGAATCAGAATGATGCCTACGGATTCATCTTCTTCGAAAGCTCCGTTTTCAATTTCTGATACACCATCAGGAATTCTTACAACAAAAGGAGCTTCAGCCCTGTCTCCATACTTTTCGACAGCCACTTCCAATTCTTTTTTATTAGCGGCCCAGAATACAGGTTTACCACCATACAAATCAACTTCTACCACAGCTGTCCATAATTTGCTTTTCTCGGTTGGAAAATTATATGTAATATTTCTCAATATATCACTATGGTCCAAGGTATTAAGGTAACCATTAAGTTCTCTCTCCAAATCCGAATGAGTGGATTCGCTAAATATTTTTACTTGCTTCATATTTCATTGCAATTACCTGTACATCGTGAGGTTTTTGTTAATCATTCGTTAGACTCATAGAAGCGGGTTGTCTCAAATCAGTTGATAGAAATCCTGCATCATAACCTTAAATTCCGTGCTGTTTTCGTCCTCTGGTTTATGCACAAACTTCCTAACCTCTTTCTCCCAATCCATATCTTTTACTATCAGCAGGACGTAGCCACTGAAGTCAAGCTTTTCTTGCTTTGCAAGCTGCTTCAAAGCCCAGCAGTTTCTGAACAAGTTGATGTCGCACACGTTGATGACCAACAGTCCCTGTTTGACTTTTTCGGCTTCGGATTTCAGTTTCTTCCACAAACTGTCAAGTTCGTTGTTGAGCGGCCAGGTGCTGTCAATCGTTATCTCATTGACCTTCCCATTCTTCTTCAGCTCATCATATTTCAGATGCTCTTTTGCAAAATTGGAATCCAAGTGTATACCGTCATCCGTGACAATTACACCTTTACGAGAACCGGCTTGATTCCATGGGGTGATGCCCATAACAATGTCGTGTATTCTTGCCAAATCGCAAGAAACGTCAGCTTTATAGGCTTCCTTCTTTTCAATCGAATCACTCATAACTATTTGTTTTTTAGTTTATACTATAACTATTTAACAATTCAATATGTATTTCATTTCTTCTTTTGGGGCATACACCACTTGTCAATTCGATTTATTCACTCATAATATTGTCTTTTATTCCCTATAAATATTTCCAGTCCCGGGACCATCTCTGTCGAATGATTGTTGTGCTTCTACACGTTCGCCGAATTTGTTGAAGGCATACTCCTCTCCATCTTTCCCAAAAATCCAAATGCCTTTTGCAGTTCTGCGAATGGATTCATAAACAACTGGAACCCGTTCAACGCCATGCCGGTCTGCCAATCCATACAGAAATCTGCCGTCTTCCAGTCTAATGCTCACCCCTATCAAGCCATTCCTGCTGAACTTTCCAATGCGGTCATATTTGCAAGGTATTACCTGCTTGAAGTTTTCATCAATCACGCCCCATTTCGTGTCACGGCAAATCTCATACAACCCTTTTCCACAGGAGCGGAGAACGGGTTTGTTGTCCTTTTTATATACAGGAATATTGTTGACTTCTGCAAAGACACGGTTCATTGGAGACACATATACCGGACACAGACAAATAGGGTATACGTGATGGATGTCGTCTGTATTGAAATGGGCTCCGAGGTATAGGTGTTTTACATCTGGGCTAAACATAAGCGCTTCATTTCTGCCGTCAATAATAATGTCGGGGGCATCCGTTATACGGATGTCTCCCCAATATCCGTCAAGGAATAATGTATCTGTCTGCTCATCATAATAATATCTTGGAGGGTATTCATACACATCATCCCAACTAGGATTCAGTCTTTGCCCATTGATGATTATCGAGTCATTGATTGTGTCCCCTTGTGGCAGATTTACCGTTCCGTCATTTTTAACTGTATTCATACCTTTGAATATTATTTGTCTGTTTGTTACTACCTTTTTGCGATTATAGACCTGCCCCAAATAACACAGTGGGGCCTATCCTGATTTCCTCTTTCAGATAGTAAAGTCTGGACTCACTTGTATAACTATTAGCAGATTAGTTTTTCCCTTAGTGCATATCATCAAAAACGTATATACAAAACAAGCAAGCCTTACCCCTACTACTATTAATAAGTATACTGTCCAGAATCACCCTCTGGGGAACATTGCAAAAATCAATCTTTTCGGCAAGCTGGTAACTCACGTTTTACATTTGCAAATATAAGCAAAATCCACGACACAAACACATTTGCCTAAGAAAAAAAATTAACACAACCGAAAATTGATTGTCTAAATATTTGGTTGTGCTAACCTTAGAATGTGTATAAGGATTGTCAATTTAACATATTAACGAAGTCAATAGAAAATGAGATGTTGCTAGAATAAAAAAAGAAGACCGTTAGGTCTTCTAATTTTGGTGCCCGGAACAGGACTTGAACCTGCACTCCTTTCGGAACACGCACCTGAAACGTGCGCGTCTACCAATTCCGCCACCCGGGCATCTGGTAGAGTTCCAACTCTTGGAACTTTTAGTAAAAAAAAACAACATTGAAGTTGTTTATTTTTGTGCCCAGGACAAGACTTGAACTTGCACCGCCATACGG
>JAEEGG010008298.1_pt1 | contig 23610 bp, 13 predicted proteins | sample 9134161 | NCBI WGS metagenome assembly JAEEGG01 (sample SAMN16246543, study PRJNA631951) | gut metagenome | biome: gut microbiome; feature: rumen; material: CR-attached | host: Bos | place: Iran: Karaj | collected 2018-10
GTAGTCCCATTCCTCGCGGATCTTGTTGTATTCGCTCGGGTCGGCGTACAGCGCGAACGTGGTCCAGTTGAAGTACAAGGACAACGATGGACGAAAAAGAGCCACAATAATAAAGAAGGAATAACTAATAAGCAATAAGCGAAATGAAGAAAATAACGATTACAATGCTTGCCCTATTGATGATGGGCAATGCATACGCAGGCGACAGTTTCAGCGTAGAGAACATCACACTGCCGCAGAACGGCGAAGCACCGCTGGCAGTGAATTACAGTCTGGGTGAGGGCAGCAAGTGCTCAGGCTTCACGTTCTGGATAGAGCTGCCCGAGGGGTTGTCGGTTGTCCATGAGACGAAGACAGTTGGCGAAGAGGTGAGAGTCACAGTCCCCTACACGCTCGGCGACTGCTACGACGGGAATCCGACGTTCACGCCGAACCTGAGCGAGGGCTATCTGAAGGTGGCCTGCATGACGGCAAACAGCGACCCGCTGACCAAGCAGGCTGGGACGCTCGTCACATTCCGTATTACGAGTGACGGCACGTTGACAGTGGGCAACACCTTCAAGGGGAAGCTGCATCACGCCACCATCTCCGATGAGAAGGGCGGCGTACACGATGCGGCCAGTGTGGAGTTTACCATCACCATCGGCGAACCCGTAGAACTTCGTACGGTACTCGATGAGCTTTCTACCGAAACACCTGAGGCAGCAACTGGCATTGATGTCCGTGTGAGGCGCACCATCAAGGCCAATGAGTGGAGCACCCTCTGCCTGCCCTTCGCGATGACTGCGGAACAGGTGACGGCGGCTTTCGGCAATGAAGTGAAAGTGGGTGACTTCACCGGATGCACCGTAGATGACGAGACGGGGAACATCACGGTGAATTTCACGGAGGTAACGTCCATCGAAGCCAACCACCCCTATATTATCAAGGTACAATCACTTGTAGAGGAATTCATAGCAGATGGTGTGGATATTACTCCTGAGGAGGAGCCGATCATCCAAAAGGATGAGGTGACTACGGGCACGGGACGTAACAGGAAGACGACGTACAACAATTTTATCGGGAACTACGTCTATGGCACGCAGGTTCCTAACTATGGCATGTTTCTGGCCGATAACAAGTTTTGGTTCTCGAAGGGCGAAACAGTCATCAAAGCCTTCCGTGGCTATTTCGACTTAGTTTCGGCAGGGGCAGAGTACGAGGAAATCGAGTCAGCCCGCATTGCCATCGCGTTTGAAGAGCAGACGACGGGTGTTACCACGCTGTCGAGGATTTCGGTTGCAACGGGCACTTACAGCCTGAACGGACAGCGCGTGCAGAAGCCAAGTAAGGGCATCTACGTGAGAGACGGCAAGAAAATGGTAATCAAGTAAGAAAGGAGGAAACGACAATGGAAAAGAAGAGATACATGCATCCGGCTACTGAGGTGCTGGACATCCAGATGGAGGAACTGTTGAACACCGTCAGCGGCTCGACCGGCATCGGGTATGGTGGTGTGGACAATGGAGGAACGAAAGACCCGGCCTCGCGTGAGTTTAATGACTTCATGGATGAGTAAAACTCCCGAATACCAGGGTTGTCTGAAAAAGGTGGATGTGCCAAACGATGTCGGCACGTCCCCCTTTTTGAATTAAATGCATTCCACAGGAAAAGTTTTCAATTTACCTTCACTCTATCACTTTCAGATGTATATACTTGGTGCTTAATAAGATAAGAGTGAAAGTAATGTTTAGTTATTGTCACCTTCTGTCACTCATAAAGAAGTGACAGAAGGTGACAGTAAAGTGATAGATGTTTTGGCGATAACTATTTGTATATCAATGGTTAATGTTCAAAAAGTGACGGTGAAGGTAGTTTTCAAACATTTCTATGAGTGGAAAATGTTGGCTTCACTCGGCTGTCACTCGGAGTTTACCCTACTGAAACCTGGGGTTTACCCTACCCAAACCTCCAGTTTACCCTACTGAAACTCGGACAGCCCCCAAGTGGGAGTGACAGCCCAATGAAGCAAACTTACATGGTTTCTTTATTTCATCACCACGGTGAGCGTCTCACCGCTGTAGTCCACCGTTTTGGCGGTTCCGTCAGGCAATGTCACCGTGAACTGGCGAGAGGTCAACATACCGGGGAACTGGCCTTGGCGCTGGCCGATGGTCAGGGTGCGGGTACGGTCGCTCCAGTGGAATGGGATGGTGGCATAGATGCCGCGCTCGTAGTTATAGCCGTCGCCTTCGTCCTCGTAGAGCAGGAAGTCGCCGTCGGCACCGGGGTAGAGGCGCATTTCAAGGCTGTCCCACGGCTTCTCGCCGGCATACTGCATCTCAGGGCCGAGTGGCAGGATGCTGCCGGCACGCACGAACATCGGCACGCGCTGGAGCGAGGTCTGGATGGTCAGTGTCTGCCCACCGCGATAGCTCTTGCCCGTCCAGAAGTCGTACCAGAGGGTGCCTTTAGGCAGGTATTTCGTGGCGGTCTTTGTAGCGGTCCAGTCGATGGCTCCTACTGGGGAACCGTCGGACACGTTTTTGCTGTTCCAGCCCGTCATGGCGTCCTCGCGGATAATTTTCTCCTCGGTGTATTGTGGGTCGAGGATGGGGGCTGCCAGTATGCTGCGACCGAACATGAACTCGTCGGTCATGTCCCACACCTTACGGTCGGCTGCGAAGTCGCTGAACAGAGGGCGCAGATAGCTCTGGTTGTTGTTGGTCACCTGCCAGGCGGTGCTATACAGATAGGGTATCAGGCGGTAGCGCAGGCGGATGAGTTGTTCGATGATGTCATAAACGATTTCTCCCTTTTTGCCGAACTGCCATATTTCGCGTGGAGCATCAGCGCCGTGACTGCGGAAGACGGGACAGAACAGCCCGTACTGCATCCAGCGGATGAAGAGTTCCTGATACTGCGGGTTCTGCGGCGCGGTGTTGGCTCCCTTCGTGTTGTACCAGCCGCAGAAGAAGCCGCCGATGTCGGTGTTGAAGTTGGGACAGCCCGTCAGCGAGTAGCTCAGTCCGGCAGGTACCTGCTTGCGCAGCATTTCCCACGACGAGGCCACGTCGCCGCTCCACAGTCCGGAGCCGTAGTGCTGCTGTCCGGCGAATGCCGAGCGGGTCATGATGAAGACGCGCTTTTCAGGCTTTGAGCTTTGGGCGCGTTGCGACTGATAGACGCCGCGTACGGTCTCTAAAGGGAAAGCGTTGCGCAGCGAACGCCACGTGCCGCCGTCGGGTCCGGCCTTGTGGTCGTAGTTAGCCTCAGTGGGGTTGAAGAAGTCAGGGTCGGTAGAGTCCATCCACCAGGCATCGGTGCCCTTGTCGTAGAGGGTCTTCAGGTTCTGCCAGTAGATGTCGCGGGCCTCGGGCGAGAAGGCATCATATACGCGGACTCCGGAGGGGTAGTCCATGCGTGGAGGCCAGAAGGTGAGTCCGCTCTGTGGCCATGTCTCGAAGTCGAAGAGCAGATTCTTCTCGTCCAACTGGCGGTAGGCCTTGGTCTTGGGGCCGAAGCTGGCCCAGATGCTTATCATGAAGTGGGCGTTCTTCTGGTGTACCTGTTCTATCATCTGCTGGCCGTTGGCATACTCCTCGGTCAGGAAGTCCATAGCGTTCCACAGGTAGTTGGAGCCCCAGTACTGCCAGTCCTGGATGATGCCGTCGAGTGGCACCTGCAGTTCGCGATACTTGTCGACCACGCTCAGCACTTCGGCGGCGCTCTTGTAGCGCTCCTTGCACTGCCAGAAGCCGTAGGTCCACAGGGGGAACATGGGCACGTCGCCGCTCAGGTGTCGCATCTGGGCAATCACGCCGTCGGCCGACTGACCGTACATGAAGTAGTAGTCAACGCACGGTGCCACCTCCGACGAAAACGACATTCCCTTTACCGCGTCGTCATCGAACTGCGTGCGTGAGTAGTTGTCCCAATAGATGCCCCAGCCCTTGATGCTTTGCAGCACGTTCTGGAAGTCTTCAAGGTTCGACTGCTCCATCAGCTTGTGCTCGCCTCGGCGGTTCATCTTGCCGTTCTGGAAGGTGCCGAGGCCGTAGATGGCTTCGTCTTTGTCCAGGGTAAATCCCTGGACAACGCTGTATTTGCCGGCATCGGGGCCTGTGGTGCGCGGCTTGAAGGTAGCTGCCCCCTTCTCGCGGAGCAGTGTCTTGCCCTTGGCCGTGAACGTGAGGGCACCAGTCCGTGGGTCTACCTTTACCGTGAGCATGGAGCTGCTTACGGTATTGCCGCTGCGGGTGACCTTTACGTCCTCGGGTTTGGCAATCACGACGAGGCTTTGACTAATGTGCGGTGTTGAGGGGTTGGTGTTGAGTGGGGTTTTGGTGACACGTACCGTCTGTGGGGTGTAGAACTCCAGCTTTACTGCCGTCTTGCCAGCCTGTATCTCCACAGGTGTTGCGCCCACTACAGCAGTTGCCATTGCCAGCAAGGCTGCTAAAATGTTTCTTCTCTTCATCATGTTTCTATCTATGTTGTTTATTGAATGTTCACTTTGTCGCGGCTGACGATGCCCTCTTTGCTGAGGAACTGGTGCCAGAAGTCGTTAGTATTGCCGTGGTCGAAGGCAGCCCCGCCACACCATGGAGCCACCATCAGCCATAGTGCTTTGTCGGCCTGCATGTTCTCCCACGAGGGCACGCTGTTGCATTCGGGCATGGCCGTCATCTTGTTAGGATGAGCTTGGCGCAGTTGGCGGAAGTCTGCGGCCTGCGATATGTGGGTGGTGTTGTTCTGCGGGTAACCGTCGCGAGCCACGATGTCAACATAGTCATCGCCCGGGTACCAGTCGTCATCGTTCAGCTCCGAGGTCCATACCCAAAGCAGATTGTGGATGCCCGCCTCGCGGAAGTAGTCGAACATGTAGCGGTAGAGCCGCTTGTAGGCTTCGCCGTCCTCTGCTCCCCACCAGAACCAGCGTCCCGAAGCCTCATGCAGCGGCCGCCAGATGATAGGGATGCCCTGCTGCTGGTAGTAGAGCAGCAGACTGGCTACGCCCTCTAACTTGCGGCGGAAGATACTGTTCTCTAACGTACCCTCGGTGACGCACCGCGAGGGCAGGATGTGGCAGGGGCGGTCGCCGTGAATATAAAAGGTGTCCCAGCCCTCCTTGCCGTCGGCGAAGGCGTTGGCAGGCATGTGGATGTGCCACATGAACGAGACGATACCCCCGGCCTGATACCATTCACGTGCCGTCGTGGTGCGGTAGTTAATCCACGTTTGGTCAAAGTGCTGGAAGTCGAACACGTTCACCGCCGGATACCGTCCTCCGGCTTTGTAGATGCGCTCGGCGTCGTTCGTGTTATAGTTCCACTCGGCCTGACAGCCCGAGAGTACCCGCTTGCCCCACACCTCGTCGCGCAGGTATCGGTACAACTTGCGTGTGACCTCATTGGCCTGCGGGTCGCAAGGCTGCGGGTCAATCTGCGCCCCTGCCGGGCAAAATGATAAATGACAAATGAGAAACGATAAACCTATCAGGTGTCTCTTGCTTATTTTATTAACCATAATCTTAAATCTTCAATGTTTAATGTTCAACGTTTTTACGGTAGTCCGGCCTCCTTCTAAGTTCTTCTTGATGATGTTGATGCCTGGCTGCGGACGGCTCAGACGCACGCCAGCAGTGTTGTAATACTCTACGGAGAGGACACGGGGGGCATCGGCAAGGAAACCGCCGACCGCTGTAGGCACCACGTTGCCCTGCTTGTCGGTCAGGTTCACGCTCCCTATAGCCACCGTCTGCGCTTTCTCTGATATGATGTTCACGCTGTAGGCTTTTTTGTGGGCTGAAGTGAGCGTAAGTTTACACAGCGTGGCACCCTTGGCTATGGTCTGGCTCTTAACGCTCGTCTCGCCGTAGAGCAGCTGCGCCGTCATGGTCTCGGCGGCAGGTTGCAGCAGACTGATGACGATGCTGCCGTAACTGCTCAAATCCTTCGGCTCAGGCCAGTACCAGCCTGCTCCGCCGTAGGGTTTCAGGTTCACGCTACACGTCTTTCCCTGCGTGGCACCGCTCAGCAGCATGTCCTGCCAGGCGAAGAGTTCTTCAGCCTGTGTCTCGTATTGGCCGTCATTGGTCTTGAGAATGACGGCTGTCAGCGTGAAATTCACACCCTTGATGTGAATGCCCTGGCGCAGGCGGGGTACGTCCTGCGTGGTGAGCAGCAGCTCGTAGTCACCGCTGATGCCGAGTGAACCCAGTCCCTCAAAGTTCGTCCAACTGCTGCCCCACGACATCTGTAGCTGTGCTCCGGCAGAGACCGTGATGCTCAGGTGCAGCACATCGTCGGCCTTGGCACCGCTGAACTTGCTGCCCTCGATGTTGAGCACATCGCTCCAGTTTGTGAACTTCTTCGTGCCCTGCCAGACGATGGTCTCTGAGGCACGGACTCCGGCAGGGAACAGGAGTGCCACCGTCAATAATGTAAGTATTGCCTTGGTGTTCATTGTAGTTTTATTTAAGTGATTGTTGATAAAAACTGTGTGCAAAGGTACGGCAAAAAGGGTAAACTGCTGGGTTACAAATGTTGATTTCGGATGCGACAAATGTTGAAAAGTGGCCTGTAGACGCATTTTTCAGGCATTTGTCTTCGGCTCAGGCCTGTATTCTGAGGGCTTGCAGTCGAATTCGCGCTGGAAGCACTTGCTGAAGTAGCTGGTGGAACTGAAGCCGGTGCGTGCAGCTATGTCGGCTATCGAGAGGTGCCCTTGACTGAGCAGGTCGGCGGCACGGTGCAGGCGGATGCTGCGGATGAAGGCCACGGGTGACTGCTCGACCAGGGCTGTCAACTTCTTGTACAGGCCGGTGCGCTCCATGCAAAGGTCGGCGGCCAGTTGCTCTACACCGTACTGCGGGTCCTTCAGGTGCTGCTCCACCAATTGAGTGGCTCGTGCCATGAACTCCTTCTCCTGGGGCGTAGGCTCTGGTTCGGATTTTGTCTCCGTGGTGGGTTCTGGTTCGCTGAGCACCACGAGTGCTTCGGAATGTTCGTACTGGTTGACCTGCTCCACCAGATTCTGGATGCGCAACAGCAGCATGTCCTCACGCTGGCGGCGTTGCAGGCGACGGCGCTGCAGCTGGAAGGCAGCGGCAACGGCAGCCACAATCAGTATAATATATAATAGGTATGCGAGCGGCGTCTGCCACCATGGGTGACGGATGGTGAAGCTTATGGTGCGCACGGTGGCATTTTGCCAGTGGTGGGGATTGGTGGTAGCCATCACCTGCAGAGTGTAGTCGCCAGGAGGCAGACTGACTAACGGCAGATAGAACACTCCCTTGTCATCGACCAGACGGCTGGCAGAGTCGGCCGAAAGTGTGTGCCACTGGCCGGTGTCGCCTGTGAAGCGGTAGCGGTAGCAGGTGCTGCGGGGGCGCACGTAGTTCATGGTGGAGAACTGGAAGGCGAGCGAGTTCTGGTCGTGGTTGAATACGAGGTGTTCGACGTAGGGTGGGGTGACGCTAAGCAGTGTCTGTCCGTCGTAGTCGTACCCTACCTGCAAGAGCTGCCCGTGCAGATAGATGGCGGTGAGAATGGGCTGTACGTCAATGTCGATGGGTTGGGTATCGAACAGTCCCGACAATGGCGACGTGTAGAGTAGCCCGCTGCTGTAAGTCCCCAGCCAGAATCCGCCTTCACGGTCCATGCAGACGGCATTGACACCTTCGCCCGATAACACTGTTCCGTCTGGCAGGCGCAGTTCACTGAATGTCTGCCGATGGCCGGTTGTGGGGTCTATGTGCAGGTAGCCGTCGGGGGTGGTCAGGGTCAGAGTGCCGGTGGGTGTCAGGGTCAGGGTGTGCATGAAATGTGTGCTGGACATCAGCTGTTGCCACTGGTGGCTGTGGGTGTCGAACGACTGTAGGACGGACCCGCCGGGGCCTGTACGTACCTGATAGAGGGGTGAGTCAGCCGTGCCGACGACGAGTGATGTCCAGTGGTACTGCCGACTTGTGGTGCTAGCGTAGGCCACTGATGTATAGAGCAAGGGGCCGTCGGGGCTATAGGCGGCTACGGTGCCGGTGTCGAAGAAGGTGTAGACCGTGTCGGTGTGGGCCACTAAATCCTGTAGGTGGCCAGCCGTGGCAGGTAGTGTTAGCGTGTAGTCGTCAGTGGTGTTGCGCAGTTGCTGGCCTTTCAGGTGCCACGTATGTCCCTGTTGGTCTATATAGAAGTCGTCGTAGTTCCAGTTGCGGGGTGGCGGTAGCTGGCTCATGGTGCGAAGATCGAAGCAGTAGAGCCGTCCCCAGTGCTTCATCCAGAGTCGGTCGCCACCATCGGCAAACAAGTGGGTGGCACCGTTGTAGGCCGGCAGATAGGCCCACAGGGTGGTGTCAATAGGGACAGAACTGAATCGTTGGCCGTCGTAGACATCGACGGCCTGACGGGTGACGGCTACCAGTCTGCCGTCGGTCAACTGTAACAGCGAGAGCACGCAGTTGTCGCTCAGTCCGTTCTGGCGGTTCAGGGTGTAGAAACTCTGCTCGCTGTCGGTAGCAGTTTGGGCATGCAGGTAGGATGCGAGTATCAGGAATAGCAGCGTCAGCCACTGATGACGGGCGTTGCCGAAGCCCTTTTTGATGAGCACCTCATGGTCGCCGTACTGTTTGGCCTGCTTGTGTATGAGCGTGGCTGGATGGCTGTTATTCTGCATACCTCAAGAATCAAACTTATAGGGGGAAATTCAACAGGTCAGGCTCGCCGATAGGTAATGATGACGTTGCTGCCGTACTGCTCGCGGCGGCTGACGATGGCGTTGCCGGGGATGAGCGGAGCACGGGTGCCGTCGGCAACGGTCAGCTGCTGATTGGTTTCCACGCGGATTTCGTCCCACAAGCCGTCGTCTATAAACTTTTTCAGGGTCTTGGCACCGCCTTCTACGATGAGCGACTGCACGCCGTGGGCGTGGAGGCTGTCGAGGTTCAGCGGGTGGTTGCGGTCTACCACCAAGCGTTTGGGGTTGCTGCCCCACCAGTCTCGGACGGTCAGCTGCGGGTGTTCTCGCTCATTGGTCACCCTGCCCACGAGGATGGCGTCCTCCTCGGCGCGCAGTTTGTGGTTGAGCATGCGGGTGAAGTCTGTCGAGATGGCGAGAGGTTTGCCGTGGTCGTCAATCAGTCCGTTGGCCGTCTGTGCCCATTTCAGGATGATGTAAGGCCGGTGCTCGCGGTGGAAGGTGAAGAAGCGGCGGTTCAGTTCGCGGCACTCCTCTTCGAGCACGCCAACCTCCACCTCAATGCCTGCCTCCCGCAGTTTGCGGATGCCGCGGCCCTGCACCTTGGCAAACTCGTCGATGCAGCCCACGACGACGCGGCGCACACCTTTCTTGATAATCAAGTCGGCACAAGGAGGCGTCTTGCCGTAGTGCGAACAAGGCTCCAACGACACGTAGATGGTGGCCTCCTTCAGCAGCGGCTCGTCCTCCTGTCGAACGGAGGCAAAGGCGTTCACCTCGGCGTGACCTTCGCCGCAGCGCACATGGTAACCCTCGCCGATGATTTTGGTTGTTTGGGCCTGTGATGCCACAATGACTGCTCCCACCATGGGGTTCGGCTTTGCGTTCTGCCGGCCTTGCTTGGCCAGTTGCAGGCAGCGTCGCATGTATTTCTCGTCTTCTGTTCTGTTGCTCATGGGTGCAAAGGTACGAATAAATTGATAATTGACAATTGATAATTGATAATTATTTTGGTACTTTCGGTATTTTTGCCTATATTTGCATCCAAGATGAAGACATTTGATGAATTAGGCGTCAGCGAACAGATTCGCCGCGCCATTGAAGAGATGGGATTTGTACAGCCCATGCCTGTACAGGAGGCGGTAATTCCTTATTTGTTGGGAATGCGACGCGACGTGATAGCCCTTGCCCAGACGGGTACGGGCAAGACGGCGGCATTCGGCATCCCGTTGTTGCAGCGCATCGACCTGTCGAGCCGTACCACCCAGGCGCTGGTGCTCAGCCCTACCCGAGAGCTGTGCCTGCAAATAGCCGACGACCTGCGTGACTTTGCGAAGTATATGGACGGTGTCCATGTGGAGGCTGTCTATGGCGGCGCGGCCATCGAGCCGCAGATGCGTTCACTGAAGAAGGGCGTACAGATTATCGTCGCTACGCCGGGTCGACTCATCGACCTCAAGAACCGGGGCTTTGCCCATTTGGAGGAGGTGACCAACATCGTGCTCGACGAGGCCGACGAGATGCTGAACATGGGCTTCTCCGACAGCATCAACGAAATCTTCGAGGCGCTGCCCGAGTATCACTCCACGCTGATGTTCTCTGCCACCATGAGTCGCGAGGTGGAGCGCGTGGCCAAGAAGTACCTTCAGGATTACGAGACTATTGTTGTCGGCAGCCGTAACGAGGGCGCCGAGAACGTCAACCACCTTTATTATATGGTGCAGGCGAAGGACAAGTACCTGGCCTTGAAGCGCATTGTGGACTACAATCCCAAGATTTTTGCCATCATCTTCTGCCGCACCAAGCTGGAAACCCAGGAGATAGCCGACAAGCTGATACGCGACGGCTACAATGCCGAGGCACTTCACGGCGACCTGAGCCAGCAGCAGCGTGACTTGACCATGCAGAAGTTCCGCCAGCACACCGTGCAGCTGCTCGTGGCTACCGATGTGGCAGCCCGTGGACTCGACGTGGACGACCTGACGCATGTCATCAACTTCGGACTGCCCGACGACATTGAGAACTACACCCACCGCAGCGGACGTACGGGCCGTGCCGGCAAGAAGGGCACCAGCATCTCGATTGTCCACCTGAAGGAGAAGCACAAGATACGTAACATCGAGAAGGAGATAGGCAAGAAGTTTGTGGAGCAGGACATCCCCAGCAGCGAGGAAATCTGCAAGAAGCAGCTCTACAAGGTGATGGACCAGATAGTGAAGACCGACATCGATGACGAGGAGATAGCCCCGTTCATGCAGGACATCAACCGCTACTTCGAGTATATCGACAAGGAGGAAATCATCAAGAAAATCGTGTCGATGGAGTTCGGCAAGTTCCTGGCCTACTATGCCGATGCACCTGAAATAGAGAAGGTGGAGGTAGGCACCAAGAAGGGAAAAGGCGGCAATGCCTGGAAGACGGACGGAGGCGAGAAGTGGCAGACCGACCGCCAGAAGCTACAGAACAAAGCCGAGAAGGGCTACAAGCGGCTGTTCATCAACTTGGGCAAGCGCGATGGCTTCTTCCCTGGGGTGCTGATGCAGACGCTGAACCGCTACGTAGGTGGTCGTCAGGCGGTGGGACATATCGACCTGCTCGACACCATCTCGTATTTTGAGGTGCCCGAGAAGGACGCCCGCAAGGTGATGCTCCAACTGACGGGCATCCGTTTCAAGGGGCGTACCGTCCGCTGCAACGATGCCGAGGAGGGCGGCAAGAATGATATGCCGAGGAGGAATGAAATGCAGAAAAGAGCTGCGGAGTGTCCTTCGAAGAAACGGGAGTTTACTGGCAAGAAGGATGACTGGCGCAGCCTGATGAACCATGCTAAAGGGGAACTGAAGGGTGAAGAACCCGATTTCTCTGAAGAAGGCTGGGCAAGAAGGAAACCAAGGAAGAAATAGTCGGTAGCCATCCGATTCTAAGTTTTGGCGTAAGAGGTGTCACCTATTTTTCTTATCCTCTTACGCCCGTGCGATTTTACTGCTCAATCTTGCGGATGTCCTCGTTGTAGTACTGTGCGCCCTGGTTGATGCCCTCTTCGGGCTGAATCTCCTGCACGACGTTCAGATAGGTGATGAATGCGCGTTACTGGGCATCCAAAGCCTCGCGGGCTGCTTTCAAACGTCCAAAATGGCTCATTTCATCCGATATTTTTATTGGGGCTTAAATCGCTCATTTCAGCCGTTTCAGATTTCAAATCACTCGCAAAGATTGTCAAAATTCCTCAATCCACTTTTAATTTGCCCCAGAAAGCCATAAAAAATAAATATTTTTACGTCTTTTCGCCTCAGATTGGCAGAAATTTTGTACTTTTGCAAGTGTAATCAATAAAAATTTGCGATATGAAAACAAAGAAATGCATTAGATGTAACGCAGATATTAATATTTATGCGTCAAAATGTCCCTATTGCAAATGCTGTAATGAAAATTTTGGTGACGAATTCCCATCTTCACTCAACTTGGAATTCCATAGCTTATCCTTATATCAATCAACCATTGACGAAATAACAGCAGAATATGAAGCAAAGTATGGTACACCTGACCGTGTTCTCGATACTACATATTATGCCGTTGAAGAGAATCATTTTTATAATCGATTCATTTTCTATGGCAAAGCCAAAAAGCTCGTTTTTATTTCGCCCGACAAACAAGTCATTCTACCTTATAGCCAAATCTGCGGATATGATATTATCGACAATAGTTTTACAACAGGCGGGGCAGAAAATGCTGCAACAACCACTAATACTGGCAGCATGTTAGGGAGGGCTGCCGTAGGAGCAGTTGTAGGAGGTACCACTGGGGCTATCATTGGTGGAACCACTGCTTCAAAAACAACTGTCTTTGAAAGGGATGAAGTTACAAATAATGTCAGACTCTCCATCGCCATTAAGACAAATAGCATATCTAATCCTATCATTGAGATTGATTTTGAAGAACACAAGGATACTGTACAGCAACTTGTTGCCATCCTTGACATCATTATTAGGAACCATGCCGAATATTCTGAAGAAAAAGACTCTAAGATTGAGGAACTTGATATCTATCTACAAGAGGAACTTCGTAAACGCCATCCAGAAATTGTTTCGGCTGAGTTGGAGAAAGAAAAGGAGAGAAAAGCAAAGGTTGACGGAAATGGTGGATGTATGTCAATACTAATAATTCCTATTATTATGGGGTGTTTAACTTACTTCTTGCTATAGATTCTTCACATTTACTCAGCATAATATGAAATACTCTATTTAAGTTCCGCAAACTTTGCGGAACTTAAATTATAATCTCAACCGAAGATAACAGTCTAGTGCATTCTCCCTAAGCCAGTCTTGCAATTCATCCACATATTTGAAACCTTTCGATTCGATAATCGAAGAAATAGACGTTTTGTCATCTATCCAATTTTTAAGATAAGGCTTTGGATTGCGTATTGGAGCACTTTTGCCTGGAGAGATGATTTGTGCTCTCAGATTTTCACATTCCAATACTATTCCATTATCCTTCCCGCTTCCGATTTCAACCGAATCAAGTTTCTCCAATGGAACCTCATAATTCTTTGCTAAAACAGCATAGCCGTTTACAATCTTCTTGATTGTTGAGACAAGCGTACTATCTTGAACGATGTCTCCAGTTACAAATTTCTTTTTCATATTCGTCAAATTTATAAAATTGCCTGTGCAAAACTATGATAAAAGTATAGTTCCATCAAATAATCTTTTGGAAATCTTTGGTTTTTGGATAAAAATTGTCCAAAAGTAGATAAATAGCCTCGTTTCTCCACATTATGATATCTTACAGCCCATCCGTCACGTCGCTCTTTTTTTGCTTAGAATTCAAAATAACTGTCGGAAAATTTGGTGGTTTGAAATATTATGTCTATCTTTGCATCACAAAATCCCCCTCGGGTGGAAAATACCGAGGCCCGCCCGCCCCTAAAGGGTGGGCTTATTTTTTGAAAAGACAAAAGCAAACGAGATATGGATAAGCAGAAGGTCATTGTGTATGTGGACGGATTCAACTTCTACTACGGGTTGAGGAAGAACCGCTGGAGGAAATATTACTGGCTGGATATGGTGAAACTGTTCGAGTCGTTCATGCGCCCGAATCAGGAGCTGGTGGCGGTGAAATATTTCTCGGCTCGTGTGGAGGATGACGGGAAGAGCTTGCGGCAGAATGCTTTCTTCCAAGCTAACCAGTTGAACCCGAAGTTCAAGCTGATTCTGGGGAAGTATCTTCGGAAGAAGTTCAAGTGCAAGAACTGCGATTTCCTGAATGACACATACGAGGAGAAGGAGTCGGACGTGAGGATTGCCACGCAGATTGTGGCCGATGCGTTCCGTAAGAACTGCGACATCTCGATTGTGGTGTCTGCCGACAGCGATATGATTCCCGCTATGGAACTGGCTATGGAAGAGAGCCATCCCGTGTTTGCCTACTTCCCGCCGTTTCAGCGTTCGTCGGCCATTGCGTCGATGTTTACCAGTGTCATCCGAATGGAACGTTATGAGAGCCGATTCCGCAATAGCCTGCTGCCCGACACGGTGAGGCTGAAAAACGGTTATGAGCTGACGATTCCTGAGAAGTGGAAAGCGTATCAGGGCGTATAGAAATGAGCGGGAAGCCACGCCGACATCCTCGGCCTCGGCTTCCCGCTTGAAGAACAGTCCGCGACGGGCGAGATAGTCAATGAGAAACCACCAACAATACTATTTATAGGTGTTTTGCTATATTTTAGTAGTTATTATATACTTTGCAGACTAATAGGGCGAGATGTTGTTGAGTTCTTCCAACTGCATCTCGTCTGTTTTTGTGCGCAACATGGTCTTCACCTCGTCGAGGGAGAGGCGGCTTTGCGGTTGGAAATCGGCGGAGTGCATGTAGCTGAGGACGCTGCGGAAGAACTGGCGGCCCTCGATGTAGGCCGAAGCCTGTTCTAGGTCGCTCATGCAGATGAGCAGTCGGCCACTACCCACGGCAAACTCCAACACCAAGGCCAGCCGATGGTTGCGCTCGATGTTGTCGATGACTTGCACGATAGGCTTGGCCGCAGGCCAGCGGTCGACGATGAGCGGACTTGAGTGCTTGATGACAGGAAACCATTGCCAGTTGGTGTGCTCCTCCGTAGGAAACTGACGGAACAGGGGATGCTCAGGACGGCAGAGGATGCCGAGGGTGCCGGGTGACACCTCTTTCTTATTATTCTCGCTGATGGTCTTGAACATGCGGTAGTTCCAGTAGTCGGTCTGGAACAGGCCGCCGACGGTATTGCCGGCCGTTTCCGTACTGTCGGGCATCCAGAGTACACTGGCTCCTTCCTGTAGTTTTTTACCGATTTCATCGGTCATCAGGTGCGTGATGACGATGTCCTGTTTTAGCTGGTCCGATGGGTCTTCGGTAGGATATACCCATAGGTCGTAGGTGTTGTGGTAATGGGTACCGTCGATGTTGAGCAGCAGCTGCAGTTGGGTGGCTTGGCGGTAGGCAGAGAGGTCGATGTCGAGCGTCCCTGCGTCGAGCAGTCCCTCGCCGTCGGGCAACGTCAGCATACCCGTCTGTCCGTCGAACGTCCACGACAGCGTCTTGCCTTGTAGCGACTGGCCGCCGTAGTTGGCCACCTGAATCTTGGCATGCAACCCTTCGCTGTTGGTGAAGCAATACTGTGGACTGACCAGCAGCGGAACGACGTCATTGCACCATTGCTGCCACTCCCTCACCGTGCAGAGTCCCTTCGGGTCGAGGAAGGCATCGAGGATGCCCACGTAGGCCGATCCCTGGCCGGGATAGTCCTGCAGGTCGAGCAGTTGGAAGCCTGCCATGTTGGGGGTGCGCAGGTCCATTTCGATATCCTGCTTGTAGAGCTGTAGCGACCAGAGGCCGCTGGCGCGGTGGAAGTCCTCGGCCTGTGACCCCATGCCGGCCTTCTCCAAGCGGGAACGGAACTGCTCCAGGTTGTAGGGGTAGAGCACGCCCGTGTACTTCTCTATTTCGCGGTAGTCGGGATAGGTCTGGAACTGAGCGGTCTCGTGGCTGATGACGGGTACGGCGCTGAGTGAGCAGCCCTGCTCGAAGTTCATCGTTGAGTTGGGGCGGAAGTGGTTGATCATGCCGCCTTCAGCCGCATCGGCAAACGAGAACGAGCCTCGGGTGTGGGTGTCGTAGCTGCCCCAAGCCTCGCCGCCTACGCGGCAGGTGGTGAAGTAGTCCATGCCAGGTTTTACACCCTGATAGCCCAGGTAGTAGTTGGAGCCGAAGGTATAGAGCTTGTCGGGAGCAATACGACGGAAATCGGCTATGAACTCGGCCATTTTGTCGATGTTGCCCCACAGTTCGTTGCCCAGGGAGAACATGCGGAACGAGGGGTGGTGACCATAGCAGCGCAGAATGTTCTCACCCTCTTTGTGAAGGAACGTCATGAGGACGGAATCCTTGTCGTTGAAGTCGCCCCAGAAGGGCAGTTCGGGCTGCAGGATGATGCCAGCCTCGTCGGCTGCCACGAAGGCTGCCTCGGGTGGGCACCAGGAGTGGAAGCGCACATGGTTCAGCCCATAGTCCAGGCAGGTCTGCATATAGCTGCGCCACGACGCTAAGTCCATGGCGACGTGTCCCGTCAGCGGCCAGACGCAGGCGTCGTGGCGACCACGCAGGAAGATGCGGTGGCCGTTGGCGTAGAAGTGGTGGCTCTCGATGTGGAAGTCCTGGAAGTTGGGGGATGGGGAGGATGGAGAGGCGGGGGGCTGCGGCAGCGCCGCAGCATAGTGGACGGGGGAGGGGAGGAGAGTTATTTGGCCGATGATGCCGTTCCAGTTGGTCTGGGTGTCTTCGGTGTAGGCGTGGCTGTTGGCATATATCTGCTCAGGCACGCCGCTGCCGTTGTCGACGAGGATGGCCAATTCGTGGCGGCCGGGCTTCATCCATTTGGTGAGGTCGTAGACCTGCGGGGTAGAGATGTCGTTCGACGAGCCGCAGTAGTGGCCGTCCACGTAGACCTGAGTAGGCTTGGTGCGCTCTAAGAAAAGACTGACGTGACTGCGCTTCCAGCTCTTGGGAATGGTGACCGTACGCTTGTACCACGCCTTTCCCTTGTACGAGAAGTGGCGCGTCAGGTGGGTGGTCTCGTCCTTTCGGGTGGCGGCATGTCCCCGACGGTTGGTATCGGTGGTGCCAGGCAGCTGGACGCTGTCGCTTAATGGCTGTTGAGGAGTGATGACTCCCTGTTCGTCGAGGGCAAACTGCCATGTGCCGCTCAGGTCGATGCTTTGCTGGGCATGGGCCTGCAGGGCTGTGAGAACGAGCAGCAGTAACGTCAGTCTTTTCATAAACGGTTATTGTGCGTTGATTTCCTTGATGAGGCGGTCGGCATGTCCCCACTTGTCCATCATGAAGAGGACGTAACGGATGTCGACACCAATGCAGCGAGCCAGCTGTGAGTCGAAGAAGATGTCGCTCGAGAGGCTGTCCCAGTTGCCATCAAAGGCCAGACCGATGAGGCGGTTCTTGCCGTCGAACATGGGTGAGCCGCTGTTGCCGCCCGTGATGTCGTTGGTGGTAAGGAAGCAGAGGGGCATATCGCCAGCCTGCTGCATGAGGTCAATCATCTCGGGCTGCACCTTGTAATCCTCGATGGAATCACCCTTTTTCATCTTTGCCACCATGCTGGGCGCGGTGGTGCGGTAGCCGGAACGCCAGTTGCCTAAGCGGTACTCCTTTACCTGTCCGTAGCTCAGTCGCATGGTAAAGTTGGCGTCGCTGTAGTGGGGCATGTCCTCCTCCATGCGCAGTTTGGCGGCACAGAGCAGACGCTCCTGGGCAGCGATGCTGTCGTCGAGCTGCATGAAATTCTTGCGCAGGTCAGCCATGACGCTGGTCAGGTCAAGGCCATACTGCACGCCGGGGTCTTTCAGGAACGACTTCTTGTTAGGATACAGGCGCTTGCCCTTCTTCATCAGCTTCGACTTGGCGTAGAGGGCATCGGCGTAAGCCTGGCAGTCGCCGCCATACTGCTGGTCGATGGTCTGGTAGAATTCAGGCAGATACTGCTGGTTGGTCATCTTCCCACGGTAGTTCTTGAGCAGTGTGCCCAGGATTTCGCGGTCGGTGTCGTAGTCCCAAGTCTCGCTGTTGTCCTTGATGTTGATGTGCTGGCGCTTGCCGTGGCCTACGGGGTTGGCACCGTTGTGGACGAACATGGCGCGTGTCGACAGCTCATCCGTGCGACGGAAAGTCTCGCTGAAGTTGATCAAGGCCTTTGCCACCTCTAAGCGCTTGGCGTAGAGGCTTTCGAGCAGCTGGAAATCGAGCTGACCCTGATAGAAGCCAGTAGAGTCCTGCCACTGGCGCAGCAGGTGCTCGAACTGCTGTTTCTGGCCAATCAGTCCGATGCTGTCGATACACTTGTTCATGCCGATGCTGTTCTTCCAGTAGTTCGACGAGGAGGCGTACTTGGAGTCGTACTTGATGCGGACGGCCTCGGAGGCATCCATGTGGCGCTTCATCACCTCTTGCTTCACGCCGCGCACCTGAGCACGGATGGCGTTCTGCTCGTAGCGCTCGTTGATGCCGTAGCTCGACAGGTAGCGCGAGGTAGAGCCGGGATAGCCCATCGTCATCGAGAACGTGCCGTCCTGATAGCCTTCGTTCGACACGCGGGCCCAATGCTTAGGATGGTAGGGCACGTTGTCCTTCGAATAGGTGGCGGGGCCGTTGGTTTTGGGGTCGGCATAGATGCGGAAGACGCTGAAGTCGCACGTCTGGCGGGGCCACATCCAGTTGTCGGTCTCGCCGCCGAACTTACCCATCGACTTGGGAATGGCAAAGACGAGGCGCAGGTCGCGGAAGTCGCGGTAGGTAGTGGCGAAGTAGCGGTTGCCTTCGTAGAAGGGCTTTATCTCCAGGTGCAGGGTAGAGTCCTGAGCCTTGACCTGCTTTGATAGCGCATTCTCGATGGAATCGAGGAAAACCGAGCGTTCTTGGTCGCTCATCTTCTCGTAGGCTGGCGTGAGCACCTGGTCGGTGATGTCCTTCTGCTCGACCATAAACGAGACGAACATTTTCTCGTTCGGCAGTTCCTCCTCGAACGACTTGGCGATGAAACCGTCAATCATGTAGTCGTGCTCGACGGTGGAGTGCGAGCGGATGGACTCGAAGCCGCAATGATGGTTAGTAAAGACCAAACCGTCGGGACTGACTACGACACCCGAGCAGTAGCCCGAGAAGTTGACGACGGCCTTCATGATGGCATCGTCGGCCTGATACAGTTTGTCGTAGGGCAGTTGGTAGCCTTCCAACCGCATCTGTTCGTAGACGGCATTGGGAAGGTTGTAGAGTGTCCACATACCTTCATCGGCTTTGGCGCCGAGAACTGCCATGCAGGCAAGTGATAGAACAATTCTTTTTGCTTTCATAAGTGTTATGTGTTATTTACGACGCAGCAAAGATAATCAAAATAATTCAATTAGAGAAAAGAAAAAGCCTTTTTCCCCATTTTACCTGTCATTTTGAAAAGAAATCAAGGGCAATGCGCATGGTTACGCATTGCCCTCGATGAATGTTCGGCACATTACTTCAGTACCACCTTTTTGCTGTTGACAACATATATGCCCTTCTTGGGCTGCCTCACGCGGCTACCGTTGAGGTTGTAGCAGCCACCATCCTTGCCGGCAGTGGGCTTGACGTCATTGATGCCCGTGGGGATACTAGTCTTGGCCTGCTTTACGGCTTCGTTTGTGGCATACGTAGCGAGGTCGATGTCAGATAGCGAAGCGTTGGCATTGGCCATTACCTCCTTGGCACTGTTGATGACCCACAGCAGCACGGAAGCGGGGTAGGGGTAGCTGTCTTTGATGCTGTTGTAGTAAGTCTCGGCCTCACTGATGGCGATGCCGAGGCCCGTCCTGGCCACGTTCACCTTGGCCTGCCTTACTGCCTCGTTCACGGCATACATAGCGAGGTCGATGTCAGACTGCAAAGAGTTGGCATCGGCCAGCACGCCCTTGGCGCTGTTGATGACCCACAGTAGCACGGAAGCAGGGTAGGGGTAGCTCTCCTTGATGCCGTTGTAGTAACGCTCGGCCTGACTGATGGCGGTGCCGAGGTCAGTATCGTCCGGCTCCTCAACGGGCAGGCTGCTCCCTTCTCCGAGGGTGATGACCCGCTTGCCTGCGGCGTCGTAGTACTTCAGGGTGACCGTCTCGCCTTCCTCGCGCAAGTAAACGGTGAACGGCTCATCCCCTTTCAGTGGGAACGTCGCCACGCCTCGGCACTCGTCGCCGACAAAGGCACCCACCATGTCGCCATTGGCAGGCGTGATGCCTGCCGAGGCGAGGGTGGTGTAGACGTCGAAGTACTTCGCCGACGTGAACTTGGTCGAGCCGAGGGTGAACGCCGGTACGAAGTCGTCGGTGACTCCGATAGCTTCGTTCTCGTCGTAGATGAAGGAGTACGAGCAGCTGAATATGGTTTTCAGCTGGGCGTTGTAGTACTTCAGGATGACGTCCATCTCGTCGCCGTTGGATTCGCTGCTGAAGGCTTTCAGCACGAAGGTGGAGGCGCCTGCATTGGCGTTGCCCACGACGGAGGCAGGCTTGGCCAGTCCGCGCAGCTCGTCGCCTACGAAGATGGCCAGCAGGTCGTCGCCTGTGGCGTAGGGCTGCAGAGCCTTCTCAATCTTGATGAACATCACGGTGAAGTTCTCGTAGGTAGAGGCATCGGGTGCCTGCCAGTTGGGGCGCTTCTGGTTGTCGTTCCAGTCCACATACCAGTCAGGGGCGGTGGTGACCGGAGTCACGCTGGATGCAGCGGCAGACAGCGATGCGGCACACACCAGTGCCAGTAATAGTGTTCTCAGTTTCATATTCATTTCGTTTTATTCTTGATTACTACTTCTCACTTAATCACGACCTTTCTATTATTATAGATGTACACACCTGGGCGGGTGGGCTTTGTCGCTATCCGTATACCGTTGGTGGTGTACCACTTTCCGGGTTCGTAGTTGCCGGGCACGAAGTCGATACCTGTCGCGTCAGAGAACATGGCCACGAACGGATCGTCGGGAGTACCTACGATGGTGTTGGCGCAGAAGGTCATCAGCTCGGTGGCCAGGGCTACGATTTCGCCGTCGCGCTCAATGGCCAGGGTGATGCCCGTCTTCTTGTCGCCGCCGATGGTCAAGTAGAGCGGTTCGCTCTTCTCGGTGTAAGCGTCGCCGACTTCTACCGAGCCGCACTTCACGCCGTTGGCGTAGGCCGTCAGGCAGTCGCCGGTCTCAAGGCCGAAGCCTTCAACCACTGCGGCGACGTTCATCGTGTAGCGGTAGGATTGCATATCCACAGCCTCAGCCTCAGTCGTCGGACTTGTGGTACGGCTTGCCTGCGTGGCCGTTCTGCTCGTAGCATACACCTTTTCGTTTAAGAACGTGCTGCCCGGCTCGTAGAACGGGTAGGTGAACGAGGCTTTGTCAGTGCCCTTGCGCAGCAGCATGTATCCCTCGCCGGGCTTCATGTACTGCAGGGAGCCGCGCCAGCGTCCGGTGTTGCCCGACTTGGTGAAGTAGGCAAACTCGGTGTGGCTCTTGATGACGTCGCCCTGCTCAGCCTGGTCGTAGTAGTCGCTCAGTGCGGTCTCTACTGTCAGGTTCACAGCCGGCGTGTAGCCGATGGCGTTCCACCCCTGCTTCAGGTCGATAGTGCGCTCGTCCTTATCCTTGATGACGGTGCCGCCGATGGGGATGCTGCAAGGCTGCTGCACCTTGATGGCGTATGCACTCTTCGACGAGATGGTAATGTCCTGCGGGTTGTCTGATGAGTACCACAGGCTGTCCCTGTAGGTCAGCGTCAGGTCACTGCCCATTTCGGTCATGATGTCGCCATTCTGCAGCGGCATGCTGGGCAGCAGTGAGTTCACCTTGTCAAGCTGCTTGCTGCTGACGTTGAACGATACCCAGTTCCATCCCTTCTGCAGGTTGAAGTACTGCACGAAGGCCTCGCCGCCGTCGAAGCGTACGGGTTTGTCGGTACCCAGCATGGCATCTTTCGTGAACGTGATGGCCGGTTCGGTGGTCAGCACAATCTCGCGTCCTGTGCTGAATTGCCACAGACGGAAGTTCAGTTCGCGGCCACTGGTCTGATTGTCGTAGACGGTTAGGTAGAGACCGTTCTCGCCAGACTGTGTGTCGTGGCTGATGTTGGCGAAGCCGTGGCAACGGTTCTCGTTGTCGAAGACGCCCACGATGTCGCGTCCGTCGGTGTCCAGTTCATCGTAGAGATACACTTGACCGCTGATGCTCATCGAGTTCTGCAGCAGGTCGCGATTCAGCGTATTTGCCCAGTCGGGCTGTTCGCCCTCCACCGTCAGGTTCAGGTAGAACGGCTCGATGATGCCCTCCTCATCGGTCAGATAGAGGATCTCGTTATAAGTACCGATGTTCAGGTCCTTGCTGGCCGTTGCTGTGACATAGTCTAAGCTCTGCGGTGCCATCACGTCGGTGTACTTGTCGAGTTTGAGCCAGTGGGGGCAGTTCTCGATGGTGTAGGTGTGGTTCGAGGCACCGTTGTTGTAGAACGGCAGTTCACAACCCTCGCCGCTGCCATACTTAATCGTAGCGTCGAGTCGGTTCACCAGCCACTGCAGGCTGCTGTTGGTCACGTAGTAGCAGGCCGTCTGCGGCGAGGCCATCGTGTTGCCATTTTTGTCCTCGATGTCGCGCACCGTCACGTAGATGTTGCGGCGGTTCAGTTTGGCGGCAGGCTCGTCGAGTTCCACGAGCAGTTGGTTGCCCCTTCCGATGAACGAGAACTTCAGGTTCTTCACTTCCTCGTAGGGCACCACGGGTGCTGCCTGCGTCTGGTCGAAGTGCGTCAGCACGGCGTCCATCTCGTCCACGAACAGGTAGTCGCGCACCAGCGTATTGGTCGGCTCCTTCGTCAGCGGGTCGAGCTGATAGCGCGGCTGGCCCTTGTCGTCGAGATAGATCTTCTTGCTGTAAGCGTAGGGCACCAGTTCCAGATTGTTGTCCTTCTGACGCTCGATGCGGTCGAACGACAGATAGGTCAGCAGACCGCTCTCGTCGCCGTTGGGGCTCTTCATGGCATAGGTGTTGATGAGCTGCTGTGGCAATGCCTGGGCAAAGAACAGCACTTCATCGACGTTGCCCTTCAGGGCGTCGGTGCCGTCCTTCGTATCCACGTCGCCATTCTCCTTCAGCACGTCGTAGCGCGTAGCACCGATGAGCGGATAACCGCCGCTGATGCCGCCGAGTGAGTCGGCCTCGAAGGTTGTGCGCAGTTCCTTGTCTACATAGATGTTGGCCACGTTGCGGGCACGGTTTACCGTCATGGCGAAGTTGTGCCACTGACCGTCGCTCCAGTCGCCCGGCACCTCAGTAGCAAAGCCGTTCGAGCGGTACATCAGCTTGTTGCCCTCGAATCCGATGTGGTACTGGTTCTGTGCGTCGATGTCTTCCTTCAGTCCGCGACCGTTGGAGAGCAGCGTGCCGCGTCCGTCGGCATCCGTCTTGAACCAGAACATGAGCGTGTAGTCGTGCTCGGCGGTGCGGTTGATGGCGTTCTTGTCGAGTAGCACACCCTTGTCGGCTTTCTCCAAGTGCAGCGACAGGCCGCGCGGGATGGCCCACGAAGCGCCCATCAGCTTGGCGTTGGCACCCTGCGTGTGGTCGGTGACGTAGTCGCCCGAACCCTCGTTCATCGGGTAGTAGTCCGCGAGGTCCTTCTCGTAGCCCGTCAGATGACTGCTTCCGTAGGTTGTGCCGATGAGTCCGCCGTCCATGGCTGCGTACCACAGGCGTGCTTCCATCATCTTGCCCTCGTAGTACAGGCTCTGTGCACGGTCCAGTTCGTTGGTGCGTCCGCAGATGGGCGGACCCGTACCGTAGTACACGGCATTCAGCTTGTGTTGCTTTCCGCATTGTCCACCACCGTTGAAGACGGT
>JAEEGG010008309.1_pt1 | contig 23588 bp, 17 predicted proteins | sample 9134161 | NCBI WGS metagenome assembly JAEEGG01 (sample SAMN16246543, study PRJNA631951) | gut metagenome | biome: gut microbiome; feature: rumen; material: CR-attached | host: Bos | place: Iran: Karaj | collected 2018-10
GATTTCACCTTTTCCCTTTTTCCCCTTTAATTTATCTTCCGTGATCATGTCGAGGAGCGTAATCGCACTCTCTTCCATCTGGGCGGTGAGACGCTCGATCTTCGAGAGGATGTAACTGTAGAACAGCTGCAGGATCAGGGCCACCACGATACCGAAGATGGTCGTGATGAGGGCTACCTTCATACCACTTGCCACGATGGTAGGACCAATGTCACCAGCCTGCTGAATCTGGTCGAACGCCATCACCATACCAATGACCGTTCCAAGGAATCCCAACGACGGTGCCATCGCAATAAACAGTTTGATCCACGAACAGCCTTTTTCAAGGTTCGCAGCCTGCAGGCCACCGTAGTTCGTGATGGAACGCTCAATAGCATCCATCGACTGGTGAATATGCAACAGGCCCTGATAACACACAGAGGCCACAGGTCCACGGGTATTCCGGCAGATGGTCTTCGCACCCTCCACATCGTCTTGCTTCAGACGGTTCTCTATGTCCTCCATCAGCTTGTAGGTCTTGATTTCCGAAAGCGTCAGATAGATGATGCGCTCAATGCAGAAGGCCAGTCCCAGCACGAGGGCGAGAGCGACAAGCGACATAAAACCAGCATTGCCGTCGATGAACTTCGTCTTCAACTGCTTGTGGAACCCACCCTCCTCTTCTGCGTCGGCCTCGGGATCATCCGTCACCATCGCCTCAGCAGCAAGGGAGTCTGCAATGGCCAGGGAGTCATTAGCAACCACGGCGGTCGCAGTCACACTGTCTTTGGGGGAAGAATTTTGTGCTTGTATCGTTTGCGCGAAAAAGAGCAAACTGGTCAGTGCAATCAGAATAGTCAGTCTTTTCATAATCTTACTGGATTCTGCGGAGAGAACAGGATTCGAACCTGCGAACCAGTTTTGCCGGTTACACGCTTTCCAGGCGTGCCTCTTCAACCACTCGAGCACCTCTCCAGTTGACTTCATTTGGATCGCAAAAATGCGACCTTGTTGATTTGCGGGTGCAAAGGTAATCATTTTCTTTGAACTTTGAACTTTGGACTTTGAACTTTATGATTTGTTAACTATCGATGGAAATATCCGCGCCACATTGGCATTGGTCTTGGCAGCAACGGTCTCCTCATCAACACCATAGATTTCTGCGAGTTTGCGTAGCACATAGGCCACGAAGGCAGGTTCGTTGCGCTGGCCACGCATAGGCACAGGCGCCATATAGGGGGCATCTGTCTCAAGCACGATACGATCCAGGGGCACGGCCTCTTTGAGCGTCTCAGAGAGTTTGGACTTCTTGAACGTCAGCACACCTCCGATACCCAATACGAAGCGCTCAAACTGCAACAACTCCTGCGCCTCGATGGTGTTGCCCGTAAAGCAATGAAACACGCCACCAGGTAGATCGTCCTTATACCTCTTCAATATATTAACCATCTCATTCTGCGCCTTCCGACAGTGGATCATCAACGGCAACTGCAGCTCCACAGACCATCGTACCTGTTCCTCAAACGCCTGTAACTGAGCCTCTTCAAACTCACGGCTCCAGTAAAAGTCGAGGCCGATTTCGCCGATGGCAGAGACTTTGAACTTTGAGCTTTGAACTTTGAACTTTATGACATGCTTAATGGCAAACAAGACATCTTTCCAATCGTTGCGGACTTCCTCTGGATGCAAGCCGAGCATCGGAAAGCAGTAGTCAGGATAACGTTCGCAGAGGGCTATGACCGTCTCGCAGGATTTCAGATCAATCCCAGGTACACCAATAGCCTTCACCCCAGCCTCCTTGGCTCTGGCAATCACCTGTTCCAAGTCTTCTGCGAACTCCTCACCATCTAAATGACAATGCGTATCAACAAAGCTCTTAGTAATCATAAAGTTCAAAGCTCAAAGTTCAAAGTTTTAACTCTGCCTCTTCATCATTGCAGCGGTATAGGCCTTCAAGATGGCCTTGCGCTCCTCGCTGACACTGACCTTATCCATAAACGTCTGGGCGCGAACGTAACACTCTTCGATCTTCTGCTCACACAACTGACGGATGCCGATCTCATCGTAGAGTGCCGTCACAGCCTTCACCTTCTCGTCGCGGTCGAACGTCTTGGCGTCAATCCAGCGCATCAGTTCCTGGCGCTGTGCATCATTCGCACGGTTCACGGCATTGATGAGCATATAGGTCTTCTTGTTCGAGGTGATGTCACCGCCGATGTTCTTGCCAAACACCTTCGGATCGCCATACACGTCGAGTAGGTCATCCTGCAACTGGAACGCGAGCCCGATCTGTTCACCAAAGCCGTAGAGGTTCTCCTGATCCTCCTTCGAGGCATCAGCAAGGATGGCACCGATCTTCAGCGCACAGGCCAGCAGTACACTTGTCTTCAGGCGGATCATCTCGATATACTCCTCCTCTTTCACGTCATCACGCGTCTCAAACTCCACGTCAAGCTGCTGGCCCTCACCAATCTCATAGGTGGTCTGCATGAACGTGGCGAACACATCCTTCAGATACTTCACCTCACAAGCCTCTACACGCTCAAAAGCCTGCAACAGCATCGTATCGCCAGAGAGAATGGCTTGGTTGGCATTCCATTTCTTGTGCACCGTCGCGTGACCACGACGCATATCGGCATTGTCCATCACGTCATCGTGCAACAGGGTGAAGTTATGATAGGTCTCCAGTCCGACAGCCTGCATGATGATACGCTCAGGATCGTCCTTAAAGAGGTTATAGCCCATCAGCATCAGCACTGGGCGCACACGCTTGCCACCTAGCGACAGCACGTACTGGATAGGTTCATACAGCGAGGCAGGCTTACGGTCGTACGCCAGACCGTCTATCGCCTCATTCACCAACTTCAATAATTCTTCTGCTTTGTACATATTCTAATTTTTTAATTCTTTAATCTTTTAATTCTCTAATTTTTGAATTTTATAATTTTATAATTTTAAAGATTGAAGACGACGGGTATGCATACTTTCGTGCGACAGGGCTTGGCATCCATCAGTCCCGGTTCCCACTTCGGCATCATCCTGAGCACGCGCAGCACCTCATTGTCACAGGCACGGTTCAGATGCTCCGTCACCTCAAGGTCTGTCACGCTGCCATCCTTATTCACGATAAACTGCGCTACTACCCTGCCCTTCACCTGCTGCGACTGGGCGGAAGCGGGATAGCGCAGGTTCTTCGTGAGCCACTTCATAAACTCCGCAGCACCGCCAGGGAACTGTGGCAGATCCTCCACCACACGGATATCCACAGGCTCGTCGTACATATCGACCACCTCTGGCTGCTCCTGATCATCCGGATTCTCAGGCGGCTCAGGAATCTCCGCATTCTCCGGTGTAATCTCTGGGGCAATCTCCACATCGTCCTCCACCAGTCGCATCTCTTCCGTCTTGGGCGGCTCAGGTATCTTCTCCTGTGGCAACATCATCGGTATCTCGTCCTTATCGCGTTTCAGGGGTTCCAGTTCGAGTTCGGCCTCCAGGTCGTCATCCTCATCGAAGAAAGCCCAGCCGCTGTCGTCGCTGTTCCATTCCAGTGCCACGAAGATCAATGCGAGCACGAGGATGAGTCCCAAAAGGAACCCTTGCACGCGCTTGCCTTCCAGGTCGGCCTGACGACTTTTCTTCTCTTCCATAATAAATCCGGTTTTCTTCCGTTTATTAAATGAATGGTTATGCAAAGGTAGTAAAAAAGTAAAAAGGTGAAACAGTAAAAAGGCAAATTATCTGTGAAATTAAGAATTATTTTGTATCTTTGCAGCGATTTTAGAAAAAGGACGTGACAAAGAGGTCGGTAAATCATAGGAATCAGCGTGTTCGCTGGCGGAAATATCTGCCAGCCCTCTGCCTCATTTCATTCCTCTCACCTCTCACCTCTCACCTCTCACCTCTGAATGCCCAAGAGAGCGAAACTGCCTACAACTTTCTCCGTCTGCCCGTCAGTGCCCATATCGCCGCCTTGGGTGGCGACAACATCACCATCACCGACGACGATGCGACGGTGGTCTTCCATAACCCTGCCCTCATCAACGGCGTCAGCGACCGCACCATCAACCTCAACTACATGACCTACATGGAGGGTGCCAAGACCGCCAGCGCAGCCTTCATCAAAGGTATCGGCGATCGGGGCACATGGGCTGTCACCGGTCAGTATATGGACTACGGCACAATGAAGGAGACCACAGTCGACAACGAGGACCTGGGCACATTCTCCGCCCGTGACATCTGCCTCGCAGGCTCCTTCGCCTACGCCCTCACCGAGACACTCAACGGCGGTATCTCCGCCAAGATCATCTCCTCACACATCGCGGGCTACAGCTCGCTGGCCGTAGGCGTGGACCTCGGACTGAACTACTTCGACGAAGAGCATGACCTCAGCCTCTCTGCCGTCGCCAAGAACCTCGGCGGACAGGTGAAAGCCTACGACGACAAGTTCGAGCGTATCCCCCTCGACCTCCAGGTGGGTATCACCAAGGGCCTGGGCAATGCACCCCTGCGCTTCTCGCTCACCCTCAGCCGGCTGAACAACTGGGACGAAGCCTTCGGCCGCCATATCGCCATCGGAGCCGACGTACAGCTCTCCCAGCAGATCTACGTGGCGGTAGGCTATAACTTCCGGCGCGCCAGTCAGATGAAGATCAGCGAGTCCGACGGCTCGTCATCCCACGGCGCAGGCCTCTCCATCGGTGGCGGTCTCTCGCTGGAGCGCTTCAAGCTCCACGTCGCCTACGGCAAATACCACGTCAGCGCATCATCATTATTATTTAACGTATCATACACATTATGAAGAAGATTACCATTGCCATCGACGGCCACTCCTCGTGCGGCAAGAGCACGATGGCCAAAGACCTCGCCCGTGAGGTCGGCTATGTCTATGTCGACACAGGCGCGATGTATCGCTCCGTCACCCTCTATGCCCTCCGCCACGACCTGTTCCGTGAAGACGGCAGCGTCAAGACCGATGCCCTCGAACAGCAGATGGCAGACATCCGCATCTCGTTCAAGTTCAACCCTGAGACGGGGCGTCCTGACACCTATTTAAATAATGAGTGCGTCGAAAAGGAGATCCGCTCGCTCGAAGTCTCCAACCGTGTGAGTCCTATTGCCGCCATCCCCTTCGTACGCACGGCGATGGTTGCCCAACAGCAGCAGATGGGCAAGGACAAGGGTGTGGTGATGGACGGCCGCGACATCGGCACCACGGTCTTCCCTGATGCAGAACTGAAGATCTTCGTCACGGCCTCTGCCAAGGTACGTGCCCAGCGCCGTTACGACGAACTCCAGGCCAAAGGCATGCCTGCCGACTTCGACGATATCCTGAAGAACGTCGAGGAGCGCGACTATCTCGATTCCCACCGTGAGGTCTCTCCCCTGCGCAAGGCCGACGATGCCATCCTCCTCGACAACTCCGACATGACCATCCCTGAGCAGAAGCAATGGCTCCTCGACCGTTTCAACGAAATTATCAACCAAAAATAAACAAAGATGAGAAAGATTTACTTCGCCTTAACCCTGACCCTTGGCACGGCCCTTGCCGCACATGCCGGCGGTCTGATGACCAACACCAACTACCACATCGCCTTCGACCGTATGTTCGCCCGTGGCGCTACGACGGAGATCGATGCAGCCTACTCCAACCCCGCAGGTCTCGCCTGGGGACACGAAGGCTGGCAACTCTCACTCAACTTCCAGAAGCCTTGGCAGAACCGTGACATCGAGGCCTCCGTGCCTGGCTATCTCGGCACCGGCTTCGACAAGAAGTACGAGGGCGTCGCCTCGGCACCCATCGTGCCCGCCCTGTTCGCCTCTTACAAGAAGAACCGCCTCGCCTTCTCGGCCATGATCGGCATCGTGGGCAGCGGAGGCTTCGTGGAGTACGACGAGGGCATCCCCATGTTCGAAGTGCCCCTCCGCGCCCTGCTCGCACAGGCTGGCATGATGCCCAGCGCCTACGGCTACAGCGCCAACATGAAAGGCAAGCAGTACATCTACGGTGCCCAGGTGAACGTCGCCTATAAGTTCTGCGAACAGTTCTCCGCCGCCATCGGCCTGCGTGGCAACTACTACGACGGCTACAACCGTGGCTTCGTGAACGCCAGCATCGGAGGTCTTACAGACCCCGCAAGTTCCGCCCCACCTACGACCAAAGTCGACCTCATCGACCTGCGCCTCGACTGCATCCAGCGTGGCTTTGGCGTGGCCCCCATCATCAGTCTCGACTATCACAATGGCCCGCTCACCATCGCAGCACGCTACGAATTCCGCACAAAGATCAGCACGGAGAACGACACCAAGGAGCTCTCTGCCCGCATCAAGAACACCGACCCCACGACGGCCGGACTGATGCCTTACATCGAGGGTGACATGGCACTGGCACAGTTTGGCGACAAGGTGGCAGCCTATATGGACGGTGCCAAGACGCGCTACGACATGCCTGCCCTCCTAGTTGCCGCCATCGGCTACGACTTCACCCCCAAGTTCCGTGCAGCTCTCGAATACCATTTCTTCGACGACAAGCATGCCAAGATGGCTGGCGACCGTCAGGAAACGCTCGAGCACGGCACCCACGAGATCCTCGCAGGTGTGGAATACGATATCAATGAGAAGTTCACCGTCAGCTGCGGTGGCCAGCGCACGGACTACGGCCTCAGCGATGCCTACCAGCAGAACACCTCCTTCGCCTGCGACAGCTACTCTGTAGGCCTCGGCGGTGCCTGGAACATCAACGAGAAGATGCGCCTCAACGTCAGCTACTTCTGCTCGCTCTACAGCGACTACACCAAAGGCCCCCAGTCCAACTATCAGGGCACGCCCTACACCGGCACGGAGACATACTCCCGCACGAACCACGTCATTGGCGTCGGCCTCGATTATAAATTCTAAGAATTCAAAAAAGGGAGCTCGAGAAGCTCCCTTTTTTTATGCTAACTGCTGGATGGCGTCGCGGCATTGCTCCATGAGCCAGCGAGGGGTGGAGGTGGCACCGCAGATGCCGACACTCTGGATGCCTTCAAGCCAAGAGGGTACGATCTCGTGGGCATCCTCGACGAGGTGGGTGTTGGGATTGACACGCAGACACTCGTTGTAAAGCACCTTGCCGTTGGAACTCTTACGGCCGCAGACAAAGAGAATGAGGTCGTGGCGGGCAGCGAACTGCGAGATGTTCGGCATACGGTTGGCGACGGAGCGACAAATGGTGTCGAAACTCTTGAAGGTAGCGCCGGGCGAGATGTGCGACTGGATGTAGTCGATGATGCGGTGGTACTCGTCGAGCGACTTCGTGGTCTGCGAATAGAGGTAGATGTCGCGCGTGAAGTCGAGACGCTTCACCTCGTCGAAGTTTTCGATGACGATGGCGGAGGAGTCTGTCTGTCCCACAAGGCCCAAGACCTCGGCATGGCCTTTCTTGCCGAAAATCACTATTTGTGGAGTGAGGAGTGTGGAGTGAGGAGTGAGATTACTATCAGCGCTTGAGGTATCCTCCCTCCTCACTTCTCCCTCCTCACTCCTCGAAAGTTCATACTGTTGTTTGATGCGCTTCTGGAGCTGGAGCACCACAGGGCAGGTGGCATCGATGATCTCGATGTTGTTACGGCGGGCGAGTTCGTAGGTCTCTGGGGGTTCGCCGTGGGCACGGAGGAGCACCTTCACGTCGTGGAGCTCACGCATGTCGTCGTGGTTGATGGTGACGAGGCCCATATCCTTCAGGCGTTCGCACTCCATACCGTTGTGGACAATATCGCCAAGGCAATAGAGCTTGGGGGCTGGCGATTGCAAATCCCCAGCAACGTTTTGGGAAGCGAGTTCTTCTTCGGCCTTGCGGATGGCGGTGGTCACACCGAAACAGAAGCCACTGCCAGAGTCAATTTCGATTTCCATTGAAATGAATATTTTTTCTTTTGAAACAAATGTGAATAATATGAATAATTTTGTTCACGAATTAAAATAATAATTATTCATATTAGTGGGATTATTATTCACATTATTCATATTCGTTTCCTTATTTCTTTAATAAATTGAAATACTCGTCGAGGAGGTCCTGGGCGGCGATGAAGGAGGTCTTCTGGCCGGCGAGGACGGACTGCTCGGCGGGAGTGAGCTGGGCACGGATGGCGGGATTGTTGTAGAAGTTCAGGCGCAGCTGCTCGTTGATGGTCTCGTACATCCAGTATTTCGACTGTTCGTTGCGACGGTAGTCGAAGTAGCCATTGGCCTTCACGAAGTCGATGTACTGGTAGATCATATCCCACACCTCCTTGATGCCATAGCCGTAGAAGCCGGAGTAGCAGAGTACCTTCGGCGTCCAGCCACTTTCAGGCATGGGGAAGAAATGGAGGGCGTTGCGGAAGTTCGTGGCAGCCATCTGACAACGGTCTACATTGTCGCCATCGCACTTGTTGATGACGATGCCGTCGGAGATTTCCATGATACCGCGTTTGATGCCCTGCAGCTCATCGCCCGTGCCAGCCACCTGAATAAGCAGGAAGAAATCGACCATCGAGTGACAGGCGGTCTCACTCTGCCCCACTCCAACAGTCTCGACGAATATCTTGTCGAAACCGGCAGCCTCGCAAAGGATGATGGTCTCACGCGTCTTGCGCGCCACACCACCCAGGGAACCTGCTGACGGGCTGGGACGGATGAAGGAATCGGGATGCTGGGCAAGTTTCTCCATACGCGTCTTATCGCCCAGGATGGAGCCTTTGGTGCGTTCGCTGGATGGGTCGATGGCGAGGACGGCCAGACGGCCTCCCTTCTCTTTCAGCACGTGGATGCCGAACTCGTCGATACTCGTACTCTTGCCAGCGCCAGGCACACCACTGATGCCCACACGGACGCTGTTGCCACTGTAGGGCAGACACTTGTTGATGACCTCCTGTGCTCGTGCCTGGTGGTCGGGATTGACACTCTCGATGAGGGTGACGGCCTGCGAGAGGATGGTGATGTCACCCTTGAGGATGCCCTCTACCATCTCTCCAACGGAGAGTTCCCTACGGCGCATACGCTTGAGGTATGGGTTCACGATCGGTGGCTGGTTCACACCACTGTTCACCTGCAAGCCTGCATATTCTGAACTGTTCTCAGGATGTTCCATAATTATTTCTTTATATTAATAAGCACTTTAGCGTGGTCGGGATCGTTGGTGATCATGAGGATACGCGGACGACCCTTGACCTGGGCGAGTTCCTCCTTATAGCCTGTAACGTGGAGAGTCGTGGACTGGCCAGGCTCGATGTCACGGCTGTCGAGGGTGACCTTCAGTCCACCCGTGTACATCTGCATCGACGAGATGGTCAGCTTAGACAGGCCTTCGTTGGTCAGCTTCACATCGATGGTCTTCTTCTGATGCTTCTGGAAGTCGGTGAAGTCGAGGTTGGTCTCAGAGATCTGCAACTTCGGTGCCTGGGCACGGCTCATGCCCTCGAACTGTTTCAGATCTGGCAAGAGGGTGATGGCCACATCGAGGGCATTACTGGCACTCACCTTCTCACCCAGCTTCTGGGCGAGGAACACCTTGGTCTTCGTCAGACCGTAGTCACGCAGATGGTCAGAACGCAGGGTGACGGTGATGGTGGCGGCCTTGCCTGGCAGCAGGGTCTCTGACGAATAGGTGGCGTCGAGATACGACGGCAGGTGCATCAGACGGGGCTCCATCGTCTCCATACTATTGTTCAGGATATGGATCTCCTGCACAGGGGCGTCACCCTTGTTCACATCGTCAAATTCGAGGGCGTCCTTGTCGAGCAACAGATTGCCCATCGCCAGCGGATAAGTGCCCGTATAGTCGAGCACTTCGGCCAGCACCACACCCTTCATCGTGAGGTAGACGGGCTTGGTAGAGCCATTGCTGGTGATGACGGCCATCTTCTGAAAGTGGCCCAGCTGACGGGCGTCATAGGTCATCGTGATGGTGAACTTGTCATTGGCGCCCACCTCCCGAGGATACTCCACGGTAGTACAACCACAATCGGGCTTGATGCTCTCGATGACGAGTTTGCGATGGCTTTTATTCCGCAAATGGAACGTAGCAGTGATGGGCTGCTGATAACCTGTCCGGCCACACTCAACGGTGGCCTGGGCAACAACCAACTTCTGGGCCGTAGCAGTGAAAAGTGAAAAGTGAAAAGCGAAAAGTAAAAGCAGAACTGTTTTCTTTATCATTATAATGCTATTTAAGTTTTAAAAGTTATAATAACCACAGATTTCGCAGATTTCACAGATTATTTCATAAGACACAGATGATACGGATTTAACTGATTTATACTGATTCCTGCGGCTGAAGCCGCGATGGCTGCGCTCGGAAGGACGCTTGCGTCCAAATCTGTGATAATCAGTTTCATCATGACGATCAGTGACAAATAGAAATCTGTGCAATCTGCGTAATCTGTGGTCTTCTTCATATATGCAAAAATCGAGTTGTTATTTTACCTCCAATGTCAATGACGGTGCGACGCCTCGGAACTCTGGCGCATAGGCACACTCGACGGTACAAGTACCCGTCTCGTAGAGGCCGGCACGGTCGATATAGTATTCACTCTCGATGACGTGCGTACCCTTCGACAGGCAGTCGAAGTAGTAGTTCGTCGTGTAGTCCTTCGGCGTGCAATAGGATCCATTGTTCCAGCCACTGAGCTGACGGACGGGTTCGAGACAGGCAGCACGCTTGTCTACCACCTGTACGAAGTCGTAGTCACGGTCGGCAGTGATGGTGATGCGCATCTTGATGCGGTCGCCCACTTTCAGAGGTGAGTGGTCAGAGGTGAGAGGTAAGAGATTACCTTTGGCGTCGAGGAGTTCGCGCTTGACGGTGATGCCACTGCCAGAGGCGGCGATGTTGTGGGTAGCCTGCACGAACTGGGCATAGACGGCACCCCATGAGGTACCCTCGCTGGTCTTGTCGACGGTGAGTGTCTGACTGGTGGCAGGGATCGGTGCCTTCACATAGCCGAGACCTGCCGTGGCCTTTGGCAGGTCGAGGGCTTTGCCGTCCACCTTGATAGTGGCATTTTCACCATCTAACCTCAGAGCATTGTCCTGTCTCCCTGTCTCCTGACTCCTGACTCCTGACTCCTGACTCCATAAAAACGCATAGACGGCATTGACGCTGTTGATGGGCGTATCCCAAGCCTGGGTGCGCTTCTCCTGGAGGAGCCAGCGGCGCATCTCGTCGAGTGTCTGCTGGTCACTGGCGGCCAGCCGTTGCAAGGCCTCGATAGCGACGGTCTGTGTGGGAATCTTATAGTCGTACCACGAATAGCCGGCACGTGGGGTGTCGTAGTAACGGCCGATGTCCTCACGGTAGACCGTCCACTCCTTCAGCGACTGGGCGTACTCAGCGGCACGCTTGGGATCGCTCTTCGAGAGGATGACGGCGGTGAGGGCCTTCTCGTAGATCGACTGCGACTTGATCTCCTTCTTCAGGAGTTTTAGGAGGTAGTTGTTGGCGCGTACCACCTCGTCAGGCAGTTCACGACCGTCGAGGGTTGTGAGATAGAGCCACTGCAAGGCCTTGAAGCTGGGGAACGAGACCTCGTGGCCTTTCTTCTCCCACTTCTTCAATTCCTCGACCTCCTTGACGATCTCCTGTCCCATGAAACCAAATGCATTGTCGAGCATCCGATCAATCTCAGGCTCCTGACTCCCGCCTCCTGTCTCCTGACTCCTGTTTCCTGTCTCCTGACTCCTGTCTCCAGTCTCCTGACTCCTAATAACATTCAGCCGAACGAGCATTTCACTGACGGCGACGGTCATATAGAACGAGCCCGGCATATCCTGCCACCACGACCACGAGCCGTCAGGGCGCTGCAGTTTGAGGAGCTTTGAGACGGCACTGCTCAGACGGTTCTGCATGAGGTTCTCGTCGAAGAAGTCTGCCAGGCGCTGTTTCTGTTCGGTCTCGTTGTCGGCATCGAGCACCCAGGGGGTCTCGTTGAGCAGGAGGTCCTTCAGATCCTGGTTCTTGGCCAGGGCGCTGGTCAATGAAGTCTCCTGACTCCCGACTCCTGACTCCTGACTCCATAGCTCAAAGGCTGTCTTCGCCTGCGGGTTCTGCTGGAGGATATAACGGCCGAGGGAGTTGGCATAGAACGAGGCAGCCTGAGAGATGGCGTTGTCATCGCAGGGCGTGCCTACGGTAGGCAGCGCCTGGATCATCAGCCATGCTGGCTGGTTGGTGTATTCGAAGGTGAGCTTGCTGCCCTTGGCATCTGCAGGGATGAGCGCGGCCAGATCGACCTTTGCCGTACCAGGCTGGTGCTGTGTGATAGGCATCGTCACCGTCACACGTTCCTGACAGGGCAGGAGCGGCAGATAGTGCTGCTCACCATCGGAGAAGCCCTTGCCACTGACGGTCGTCTGACAAATCAGGAGAGAAGGAGTAAGGAGAGAAGGAGTAAAGGTAAAGGTGACAGACGTGGTCCCGCCAGCCTTCAGGCTGACATTCTGCGACTGCTCATAGACCACGGCATTGGTCTCAGGATTGATGAGTTTCAACTGCGCCTTGCCAGTAAGGTCCTTTTCGCCTGTGTTGAAGATACGGGCAGAGATGGCCCCCTGGTCACCATCGCGGAGGAAACGGGGCACGTTAGGCTGGATCATCACGTCCTTCTGTGCCACAGCCTCGCCCACGATCTGTCCCACATACATATCACGGGTATGGGCCAATGCCATGAGTCGCCAGGTGGTCAGGCTCTCAGGCAACGTGAACTTCAGGGCCACACGTCCCTCAGCATCCGTAGTCAGCTGAGGATAGAAGAAGGCGGTCTCGTTGAGGTTCTCCCTCACCTGTACCTGATCGTTCCCAGACTCCTGACTCCCGTCTCCTGTCTCCTGACTCCTGTCTACTGACTCCTGACTCCTGTCTCCAGCCTCTTCTGCACTCTTGGCATAGGCCATCGGCGGCTCCATAGCCACCATAGCCTCTTCGTAAACCATGCCATCCTCATCATTCGCGACTCTCGACATACCTCTGCTGAGCATGGCACCACGGGAGAAGCGACGGAAACGGTTATAGTAGAGACCAGGGAACACACTGGAATCGAAATGGCTGAACACCAGTTCCTTTACACTAAGGGAACTCCAGGGATGAGAAGCCATATTGCTCACCTTGGAACGACTGGGATAGACCCATCTGTTTGTGGGCAAAGGCAGGTCGGTATAAGGCACCAGCGACCATGAGTGAGACTGCAGCATATCGAGGCTCTGGTCGTAGAGCGTGGCCATCAGCTGGGCATCGACGGGCTTGCCGTTGCAGTCCTTCACCGTCAGTGTCCACTCCTCCTGCTGACCTGGTTTCAAGCGGTCACGGAAAGTGGTCCACGCCAGAGTGAGGTTCTTGTTTGGCAGCGGACGATGGATCTGTGCCGAATGGGTATAGCACTTGCCATTCTTCACCCAGGCAAAGGTCAGCAACAGACCGTTTTCATACGCCTCATCGTAGCTGAGCTTCAGATTCATCAGCTGGTTGCTGATGTCTGCGGTGCCACGCTTAATCACCTTCTTCCCGGAGAAGATACTGTAGACGACATGCACATCCTGATCGGAAGAACCCACCTGGATAGTCACGGGCTTGCCATCGTTGGGGAAGCGCGAATCAGACTGGTAGAACCAATCGTCGGTCTCTGTGGCAGGACGCTTATCATCGAGCGAGAAGATGACGAACTCACGCTTCAGACTGTCGCCTTCGCAAGTGGCCTCCACAGTGTGCTTGCCACTCGACAATTGATAATAGACAATGGATAATGGACAATTAGTCTTGGTCTTCTGCCATTTGCCATTGTCGATGCGGTATTGCACTTCAGCATCAAGTTTCTTGCCTGCGGCATTCATCAGGTAGAAAGTCATCACAGGCTTGTCGTCGATGAGCATCTTCTCCTCCAGATCGACACTCAGCGCCTGTTTCCTGTTGCCTAAAGGCAGTGAGAGCTGTCCGCTGTGGGTCTCTCCGGCGGTATCTGTCACATCGGCAGTGACCACGAACTGGTAGTACATCGGATATTGCGTCTCAGGCATCACAAACGGCATCGTCACGTCAAACGTACCATCCACGCCTGTCTCGGCTTCACCCTGGAAGATCTCGTCGCCATCGTTTCTGTAACCAAGGGTGGCTGTCTCCCAATAGCGGCTGTACGACCACCACCAGAAAGCTGTGCGACGCACCACCTTATAAATCACCTTCGCGCCCTGAACAGGCACGCCGGCATAGGTAATGGCGTTACCCTTCACCGTCAGCGTGTCGCCAGCGGCGTATGCTTGTTTCACCTCAGGAAACTCAACATGGAACGTTGGACGCTTGTACTCCTCCACACGGATGTAATGGCTCTGACCGTTCACACGGATACAGAACGAACCCGTCAGACCGGATGACGGCAAGGTGAACTCACAGGAGCAGGCACCATAGTCATCGGTGGTACCATCCTGTTCAGACACCACCTTATTATTCGCATCACGCAGTTGGAAATGGGCTGCCACATGCTCCTGTGCCGTCTGATCCATCCCATGCTCCACCTGATAGAGAATGGCATTGACGAAGACCTTCTGGCCAGGACGGTAGATGGCACGGTCGGTATAGATGCAGGTCTTCTTGACCAGTTCATCACCGCTATAGTAACTGTAACGACAGTTCTCACTCAACACAGGACAGGCTTTGTCCGTGTCAGTATAGGCAAAGACCTCCCTACGACGACTGACATCCTGCGTCTTGAAAAGACATTCGCCCTGGGCATCAGTCACCACGTCAAACTCATCAAAAGCGGCATAGGTGGTGTATTCCTTGATGTGCAGATGGGCCCCTGCGATGGGCTGGCCAGTCCTGGAACTGACCACCACATAACGTACGCCCTCCGGACTTGGCTGGTCTTCTGCGATGGTATAGACATCCGTCACGAAATACAGGCGACGGACGATCTCTGTCTTGGGATTCGACTGGAACTCCAGCATATACACACCCACGGGCAGACCCTTTATCTTAATAACGTCCTCGAAGAACTCTACTTCTCTCCTGACTCCTGTCTCCTGACTCCTGACTCCTGTCTCCTGACTCCTTTCACCATACTCCCTCGTCGTCTCATAGACCACCTCGCCCAACAGCGGTTTGATCTTCTTGTAACCCTCGGAGTAATCAGGCGATATGTCGATGTCGCCCTGGGCATTCACCTGATAGACAGTCAGCGAGACAGAACGGAGGTTACGGATCTCTGTCAGCGACACCTCCTGTGACTGTTCCGGCAACACCACCTTCTGGTCGAACGACAGGCGGAACTGGGGATTGGTCAGTTCGCGGCGGTTGTTCTCAAACGAGTTCTTCATACGTGGCCATTTGCTCCCCCACTTGCCGAGTGCTTCCTCTATATAGGAAAGTTTCTCGGACTTCTGGTCGTAGGGGATGTCACGATAGCGCTCCATGGCCAGTTCGCCACACTCCGGCAGGTCTTCATATTCCTTGATGACAGCTTCGAGTTCGTCCTTCGAGGCATAACAATACACTCTGGCTGCGGTGATACAGGCTGCCCGACGATTGCCCACCTTTTTATAATAGTCATACATCGCCTGGTAGTTCCTGTGGTTGTCCACCTCGTAGCCGATGACATGCAGGAGGTCGTTGTTGAAGATGCCGGCATCGACACCCTTGATGACAAACGGACTGTAGGCTGCGTCCTTCACCCGTGCGAGTTGTTCGCAGAGTTCTGGTGTCAGCACAGGCTCTTCGATAGTCATGCCCAGGCTGTAGTTACGGCTATAGATACGATGGAGTGCCGTCTGGTACACCGTCTTAAGCACCACGTCGGTAGTGGCCTCGTAACGCTGCTGGAGCCGTTCCATCGCAGGTTTCAGCGAGTCTGGGGCGATATGCGCCATCACGTCGGCACTCTGCAATTCTGCCGTCAGCAACTGACCATAGTCCTTGCCTTTCTCGGCCTTCGCCACGATCTTCTGCAACAGTTCGTACTCGGTCTGGGGAAGGTCCTTCTCATTGGCCTCCTCCACTTTCTTCCACAAGGAAGAATATGACTCTCCAAACAGGAATATCGGTATCATCATCACAAGCAATAAAGTGAAACATTTCTTCATTTCTGTAAACTATGAACTATGAACTATGAACTCTAAACTATAAAAACAATGCAAAGGTAACGAAATAATTTCAAAATCATTTGGAATTTATGAATTATTATATTATCTTTGCATCGATATTACTTTAGATATTACTTTGCGACATGATAAACGAACAGTTACTCAATCCCGAGAGCATCGTCGTCATCGGCGGCTCCAACAACACGCATAAGCCCGGAGGGGCCATCGTACGTAATCTTCTCAACGGGGACTACCAGGGAGACCTGCGGGTAGTCAATCCGAAGGAAGACAACATTCAGGGCATCAAGGCCTTCCACGATGTGAAGGAGATCCCGCAAACAGACCTTGCCATCCTCGTGGTGGCAGCGAAGTATTGTCCTGACTATGTCGATTACCTCTGTGCAGAGAAGGGCGTCAGGGCGTTTATCATCATCTCCGCAGGCTTTGGTGAGGAGACGAAGGCAGGGGCAGAACTCGAACAGCGCATCCTCGACACCTGTGAAAAATATGGGGCAGCCCTCATCGGACCCAACTGTATCGGACTGTTGAACCGCAACCATCACAGTGTCTTCACCCTGCCCATTCCGAACCTCGATCCGAAGGGTGCAGACTTCATCAGCGGTAGTGGTGCAACGGCTGTATTCATCCTTGAGAGTGCTGTGATTAAAGGATTGAAATTCAATTCTGTATGGAGTATCGGAAACGGCAAGCAGATTGGCATTGAGGACGTGCTGCAGTATATGGACGATCATTTCAACCCTGAGACCGACTCCTTGGTGAAACTGCTCTATGTCGAGAATATCTCCAACCCTGATAAACTGCTCTATTATGCCAGTCGTCTGATCCGTAAGGGATGTCGCATTGCAGCCATCAAGGCAGGTTCGAGCGAGAGTGGCAGCCGTGCAGCCTCCAGTCATACAGGAGCGCTGGCATCCTCTGACGCTGCCGTCGAGGCCCTCTTCCGTAAGGCCGGCATCGTGCGCTGTTTCTCACGAGAGGAACTCACCACTGTCGGCTGTATCTTCACCCTTCCACCGTTGAAAGGCAAGAACTTCGCCATTGTCACCCATGCTGGCGGCCCTGGCGTCATGCTCACTGATGCACTCTCCAAAGGCGGCCTCAATGTCCCCTCCTTAATAACGACAACAGAGACAACAAAGACAACATCTAATGGCGACAACATGTCGCCACAGGCAGAAGTTCTGCCTGAAAAAGAGTTGTCCAAGTTGTCTCAGTTGTCGTCTGAAAAAACCGAATTGTCGTCTGATTACTATGCCCAAGAACTGAAGACGAAGTTGTTCCCCGGCTCATCTGTCGCCAATCCTATCGACTTCCTTGCTACTGGCACACCAGAACAGCTTGGCACTGTCATCGACTACTGCGAGCATAAGTTCGACCAGATTGACGCCATCGCAGTCATTTACGGCACCCCAGGCCTCACCCAGCTCTACGAGGCTTACGACGTGCTCGATCAGAAGATCCGCGAATGTAAAAAGCCCATCTTCCCTATCCTGCCCAGTCTCCATACTGCAGGCCCTGAAGTCGAGGAATTCCTCAAAAAGGGCCATGTCAACTTCAGCGACGAGGTCACTTTGGCCACGGCCCTGAGTCAGATCATGAAGACCCCTCAGGCCTCACCCTTTGAGGTAGAGCTCTATGGTGTCGACATCACGCGTCTGCACCAGATCATCAGTGGTATTCACCAGGAGGGCTATATCTCCCCCGATTTAGTCCGCGAGATTCTTTCCTGCGCCGGCATCCCATTGGTGCCTGAACTCGTATCAGCCTCGAAAGAAGAACTCATCGCTTTCGCAGAGAAGACGGGCTATCCCGTGGTGGCAAAGGTTGTCGGACCTGTCCATAAGAGTGATGTGGGTGGTGTGACGCTGAACATCCGAACAGCAGAACACCTCGCCCTTGAGTTCGACCGTATGATGCAGATTCCAGACGCCACGGGCGTGATGGTGCAGAAAATGTTGAAAGGCACGGAACTGTTTATCGGTGCGAAATACGAGGAACGCTTTGGCCATGTCGTGCTCTGTGGACTGGGTGGCATCTTCGTCGAGGTGCTCAAGGATGTCTCTTCTGGTCTCGCTCCCCTCTCCTATGCCGAGGCCTATTCGATGATCCACTCCCTGCGAGGCTATAAAATCATAAAAGGTACGCGCGGGCAGAAAGGCATCAACGAACAGAAATATGCGGAGATCATCGTGCGTCTCTCCACCCTCCTCCGCTTCGCCACGGAGATCAAGGAAATCGACATCAATCCCCTCCTTGCCGACGACCAAAACGTCATCGCTGTCGATGCCCGCATCCGCATTGGGTAACATTGCTGTACTCACAAAAGTTTAGTACAGCCTGAACATCCTTTCCATCGGCTGCCATTTCTCGTCACTGCGGGCATCGGCAGGACATCCCTGGAACTTTGAAACGAAAGCCTCCCACTCAGCCTGTCTCGGCAATGTGGCCAGACGCGCCATCGCCTCATCCCACTGGAAATCAACAGGCGCATCGACAATCATCACCAGTTTACTGCCCAAGATGTATATCTCCATCTCCAGAATGCCTACAGCCTTGATGCCGTCGCGCACTTCCTTCCAACTGTACTCTTCCGAATGCCACTTACGATACTGTGCCACCAGTTCCGGATCATCGCTGATCTCCAGAAACTGCACATACCGCTTCACTCCTCCTAACTTCTGAACATATCCTTCCATAATGTCATGCTTCTTCTGGATTCAATTCATTATATTCATCAATCCATTCTTTCAACTGTCCCAAATCCTGATGGGTCAGCTTGTCCGTCTTCAAATCTATCAGGACGAACGATTGAAGGTAACGATTATATAGCACCAAGTCCACATAGTAGTTCTGCTCATCAAAGGTGAACCGCCTCTGACGTTTTTCAAACAGGAAGCCTTTGCCCATTTCCAACATGAAATCCTGCAACTTGCTAATGATAGCCCTCTCCAATTTCGATTCTGTGTACGCTTCCTCTTCCTTCAATCCCAAGAACTCCAGCGTCATAGGATTCTTAATAATGTCAGAGGGTTTCTCTATAGTCTGACCCTCTCGAGCCAATCGCATCACCTCATCCTTGTTACGACTCAATGCCAGCCGTTCATAAAGGCTACTGCCCACCTGACGACTCAATTGACGTACACTCCATTGCTGTTGCGTACACTCTATCTCGTAAAAACTACGCTCATCAGGGTTATCTATGCGCATCAAAATAAGATAATGGCTCCATGAGAGGGAAAAGAAGGGGATTCTGAAGATTTCCGCAACACTGTTTCGGATTTTGAATTGGGTAACCACTGTTTACCCTTTTCCAAATAAGTGTTTTGGGGTTCATCTTGAATTGGGTAAACACTGTTTACCGAATTTGAATAAACTAGAAAGAAGCGCCTGCATAATTTAAGGGTTTCAGCAGACCATCCGCTACCAAAACGATCTGTCAGGCGTCCTGACAAGTTTTTCAGCACCTGCTTTCCATATTGTGCACGATACTGACCTTGCTGCTCATCTTCTACGATGTACTGACCTATGTAAAATTTTGTATAGACCTCCGTCAGATCAACGGTTGTTCTTACATGTCGCCTCGCCTGTTCTATCAGCGTCGATATGCGCTCAAACAGCTGGTCAACCCTTGCTAGATCTTTTATCTCTTGTTCCATATTCGTCTACAAAGTTACACTTTAGTTTTGATTCCACCTAAACTTCTATACCTTTTTATATATATGTAGGGAAAAAGCAGAAATGTTAACCCAGCATCACAATTTATACATGACCAATAACTGTTCAACGAGTTTATCTGTACGTTGTTGGATATCTTCAATAGTCCACTTCTCCTTATTTGCCAAGTCTTCATTGATGGAGAGGTTATTCTTATAACCAACATACTTTCCCTGCTTATCAGTTCTGTCTCTTTTCTTTTCGAACGACAGATTACTAAGCGTCGAATTATAACCAGTCATCGTCAAGTTACCAAGTTTGTGGGCATATATGTCAAGATACTCCTTAGCCTTATTCTTATCTCCGTCAGCAATCATATCAACCCACTCTTGTGGCACATTTTCGCCTTCTGGGAAGATGTGCTCAATAGTCCAGATATAGTTTCCGCTACCATATCTATCCCAAAGATTATTATTGCTTTCATTAGTCATAGTATGTTCTGCCAAAGAACAAAGCAAGAATCTTGTAGCATCAACATTCTCTTTATACAAGTTGCCTCGCAGACGCTCTTCAAATATGCTATCGTCCAAACAATTACTCCTAAGTATTTCAACAACCTTGTCATAGATTTGCGCTCCTTGTAGTTTCTCATCTTCGATTTTCGAAATGATTTCCATAAACAATCTTGCCAAATCCCGCGTATTAGGGAAGTCGGTAACATTTCTGTGAACAAAGAATTTACTCAGGAAGGCAACGATACTATTGATAATTCTATCATTCAAGTCAAGTTCTACCTTATTCCTTAATAGGTAAAGTAACAGAATATATGATGGCGCTCCCTGGATATGCAGTAGATCTAACAAATTATCAGCAAAAGGATTATCTATATCAGATTTCTGAGGGAATACAATCTTCGAATAGATACTTCCACACAAAGTTATTTCGTCAAGGAAGCCACTAAGGTCTCTCTTAATAATCCTCTCGTAGATGGACAACATATTAGACTTTGTGGCCACTGAGCCTAAAGGATACTTGATTTGCTTATCGTCCTTCTTCTCAAAAGGCTTATTCAGACTCTTTCTGAAAGCGTTATAATATTGACGGAAAAAACGCTCCTGAATCTGATAGTTATCAGACAAGTTATCGAGCAGAGTGCGCCATTGTTCAAAACAATCGTCAGTACTCATTCCTGATCCTTCCGCCTTGGCCATAATAAGATTTTTCATAAGGTCGATGGCTGTAAGAGGAGTACCTCTATTGTTTAGAGATTCGAACAGTACATAAGCATCCGAATGTGAAGAGACTTCGATTTTCACCACCATTGCCGACTTTATCTTGTCATAGATTCCAAGCAGAATGTTGGTTTTTGCCTCATTACCTTCAACTTCACTTATCAGTGCTGTCAATCTCTCTTGAAAGTATTTATAGCATCTGTAAATCTTACGCAAGGGGAAATATGGCTTACGTTGTGTTATATTCTTCCTTAGATCCAGCTCACCCATTAACTGATTATAATCATCCAGATTGTTCTCCTGAATCTGAGGAACCAGCCTCATTTGGTTGGGAGAAGTTTTACAGCGTATGGATCGTTTCAGCGACGACATCGTATCATCATAGTCATCATCATCATCCAACGGGAACATGCTTAACTGGGTATATACAGCCGCAAGTAGCAAACTAATCGTTGTCAATCGCTGTTGACCATCAATGACCTCCAAAAAGGGTTGGATCGAATCGCCTTGATTAATACATATAATAGTACCAATAAAATAGCCCTCATTATTCTCATAGAGGTCATCAAAGAGATTACCCCATTCAGTATAACTCCAGGTATATGCACGCTGATACTTTGGGATAAAATAATATACCTTTGACTCCTTGTCGAAGATGCTGTAAATCGGATATTTATCTACATGTTGTATCATAATAATATTTATTGTTTTTGTTTTCTTTATTATGTTAGTGGTTCGCAATAGGGCTTTTTAACCACCCTATCTCTCATCAGTTTCATATCATTAAAGTTACGACTAATGTTTTGAACGAGTTCAAGAAAATTGTCCTCTTGTCCATTTATATAAAAATATGGTTTTACTGATACGCAATTACGATGCTCGAAAAGCGTGTTTAGTAACGTACGATCAGAGTTGCCGCAAGAATGTCCCATGATACATATTTGGAAAGGGCCAGATTCTATAAACTCCAATACCTTTCGATAACAATCTGATTCCAAATAACGGATGGACTTAATATGACGCAAAGCTTCATTCTCATTTAGTTCCTGAAGTTTTTTATAGTCCTCATCCAATTCATCCCCATAGCCAAATATCACACTATCTGGATTGTCTAACTTTCCATGAATATAGTTGACTCTTACTTGGGAGGAGTCTTTCATATATAGTTCTGGCGTCTTAGTATAGTTGAAATTGAGCAACATGATGTTTGAAGGAACAGAATCTCCAAGGCGATTACCAGAAAATTTCTGATTAGCCACAGCAATCTCGTCTTTCATGATGGGACGATATATCTTGTCCTTTATCTCTTCTTTAATCTCTGTTTCTTTCTCCTCCTCTGTACGGAGATAATTAATCAAATAATCCCGTAATGTATTCAAATGAACATTCAAGTCCTTAATATCCTGTTCTGTAGATGGTCTAAACCTGGAAATCCGTTGTCGAAGTAACAAATAATATTCATTTTCTATATCAACCCAGCCATATTCTAAATGTTTACATATTCTTTGAAGCAAAGGACTCGTTATAGTAAAATCACATAAATTTCTATCCTTCATTGCCAGATTTATGACATCATTTGTTTGCCAAGGAATAAAAGGATTCTCCCTCTTATAATACCATCCTTGAAACACAGAAGCCCAATTGAGTACTTCAACATTATCTTTTATCTTAAACGAACATAAACCGTCTGTATCAGTCTTTTCAAGTGCATTCAATAAGCGATTTCCCCACTGATCCCAATACCATAGTATAAAGTGTTTATAGCTGGTTTTCAGGCCATGAGCCAAATCAAATCCGTTGCCTATGAGAACGAGTCTGTTCATCTTCTACTTCTTTAGTTTATCGATCTCCCCAAGTAGTTGCTCCAACTTTTCCACAATGCGATGTTGCTCTGCAAGAGGAGGAAGCGCCACCAAAATTGAATTCATTTTTTCTTGATTCATTTTGGGCTGAGCCGTCCCTGTTACGTAGTCTACAAGAGAAATTGCATTTATGTACCAGCACATATATTGCATTAAGTCTTCATTTATATAATCCAATACATGAGCATGATTATTCACCCAATATTTTCCTGTAGCAATAAAGGCAATAGGTGAACTTCTATTTATCAAATTAGCACCATCTTCCCCAATTAACAACAATGGTTTATCAAACAAGTATTTATCTACTTTATCAATAACACCAGAGGCACCATAGTAATCGTAGATTTTATTTAACTTGCTTCTTTCGTCAACAGATAGAGGGACTCTTTCGCTATCTCTATTGATTGTTATAGAACCAAATCTTACCCACTTCCAAGTATCTGGAATGTCGAAGGGGATTTCATCTTCAGGGATGGGTGTTTCAATAAGATCTTTCTTTTTGAGCTTGCCGGCCTTTACCAGTTGGGCTTTTTCTTGGCGGATTTTGTCGAGGAGGTCGGAGGCGGGTTCGTCGTTGGGGTCTTGGGGGACTAGGCGGCCCTCTATGGCTTCTTGGAGAATGCTTTTCTTTAAACGTTCTGGAAGTTCCTCGTTCAGTTTGTTAAGTGCATCCTGCGCTTTGCCATATTCCTCTACCTTTGGTAGAATTTCTTCTATCTTTGCCACAATGCGGTGTTGCTCATTAAGAGGAGGAAGT
>JAEEGG010008310.1_pt1 | contig 23587 bp, 23 predicted proteins | sample 9134161 | NCBI WGS metagenome assembly JAEEGG01 (sample SAMN16246543, study PRJNA631951) | gut metagenome | biome: gut microbiome; feature: rumen; material: CR-attached | host: Bos | place: Iran: Karaj | collected 2018-10
GGTAGACACGCTAGATTCAGGTTCTAGTGCTCGCAAGGGCATGAAGGTTCAAGTCCTTTCATCCGCACTGAAAAACCCGGTAGTTCGCTATCGGGTTTTTCGTTTTTCTATTGTTGAGTTGGATATGAGCGATTTTTTAGATGATGAACTTTGCGAATTCTCGCTGCAAGAGGTTGAAGGCGAGCGTGCTGTGTTGCGTCCGCTTGGCGAGGCGGACGTGCAGCCGCTGTTCGAACTGATCGAAGGCTCCCGCGAGTTCTTGTCGGAGCACTTGCCGTGGTCAAGCGAAGAATGTCGCACTCCCGAAGATGTTTCTGCGAAAATAGATGCTTGGGACTTGCAGGCGCAGATGGCTAATGGCGCCTGCTGGGGCATTTTCGAGAAGGGCGCGAGTGCGAGTGACGGCTTGAAAATCGCGGGCTGCATTATGCTTGGCTGGGTGCAGTGGAAAAATCGCTCGGCAACTGTGAGCTATTGGCTCAGTCAAGACTTTTGTGGTCGCGGGCTTGCGACCGAAGCGCTTTTGCTTGTGGCGGGCGAGGCGTTTGCAATGGGACTGAACCGTCTTGAACTTACATCTTCGGTCAACAATCCGAAGAGTGCTGCTGTCGCCCGCCGTGCCGGATTCCAGGAAGAAGGTCTCTGCCGCGAGTACGAACGAATCCACGATCATTTCGAAGACCATATCCGCTTTTCGCTCCTTGCTAAAGATTTTTGCTGAATACCCCCCATGGTTACTTGGGTAAACGATAAAAGCTTTTTATTCTTTGATTTTGTGGCGGAAGACTTCTATTTTTTAGAATATGGAAACAGGAGAAAATCGCATAGTTGAACCTGATGTTCTGCAATACACGAACTACCGTGTGTATTTGCGGGACTACTATGAGTTCAAGAAGAAAACGGTTCCGGCTTTTAGCCTCCGTTTCTTCGCGGAGAAGGCAGGGCTTTCGAGTCACGCCCATCTCAAGCTCACGATTGACGGAAAGCGAAATATTACAAAGAACACGGTGGTAAAGCTCATCCATGGTCTCGGCTTGGATGGCCAGCGTGCTGCATATTTCGAAAGTCTTGTTTTCTTCAATCAGGCCCAGACGGATGCGGATAAGCAGGTTTACTACGCCCAGCTTTTGAAGGCGAGCCCGCGCTCCAAGCTGCACAAGATGGATGCGGCTCAGTTCCGTATTTTCCGCGAATGGCACCACTCCGCGATTCTCGAGATGGTGGCGCTCAAGGATTTTCGCCCGATTCCCGACTGGATTTCCAAGCGCCTCGGCGGTCTCATTACGCCTGCGCAGGTGACGGAATCCCTCAAGCTTCTCGTGGAACTGGGACTCCTGGTAAAGACCGCGAACGGTTACCGCCAGCGCGACCCCCTGATTACTACTGACGACGAAGTTCAGGATTTGATGGTCAAGATGTACCATCTGCAGATGCTCAAGCTCTCGGCGGACATGCTTTCGGCGCTTCCGGGCCCGCAAAGGGACGTTTCTGCCCTGACTTTTAGCATAAAACGCGAAGATTTCCCCAATTTGAAAAAACATTTGCAACTGATGCGCAAAGAACTACTAGATTTCTCAGCAAAGGCTGGGGAAGGTGAGGATGTTGTGCAAATCAATATCCAGCTGTACCCTCTAACCCGAGGAGTATGATGCGTTCTTTGAGTTCAATAATCGGTTGCGTGCTTGTGGCATTGTGGGCGGTCGGATGTTCTGAATCCGACTCTACGGCCGGTATTGAAATTGGAAATCCGGAGATAGCACAGAACATCGGGCTTACCGCAGATTTCTCCATCGACTATTCTGATGCAAAACCGGTTTCGCTTGCCAAGGCTGCGGCGAAGGATGAAAAGGTCGTCATCGATACGTTCCAGCTCACGCTTACCGAAGTCCGTTCTTTCTGCAGTTTCTATGTGGGCGTTTCTGTCAATCAGGAAGATGGACTGTTGCTCTGGCCGTATGAAGATGATCCGGCGGCTGTGCTCCCCATTTCGTTCACGGATGGCGAGTTTGTCAAGGATGCCTTCTATAATATCGATTTGAAGAATGACGGGTTCCTTAAGGAATTTGGTGTCGGCTTTGAAGTTGGCAAAAAGAAGTCGGTAAACTCGATTTACGGTCGCATCCGTCAGAATGGCAAGGAAATCCCATTTGTCTATGAGCTGAACAATTTCCAGGTGTTTAAGCTGCTGTACAACCAGTCGCAGATTGAAGTTCAAGATTCTGCGGCGAATTTGTCTGTAATTTTCCGCGTGCACCGCTTTGTTGATGGACTTGACCTTGCTTCTGCAAAGGTGGGCGAGGATGGTGTTATCCGCTTCAGCAAGACCGAAAATAAGGACCTTTGGAATTCTCTGAATGAACGATTCTTGCCGAGTTTCCAGGCGATGCGCTATAGCTATACGGCGGCTGATGGCAAGGATTATGATGGCTTTGTCGACGATGTCTGGACCGCAATTGCAGGGCAGAAGAACAAGAATTTGATTTCTAATGGAAACTTTAGCGAGGGTGGAAAGAACTGGATTTTCCACAAGCAGTTCAATGGCGCTGCCGATACGGCGATTGTCAAAGAGAAAAATTCTAATGTGATGAAGGTGCATGTAACCAAGGGAGGGAATTTCTCTTATAGTGTGCAGTTGCTGCACGAAAATATCCCTGTAATCGTTGGTTATACGTACAAGTTTGTTTTCACAATCTGGTCTGATGTCGAAGGTGAAATGACGGCGCGTTTGGGTAATTCTATTTACAATGGTGAAACGAATGGGTTCCAGGAACACGTTAAGGTTTCGACTTCCGGTAAGTCGTTTGAAATAGAATTTTCGCCTGCGGAAACGGACCCGTATGCCCGTTTGGACTTGAATTTGGGCAGTCGCGAAAGAACGTTCTGGATTAAGGACGTCCAGCTGATTCGGATTAAGTAATATATCCCTACATTGTTAGTAAAAAAAGTAAACAAATTTAAACTTCCTCACTTGTAACAATTGCACATAATTGTTATATTCTTCTTAAATTCTGTTTTTCAATTTGTTTAGATTGGCTTGCAATTATGCTTTTTGTGGGTCAAGCTAACTTTTGGATTCACTAACAATGCTTGATAAAAACTCAAAGATCTATGTAGCAGGACACCACGGTCTTGTTGGTTCTGCAATTTGGAATAATCTTAAATCTCGCGGGTACAACAACCTCGTAGGCCGCACCCATAAGGAACTCGACCTCACGGACCAATATGCCGTCAAGAAGTTCTTTGACGAAGAACGCCCCGATGCTGTAGTCCTTGCTGCGGCTTTCGTTGGCGGCATTATGGCAAACTCGCTCTACCGTGCGGACTTCATGATGATGAACATGAAGATCCAGTGCAACGTGTTCAGCGAAGCCTACGCCCACAACGTGAAAAAGTTCCTGTTCCTCGGCTCTACCTGCATTTATCCGAAGAATGCCCCGCAGCCCATGAAGGAGGATGCCCTCCTCACTAGCGAACTTGAGTACACTAACGAGGAATACGCCATCGCAAAGATTGCAGGCCTCAAGATGTGTGAAAGCTACAACCTGCAATACGGCACTAACTACCTCGCCGTGATGCCCACGAACCTTTACGGTCCGAACGACAACTTCCATTTGGAAAACAGCCACGTGATGCCTGCCATGATGCGCAAGATTTATCTGGCAAAGCTCATCCACGACAACGACTGGAACAGCATCAAGGTCGATATGGACAAGCGCCCAGTCGAAGGCATCAACGGCAACGCCTCGCAAGATGAAATCTTGAAGGTTCTCGCCAAGTACGGCATCGAGAACAACAAGGTGACCCTCTGGGGAACCGGCAAGCCTCTCCGCGAATTCCTCTGGAGCGAAGACATGGCTGACGCCTCCGTTCATGTGCTCTTGAACGTGAACTTCAGCGACATTATCGGTATTGAAAAGTATTCTAGCGTGCATTACGGCGCAAGCGTCGATGGCGCAGTAGACCGTAACCACAGCGCAGGCCGTGGCGGCGCCATCCCGAAGCTCGGTGAAATCCGCAATTGCCACATCAACGTCGGTACGGGCAAGGAACTCACCATCCGTGAACTCAGCGAACTCGTCGTCAAGGCCGTCGGCTTTGAAGGCGAAGTCGTATTCGATGCAAGCAAGCCCGATGGTACACCGCGCAAGCTTATCGATGTGAGCAAGCTCCACAGCCTCGGCTGGACTCACAAGGTCGAAATCGACGAAGGCGTACAGAAACTCTTCAACTGGTACAAGGAATCCCTCAATGGATAAGCGTAACGTAGCACTCATCACAGGCGTCACCGGTCAGGACGGCTCCTATCTTTCTGAATTCCTCCTCTCCAAGGGCTATGAAGTCCACGGTATCATCCGCCGCTCTTCGGTGGACTACCGCGAACGCATTGCACACCTTGAAGGCAAGCCGAATTTCCACCTGCACTACGCCGACATGGGCGACTCCATGAGCCTCGTGAAGGTCGTGGGCAAGGTCCAGCCGACCGAAATCTACAACCTCGCTGCCCAAAGCCATGTGCAGGTTTCGTTTGACTCCCCGGAATTTACCGCCGATGTTGATGCTACTGGCGTCCTCCGCGTGCTTGAAGCCGTGCGTACCAACCACCTCGAAAAGACCTGCCGCATTTACCAGGCCAGCACTAGTGAACTCTACGGTAAGGTCGAAGAAGTCCCGCAGAACGAGAACACCCCGTTCCACCCGTACAGCCCGTACGCCGTGGCCAAGCTCTATGGTTTCTGGATCATCAAGGAATACCGCGAAGCCTACAACATGTTCTGCTGCTCCGGCATCCTCTTTAACCATGAATCGGAACGCCGTGGCGAAACCTTCGTGACCCGCAAGATTACGCTCGCCGCAGCCCGCATTGCTCAGGGCAAGCAGGATTGCCTGTACCTCGGCAACCTCGACAGCCTTCGCGACTGGGGCTACGCCAAGGACTACGTGGAATGCATGTGGCTCATTTTGCAGCATGACAAGCCCGAAGACTTCGTGATCGCAACCGGCGTACAGCACACAGTCCGTGAATTCGCAACTCTCGCATTCCACCACGCAGGCATCGAACTCCGCTGGGAAGGCGAAGGCGTGAACGAAAAGGGCATCGACGTTGCCACCGGCAAGACCGTTGTGGCCGTGTCCGAAGATTTCTACCGCCCGACTGACGTGGTAAACCTCTGGGGTGACCCGACCAAGGCGAGGGCCGAACTCGGCTGGAATCCGCAAAAGACGACGTTCGAAGAACTCGTGAAGCTCATGGTCGAAAACGACATGCGCAAGGTTGCCGCCGACGATGCCGCAAGCCGCGTCCGCACGAACCTTGCCGAATACCTCGAAAAGGGCTTGGTGAAGTAAAGGCTGATGATGGTCCTAACGTTTCCAAGAAAGAACAATCTCTTTAGAAACGTGAAGCATGGAGACGGAGACCGCTTCTTCGGCGGTCAGCCTCCCTGCTTGGAACATACTTTTGGCGGCTTCAATAATTCCATTAAGTTAAACTTCAATCGCAATATACAATCGAAGACTGGCCGAATAGTGCAACGCTGCAAATTTGGCAAACTACAGATTGCAACGGTGAATTTTGGAGAGGTCGCATAATGTTGGCTTCTGCATATCGTGAATAAATTTTTCTGATTGTTGAAATATGTATCCTAAAAAATGAATACAACTATGTATTAAAAGAGGTTAGTTATGTTTGCTATTTTTACTAAAATATGGAAATATAGGTGCTATTTTAGAAGTTTGCTTTATAGTATATATTTTAACTTTCGCTTTCTGCCGTTTAAACAGGCTATTCATCTTCCTATATTACTTTATAAACCATCCTTTAAAGATTTAAAGGGTAACTTTATTATTGATTGTGAATATGTTAAAATGGGAATGATCCAGCTTGGCCCGATGCTATGTTCTCTTTATCCTAATAGAGGAATCATCATCGAAAATCATGGAGGAACTGTTGTATTTAAAGGAATATGTAATATAGGAAATGCTTCTGCAATTTCTGTTGGAAAAAATGGATATTTAGAATTTGGGTATCACTTTAAAGCGACTTCTCAATTTCGTTGTGTTGCATATCATTATGTTAAATTTGGCGAAAAGTGTCAATTTGGATGGGATTGCTTAGTTATGGATACCGATTTACATAAATTGAAGAAAGAAAGCGGTGGTTATACTAAGGGTTATGGTTGCGTAAAATTAGGAAATTCTAATTGGATTGGTTCGCGGTCATTTATTTTAAAAAATACGGAAACATCTGATTTTTGTATTGTTGCTGGAGGTTCTCGTGTTAGTGGCAAGCTTGTATATGAAAAAAAAGTTGTTATAGGAAATTCGGATGAGATAAAGATATTGAAAGATGGTGTGTATCTTGATATTTTTGATGACGTTATTGAATATGAGCCATCATTGTCTACATATGAAAAATTAAAATGAATTTAGATGGAATTAAGATTGATGCCTGATAAAATCGGAAACAACAAGCGTGTTTTGAAGAATACAGTTTATCTGTATGTCCGTATGTTGATTACGGTGTTTGTCTCGCTTTATACATCACGTGTCGTTTTACAGTATTTGGGTGTTGTTGATTTTGGTATCTTGAATGTAGTTGGCGCCTTAAGATCTTGCAAGAACAATGAATATTGCAGTCTTGGTTTCTGGAATAAAAAATTGGAGAATCAATATCGTTAAATAATTTATGTCTCATTCGCTCACTCTAAAAAAGCAGACCCTACTGGACAACATCTTATATGAAATACAAAATAAAGAAAATTTTAATAATCAATCAACCTCTAAATAATCGTGGTGATGAAGCTGCTCACAAAGCACTAGTCAGATCTATTGCGCGTTTTTTCCCATATGCGACAATTAAAATATTGTTTTATGCATGTAAACAAGACAGTGTCGACCAGTTTAAAGTAGACAATTCAATGACATCATATATAAATATCCCTTTTGTTAAAGGTGGATGGAAGATTCTTTTTCTAGTAAAAAAAACAAAGTTCCTTTTTTTAGCTAATATTACTCATTCTACAAAAGAAATTTTACGATTATATAAGGAAGCTGACCTAGTTCTAAATGCTCCTGGCGGAATTTGTATGGGAGGTTTTCAAAATTGGGGTCATATTTGTTATCTGTCGATTGCCAAATACTTGAAAAAAACTATAGCATATTATGGTCGTTCGATTGGGCCATTTCCTACATTAACTCCACAAAACAGAAAATTCAAAAAAATATCTCTTGAACTTTTGCATTATTTTTCTTTTTTATCTCTTAGAGATAAAAAAAGTATGGATTTAGCTGATTCGCTAAATATTAAATACGAGCCAACTGTTGATTCTGCGTTTTTGGAAACACCTAAAGTTGATATTCCTCAAGATGTGACCGATTTAATCGGCTCAAAACCTTATATCGTTTTTGTTCCAAATCTGCTGATTTGGCATTTTGCCTATAAAGGAAAAGTTTCACTAGAAGATGTATTGAAGTTCTATAAGGAAATTTTAAATCGCATTTTGTATAAGTACCCAGATTATAGTGTTTTGATGTTGCCTCAAACATTTAATTATGGTTCTTATGAAGGCGATGATATCAATTTCTTTAGAGATTTAAAACAATACACCCAATGTGATAAATTAATTATCATTCCAGATATTTATAGTTCTGACATTCAGCAAACAATTATATCAAAAGCAGATTGTATGATCGGGGCTCGTTATCATTCGGTTGTATTTGCGATTAATCAAGCAATCCCATTTGTGGCGTTAAGCTACGAATATAAGATAAGCGGCTTGTTAGAAACGCTTAACAGGACGGATTCTATGGTTGATATAACAAGAGCCTTTGAATCGGCTGAAAATATGCAAAATGTACTCGAACAATTCAGTAAAGTTTTAGACACAGCAAATAAAGATGTCGATGCACAAATAAGGGCTAAGGAAATAGCAAAAAACTGCTTTGACAAATTTGTAAACTTTTGTACGAAACATTTTTCTATAGATGTAAAATAATGAAAGACTTGTCTGTACATCAAAATAACAAGCGTATTGCAAAGAATACATTGCTTCTTTATTTTCGCATGTTGATTACAATGTGTGTCGGCTTGTACACAAGTCGCGTTGTGCTGAATGCTCTTGGTGTAAATGACTACGGTGTTTATAATGTTGTTGGTGGTGTCGTAGCAATGTTTTCTTTGTTTACAAATTCATTGTCCGCGGCGATAAGTCGTTTTTTTGCTTTTGCATTAGGTAAACAGGATGAAAAACAATTAAATTCGGTGTTTTCAACAAGTGTAAGCATTCAATTGATTATGGCTACGGCAATTGTTTTTGCTGCTGAAATCTTGGGATTTTTGTTTCTTAATCGATTGAATATCCCTGCTGATAGATTTGAAGCTGCTCATTGGGTTTTTCATTTTGCAATCTTGTCTTTTGCGATAAATGTTGTTAGTGTCCCATATAATGCCGCAATAGTCGCTCATGAAAAAATGTCTGCTTTTGCATATATCAGTATTCTTGAAGCAGTTCTCAAGTTAATCATTGCGTTTGTAATATCGGTATCATCATTTGATAAATTGATAACATACGCATTGTTGATGGTTCTTGTTGCCATAATAATTCGTGCAACTTATGGCATTTATTGCCGTATAAATTTCCAAGAATGTCGATATAGGTTTAATTTTGATAGGGCGATGTTAAAAGAAATGTCTGGATTTGCTGGCTGGAATTTCTTTGGGTCTGCAGCATATTTGTTTAATACGCAGGGCGTGAATATTGTGACGAACCTCTTCTTTGGGGTGGCGACAAATGCTGCTCGTGGCATTACGAACCAAGTTGAAGGCGTTGTTAAACAGTTTGTTTCCAGTTTTACAATTGCAATCAATCCCCAGATTACAAAATCTTATGCAGCGGAGAATTTAGACTATATGCATAGCCTTGTTTGTCGTGGTGCCAAATTTTCGTATTTGCTGATGTTATTTTTTGTCGTACCATTAATGTTTGAGGCTGAAACAGTTCTTTCTTTGTGGTTGAAAAATTTCCCGCCCGAGGCAACTCTTTTCTTAAAACTATCTCTAGTGGGAACAATGTTTGATATGCTCGGCAATTCAACTGCAAATGCTGCTTGGGCTACTGGGAATATCAAGCGCTATTATATTATCGTCAGTAGCGTTGGCTGCTTGGTTTTCCCTATATCGTGGATTTGTTTTGCACTAGGCTGTGACGCATATTTTGCATACATTGTGTTTGCTGTTGTATATGCAATTGTAATGTTAGTTAAGGTATATATTATTAAAGACCTTGTGAAATTCCCGACAAAAAAATTCTATACCGATGTTTTGTTCAAAATATTTCCCACAACGGTAATATCCTTCATTTTGCCATTTATTTCATATTATTGCCTAAAAGATTACGGTTTATACAGATTTTTTGTTGTGGTTGCTGCGAGTGTTATTTCTGTTATGTGCAGTATTCTTGCTCTTGGCTTAAGCAAAGGTGAACGAGAAGCAATCGTAAAAATATTTAAGGAGAAAATATCCTATGTCATTAGCTAACTATATTAAGCGAGGAATTAAGTTTATACTAACTGGCGTTCCCGAAAAAAAAGTCTATACGAATATTGCTTATCTAGCACCCTCAGAAATGCTTAGAGGTCGAACAGCTTTGATTACGGGCGGTACAAGTGGAATAGGTTTTGAAATGGCGAAGGCTTTTATTCGTGCTGGAGCAACTTGCGTTATTACAGGACGTAATGAAGAAAAAATAAAGAAGGCTTGTGCAGAAATTAAAAATGAACTAGGCTCTAACAGTCCTATTTTCGGAAAGAAAATGGATGTGACGAATTTACCGTCAATGGCTGAATCTTTTAAGGAAATCCTTGAAATTGTGCCTTCACATACGCTTGATATTCTTGTAAATAATGCTGGCGTGGTTGGTGGCGAAATCAAAGATTGTACAGAAGAAAAATATGATTTGATTCTTGATACAAACCTTAAGGGGACTTTTTTCCTTTCCCGGCTAGTTGCAAGGTATATGCGGGACAACCACATAGAAGGAAATATTTTAAATGTTGGTTCTAGTTCTTCGTTAAGACCGGCAACATCCGCGTATACGATTACTAAAAATGCTATTTATGGTTTTACCAAAGGGCTTGCTAAGGTTCTTGCCCCTCATGGTATAACGGTGAACGGAATTGCACCTGGTCCAACGGCGACACCAATGCTTATGCCTAATGGCATCAAGGATAATCTGGCTTTTTCTAATCCACTTGGTCGATATACGCTTCCCGGAGAAATTGCAAATATGGCTGTTTTTTTGGTCAGCGCAATGGGTAAAAGCATCATTGGTGATATGATTTTTATGACAGGTGGATCAGGCGTTGTCACTTTTGACGACGTTCAATACAACTTTTAACAAGGAAATCAATTATGGAACAATACTATACTGACGAACGAAATGTCCAAATTCTAATTTCCTTGCTGAAACAGCATGGGGTAAAGAAAATTGTCGCTTCTCCTGGCTCTACCAATGTGACGATTGTTGGTTCTCTGCAACAAGATTCGTTCTTTGAAATGTACTCTTGTGTAGATGAACGGAGTGCTGCGTATTTCGCTTGTGGCCTTGCTGCAGAAAGTGGAGAACCGGTTGCGTTAACATGTACAGGTGCAACCGCTTCCCGCAATTATTTCCCCGCATTGACGGAAGCGTTTTACAGGAAACTTCCTGTTTTGGCAATCACCTCGACTCAGGATGAATGTTTAATAGGCCATTTGATACCTCAGGTTTTAGACCGTTCCCAACAGCCTCTTGACATTGTCAAGGAAAGTGTTCATTTGCAGAATATCAAGGATGCTGATGATGAATGGAATGTAATGGTAAAAGCAAACAAGGCAATTCTTGCTTTGACCCATCATGGAAGGGGCCCTGTACATATAAATCTTTCTACACGCTATAGCAGCAATTTTATGGTAAAGGTTTTGCCTGTAGCTCATAAAATTTCCAGGGTAACTTTGTGTGATGAATTTCCGAAAATTCAACAAAAGAGTATTGCGATTTATGTTGGCACGCATGTTCGTTGGAATAAGCGTTTGACTGATGCTGTTGATCGATTCTGCGAAACATATAATGCATTCGTATTTACAGAACCTTGTTCTAACTATGTTGGCAAATACGGAGTTCCTTATGCTATTGTTGCTCGTCAAAATGCATCTAAACAAAGCCAAAATCCGGATCTTTTGATTCATATTGGCGAGATGAGCGATTCTTGCAGCGATGTCGGAAAACCAAAAGAAGTTTGGCGTGTCTCCGAAGATGGAATGATTGTTGATCGATACAGATCTCTTTCTAATGTCTTTGAAATGCCTGAAGAGTTTTTCTTTGAAAAATATGCGGTAGCAGACTCGCCGAACAATACATCTCGTTACAACACCGCTATTGAAGAATGCCGTGAATTATGGAATGATATTCCTGAATTGCCGTTCTCGCAAATCTGGGTGGCATCGCAGATGTATGACAAATTCCCTGTGAATAGCACAATTCATCTTGGAATTTTAAGTCCACTTCGCTCGTGGAGTTATTTTCCGATTGACAAGAGCATCGAAATTTACTGTAATCAAGGCGGTTTCGGCATTGATGGGAATATGTCCACTATGATTGGTGCGTCAATGGTTCATCCTGATAAGATATTCTATGCCATGGTGGGAGATCTTTCGTTCTTCTACGACATGAACATTTTAGGGAATCGTCATATCGGGCGGAATGTCAGAATTTTTTTGGTGAACAACTCTGTGGGCGTGGAATTCCACCTGTTCAAACAGTTGAACAGCATCTACGTCAACGGCATTGACCGCTATATTTCCGCAGGCGGACATAACGGCCAACAATCGCCAGACTTGGTCAAGCATTTGACGGCTGATTTGGGCTTCGAATATATGCAGGCTTGGTCTAAAGAAGAATTCCTGCAAAAGTATGAACGATTTGTGACTCCTGAAATGACAGATAAACCGATGTTGTTTGAAGTTTTCACGAAAATTGATGACGAAAACCAAGCTCTGAAGGATATATGGAGTATAAAGAAAAGTGTTAAAGGCGATTTGAAAAAATTGGTGAAGGAAACCGTCGGCGTTCAGAATGTCAGAAAATTGAAGAAACTATTGGGACGATAAGGTAATATGGAAAAAACGAAAACTTTTTGACGACATATTCTAATGTTTATGCAATCTTATCAAGAAAATATAATTTACGATCGAACCAAGGTTTTCTATATCTTTGGATATTTTTTCCTTTTGTTTGGTGGCTGGTCCTTCAAGTTCTTTGATTTTCTTTCTGGTGATGTGCGTTTGGTCACTCAATATGTGTATCTTTTTTGGGGGTATAATCATTGGGCGGATAATCCGTATAGCCTTTTAACAAAATCGAATACTTTTTATTTTAAGTGGATCATTGCAGGAATCTTTTTGTCTATGATTCCTGCGGCTTTATATCATAATCAAAGTCTATTTGTTTCGATTACAGCTTACAGAGCTCAATATTTATGGTTTTCTTTTTTTGTCTTGCTTCGTATTGCTCCTACGGAGCAAGAAATTGTAAAAGCTTGTTCGTTGAACTTGTTTGTTATGTGGACTACGTATTTATGTAAGTTGTTTTATCCGGGGTTGTTTCCTGTGCCCGAGGATATCTGGATTCCTAAAAAAGATAATGCGTATGATGTTGGTTATGTTCCGGGAATGACTATGGCTATTTTTGTTTTGTATTACTATTATGACAAAATTAGGGATGGGATAAATCGTGTAAATATTTTCTATTTTGCTTTGGCTTTTGTTTTTCTTTTGGCGATGTCGAATAGAAGCAATCTGTTTGCAGCCGTCATTACAATTGCTGCGTCGGCAATGTTGGTCAAATCTCAAAATAGATCTCGTATTATTGCTATTGTTTTATTAGGAATCGTTGTGAGTATTTTTGTTTTAGATTCCTATTGGACCTCTTTGTTTGAGGAAACAAACAGCCAAGTGCATAATGACGATTATAATCGAAATAAGGCTTTATACTATTATTTATATGAAGGAAGTGAAAATTTTTTAACCAAAATTTTGGGTAATGGTTTTTTAAGCTCAAGATCTAGTCGTGTTATGGCTGATTTGATGACTATGGGTATTTACAATTCGGATATGGGGTTTGTTGGATTTTGGAACCAATTTGGTATAATTCCTGTAATAATTTTTATTATGCTGCCGATATTGGCAATAAAGAATAAAACAATGCCATTGTATGTGAAAATGATAGGATCCCATATATTGCTGTGTTCTTATTCTATTAGTTATTATGGATCCTCATCACACGCGATGATTTTTATTCTTTTTTATTATCTCTTTGTTTTTCGTAGGTGTATACATTTTTAAATATGCTCTCAATAATTATCGTTTCTTACAAGAATAATGACCGAACAATAACTTACGTTCAAGAGGAACTTTCTAATGTGAAAATTCCTCATAAGGTTGTAGTGGTGAATAATGGTGCCACGTCAGAAAGTAATGCTGAATTAGCTAAAAATCTTAATGCCGAGATAGTCGAGGTTGGGTCTTCTGTCGCAAAGAATTCGAATGTTTATATTATAAACAATCCTGTAAACTCCGGCTTTGCCAAAGGCAATAATATTGGTGCAATGTTTGCCATTGATGTTCTTAAGGCTGAATACATCCTCTTTTCTAATAATGACATAAAGTTTATTGATAGCGATGTCGTAGAACGTTTGCAGAAAAAGTTGGAAGCTCTCCCTGACGCCGGTATCATTGGTCCTAAGGTTGTTGGCTTAAAGGGGGAACTGCAAAGCCCGGAACCGTATATGTCATTTTGGGATAGGATGGTTTGGATGTACGCTTCAACATTTTTTCTTTCTAAAGAAGCTAAAGCCAAACGTTTCAAATTCAGTTATTCCCAAGAAGCAAAAGAAGGCTTTCATTATAAAATTATGGGATCCTTTTTTATGGTACGTTCAAAGGATTACGCCAACTGCGGCATGATGGATGAAAATACATTTCTTTATGCTGAAGAGCCAATTCTTACAGAACGAATGAAAGCCATTGGGTTGCATCCTTACTATTATCCAGAAGTTGCCGTACTTCATGATCATGGCGCTACGACAAAAAAGCATTTAAAGAAAAATAAAGGCTCAGATATTAAGTTTAAAAGCGAATGCTATTACTATCGAAAGTATATGCATACCCCAATGTGGCAAATTTGGATTGGTAAAATCGTTCATTTTTTATTGGGGTTGAAGTGAAAATTCTGTTTATAACACATCATTACCTTTCTTCAAACTACGGTGGGAGCTTTGCTTCTCGTGCCTATATCAATGCATTTGCCGAAAATGCGGACGAAATGACTTTGCTTTATCCTGTAAAGGACGGCGAGGATTTGTTCCCAGAAATCAATAAAAAAATCAAGACGATTCCCGTAAAATATGATCTCCCCAAATGGAAAAAACTCGTCGATTTGCTTTGTGGTCGAATTCATCGATACTTTTCGATTGCAAGAGAGATGCTGAAAGAAGAAAAGTTTGATGTTGTTGTATTTGATACGAGTCTTGTTTCTTATCGAATTATAAAAAAATTCAAGGAAATGGGATCAAGAACGATTGTGATACACCACAATTACCAATATGAATATTTTAAAGATAATACAAAAGGGTTATTGTCTTTTCCGACATTATTTTGGTGTAAAAAATATGAAAAACAAGCTGTTCTCAACGCAGATGTGAATTTGACTTTGACAAGACAAGATATTGAGTTACTTGCGAATAACTATAACGGAGGAAATAAAGAAACCTTCTCCCTTTTAGGAGTGTTTGAATATAAGCCTAGTGAAAAAAAAGATGTCACAGAAAACGGTAATCGAAATTCGAAAAATCGTTTTGTTATCACGGGTAGTTTATGCAGTTACCAAACTAAGCAGTCTTTGATACCATGGTTGCAAAATTATTATCCCGTTTTCAAACAGTTGTTTAATGATGCTACATTGACAATTGCTGGGAAGAATCCAGGAATTGAAATTCAAAATATTTGTAGAGAAAACGACATTCGCTTAGTCCCATCTCCCCAAAGTATGGATCCAATTATGGAAAATGCTGATTATTACATTTGTCCAACTTGTTTAGGTGGTGGCCTAAAGCTTCGCGTAATGGATGGCTTAAAGTGGGGCTTGCCTGTTATTTCCCATACGGTGTCTGCTAGAGGATATGATTTATTTGAAGAAATGGGATGCTTGCTATCATATAATGATTTGGATGGCTTTAAGAGAGCTTTGGAGACTTTGAAAACATCTTCCTTTGAAAAGAAAACTGTTTTGAGGGCGTATCAAGATATTTTTTCTTTTGAAGCTGGTTGTAATCGGGTAAAGAAACTGCTACAATAAGAATAATGGAAAATTAAAGGATAGAAGACAATGTTGTATGCTCCCATAATTATTTTTGCGTTTAATCGTTTGGAGCCTTTAAAACGATTGATTGCTTCTTTGCTTGAAAATGAAGAGGCTAAGGAAAGTGACCTTTTTGTTTTTGTTGATGGCGCAAGGGCAGGGAAAACTAATGAAAAAGAACTTGTTGAGAATGTTAAAAAATACGCTGAGTCAATTTCTGGTTTCAAAAGTGTTCATTATGAATTTTCATTGCAAAACAAGGGTTTAGGACCAAGCATAGTTTCTGGAGTCACCGGTGTCATAAACCAATATGGTCGAGTTATTGTACTAGAAGATGACCTTGTTGTGTCGAAGAATTTTTTGGCGTTTATTAATGATGGATTAAGATTGTATGAAAGTGAACAGAATGTTTTTTCTATTTGTGGTTATAGTAATCGCGTGAAAAAGCCTTCTGATTATTTATTTGACTCGTATTTCTGTACCCGTTCTTCTTCTTGGGGGTGGGCTACATGGGCAGACCGATGGAATTCCGTAGATTGGGAATTAGAAAATTGGGATAAATACAAATCGATGAAGCGATCCTTTAATAAATGGGGTGGTTCGGATTGCTTTAAAATGCTTAATGATTGGCGTATCGGAAAAAATAAATCCTGGGCTATCCGTTTTTGCTTTGCTCAATTCTTGCAAAATAAAGTTTCTCTATTCCCTATCGTTAGTAAAGTTGCAAATTTTGGCTTTGATGGACTTGGAACAAATTGTAAAAAATATAGTCGCTTTAAATGCGATTTTGATAGGGGCGATAATAAAATATTTGTTTATCCACAGACGTTCAATATTAACAAGGATTTATACAAATCGGCAATGTCCTATAATTCGTTCTGGATTAGAATATGGAGCCGTTTAATGTATATGATTAAATAAAAATGAAAAAGTTGTCCGAATCGACTGTTGTTATTTGTGGTATTGTTAGAAATGCCGAAAAAGGATTGAAACATAACATTCCTGTTATTGATGATTTTGTCCAATATTGTAAGGATTATCGAATCTTCATTTATGAGAATGATTCTATTGATCGAACGAAGCTGTTGCTAAAAAAATGGCAGAAAAAAGACGAAGAGCGAATTATTATTAAGTTGAATGATTGCGATAAGACGAATGCAATTCCTTGCTTTGAAAAGGGAAATTCTGTAAATCCGTTTTTTTCGCAAAAACGAATCAATAAAATGGCAAATTTAAGAAATAAATATATGGACTATATTAATCATTTAGATATGCCCGTCGATTATGTAATTGTTGTTGATTTAGATGTTGCTCAGTTGTATTTGAAGGGAATTTTGGATAGTTTTGATAGCGTAATTGAGTGGGATGCTGTGTGTGCAAATGGATATTCCTTGTCTCCAAAATTAAGAAGACGCTATCATGACACTTATGCTTTAACTTTATGGAATGAACAAGATGAGCCTCAAACGGAGGCGAGAATAAGAAAGTATGCCGATGTTTTTGGAACACTTAAGCCTGGAGATGAATGGATTAGAGTAGCTTCTGGTTTTGGTGGGTTAGCTATTTATCGATATGATGCAATAAAAGGTTTGGAATATACAGAACCTGCTCTAAGAAATGACGACGATAGAGTTGAGGTAAAATGTGAACATTTTAGTCTGTATAAGCAGATGATAAATCGAGGCTTTGATCGATTCTTTATAAATCCTGCAATGGAACTAAAATATCAAAAACTTTCGTTTTCGATAATAAAAAATAGTCTGTTGAGATATTTTAGAAGATGATTATATAAAATGTATGAGAGCGTGGCTCTCTGATCTGCAGCTTATGTGAAAAGCTCCAGTTTTATTTTTGATGTTGTGCACGGCGCTTTTGAATTTCTTCCAGGGAAATGCCCGAAATGGAGGAAATTTCTTCGTCGGTCAATTTGGTTTTTTCAAACATGGCATCGACCATTTCAAGCTTTCCTTCCGCTTTCCCTTCGATTTTTCCTTCTGCTCGTCCTTCTTCTTTGCTTTCGTGAAGGTCAAATTCGTAAGTCATATACTTGCTCCTTATGAGAGTGTCATCCTTGTAAAAAGATACTTGGTCGTTGATAGTTTGAGTTTCCGAATTTACACTACAGTCTTTTGAAAACCGCTTTGCCGGGATATTAAAAGATGTGTTGTCGTGATAAAAGCCTTTGTAAAAAAAGCCCGGGATTGACTCGGGCGTAATAGGCTGCTTATGTGAAAAGCCCCAGTTTTATTTTTGATGTTGCGAGCGGCGCTTTTGAATTTCTTCCAGAGGAATGCCCGAAATGGAGGAAATTTCTTCGTCAGTCAATTTGGTTTTTTCAAACATGGCATCGACCATTTCGAGCTTTACTTTTTCCTCTCTTTCATGAATTTCATATTCGTAAGTCATATACTTATTCCTTATGAGAGTGTCTGCCTTGTAAAAGGATACTTGGTCGTTGATTGTTTTCGTTTCACGGGAATTGGCATTCCGTGTCGCAAAATACTTCATATAAGCTTTGACAACTGGATTCTCGAACTCCTCGTATTTACCAAATATATAAAAATTCTTGAAGGTACGGTCTCCCAAAGTTATGTTAGTGTCCTCTCTAGCCCTATTTTCGAAGTGGTAAATCGGGAATCTTGTCGTTCAGTATATCAAGCACTGCCTAAAGAAATATTCCCCGAATGCTCGGATTGTCGTCTCGACGAATGAGGGTGGGATTCCGGATATGGTTGTAAATGGTCAAAACGGCTTGATTTGCGAACGAAATAATGCTGAATCTTTGGCTACAGCCCTAGAAACGCTTTTGCTTGATAAAAATTTGCGGATCCAGTATGGCGAAAACGGGTATAAAAAGTTCAAGTCCGAATTTACACTACAGTCTTTTGAAAAACGTATTGTAGAAATATTGAAAAAAAGTTGCAGTTTCTGAAAATTACAACAAAAATAAGTTTACAAAATAGTTACAGTAAACTATCTTTAATGTAGCGGATATGGGTACATTATATGATATGCATCAAAGACTTAAATCTTCTCTGTAGTCGAGCTGAACTGGATAACCTCCCCGAGGGTAAGCTGTTAATCAATACGATTAACGCTTTCTCGTACAACAACGCCCGTCGAGACGTCTTGTTTGAAGAAGCTCTGACTAAAGGCGATGTGCTGATCCCCGATGGTATCAGCATTGTCCGCGTTTGCCGGTTTCTTAAGGGCAAATCCCGCCCCAAGGAGCGCATTGCCGGATGGGACCTTTTTGTGTACGAAATGCGCAAATTGAACGAGAAGGGGGGCAAGGTCATGTTCCTTGGCTCCAGCGAAAAGGTGCTGAGTCTCATTCGCCAAAATGCTGCCAAGGTGTATCCGAATTTGGAAGTGGTGACTTACTCTCCTCCGTACAAGCCTCAGTTCACGATCGAAGATGACCAAAACATGATCCAGGCAATTAACGAAGCTAATCCGGATTTGCTTTGGATTGGGATGACGGCTCCCAAGCAGGAAAAATGGGCTTATGCCAACTGGGATCGCTTGAATATCCATTGCCATGTGGGGACCATTGGTGCGGTTTTCGATTTCTTTGCTGGGACATACAAGCGTGCTCCGATGGTTTGGCAAAAGTTTGGTTTTGAATGGCTTTATCGATTGCTGAAGGAGCCGCGCCGCATGTGGCGTCGCTATGTTTTTGGCAATACCCTGTTCTTGATGCTTGTCGTCCGAGAAAAATTAGGGATTTAATGGCTTACATTGATAGTTGGAATGAATATCTATGACAATTACACCAAATAATAAACAAGTAAATCCGCAACAACCAATGTTTATGCCTGTCAAGGCGGGCGATTCTTTTGATTTGCTAGATAGCATTTTACGCCATTGGAAACTTGTTGTGTTCTTCTCGATTGTTGGACTTTTTGTTGGAGTCGTAGCTTCTCGCTATATTCGCGATTCCTTCGAAAACAAGACAATGTTGCAGCTTGATACAAAATCCAAGAGTGGCAAGGCTGTTTCTGACATTGGCGACTTATTTGATGCGAAGAGCCCGGCAGTTGCCGAAATCCACTTGATAAAGAGCTTGAGCGTCTTGATGCCTGTGGTCGAGCAACTGCATTTGAACTATACCGCAGAACCTCAGGGTATTGTGGATAGGCTCATGCGCCGCGAGGGCCGAATGGACCTGGATCTTTTTGAACCGCCTAAAATGGATAGAGAAGATAAAAGCCTAAAGGGTAAAAAGTGGATTGCCGTGGTCCAGTCGCAGGATACGTACGAGTTGTTTTCGCCGATGGGACAAAGTCTTGTCGTGGGTAAAATCGGAGAGACGTATCGCATTCCTATGGGCGCGGATACCGTTGCAATTTGTGTTAAGGCAATTTATGCAGAGCCTGGACAGTCGTTCAGCTTGTCTAGGTCTTCTGTTTTGAGTGTTGCCGAAGAGTTACAGTCGGTGATTAACGCTTATGAAAAAGAAAAGAATTCGAATATCTTGGAAATTTCTTTTGTTGATCGATATGCAGATCGTGTTGTTAACGTGCTTAATGCGATTGCTCAGGCGTATGTGCGCCAGAACGTCGAAATGCGCAGTGCTGAGGCTGAAAAGTCCTTGGAATTTTTGGAAGAACAGCTTCCGTCTATTAAGGCAAAATTGGACTCTTCAGAACGGTTGTTGACAAATTACCGCAATAAGATGGGGACTATCGACCTCGGAGCCGAAGCTCAGGGCACTCTTAAAAGACAAGTTGACCTCAAAGCGCAGTTACTCTTGTTGCAGCAGGAATACCAGGAAAAAGCTCGCTTGTTCAAGGAAGACCACCCGGCGATGCAGGCTATTTTGCAACAGCAACAGCGCTTGGGCAAAGAAATTGCAATGGAAGAAGGCAAAACTAAAAAGTTGCCGACCACCCAGCAAGATGTGCTGAAGTTGCAGCAAGATGTAGAAATCAATAACCAACTCTACACGTCTGTTTTGAACAACATCCAGCAGTTGCGCGTGGTCCGTGCCAGCGAAATTGGTAACGTGCGCATCGTGGACCCCGCTTATGTTCGAGAAAAACCGTCCAAGCCCAATCGCAAGAAAATCATGCTTGCAGGTTTTGGCGGTGGCTTTGCTTTCAGCGTCATCTTGATATACCTCTTGCATACCATGCGTAATCGCGGTGTCGGTTCTTCTTCTGAAATCGAACGTGAAACGGGCGTGAGTGTTTATGCCAAGATTCCTAAGACGCAAATCAGCCGCAAGTTGCCGGGCGTTAGCGACAAGCGCTTTATCTTGGCGAAGGCGGATCCTGAAGATATTGCTGTTGAAAAAGTGCGTACGCTCCGCACGGCGTTGGAGTTCTCTTTCCTCGATGAGGGCGGGCGCGTGCTTATGGTAACGGGTGTTGCGCCTGGTGCGGGTAAGTCTTTTGTGTCGCTGAACTTGTCGTATCTGTTTGCCAAACAAAATAAGCGAGTTGTGTTTGTGGACGCTGACTTGCGTAAGTCCCGCCTTTCTCACTCGCGCGAAAAAGGTATTTCTGATATCTTGATCAATAACAGCAAACTGGAAGATTGCGTTATCGATATGGGCGAGGGAATGTATTTCTTGCCAAAGGGATCCCGTGCCCCGAATCCGGGTGAAATGGTCAGTTCCAAGGCTTTTGCGGATCTCATTGACGAATGCAAGGCTAAGTACGATGTTGTTGTGATAGACACTCCGCCGAATTCGCTTGTTTCGGATGCCCAGGCGATTGCTAAGTTGGTCGACTTTGGTCTTGTCGTGATTGAATACAAGAAACATTCTCTGGAAGTCATCCAGGAAACGATTGACCAGCTCAATATCGCAAAGCTCAAGAAGGTGGCTATTGCTTTGAACCAGTGCGTCAATGATGGCTCGTCTTATGGGTACGGTTACGGCTATGGCTACGGTTATGGTTACCGTTACAGATACGGCGATAAGAAGAAATCGTAATCATAAAGTTTGCTAAATTCTAATCATTATGGCAACTATTCCAACTCTAAAAGAAAATCTCGTTATTGAAAATATCCGCCCGAGCATCGAGGGCGGCCGCTTCATGCTCAAGCGTGAACCCGGTGACACTGTGACTCTTCAGGCAGACATCTTCCGCCACAGTCACGAAAAGTACGATGCAGCGATTTTTTACCGCCACGTTTCCAAGAAAAAATGGGAACAGGCTCCGATGCACTTTGTCGACAATGACTTGTGGGAAGGCTCCTTCACGGTCGGTAACATCGGCTATTACGAATACAAAATTTGCGCATGGACCAAGGAACCGAAGGACGTTCCGACTGAAAGTCCGGTGATGAAGCTCCGTGTGGATCCGGTCTACAGCCGCGTGGGTACGTGGTACGAAATGTGGCCGAAGAGCCAGGGCACGGACCCGAACAAGAGCGCAACGTGGAAGGATTGCGAAAAGCAGCTCGACTACATTGCAGGGCTTGGCTTCGATACGGTTTACCTTGTTCCGATCCACCCGATTGGTGTCACGAACCGCAAGGGCGCAAACAACGCGCTCCACGCCAAGGTCGACAAGAAGGGCAATCCGCTTGAACCGGGATGCCCGTACGCTGTCGGTAACAAGAATGGCGGTCATTACGATGTGGACCCGGAACTCGGGACCATGAAGGACTTCGAACATTTTGCAAAAGCCGCTCGCGCCAAGGGACTCCGCCTTGCGCTCGATATCGCGCTCAACTGCAGCCCGGACCATCCGTATGTGAAGTCTCACCCGGAATGGTTCTACCACGAACCGGATGGCAGCATCAAGTTCGCCGAAAACCCGCCCAAGAAGTACGAAGACATTTATCCGTTCGACTACTACAACGAGAACTACAAGGAACTCTGGAAGGAAATCGAGAATATTATTTTGTTCTGGGCCGACAAGGGTGTTGAAATTTTCCGTATCGATAACCCGCACACCAAGCCGTTCCCGTTCTGGGAATGGCTCATCGCCGACGTGAAGGAAAAGCGCCCGGAACTCGTGTTCCTCGCCGAAGCTTTCACACGCCCGAAGATGATGCATCGCTTGGCAAAGTCTGGCTTTGACATGAGCTATACGTATTTCGCATGGCGCTCTGCAAAGTGGGAATTCGAACAGTATTTGAAGGAACTCACGCAGTCCGACGCTAAGGAATACATGCGTGGTATCTTCTTCCCGACAACTCCGGATATCTTTCCGAAGTATCTTGCATACAAAGGTGCAAACGCCTTTAAGCAGCGCTACTTCTTGGCTGCGACGCTTTCGAGCCTCACGGGTATGTACAACGGATACGAACTCTGCGAAAACATCCCGAGCCCCATCAAGGAAGAACTTGCCGATAGCGAAAAGTATCAGTACAAAGTTCACAACTGGTCAGGCCCGGGCATTCAAGACTTTGTTCGTCGTCTGAATGTTGCTCGTCAGGAACATGTCGCCTTGCAGGAATATGATAACCTCGATTTCCATTACGCTCAGAACGACCAGCTTATGGTTTACTCCAAGAAGTCTGGCGATGACGTGATTCTCTGCGTGTGCAATATGGACATGGACCACGTGCAAGAAGGTATTGTTGAACTCGACATGGCTAAGCTTGGCCTCCAGAACGATTCGTTCTTCTTCTTGAAGGACATTGTGACTGGCGAAAGCTATGTATGGCGTGGTAACAAGAACTATGTGAAGCTTGACCCTGCAAAGGCTCCAGGCCACATGTTCGTGGTGAAGAAAATCTAAAACTCGCGAATCGCGAACGAAACGCCTCAATCGCAATTAGAAACGCCCCGGAAGCCGCTGCTCCCGGGCGTTTCTTTTTGGGGGAAATGCTCACAAAAACTCTTTTTAAAAGCTTTTTTTGTGTCTTTTTTAGAGGATTAAATCTAATTTTAGACGAGGTATTTAAAGGATGATTATGAAAAAAATTTTATTGAGTTCGGTATTGGCTGCGGGCGCCGTTGCAATGTATAGCGCCTGCTCTGATGATTCTCCATCTCCGCTTACTCCGTCTGTTGCGGCTTCTTCATCGAGTGTCGATTGGTTTGTAAGCAGCTCTAGTGTAGATGGAAGTGGCGATTTGGGATCAAGCTCTTCTGTGGCGCCGGGATCCAGTGCCTCTAACTCGAGTTCTTCTGTGGTTGTTCCGCCTAATTCGGCGACGAGTTCTAGCAATGGTGGGCCGTCTCAGTCGAGCTCTTCTGTCAATCCGACATCTAGCGCCACTCCGAATTCGTC